>Ga0105239_10000240_pt1 | contig 81097 bp, 59 predicted proteins | sample KBSC44metaG_FD_92761 | JGI IMG/M metagenome (GOLD analysis project Ga0105239, IMG submission 92761) | Corn rhizosphere microbial communities from Kellogg Biological Station, Michigan, USA - KBS C4-4 metaG | ecosystem: Host-associated > Plants > Roots > Rhizosphere > Soil | place: Michigan, USA...
CCAGCGGGTTCAGTAGCGGTAAGTGTGGCAGTGCCGCCTGCACAAAATATTTTATCACTGCCAAAGTCGACAGTAGGAATCGGCTTAAAGTTTACATTGATAGTATCGGCTGCTGTACATCCGTCAACTGTTACATCTACTGTATACGTACCCGATGTTGTAACACTGATAGAAGAATTGGTGCTGCCTGTATTCCAGAGATACGAATGGTTTTCTGTTGTGCCTGTAGGCTGTATAGTTATCGATTGTCCATCGCATGCTGAGGTATCGTTGCCAAGATCTACAACAGGTACCGGATTCACTACAACATTTATAGAGTCGCTACCTGTGCAGCCACTAACGGATACAGTGACCCAATAAGTGTTTGTAGTATTCACAGTAATGGACGGTGAGGTAGCGCCGGTGCTCCATAAATAGGATGCTCCGCCGCCGGCTATGGGTGTAAGCGTAACGGAGTTGCCCGCGCAAATAGTGGTGTCATCGCCTAGTGATACATCTGAGCCCGTGATATAGAAAATATGTGTGGTATCGCTTTTAAACAAGCAGGATCCTGTTGTTGTAGTTACCCAATAAGTACCTGTCGTAGTGGCCGTGATGGATGATGAAGTATCACCGGTATTCCATAGATCTATGCCAACAGTATCAGCATGTAAAATAATTGCGGTGCCGGCGCACAACGTAGTGTCTTTACTCACTGCGGTGCCTGTTCCGTCTATTACGACTATATCTTTACAGAAAGCAGATGCTCCGGATAAGCCACCCTGGTCGCAAAACAAAGTCATAGGATAGATGCCCGTCGCCGTAAATGTATGTATGAACGATGAGTCGTAATATATAGTAGTGTCTGGTACCGGGAGTGTCGCCACTTTAAATTTATAAATGGTATTGTCCCCATACGCGGCAATGAGAAAATTCACAGAGTCGTGATAGGTAAATTCCGTCATGGAATTGATAGTGGTCTTGCCGGTGGGGCCAAGGTCTGTAGGAATGGGCGTATTATTTATATCACCGGCAAAATCGAGTTTTATAAGATTCCCTGTTTCATTGGCTACATAGCATATCAGTTGGCTATTGCAGTTTGTAAGGATGTCCACACCGCGTGGTAGGTCTAAAAAGCCACCGGGATTGCCGAGCGGCACATGGGTAGGAGTGTCGTTGGTGAGGTCAGAGCCAAACTTTAATAATGTAAGATCCGCGGCAATAAGGCTGGTAGCTATCATATACCAGTCGCCGCTTTGCTCATAGATCACAAAGTTGTTCGGGTTCATTATATCTGTACCGTTAGGAATGTGGTTAACCGTGGGCGTACCGGTAAGCGATGTTCCGAAATCGAACCGTATAACGCTGCTGTTCCTGTCGGCTACAAATGCATACCATTTACCATTGTATTTTTTTACGGTAGTCTGTACACCCCAGTACATTGTGGGCACATCTATAATGGTGGCGGTAGGTGTAGTGGCCAGGGATGCACCGAAGTTGAGCACAATGAGCTGGCCGCCATTGGCCATTACTCCATACCATGTGTGCGCCTCTGTATCCAGTACTACATCAACGCCTTCCAGCAGGTCGTCAACGCCGAATATGCCTACCGATGTTGCTGTTGGAGTAGTATTAGGGTTGGTGCCATAGTCGAGCCTTACCAATTCGTTAGCAAAGTAGTTCGCTACAAATGAATAGTAATGGCCATTATCATTATTAAAGGTTACGTAATCGGGGGTACCTAAGGGAGTACCGGAAAATACTGTTGAAAATGCCCCGGGCGTTTGTATGATGTTTACACTATCCATCATCCACGTATAGGCTATCGCCTCCTTACCGGAGAAAAAATGTACGGGAGTATTAACGCAAACAGTATCGGGTGATATTATCTGTGCGTTAACAATGCCTATAAAACAGCAAAAAGTTAAAGTAAAAAGTGTTCTCATTAGCTACGGCTAATAAAGACGGTCTTTTAAAATAAAGCGTTGGGTGTTATCTGCTGAACGGGTTTTGTGCGGCGTCTTTAAACCCCTGCCATACTTCTGCCACTATCTCGCCTGCGGGTTTTATCTCTTTTATAAGATTACTTACCTGGCCTATTTCCAGCTCGCCTTCTTCGAGGTCGCCCTCGAACATGCCTTGCTTCGCGCGGGCGCGGCCAAGAATATCTTCGAGCTCAGTGACGCTGGCGGCATTATTTTCCGCTTCCTGCACCTGCTGGTAGAACTTATTTTTTATGAGGCGAACGGGTGTGAGCTTTTTCATGGTAAGTATAGTATCGCCCTCACCTGCGGCAACTACTGTTTCTTTAAACGCACGATGGCTTGAAGCCTCATCGGTACAAACAAAACGGCTGCCCATTTGCACGCCCTCTGCTCCCAGTGCCATCATTGCATACATGCCCCTGCCGGTTGCTATGCCGCCTGCGGCTATCAGCGGTATATTTATCACTTCACGGACGGCGGGGATAAGGCATAATGTAGTTGTTTCTTCGCGGCCATTGTGGCCGCCGGCTTCAAAGCCTTCTGCTACTACGGCATCTACGCTAGCGTCTTCGCATTTGCGGGCAAATTTGGCGCTAGATACTACGTGCACGACTTTTATGCCATGCTCTTTAAATTTCGCGGTCCATGTTTTAGGATTGCCGGCTGATGTAAAGACGATAGGTACTTTTTCTTCCAGAATTATGGCTACGTGTTTGTCGAGGTCGGGGTAGAGGAGTGGTAGATTAACTGCGTAAGGCTTATCGGTGGCCTGTTTGCATTTTTGTATATGCTCACGCAGCGTATCGGGGTACATGCTGCCCGCGCCTATGATGCCAAGGCCACCCGCATTGCTCACAGCGGATGCCAGCTTCCAGCCCGATGCCCATATCATGCCCGCCTGTATAATAGGGTACCTGATGCCAAACAATTGTGTTATGCGGTTATCGAAACCCGTGTCATTAAATTTTCCTTCGAAAAGCATTTCCGTAGCAGACTATTTTTTGCGATAAAATAAAGTGTTGCAGTTAGCATCTGTGAATACATTGCGGGCGGTTTCCTGCAGATATTCAGCAGTAACAGCTTTGTATTTATCCCACTCTGTATTTATCATTGCCGCATCACCCAGCAACTCGTAGAAGGCAAGATTGTTAGCACGTGATAACAGTGTCATATCTTCGAACGATATCATCGCTTCTATTTTGTTTTTCGCCTTTGTCAGTTCAGCGTCTGTAACACCTTCCGCTACCAGTTTTACAATTTCGCGTTCTACTGCGGCATTGGCATCTTCTATGTTTTTTCCCTCACTTATCTTTCCTTCTACTACAAGCAATCCGGGGTCGAGGCTGCCTGTGTGGTAGCAATGAAGGCTGCTGAATAGCTGCTCATCCTTTACCAGTGTTTGGTACAGCCTGCTCGAAAAGCCATTGCCCATAATCTCTGTAATAAGATCGCAGGCATAATATGGTGTCGACAACCTACCCGACATGTGCCATGCTTTGTATAGTGCATCAATAGGTACATCGGCATAAACGGTCTCCGTTCGTGGCGCGTCCTGTTTTGGTTCGGGAGCTATATTGCGTACGTATTTTTCTCCGCGCGGTATGTCACCAAACCATTTTTCTGCCAGGGCTTTTACCTGCGGTACGGTAACATTGCCTGCCACGCACAGTACCGCGTTTAGCGGCCTGTAGTGCTGAAAGAAGAAAGCCTTCACATCCTCGAGCGATGCGTCTTCTATCTGCTGCAGGTTCTTACCGATGGTCATCCATTGGTAAGGGTGTTTTTTATAAGCCAGCAGGCGCAGGTGCTGCCATGCGTCGCCATACGGCTTGTTGAGATAATGCTCTTTAAATTCTTCGCTCACTACTTTGCGCTGCACATCGAGGCTCTTCTTAGTAAACGCCAGGGATAGCATACGGTCGCTTTCGAGCCAGAAGGCCGTTTCCATATTCTGTAATGGTAGCTGTATGTAGTAGTTGGTAATATCGTTAGTAGTGTACGCGTTGTTTTCACCACCTGCCATTTGCAGTGGCTCGTCATACTCAGGTATATTTACGCTGCCGCCAAACATCAGGTGCTCGAAAAGGTGAGCGAAACCTGTACGGTTTGGGTCTTCATCACGTGCGCCTACATCATAGAGTATATTGATGGCGGCCATCGGCGTGCTCTTATCTTCATGTACTATAACCCTCAGGCCATTATCCAGTGTAAAACGCTCAAATTGCAGCATAGAATTTCTTTAAAACTTGTCAAAGATAAATATTAGGAAGGCAGGTAGTTCATTCCATATTTCTATCTGTGTATAATGGCCCGAGAATTGTATCTTGCTATCGAAATCACAGCCATGAACAAGTCCATTATAATTATTGTAAGCGTTGTATGGGTATTATGCTCTATATACATTGTATTGGCTAAGAGCTATAGCATGCCGCACGGCGAGTATGCTATGGTTGGCTCGTGGGTAGCGGCATTGCTGCTGTTGCTGTGCATCATCGTTTATATAAAAAAACATAAGAGAGGGAATTAATCCCCCTCTATGTCTTCCCATTTTATTTGTGTCAGTCCTTTTGTCGCAGGTCCGGTAAGCAAGTCGCCATTTGCGGCATAGCGGCCGCCGTGACAAGGGCAGTCCCATGTTTTCTCAGCGCTGTTCCAGTTTACCGTACATTTTGCATGGGGGCATACAGGGTCCAGGGCATATACATGTCCGCTGTCATCTTTGTATAGCGCTACCTTCCTGTCGTCGTATTCCGCAACTATGGCCTGTCCCGGTGCCAGTTCTACCAGGGCTTTTACTTTTTCAAAGCTAAGCTTCTGCCCTATGAATGTGCTTACCACATCCGTGTTCTCTTTTACAAAGGCAGAAAAACCTGCTATTAGCTTTATCCTCGATGGGTCGAATAATTCTATTAGCGGTGTTTCCTTATTCTCTTTTATAGCGCATATTATTTTAGCAGCCAGCGAGCCCAACACCATACCATTGCCGCCGAAACCGGTAGCTACGCATATGTGCTCTGTACCCGGCATGGTGCCTATATACGGTAGCCCGTCGGTAGGTATGTAATACTGAGAAGACCATTTGTAAGCAATTTTTTCGATGTCAAAGTACCTGCGCATGTACGACTCCAGCTCTGTAAATACATACTCGGTATTATCGTTATGACCAGTCTTATGGTCGCAGCCGCCACCTATTACATACTTTACACCATCTACCTCATGCGTGCGGAAGTAGTAATAAATGTCTTTCATATCATAAGCCATACCATCGGGGTAGTTGCCGCTATTCAGTGTAAAGGCCATGGCATAGCTCCTGTAAGGCGCGCAACGCAGACTGAAGATATTTACACCTGGTGGTATGTGCGTAGCATACACAGCTTTCTTCGCCTTTATGTCACCAAGTGTTGTATCTGCGGTAAGCCCATCTGTACCCGTTATATCATTTACTTTGCAATGCTGCAGTATTACACCGCCCTCTTGCTCAAAAGCTTTAGCGAGGCCCATGAGGTATTTGCCGGCATGCAGTTGTGCCTGCATCTCTACGCGTAGTGCACTATCAAATGGGATAGGCACGGGTATCGTATCGCTCCAGTCGAGTACAATCCCAGCTTTTTCAGATGCCTTTTTTATCTTTTCCAACTCTTTAGATTCCTTATCGTTTTCCGCATATAGGTATGCGGCTTTATACATAAAGTCGCAGTCAATGCTGTATTTATTTATCAAACCTTCTATCAGATCTATCGCTTCGCGTAACCCACTTGCAAGTGTTTTCGCTTCCTCTTCGCTGAAGTTCTTTTCTACTTCCGCATAGGTGGAATCAAGGAGCGTATTCAGGTGCGCAGTAGTGCCACCCGATGTGCCAAAGCCTACCGTATGCGCTTCCGCAACGATACATTTCAGGCCTTCCTGCTGTAGTACCAGTGCGGTAGTAAGCCCGGTAATACCCGCACCCACTATTACTACATCATACTCTTTGTTCTTATCCCAGCTGTTCGTCGGCTGAAAATCATTTACGCCATGCTGCCATAGGCTTTCGCGTGCTCCGTCTCTTTGCATAATCTTTTTTTTGTAGGGGTAACTCCCTTGTATATATTGGTTACGTAAAAAAACCCCGCCAATACTTTAGCGAGGTGTTAATTTTATTATGAATATAATATTTTATGCTAATACCTTTCCTGCGTCATCTTCTTTTTCTTTTTCTATTCTTCCACGCCGTAGCGGGTTTGCAGTGTTCGATGCATAGTTTGCGCGCTGTGCTAAAAGGTCTATTGCCTGGTATACCGCCTCGCGGAATGAGGAAGGATCTGCCTCGTTTTTCCCCGCTATATCGAAAGCGGTACCATGATCGGGCGATGTACGAATTATCGGCAGCCCGGCTGTATAATTTACACCATCGCCTTGAGCTAAGGTTTTAAATGCTACAAGGCCCTGATCGTGATACATGGCTAATACGCCATCAAATTCTTTATAGCTGCTCCGTGCGAAAAACGCATCGGCACTATATGGACCGAATACCAGGTTACCCTGTTGTCTTTGATGATCTACAAGTGGCTTTATGACCGCCTGTTCTTCTGTGCCAATCTGCCCGTCGTCGCCAGCATGTGGGTTTAACCCTAAGACAGCAATGCGTGGCTTGTCAATGCCAAAATCCTTTATTAGTGTTTCCTTTAAAATATTTAGTTTTGACAACAGCAGCTCTTTTGTGATCATACCTGCTACTTTAGATATTGGCACATGCTCCGTAGCCAGCGCCACGCGCAGGCCGTTGCTATATAGCAGCATCAGTACATCCTTCGCACCAAATTTTTCTTTAAAGAAAGGTGTATGGCCAGTGAATGGGAAATCTGAAATGTTCGTATTGGATTTATGTATCGGGGCCGTAACGATCGCATCTAGCTGACCATCTTTAAGGCATTGTGCGGCCACCATCAGCGAGCGCACCGCATACTTGCCTGATATATCTGTCAATACGCCCGGTTGTAAGGCCACTTCTTCCTCCCAGCAATTAAAAATATTTACTTGTTTCAGGTTGAGCTGGGTAAGGTCTTTAGTACTGGTAAACTGAAAGGGGTGTTCGGGCGCAAGACGCCTATAGAAATTCACTACCTTATTGGAAGCGAAAATTACGGGTGTACAAAGATCCAGCATACGGTTATCAGAAAAGGTTTTTATAATAACCTCCATACCTATACCGTTCAGGTCGCCGGTGGTAATGCCTATAATTGGTTTTGCGCTATTTGGCTGCATATCGTGTAATTAAAAGCAAGGCTTACGCCTTGCCGTAATGCGTGAGGAAATCGAGCAGCATACGCATGCCGTAGGCAGTGCCGCCGGTGGGGATGTACCCTTTTTTTGATGTGGCGAACGAAACGCCCGCTATATCGAAGTGCATCCACGGATAGTCTACAAAATGCTGCAGAAATTTACCCGCTGTAATAGCGCCGCCCGATGGACCACCTGTATTTTTTATATCTGCTACTTCCGATTTTATCATTTCACCGTATTCATCCCACAAAGGATATTCTACAAGTCGCTCGTACTGGCGGAGGCCGCTATTTTTAAATTCCTGTTTTACCGCTTCATCCGCAGTGCCCATACACACGATACCGTGCTCGCCTACCGCTACCGATGCAGCACCTGTAAGTGTAGCGAAGTCGACCACTAGTTCAGGCTTGTATCTTTTTGCCCAGTGCAGCGCATCGCCCAGCAGCATACGTCCTTCGGCATCAGTGTTCAGTACTTCCACTTTTGCGCCGCTATACATAGTTATTACATCGCCCGGTACATAAGCATTCTCGCCGGGGCGGTTATCCGTAGCAGGTACCAATGCTATTACGTGCAGCGGCAATTGCATTTTTGCGATCGCGTACATCGCACAGCTAACCACAGCGGCGCCACTCATGTCGCTTTTCATGCGGTCCATGGAGTTAGGGGTAGGTTTTAATGAAAGCCCACCCGTATCGTACACCACACCCTTGCCTATCAACACTATTGGTTTTTTGTTCAGTGCTTTTTTAGGCACATACTCCATTACTGTAAATGTTGGTGGTTGCTGGCTGCCGAGATTTACAGAGAGCAATCCGCCCATCTTTTCCTTTTCTATCTGCGCCTTTTGCAGCACGGTCACTTTAAAGCCCGCTTCTTTGCCTAATGCGACAATTTCTTTTGATAATTGTACCGCACTCAGAAAATTAAGGGGCTCGTTTACAAGTGTACGCGCTTTGTAAATAGCGTTTATGGTTATGTTCAGTTGATTGAGGTCCTTTACGGTTATAGACTCTTTTGTAAAGGAAATGCGCGCCAGTGTGTTCGTCTGTTTTTTTGCTTCTGTCCTGTATTTAAGGAACTGGTAATTAGCCAGCGCCATACCTTCTGCCAATACAGGCGCTGCATAGTCGAGCGCAGATAAATTGGTAATCGTTACCTCGGCTAGTTTTTGCTTATTGCACATCTGCGCAAATTCGGCTCCAGCCTTGCGGCATGCTTCACGTGTTTGTCCGTCGGTAGCCTTAGCTTTAAGCAGGTATATAAAGACGTAACGATTATATTGGTTGATGGTTACTATGCTCTGTTCAGCCGCAAACGCCTGTGTAACAAATGTGATCTCATTTTTGGCAAGTCCATCGACCTTTTCCAGTTTTTTTACATCATCTATTATGTATAGCCTGTCTTTTTCAGGCGACTTGGTAAGTATTTTAAATTCCATGCTACAATTTTAAACAATAGGCAAAGTTAATCCTAATTAAAAAGGAAATTTTGTGAAAGTTGATATAGTTGGGTGATTTCCATTGCCGAACACCAAACCCTTACTTTTGCATTATGCAATACACCCTCAAGAAAAGTTTAGGCCAGCATTTTCTGCATGATGAGCAGATGTGCCGTAAAATTGTGGAGCAGGTAACATATACAGACGGGATGCAGTTGCTGGAGGTCGGCCCAGGCGGCGGCGCTATCACCAAGTACCTGATGAATAAAGAGGGTGTGCAGTATAAGGCAATAGAAATAGACGAAGAAAAGGTGCTGTACCTGCAAAAAACCTACCCACAACTGGAAGGTAAACTGATCTTGCAGGATATTCTAAAGGCGGATGCGCCATTTGAGGGGCATTTCTCCGTTATTGGCAATTTCCCATACAATATCTCATCACCCATTCTTTTTAAAGTACTGGAATGGGAACCAGACGTGGATGAGGTTATCGGTATGTTTCAAAAGGAAGTAGCACAGCGTATAGCTGCCGGACCGGGTTCAAAGACCTATGGTATACTCAGTGTATTAATGCAGGCATTCTTTAAGGTGGAGTATCTTTTTGATGTGAACAGGGGCTGTTTTACTCCGCCGCCCAACGTGGAAAGTGGCGTTTTGCGATTTACAAGTTTACACAATCCATTCAATATCAAGGAAAAGCGCAAATTTATAAATTTGGTAAAGGCTGCCTTCAACCAGCGACGCAAGACATTAAGGAATGCGCTACGCGGTACTTTACCACCGGAAGCACTAACAGATGTAATTATGGATAAAAGGGCAGAGCAGTTATCGGTAGCAGATTTTGTAGCAATGTATAAGCAGTATATCCATGAAAAATGATAAGGGAAGGGTGCTGATAGCGGCGCCAGTGAATAATGTACTTATAGATGGGTTGACGGACGCAGGTTATATCTGTGCCTTGCATGTGGATATAACGCAAGCCATAGCCCCGTTACTTATAAAAGACTGTGTGGGTGTAATAACGTCTACGCGTCTTCAACTCGATAAAGAGTTGATAGATGCCGCGCCGTCTTTACAATGGATAGGTAGGATGGGGTCGGGAATGGAGGTAATAGATACTGTCTATGCGGCGGAAAAAAATATCGCCTGCTATAGCAGCCCCGAAGGCAATAGTAACGCGGTGGGCGAACACGCGATAGGCATGCTGCTTAGCCTGCTAAATCGCATTTCTGTAAGTAATGCCGAGGTGAAAAGTGGCCTGTGGCTCCGTGAGGAAAACAGGGGCACAGAACTTTATGGCAAAACTATTGGCATAATAGGCTTTGGGCATACCGGCAGGTCTTTTGCCCAGAAACTGCAGGGCTTTGATGTGCGCATACTTGCTTATGATAAGTACAGCGATGGCGAGGTGCCCTCATATGTAATAAAATGCAACGATCTGTCGCCAATCTTTGATCATGCGGATATTATCAGTTTTCATGTACCCTTACAGGCGGATACAGTACACTATTTTGATACGGCGTTTATAAACGGCATGCAGCGGCCATTTATCCTCATAAATACTGCACGCGGAGTGGTTACAGATACCGCTGCACTTTCTGCCGGGCTCAAAAACGGCAAAATAACAGGTGCTTGCCTCGATGTTTTTGAGCAAGAGCCTTTATCTAAGATGAATAGTACAATGAGGGCTATGTTTGATGATTTGGTAAAGCTCCCTCAGGTGCTTATTACCCCCCATATTGCGGGATATACTGTGGAGGCACTTTACAAGATGAGTAAAGTACTGCTGGATAAGATAACAATTTGATAAAATGATGAATATGAGATGATTTTTTCTTATGCAGGAAAAAAATATTCCAACCTAACCCAAGATTTAACCTTTTCTTCTCGTCTATATTATACAGGGTTCCGATAAAAGGAATAAAACGATGCCAAAACCGCCATTGGTTAATATTTTTTAACACCATGAGTTCGGTTTTTAACAGATTATTCTATCTTTACCCCTTATTCGGTTAATAATTTATTAATTCAGACTATGACACGTACTTTACGTTGCCTGTTTATATTGGCTTTTATAGGATTATCCGCTGCTTCTTTCGCACAGGAAATAGCAGGTAGAGTTTTAGATGACAAAAATCAACCGGTACTTAGCGCCTCGGTGCAGGTTACACAAGGGGGTATCCTCAAGGGCGGTACTGTTACCGATATTGATGGTAACTACTCTATAAAACCGTTAGATCCCGGATTTTACGAAGTAACTGTACGTTCGTTAAGCTACGATACCAGTACCGTGACAGGCGTTACAGTAAGCCCCGATAAAACGACTACTGTAAATTTTTCAGTACATGAGCCTTCTGTTGAAACTGGTGGCAAAACCGTTTTGAAGGAACATAAGGTTGTAGCCTTTAAGAAAGCGCTTGTTGATAAAGATTGCCCTAGCTGCCACATTATAGAGCGCGCTGAAATAACTCAATCTGTATCACAGAATGTTATAGACATCGCCGCTACTTCAGCCGGTGTTTATCAGAGCCAAAAGGGTGCAGGCCTTAATATTGGTGGTGCACGTACAGAAGGTACATTATATATAGTTGATGGTGTGCAGGTACAAGGTAGCATAGGTGTTGAAGCAGCACAAGGTTCTGTTGATCAAATAGAAGTTATGTCTTCGGGTGTATCTGCAAAATATGGCGACTTTACCGGTGGTGTGGTAAATATCACATCAAGAGGTGTTTCACAGAAACTTACGGGCGACATAATGCTGCAGCACTCTATAGATGGTTACAATAATAACCTTGCATCTTTTTCTTTCGCAGGCCCGCTTATAAAGAAAAAAACAAAAGATGGCTCTAAGCCGATTATGGGATTTTCATTAAGTGGTGATATTTACGATGATCATGACAGGAGCCCTACTTACGATCAATTACCTGTTTTGAAAGGCAGTGCGTTACAGGCATTACAGCAGAACCCGTTAAAGATCGTTTCTGATAACAGTGGTAACCCTGTTTACAACTATGCCTCTGATTATATTACTGCAAATGACTGGACATATAGCAAGATACCACCAAATAATGTTACACAGGAATATCGCCTTAATGGTAAATTAGATCTTCAGGTAGCAGACAATATGAACATTTCCGCAGGTGGTTCATTCAACTATTCTAAAGTAGACTTATATAATCGTGGTAGTATCCTATACGCTCCGGAAAGTATCCCTTACGAGACAACTTTATCCGGTCGTGGTTATATCCGCTTCACACAGCGTTTTGGTAAAGCTGTAAAAACCGCTGAAGATGAAAAAAGTGTAATATCAAATGCGTTTTATACAATACAGGCCGATTACCAAAAAGAATACCAATCTATTGAAGATCCTACTTTTAAGAAAAATATATTTGATTATGGCTATGTAGGCAAGTTTAACGAAACACGTACTGAGTTTTACCAACGTGGGACCGATTCAGTTTCCGGTATACAAGGCATTGTTTATGCAGGTGGCTTCCCTAATAGCGCTACAGGTACAGGTATATCTTATGATCGCTCAAATCTAAACCCTGTTCTTGCTAACTATACTTCCGAATATTATAATTCTCTTAATGGTGCATTGCCTTCTACAATTAACCAGATACAGGCAAGCAATGCTATGGCAAATGGCGATGAGCCACAGTATACTTATGGTCTTGTATTAAGCCCTGGTGCTACTCAGAGTTCTTACTCTAATTTTAACTCAAATCAGTATGCATTTTCTATAGATGCATCTTTTGATCTTCAGACAGGTAAAGTTAAACACCAGATAGAATTTGGTTTGTCTTATCAGCAGCGTGTTGAAAAGAGCTATACTGCAAGAGCTAACTATTCAGGAGCAGGTACAAACTCTTTATGGCAGTTGATGAGGGGATTGGTAAGCAGTAAGGATAATGGCGGACTTGCTTTAGATAAGCTTAATCCTATATTTGTTGTTAATGGTCATCAATATACATTGAACCAGGTACAAGGCCCAAATGCTATAGTTAGCCCGGGTGCTAATGACACTATTATATACAACTACAAAAATGTTGGTAATTCTTATTTTGACTCCACCCTTCGCAAACAGCTTGGGTTGAGCAAAACTCAGGATATCAATATCGATGCACTTGACCCATCTACTTTCTCTCTAGGGCTTTTCTCTGCAGATGAACTGTTGAATAGTGGTAATCCTTTCGTAAGCTACGAAGGTTATACTTATACCGGCGGCCAACAGGCGGGCAATGTAAGTTTTAACGATTTCTTTACCGCAAAAGATGCAAATGGCAACTATACACGCCCAATAGGTTCTTTCAATCCGAACTACATTGCAGGTTATTTACTAGATAAATTTACTTACAAGGATATTCACTTTAACGTGGGTGTACGTGTAGACAGGTATAGCGCAAATACAAAAGTACTTATCGATCCTTATTCAGAATATCCTGAAAAGGATGTCAACCAGGTTAATGGATCATTAAATACTACAAATAACGGTCACCATCCTGCCAATATAGGTGGTAACTACGTTGTGTACGTTGATGATAATGCTTCATCAAACCCTACAATCATAGGTTATCGTAATGGTAACAACTGGTACGATCCAACAGGTAAATATGTTGAAGATCCTACTGTATTGAAACAATATTCTGGTGGTCGTGACCCTCAGCCTTATCTTACCAGCAACGTGAAAATAACAGATAGCAATTTTAATCCTAATAACTCATTTACGGATTATACGCCGCAGGTAACTGTAATGCCACGTGTATCTTTCTCATTCCCTATATCAGATGTAGCGGATTTCTACGCACACTATGATATCTATGCACAAAGGCCTACAACCGGTATCGATGCGACTGCGTATGATTATTATTATCTTGCTCAAAATTCTAATTCTATTGTAAATAACGCCAACCTGAAACCTCAGAAAACGTTTGACTATGAAGTTGGTTTCCAGCAGAAGCTAAGTGACCGATCGGCCTTAACGTTAACGGGCTTTTACAAAGAGCGTAAAGATATGATTACCGTACAGCCATATCTGTATGCCTACCCAACCACTTATTACACTTTTGGTAACAGGGATTTCTCTACTACGAAGGGTATGACACTAAACTACGATTTGCGCAGGTTCAATCACTTACGTCTGAACATAGCATATACATTGCAGTTTGCAGAAGGTACGGGTTCATCTCCATACTCTACGAACAGTGGTGGTGGCGGACAGATATCTCCTAACGGATTGATACAGACATTTATATCTGCCGGTGTGCCTAATCTAAGGTATGTTTCATCACTCGACTACGATTCACGTCATACAATAGCCGCAACAGCAGATTATCGTTTTGACGAAGGTGAAGGGCCGATAGTTGGCGGTATGCGCATACTACAGAATGCAGGCCTTAACTTTATATTCAGGGTAAGGAGTGGTGAGCCATATACTGCTTACTCAACAGCGCCATCTTCTCCTGAATTCTCCGGCGGTACTGTTATAGGTGGTGTTAACGGCTCTCGTTTACCATGGCATTATGGCGTTGATGCTAAGATCGATAAAGATTTTGCACTAAATCCGGGTGTTAAGAAACACCATGATGGCACTCCGGGCATCAAGCCTAAACGTCCTTTATACCTTAATGTGTATTTACGTGTAGAGAATGTGCTTAATACAAGAGAAGTATTGCATGTGTATGGTTATACAGGCCGTGCTAATGATGATGGTTACTTGTCTTCTCCTTTTGGTCAGACATACGTACCTCAACAGGTTAGTCCACAGTCTTATGCAGACCTTTACCGTTTATCAGTTAACAACCCTTATAACTATAATTTACCAAGAACAATGACTCTTGGTCTTAAATTTGATTTTTAATAACATTTTTCACTATAGCTATCATAGTTATGATATTTAAGAACAGAATCCGGATTGCGAATGTTATCACCTTAATAGGTGCTATAAGTATCGCTGTGCAGGCAGATGCGACAGAGAATATTAAGTCCTCAACCCACAGATCGGCGTTAAAAACGCTGGCTACCGGTTGTCAGCCTGCAGTATCTGCAATAGACCTGGATATAAATAATGTACAGGCTCGTTTGATGACAGGTGGTGATATGTGGTGGAACATAGGTACACAAAATGCATCATATGTTATACCTAAGAATTCAGGTAGAAGCTCGCAATTCGCAGCTTCTTGCTGGATAGGTGGTAAGGACGAAACAGGACAGTTAAAAGTTGCGGCCCAGACTTATCGCCAGGATGGTAATGATTATTGGCCTGGTGCGGTTACCAATGATGGGCAAGGTAAAATAACAGCTGATGTTTGTTCTAACTGGGATAAATTCTGGAAGGTTGATAAATCTACCATAAATGAGTTTATACAAGCTTACAAAAGCGGCGGGGCTAACGCTACAAAGGGTTCTCAGTTCGACGTGATAAACCAATGGCCGGCTCGTGGTAACGATAAGGCTATGGGTAGCACGGGTCTATTGCGCGACCAGGTAGCGAGTGCCGACTATGCTCCATTCGTAGATCTTAACAATAATGGAAAATATGAGCCGGATTTGGGTGATTATCCTCTGATAAATGGTGATGAGTACATCTGGTGGGTATTTAATGATGCAGGTAATGTTAAAGAACAGTCACAGACAAATCCTATTGGTATCGAAGTGCAAACCAGTGCGTTTGCATATTCTACACAGGACTTCTTAAATAATGCTACATTCTGCAACTACCGTGTTATAAATAAAGGCCCGTTAGTTGTTGATAGTACATATATAGCTGTTTGGGATGATTGCGATCTTGGTTATGCATTTGATGACTTTATAGGCTGCGATACTACACGTGGTTTAGGTATACAATATAATGGTACAAACGATGATGGCCTTGCTGGTGGTCATCCACCTAATAGCTATGGTCTTAATCCACCTCAGGTTGGTCTCGACTTTTTCCAGGGGCCAAAGAAAACTGTTCATCGTACAGGTTTAGCAGATACAGTTATAACATTACCGATGACCGTATTTGATTATTATAACAACGACTTTAGCGTTATTGGTAATCCGCGTAATGGTGTACAGATATACTATTACATGACAGGATCTATTACTACCGGTCAGCGTTTTAGTGATGATTTTCAAGGTCCTGGTGTATCGAGTAAGGGTTATGGTTCCGGACCCGTCTCTAACTTTGTATTCTTCGGAGATCCTGGCGATGGTACAACTTGGTCAGAGTGTACATGTAACAATACCCCAGGTGACAGGAGATTCATATTCTCTTCAGGACCATTTACTCTTGAAAAAGGAGCAAAAAATGATATAACCTTTGGTTGTATCTGGGCTCCGGGTGTAGGTGGCTGTCCTAACACCAATTTCAATACGATAAAAAGCATTGACGATCAGGCGCAGGCACTTTTTGATGAGGGTTTCAAAACTACAGAAGGCCCTAACGCTCCCCGTATGGAAGTACGTGAACTTGATAGGAGGTTGGTATTTTATCTTGTAAATGATTATGGAAGTAACAACTTTGGTGAGAATTATGGACGTGCAGACGGTACGTATGCTGATTCATTGCAGTATCATCAAATAGTTCCGAAAGCAGTTTCACCTTCAGTACACTCTTCAGATTCTCTGTATAAATTTGAAGGTTATAGGGTATTCCAATTGGCTAACGGTCAGATATCTGCATCTGACATTTTCGACCCTACTACGGGAAAGGTAGATCCAACAAAAGCTATTGAAGTATTTCAATGCGATATTCATAATGGTGTAACTACGATCATTAATTATTCTAAACAGACCAATATAAGTGATACCACATGGTTACCTCAGATAAAGGTGAGCGGAAAGGATAGTGGTTTGAGACATAGTTTTGAGGTCACTCAAGACCAATTTTCAACAACCTCTGATAAGTCACTTGTAAATTATAAGAGTTATTATTTCGTTGCTGTAGCCTACGCATATAATCAATTTGCACCATTTAACCCTGGCAATCATCAGGATGGTGTTACTCAAGATGTACCATACATTGGTAGCGCCCATGGTGCTGGTGGTATAAATATTCCGGTTGTTGTTGGTTTGCCTAATCCTGCAAATGGTGCAATGGGAACTGTTATTAATTCAGATTATGGTTCCGGTGTTATCGTTCATCGTATGGAAGGTACCGGTAATGGCGGTAATGTATTGCAGCTTGATACGGCTTCAGAAAACGTAGCGATATATAATGGCACTAACATAGCAGCGGAAGCTATATACCAAATAGGTTCTGCTCCTATAAATGTAAAGGTTGTTGACCCTGTAAAGGTTCCTGCTCTGGACTGGATTTTACAAATTACAGGCTCCGCGACTACTGCAAATAACATCGATTCAAATTCAGGTGGTTGGTCACTTGTAGGTCTGAACGGAAGTAATGCGATGGATACCATTTATAATGAAACGAATTTAGCTACGATCAATGAGCAAATCATAGAGAAGTATGGCTTATCTGTAACTATAGGTCAGGTGGCGACTCCTGGTGCTCATCAAAGTGACGGTAATGGTTATATCACATCTGACATTACATTTATGGATCAATCACAGCCTTGGTTGTGGGGTGTTCCGGATCAGGCCGATAGTAGTTCTTTCAATTGGCTAAGAAGTGGTAATAACCAAGCATATATACATCCTAGCCCTTGTAACTATAATGACTACAACAAGCTGGATACTGAACTTGCGTACGAAACGCTTTTAAGCAACTTCACTCCTGCTAAGAGCACATGGGGTCCTTACGACCTTGCTGCTGCATGGTATAACAAACATACCGGTACTACTTCTAATTGTGGTTTTGAAGTTGCATATACAGGATCAACACAAAATCAGACTACATTTAATACGCTTCCAAGTGTGGATGTGGTATTTACGCCAGACATAAGTAAATGGACGCGCGTTGCAGTAGTTGAAATGCAAGATGATCCAGCATTAGCTCAAGGCGGTGCAGCTAAATTTACGCTGAGAAAACATCTGAGCTGGGATAGCCCACTTGATTACGATAGTAATGGTAATCCGATATACAGTACTACTGATTCTAATATGTCATGGTTCCCTGGTTATGCTATCAATGAGGAAACGGGAGAGCGTTTGAATATAGTTTTTGGGGAAGACTCATGGCTGCAATATGATAATGGTGGAGATATGCTTTGGAACCCTAGTTCAAACTTTCTCAATCAGTTTGACGGAAGTATCATATTCGGTGGGAAACATTTTGTTTATATATTAGGTACTCGCTATGATAAAGATTCTGCCTTCGTAGTATTACAGAAAGGAGCAACACCAACTAATGCTAATTTGCAAAATGCTTACAAGCCATGTCAATGGGTAGGTTTACCAGTACTGAATCCAAGTCTTAAACTTGCTTCTTTGAAAGATCACCTGATACCTACTGAGACAAGGTTAAGGTTCAGGGTAACACGTCCGTATGCTCCGTTTGCAGCTGTTGATACTACTTCATTGACAAACTATACGTCTGGTCCTATAACTAATCCTTACTACAAGTTCTCTACTAAGGATCTTGCCGCTACTCCACTGTCAGACTCGTCTAACAGGAACGCGTTGCTTGACAGGATATATGCAGTACCTAATCCGTACTATGGCTATTCCGGATATGAAACAAGCCGTTTCTCTACTACAGTAAGGATCATCAACCTTCCTGCGCGTGCAGAAGTGTATATTTATTCTCTTGACGGCTCGCTAATACGTACTCTTAGCAAAAACGACCCTAACACATCGTATCTTGACTGGGATATCCGCAACACTGCAGGCCTTTCAATAGCCAGCGGTATGTACCTGATGGATGTTAAAGCCGAGGGTATAGGTGAAACAGTTGTAAAGTGGTTCGGTGCTATGCGCCCAATAGATATATCAACATACTAAGATCATTAATACGGGCCGGATATACTGTTCGGCCCGATAATTTAAAAAGTTCATTCGTTTAGATTAGAATTATGAAAAATTTTTCTTCCAAAGCAATCTTAGCTATTTGCGCGATAGGGCTATCTGTTCAGGCTTTTGCTGGAAATAAAGATCGTACAGGACAGGCAGGAGCTCCGGAAATGCTTATAAACCCCTGGGCAAATTCAACGGGTCTTTTTGCGCTTGATGTTGCTTCTACCAGTGGTATCGAAGCTATGAAAAACAATATCGCAGGTCTTGCACTTGTAACCAAGACGGAAATAGGCGTTTCTCATGGTGTATATCTTACAGGTACTAACATTAATATTAACGACATCGGTGTTGCTCAGAAAATAGGTAACGCTGGCGTTGTAGGTCTTAATATAATGAGTATGGGTTTTGGTGATATAACGGTTACCAATTACAACAACCCTGAAGGTTATGGTACCTACCACCCTCAGTTTCTAAATGTGGAGCTTGGCTTTGCAAAAGAATTTTCAAATCACATACATGCCGGTGCCGCTATGACTTACGTGTCTGAGCAGGTATCTAATATCAACGCGTTAGGCCTTGCTTTCGAAGGTGGTATACAATATGTTACCGGTAAGAGGGATAACTTCCATTTCGGTATCACTCTGCGCAACATTGGTACTAATATGCGTTACTCAGGCCCTGGTTTTTCTATAAATGGAGAGAACCCACAGGCAACACCTACTATCAATGTAACAACCGCATATCCTTCTGATAAATTTGAAATGCCTACATACCTGAGTATCGGTGCTTCTTATGATGTGTTTCTGGATGAGCACCATCTTAGCCGTGCAGACAGCACACCTAAGCATAGGTTAAGCATCATTGCAGACTTCACTTCCAATTCATTTAATAATGACTACCTGGGCGCTGGCCTTGAGTATTGCTTTAACAATATGTTCATGCTGCGTGCCGCCTACAGGTATGAGCAAGGTATAGGTGACCCTGCTACCAGCACTACATTGTATGTAGGTCTTGCGGCTGGCGCCACAGTTCAAACGCATTTTGGAGCTAAAGGCCCTTTGCTGGCACTTGATTATTCATACAGGCCTACAATGCGCCCTGCAAACGGTGTGCACATGTTTTCGCTACGTTTCATGCGCAAATAGCCAAATTATCGTATTTTTGTACTGCAACGCTTCTGTCATACAGAGGCGTTGCATTTTTTTCGTAAACCGTGAATTTAATTATAGCATACCATGTCGGCATTAAACTACGTTAGTAAAGAAACTTTAGAGAGCATGAGGGAAGAGCTGAATAAGCTTAAAACCACAGGACGTGCAGAGATAGCCAGGCAAATATCTGAGGCAAGGGAAAAGGGTGACCTTAAAGAGAACGCTGAATATGACGCCGCAAAAGAGGCACAAGGCCACCATGAAGCTAAGATAGCGCAGCTGGAATCAACAATAGTTACCGCACGCATCATTGACTCCAAAGATATAGATATAAGCAAGGTCTCCATACTAAGTAAAGTGAGGCTCACAAATCTTAATACAAAAAAAACTGTTGAGTATCAGATAGTATCTGAGCAGGAAGCTGACCTGAAAGCCGGTAAGATATCAGTAACATCACCAATAGGCAAAGGCTTACTTGGTAAAGTGATAGGTGAGGTAGCTGAAGTAACAGCTCCAAGTGGTATGCTGAAGTTTAGAATAGAACACATCTCCATATAATGAGCAGTATCTTTTCAAAAATAATAGCAGGCCAGATACCTTCTTATAAGATAGCAGAGGATGCAAATTTTTATGCTTTTCTGGATATAGCGCCTATGCGGCAAGGACACGTACTGATAGTGCCTAAAGTAGAGATAGACAAGATATTTGATGTGGACGATGCGCTGCTGCGTGAGTGGTTGGTATTTGCAAAACCAATAGCAAAAGCTATAGAGAAAGCATTTGACTGCAACAGGTGCGGCATAAGCGTAGTAGGTCTTGAAGTGCCACATGCGCACATGCACCTTGTACCTATCGATAATGCAGACGATCTAAATTTTACCCGGCCTAAATTAAAGTTGACGGAAGAGCAGTTTAAAGAGGTACAGCAAAAGCTCGTAGCCTTATTATAAGTTGGTATTACCTGTTACGGATTTTCTGTTTACACTCCATGCCTGTGGCTTGTCTGCAAACAGTGCCTTGGTCTTGGCCCAGGTATCTTTAAAAAACTCGGAGAAACGATAATGGTCGAGGTGTTGCTCACTGTCCCACATACTGTAAGTAAAAAATATATGCGCATGCTTTGTGTCCTGCCATAATTCCAGATGCAGGCATCCGTCGAACCCCCGAATCGTTTCTTTTCGTTCTTCAAATAGTGTTGTGAAATCGGTTATCTTTTCCTGTTGAAAAGACATTTGTACAATGCGCACTATCATTCAAAAAATATTTTAATAGTATTGTACATAAGATTGTGTTCGCGGTATAGGCGTAGGCCCAGCAGACTAGCCGCCTTACCACGGTTAATACATATCTCCAGGTAGCCGCTCTTGTTAAAGCGGCACAGCCTGTCTCCTTCTTTTACATCGTGGTAATGCGTGCTGATGTCGGTGATCTCTTCATCACGCATATATTGTATCCTGAAGGTGCGTCCTTGGCCTATATCATCAAATTGCCGGCGAGTAAAATTTATGACAACATTTTCGTAACGGTCTATGTGTATTACCTGACACTCTGCGCTATGCTCATTGGTAATGGGCCTGCAATGCAGCGGCGCTATGGCAAGCTCGCAAAAAGGCAATTGTAGCTCTGTAGCTTTATTGGTCTGTAACCTGCCTGCTATCTCGCCCGCCTTATGCAGCCAATCACTGAAGGTGCCTGGAGATTTTAGCTCAAAGCAATTCCATACATTATCAAAAGCAAGACCGAAAGCGACTGAAAGGAGACCGTTATCAGGCGATAGAAAATAGTGGCCATCCTTTTCGCAGAGTAACAGGCGTGGTACTTTCTCAGAGAAGATATCGAACAGCAGTATGTGGCAACTGCCTTTGCTGAAATTCTTGTAAGCAGCCTCAAGCAAATACGCTGCCTGCTGTGTATGAAAAGGGGCTACCTCATGTGTAATGTCCACTATTGCAGAAGCGGGCACATACTGCATCAGTATGCCCTTTGCGGAGGCCACTGAAGCGTCTTGCAACCCGAAGTCTGATAGCAGGGTGATGGAACTCATGTAATACAGGCAAAAGTACGGCTGCAATCCATGCAAAGCAAAAACATATAGCCTGCAATGCTCGATTTAAACATCATTCTGTAATAATATTTTGCTTTTATAGCCGTTATAGATACACTTCGTTATTTTTACAACCAAAGACACAGAGTATACATGCGTTCTATAGGTTTATACATTGCGGTAATTATGTTGTTCGTTGCATCGTGCTTGGCTTCATGCAAGAAGACAAAAGTATTATCGAACGGTGGTACTTTAAAGTTTTCTGTAGACACGCTGATGTTTGATACAGTGTTCACTAACGCAGGTAGCTTTACGACAGGTCTTAAAATATTTAACCCGCAGAACGAGGAAGTGATACTCAGCTCTGTGAAGTTACAAGGTGGTGCGTCATCTTATTTTCACCTGAATGTTGATGGTTTTCCTGGCAATAATATTCCTAACATAAAGATAGCGGCGCACGATAGCATATATGTATTCGCCACTGTGAACATAGATCCTACAAATGTAAACAGCCCATTTATTGTAGAAGACGAACTAATTGCTACGCTTAATGGTAATGAGTTTAAGGTGCCGTTTACAGCTTACGGTCAGAATGCAAATTACGTAACAGATAGTGTACTAAGAGGGGCTATTACATGGGATACAGGAAAACCTTATGTAGTTGTAGGCTATGCCGCACTGGCTACATCATGCACGCTTACTATCAATGCAGGTGTACGTGTATATATGCATCAGAATGCAGGTATGCTTGTATATGGTGCACTGCATATAAATGGCACAGCAGATGACACTGTAATATTTCAAGGTGACAGGCTCGACAGAGCTTATTTTGGGTATATAGGCTATCCGGGAGAGTGGGGTAGTATCTATTTTAACTCTAATAGCAGTGGTAACAGACTAAGCTATACAAGACTTGAGAACTGTGGTAATGGTGCTATGTCACCGTACCTCGGTAGTCCCTTCAATATCTATGCTGCTGCGATACAAGTTGACAGAGATTCTACGGGCGGAGGATTCACGACACCACAACTATCATTAGACCACTGTATTATTGAAAACTCCATATCACATGGATTGCTAAGCTATCAAGGGACAGTATTGGCCAATAATACACTTATTAATACCTGTGGCGGACAAACACTTGCTATATCGCAGGGTGGTAATGATAGTTTCGTAAACTGTACATTCGCTAACTATGGCTCTGCTGCAGTAAGCCATACTGATAATCCTGCTGTATTATTACTAAACTATTATCAGGATCCTAACACAGAACTGTTTACTTATGGTGATATGAATGTTGCTATAGTCAACTGCATTGTTTATGGCTCACTGGATAGTGAGTTTATTGCAGATGCGCTGTCTTCTGCAGCAGCGAGGGTAAACCTTAATCATTGCTTAATAAAATCCGGGAATGTATTAGAGAACTTTGTACAAACAATACTTCCTTATATAAATGCTGATCCACAATTTACAGATCAAACAAAGGCTGACTTTCATATACCTGCTACGTCGCCGGCAGTGGGGCAGGGAATAACCACTACTCTTACAAATGATCTGGAAGGCACTACCCGTACTACACCGCCAGATATAGGCTGTTATCAGCATAAGCCTTAGCTAATCATGTTACTGACGAGCTTTGTATAAACTTTGGCAGGGCAAGGTGTAGCCATGGTGTAAAAGCATCCGGCTCTTTCTGCATCCATACGTGCAGGTCGTGTATGGAGATATAGCGTGTATCTTTTACTTCTTCGGGTTCGGGGTTTATGATACCGTTGTAAATACCTTTGTAAATATGGTCGTATTCGTTTTCTGTAAGGCCATTGCCAACAGATGCTTCATATCGCAAGGTGAACAATGGCTCAAGTTCGCAGTCAAAGCCCATCTCTTCTACCAGTCTTCTATGCGCGCCAGCAATAGTGCTCTCGTGGGGTATGGGATGTGAGCAGCAGGTATTGCTCCACAGGCCGCCTGAATGATATTTGGTATCAGCTCTTTGTTGTAACAATAGTTCACCTTTATCATTTAATACGAAAACAGAAAATGCCCGGTGCAACAATCCCTCTTTGTGGGCTGCAAGCTTTTCTATAGTGCCCAGCCACTCATCCTGCTCGTTAACGAGGATCACATCATTTCTGTTAGCTTCCATAATTATATCATGTAGATGTAGGTTCTTACTTTCGCATGCATAACTATCAGTAATTTTTGATAGTCAGGTACGCGTATTCTTTGTGCCAATATATTATTTGGTTCCGTGCGCTTTATCTTTTTGAACAACGCATAATAATACCGGTATGCCGTATATACCCCAAACTTAGCCTTCCATGGCAAGCTACGGATACCTTCAAGACTATCCCTGAAATCCTGCTCGATATCTGCTTCTATCTGTTCCTTTACTATGTTACCTAAGGGGCTCGCAACAAGTGCAGGAAAATAAGTTCTATCGAGTTGCTGTATATCGGCTTTTATATCCCGTAGAAAATTAACCTTCTGAAAGGCCGCGCCCAGCTTTCTTGCGGGAGTTTTTAGCCGCTCGTAAAGTGCATCATTTCCGGCGCAAAATACGTAAAGACACATGAGGCCTACTACCTCCGCAGAGCCATATATATACTCGTTCAGCTCATGCTGATGCTCATAGGTTTTTTTATCAAGGTCGAGTTCCATACTATTGAGAAACGAACTTATCAGCGTTTGGGGTATATGGTATTTATTGACTGTGAGTTGAAAGCTATGCAGTATTGGGTTGAGGCTGATACCTTTCTTTATTGCCTTCCATGTTTCTTCTTTAAACTCTTTAAGCAGCAGTGTCTTATCATGTTCGTGAAATGTGTCTACGATCTCATCGGCAAAACGTACGAAGCCATATATATCGTGTATAGGCCCACGAAGGTCTTTATGCAGCAGGCGAATGGCACTGTTGAAAGAGGTGCTGTACTTCTTTGTCACCAGTTTATTGCACGCATGGCATGCTTCATCGTATACTGCTATCATACGGTCTGCGTTTTTAAAGTTAACGATCGTATTACCTGCGCCGCAACTATCTCACCTGATATGATAGCAGGCGGGACACCAGGGCCCGGTACTGTCAGCTGGCCGGTATAAAAGAGATTGCGTAGCTTCCTATTGCGTACTGATGGCTTCATAAAAGCAGTCTGCATGAGTGTATTTGACAAACCATAAGCATTGCCTTTAAAAGCGTTATAGTCTGTTACAAAATCATTATGCGCATAGCTCTTTTTGTAAACAATGTTATTACGTAATGACTGCTTTGTATGCAGCTCCAGTTTATTGATAGCCATGTTGTAGTACTGCTCCCTTATGGATGTTGTATCTGCCATGCCGGGTGCAACAGGTATGAGTATAAATATATTCTCGCATTCCGCGGGTGCTACGCTACTATCTGTTTTTGATGGACAGCATACATACATCAACGGATCGCGTGGCCACTGTGGCTTTTTGTAAAGGTCGTCGGCATGTGCTTCAAAATCGGCATCGAAAAACAGATTGTGATGCTTTAAATTGTTGAGCTTTTTGCTGACGCCTATGTAGTACAATAGGCAAGATGGCGACATACTGCGCGCTTGCCAATATTCATCATTATAATTACGGAAGCTCTGTGGCAGTAACTGCTCTAAGTGATGGTAGTCGCAGGCCCCTATAAATGCATCAGCAATGTAAGAATCTTCGTTTGTTTCTACCGCGTATATTTCACTATTTACCGTATGTATTTTTTGTACAGGAGCATTGAATATAAATTTTACACCCATGCTTTTTGCAAGAGCGTACATGGCATTTACCACCTGCACCATGCCACCCAAGGGATACCACGTACCTAATTTCATATCTGCATAGTTCATGAGGCTGTAAAGCGCGGGTGTATTCGCGGGCAGTGCCCCGAGGAATAAAACAGGAAATTCAATGAGCTGCAACAACTTAGGATGTGTAAAGAATCTGCGCGCATGTTTTTGCATGGATGTGAGCAGGTCTATCTTAAAGAATGCTTTTAATACATCGCCATGCATAAACTCTGTGACAGACAGACCGGGTTTGTACACCAGCTTATCCATAGCCGCGTGGTACTTATACTGTGCCTCGCGCATAAACTCATCTAACTGTATTGCTGCTCCTTTTTCTATTGACTCAAATAATTGCCGGAGCGCATTATAGTTAGCAGGAACATCCGTAACACCATCTTGCCAAATTACATGGTAAGATGGGTCGAGGCGTATGAGGTCATAATAATAAGAAGGCGCCTTGTTAAAATGGGCGAAGAACTTCTCAAATACATCGGGCATCCAGTACCAGCTGGGACCCATATCGAATGTGAAACCATCTTGTGAAAAGGATCTTGCTCGGCCGCCGGGTGCATTGTTTTTTTCTATTACCGTAACATCTGCCCCGCTTTTTGCGAGGAAGCATGCAGCGGATAAACCCGCAAACCCACTACCTATAACGATAACCTTATTCAAGACAGTAAAAAATTATAATACTAAGTTAACGATCGAGCATAGATGTAAGCGATTTTCGTGCGAAATGTATGCGGCTTTTAATAGTGCCAAGTGGTTCGTTCATGAGTTTGGCAATCTCCTGATATTTATAACCCGTATAGTGCAGCTCGAAGGAGATGCGCGATGAACGAGGCAATGTATCGATGGCATTTTTTATTTCTTGCATACGCAGCATGCTCCAGCCTTCATTATGAACGGTGGTGTCAACGGTGTATACGGGTAACTCCGTCATAGTGGCGTTCTCTACTTTTCTGAACTTTTTATTGCGACGATACTTATTGATAAAGATATTGCGCATGATCGTATAAAGCCATGCTTTAAGGTTGGTGCCAAATTGGTATTTCTCCCTGTTGAGAAGTGCACGCATTATGGTTTCTTGAAAAAGGTCCTTAGCCTCTTCGTGATCTTTAGTGAGCGTAACGGCATACGGTCGCAGGAAATCACTGTGGAGTACTATCATATTATCGAGGTCATGGGCGGTCATTGGTATATAATGTTTATTTGTTAACCGTGGTATTAAAGTTACTTAATAATCTGTTTTGTTTATCTTTTGTTTGTCAACTTTAAACAATTAATACTTGTATATACGAAGGAGTCTAACAAATGGTTTTAGGATTAAATAAGAAACCATAATTTTTTTTCGCGTTGCAGACAATTGGTAATAATTTTAATTTTTAGTGCACAATCCCGTTCAATATTATTATTTAAGAGATGTTATTGTGGGAGAATATCTGCAGGAAATAATTTAGCGAAGATTAGCTTGTATTTTTTTACCTCAGCAAAGTTATATTTCCCTGGTGGTGTTCTTTCTGGCCATCTTTAAAGGCGGCATCTATAAGGTAGACAAATACACCTTCGGGTTGGGCTACATTATTGAATCTGCCATCCCAGCCACGACCTTCAATAGAGGTAGTGGAGAATATAAGTTGCCCCCAGCGATTGTAGATGTTCATGCTAAAAGTAGTAAGGCCCCTTGATAAATAATTACGTGGAAAGAAGTAGTCATTAACGCCATCACCATTAGGGGTAAATACATTAGGGATATCCATGTAGCAATCGTTGGCAACGAGTACAGTATCTGATACGGAGCAACCATTTACTGTTACTGTTGTAAAATAGTTCCCGGGCTGGGTAACTTGTATGGATGGTGTAACATCTCCGGTACTCCAGAGCCATCTAGCTCCACTTGATGGCGTATTTATATTGTCGATGAGTGTTATAGGATCGCTTCCCGGGCAGATAGAAGTATCGGGGCCGAGGTTGATATGTGGGTATGGGATGATAACTACAGTTTTGCTCAATGCTACATCCGGGCATGCGCGGAAAAGCGCATCGATTGTAACCGTAAAAGTACCTGGTTCTGCAAAGCCATGCACTACAGGATTTACATTACGGATAGAATCTTCGTCCCCAAAATTCCAAACAACGCCTGCACTGCCTATATTGGTGTAAATACCTGTAAAAAGTATATCCTGCCCTACGCATATAACGCTATCGCTCAGGGTCATTGCGAGTGTGCTTATAGAGTCGACATAAATTAATTGTGTGGCAGTATCCTTGCACGGCACAAAATCAGCAGCTACGAGTTGCGCTGTGTAGATACCGGAAACCGGGTATGTATGTGATGTGTTGGTGTTGCTATCGGTTGTGCCATCGCCGAAGTACCAGACATAGCTTGGGAGCGTACCAACCGATGTATTGGTAAACGTTGCTACGTTACCCTGACAAACGGGGTTGGGTGTTACAGTAAAGCTTGCATGGATAGCGTTAAGTAGGTTTACAGGTATCGTAATGCTATCGACACATCTAAGGTTTGTGATGACAAGCTTAACTGCGAAGGCACCTTGCGTAGTATAAATATGCATGGGGTTAGTAGCAGTATCGGTATAGCCATCGCCAAAGTACCAGTGATAATAAAGGCCCGCCACGGGCGTTGATAAATTAGTAAATAGAACAGAATCGCCATGGCAGCCGTAACGAATGGTATCCGTGAAGTTTGGCGTCAATGGAGGATCGACCAATACTACCGGGCCGAGTGCATTAGAGATACACACACTTGCCGTATTAGCAATGAGCGAACTGTACGTACCCGCACAAAGAGAAGTGATCGTAATGGTACTATCAATACCAACAAAACCCGCAACAGGTGTCTGTGCTACCCCATTGAACAGATAGTTTATAGTGTCGACCTGGCCGGGACGCAGCCCGTGCAGGGTAAGCGTGCCATTACAATACCCGCATGTAGTAGGATTAATACTTGTAGCATAGCTCATGCTAAATACCGGATTAATGAGTGTATCAGGGCCGGAAATATTAGATGCACAGTAGCCACTGGTAGCTGTGATATTTGAGAATACACCACCACAAAGGTTGATGAAAGATATAGTACCCGTGCCTGAAACAATAGCACTTATTGGCGGCTGTGCTATACCATCCACCGCATATTTTACAGTGTCTACATCGCCCGGGGTAAGTCCACTTACCGTTAATGTCCCATCGCACGCGCCGCAAAACGTAGGATTAGTAAACGATGTAGTGATGACTATTGGTGTTGGTGGAGATAGTGTAATTACTGTATCGTGGCCACAGTGTGCAGATAGTATGGTGAAGGTTTGTATGTCATAAGTGCCGGGGGCAACTGTATCGTAAACGGTAGTGGAGATGCTGTTGTAGCGTGTGGTATCTGTTCCCTGTATTACCTGCACATTCCACGGATTACCAAGGCCGCCCGGTGTAATGGATATGATACCCTTAGAGGTGCAGGTAGCCGGTTTTATTATTGTTACTGAGGTCTGTGGAATTGGCAGCACCGCAACAGTATATGCAAGTGTCTGAGATCCTGTAAGCGGGCAATTATTGTCGGTATAGGTTATGTAAAAAGTATAGAAGCCGCCGGGTACACCATCGCTTGTCCATGAGAATGTGCAGTTAGGGTGATTCGTGCCATTATTAAGTGTAGAAAAGCTTGACCCTGCGGGCAGACCGGTTGCAGTTACCGTAATAGTATTGAAGGTATCTGTTTCTGTAGGGTTGATGCCAATAGAAAACGCACCATGGTTTGCGCAGATGTAAAAGTCTGTACTGTCTTGTATGGTGCCGTTTGTTGCTGTGTTGAAGATACCGGTGGGTGGATTGCCTGTGCAAGTGAGTACTACAAAGGTCATCTCGCGCTGGCTGGTACCTATAAATGTATCATTGCGGTATTCCTCCACATTGTATACTACCAGCGAGCGCTGTATTGCATTTGGCGTAAAGGATATCTGCCCTGTAAAAGATCCGAATGCAAAGGCTCCTGCGGCAGTGTTAAGTGGTGTAGTAGCTGTAATACCCGCACCTGTATATGTAACATCCCCACCTACGGATGCATCGATACCCGGCACCAGGAAGAACGCAAGGCTGTCCGCATCGGCGTCTACAGCACCCGGGTTGTAGTTATCAGAAGAATTTTCACAAAAGAAAGGTGTAGGTAATGTGGTAAGTACAGGGCTTGAATTATGTGCAAAGGTATTATTAAGCGTATCGACCAGTGATATGACCGTAGTGCCCGGAGATATAATGTTTGTAATGAGCGAGCTACGGCCCGTCATAGCTATACCTGTACCCATATTGCCTGTAAATAAAAAACGCCAGTATGCCGCTGCAGACGGAAGTGTAACGATGCTGGTGTAAAGGAATTTCTTAATACCCGGTATCGTGTAGGAAACATCTGTACATTGTGTCATGTTAATTTCTGACGGGCATACGGGTGTTACTTCTATGCCATCTGTAGGAGCTTGCAGTGTTAATGTGATATCGGTATAATACGTGTTACCATTATCTATTTCTATTTGCGGTGTGGCATCTAAAAGCGAGGGGAAGGATGCCCCTGAACAGTCACCATAAATAACGAGGTTTATTCTGTATTGGTTGCCGGATATCCAATCATATCTGAGATCGACACCAAAAACGTGTGTTGCAGAAGCTTTAAAACCTGTAAGCATAATGCCGCAGGCAAGAAAGAACATTCGTAAAAAGGCAGGCAAATTCTTTTTCATAAATAGGGTCTATTAAAAATACAGTCTACAAATATTTGCGTATGTTTATAACAGTGCACAAACAGAATAGATAAGAACGGTAAAATTAATTTCAATAGTGTTCAAAACCGGATTCTACATTAGATTAATTTTTGTGCAATTTGATAAAAAATACATTGTTACTAAATGATTAACTTATGATTAAGTATGTGTAAAATATACATTTTATCACTTTTCCCGGTGCTAAAATGATAAAAGTGCCTGTTTTTTGTAACCTGAGTTTCGATTTAAATAACAAATAATATAAATCATTTATAATGAAGTTAAAAAGTCAGCTTTATATAGGATTTACATCAGCGATCGTGTTATCCGCCATTATAGGCATATCGTCATATATGGCATTCAAAGGCCAGGTGGCTGATGCGCAATGGGTAGACCATACCTATAAGGTAATAGCGGCTACAGAAGATGTGAAGAACATGATGCTAGATATGGAAGTTGGCAAACGCGGATACAGAGGTACCGGTGAAGCTATGTTCCTGGAGCCATACAATAATGGTATACGAAAGATCGATGGCTCTTTAAAAGATTTAAAGGGATTGGTATCCGACAATCCCGCACAGGTAGAGCGGGTTATGCAATTGCAACATTCGGTTGAATTACTACTGCAATATTGGAAAAATAATGATGAGGGTAATGTAGACAGGAGCCAGTTCTCAGAAATAACCAACAAGGAAAAAGAGCAAATGGATAATATCAGGCAGCAACTGGTAGCTATACTGACTGCCGAAAATATTCTTTTAGGCCAACGGTCTAAAGCAAGTGCAGACTCGATCAATTTCTTTTCGGGTGAATCACTTATTGGCACATTGCTGGTGGAGATCATCATCATAATCCTGATCTATTTTATAGTAACAGAGTTTAATAATCGTAGAAAGGCGCAGGCAGCGCTGCAGGAAAGCTTTATGGAGCTGGAGCAGCTGAATGCTGAAAGTAATAATAAGAATTGGTTGCTGACAGGTATGGCAAATGTGAACGATGTGCTGCAGGGATTAAACAGCACAAGCGACATTGCAAAAAAAGTGCTCGCCGAGATAATACAATATGCCGATATTCCTGCTGGCGCCATATATTTATATGACGACGAAGCAAACATGCTGACGATGAATACATCTATAGCATTGCCATCGGATGCGCCCGGAAATTACGCATTGCACGAAGGGCTGATAGGCAAGGCTGCAGAAAGCCGCAAGACGACCATCATAAAAAATATACCTGCCAACTATTGGATGTTACGATCTGGCAGCGGGAAAATACTGCCGGGAGAACTGGCATGTGTGCCACTATGGTACAATGATGAGTTGAAAGGTATCATAGAACTGCCGTCATTCAAATCTTTTTCAGAAACCGCAATAAGTTTTATGAACTCTGTAGCTGATAATATAGCAGTTGCTATAAATTCTGCTGATGCCCGGGAGCGTGTAATGAAACTGCTGGAGCAGGTGCAAAAGCAAAAAGAAGTATTACAGAACCAGGAAGAAGAGCTACGTCAGTCGAACGAAGAACTGAGTAGGCAGACAGATATATTACAGGCGTCGGAAGAGGAGCTGCGTGTGCAGGAAGAAGAACTACGGCAGATAAACACTGAGCTCGAAGAAAAAAATAAAGTAGTAGAAATAGCAAGGGGCACTCTTGCGGAAAAGGCACAAGAACTGGAGATAACAGGTAAGTATAAATCTGAGTTCCTTGCTAATATGTCGCATGAGCTGCGCACACCTCTGAACAGTGTGTTAATACTTGCGCGACTGCTATCTGAAAACAAAAAAAAGAACCTTGATGATAAGCAGATTGAATATGCAAATATCATTCACAAATCAGGTTCAGATCTATTGAATATTATTAACGATATACTTGACTTATCAAAAATAGAGGCTGGTAAAATAGATTTGAACTTCGAAGATATACAAGTAAGCAAAATTGTCGATGATCTTAAATCATCGCTGAATGTTGTAGCCGAAGAAAAGGGAATAAACTTTGTAACGAGGATAAGCAATGGCGTACCTGAAACAATAGTGACCGATAAAATGAGGTTAGAGCAGATCATCAAAAACTTCATCTCGAATGCTTATAAGTTTACTGCGAAGGGCGGAACGGTAACACTAGCTTTTGATATAGTAGAGCGTACGGCATCACTTAATAAGGATATTTTTAATGCAGGGGATGAGGTACTTAAAATAGCTGTATCCGATACCGGTATAGGTATACCTAAGGAAAAGCAACAATTGATATTTGAAGCATTTCAGCAGGCCGATGGCACTACCAGCCGTAAATACGGGGGTACAGGGCTGGGCCTGTCTATCAGCAAAGAACTGGTGAAAAAATTAGGTGGCGAAATAAAGCTGGAAAGCGAAGCAGGCGTGGGTAGCACATTTTACGTATATCTGCCTGTAAGCCATGCAGTACAAAGTATAGCACATGAAGAGGATAACAAGGAACAAATCCCTTCAATATCCGCCAGACGTGTAAGCCAGCAAACAACAGTGCCTGATGATCGCGATGACCTGCGTAGAGGAGACAATGTGATGCTGATCATAGAAGATGATCGAAATTTTGCAAATGTTTTGCAGGATTTTGCACGCAGTAAGGGATATAAAACGATAGTGGCGCTAAAAGGTGATGAAGGAATATATTGTGCCCGCATTTACCACCCATCGGCTATAACATTAGATATGCAACTACCGGTGATAGACGGGTGGTCGATATTAAAATTGCTGAAAAGCGACGAAACATTGAAGAGCATTCCGGTACACATTATATCATCGGCTGATGAACAATTACTAAAAGTGAGAGACGCGATGACCTATCTTAAAAAGCCGGTTTCACTGGAAGATCTCGAACGCACATTCTCGCTTATAAAAAAGAACCTTAATGATCCATTTAAGAAAGTGCTGGTATTATCAGGCGATTATCTAAAAGACGGATCGTTAAAACAATTGCTGCGAGACAGGGCATTTAATGTAGCCTGCGACTATGTAGCCACAGAACAAGAGGCCGAAAAGAAGTTGAAAGAAGAAAGCTACGATTGCTTTATAGCAGACATAGGTAAGGATGTGGATAAGGGTGTTGAGGTGATACAAGCAATGAGCGGTTTGCTGCATGAACATAATACAGCTGTAATAGTGTGCCTTGACAAAGATATTTCGCCGGCAGACGAGATGAATCTGAAGAAGATATCGGATGTTATCATAAGAGAGTCAGTGCAATCAAAGAATAGATTGCTGGATGAGCTGGAACTATTTTTATATAAGGTGCAGGAAGTTAAAAAGACGAACGGCAGTGGTAAAATAAACACAGATATTGTTGATGACAAATTTTTCAGGGACAAAAAAGTGTTGTTAGTGGATGATGATATGCGAAACATCTTTGCCCTGAGCACGCTGCTCGAAGAGCATGGAATGAAGGTGATTACCGCTAATGACGGAAAAGAAGCCATTGAAGAACTAAATGGCCATGACGATGTAGATATAGTGCTGATGGATATTATGATGCCGGAGATGGACGGTTACGAAGCCACGCGCAGGATGCGCACTGATATACGTTACAAAGACCTGCCAATAGTGGCACTTACAGCAAAAGCCATGCAGGGCGACCGTGAAAAGGTATTAGAAGCCGGGGCCTCTGATTACATAACCAAACCAGTGGATAGCGGCCGGCTATTCTCCATAATGCGTGTATGGCTGGCAAAATAATACTTAGATGAGCGCAGACATAGGAGCAGAAGAACTGGAAGAGATAATAACGGTAATAGAAGCGAAGTACGGATACGACTTTAGTAAGTATGCCCGTGCATCGTTTAAGCGGCGCGTACTACGTTTTATGAGTATTAGCGGGGTGAAAACGGTGTATGATATGAAGTATAACTTCACTAATGATAGAGCATTTTTCGCCTTATTTCTGCAGACCGTGACCGTAAATGTAACGGAGATGTTTCGTGATCCTTCGTTTTATAAGTCGCTGAGAGAAAAGGTGTTTCCGCAACTGGCTACTTACCCTGCTATAAAAATATGGCACGCGGGGTGCGCTACCGGAGAGGAAGTATATTCTATGGCGATCATGCTGCAGGAGGAGGGGTTGTTGTCGCGGACGAAGATATACGCTACGGACATAAATCCCGGAAATCTTGAAAAAGCGCGCAAAGGCATTGTATCTTTACGACAGCTACAAGCATATACACACAACTATATAAAATCAGGAGGGAAGAAAGATTTTTCACACTATTATGCGGCCCGTTATGAGCATGCTATCATAAACAGTGACCTGAAAAAAAACATAACCTTCCTGCAGCATAATCTTGTTACGGATGGTGTGTTCAACGAATTTCAGCTTGTATGCTGCAGAAACGTACTTATTTATTTTAATAGTGAGCTACAAAACCAGGTTTTACAATTGTTAGATAACAGTATATCACCATTAGGATTTCTTGCAGTAGGTATCAAGGAAACCGTATCATTTTCAGGAATTGCTCAACAGTATAAAGCTGAAAGCAGTATTAATAAGATATACAGAAGGCGAGTGTAATGATAGACAAGAGCGTTATTTGCATTGGTGGATCAGCAGGTAGTATTCCTATTATAATGAGGATACTAGCCAGCTTGCCTGCAAGTTTTGATTATACTATAATCATTGTTCTCCACAGACTAAAGAATGTAAAGAGTGAGATGGCAACACTGTTAGCCGCCGGAAGGAAAGATCTGAAAATATCTGAGCCGGAGGATAAGGAGCCGGTACAAAAAAATCACATATACCTTGCGCCGCAGAATTATCACTTGCTTATAGAGGATGATAAGATCTTCAGCCTTGATTATTCTGAGCCTGTAAATAATAGCAGACCCTCTATAGACGTATCTTTCCAAAGCGTAGCATCTGTATATAAAAGCGAAGGATTGTGTATATTGCTGAGCGGTGCCAACGACGACGGAGCTGCAGGCGCGAGTGCAGTGTTGCATCATGGTGGTAAAGTGATAGTGCAGGATCCCCAAACTGCCGAATATCCACAGATGCCGCAAAGCGCAATAGATATGAATAAAAATATTTCAATCCGTACTGTAACGGAAATCGTAAATGATTTTGTGCACTCAAATTTTAATTGATCATTAAAATGGAATTCATTCCAAAGGATTTTACTGTCTTATTAGTCGATGACCGTGAGGAAAACCTTGTTTCGTTGGCGGAAATACTTGACAATGGGAGTCGGAAATTTATCCGGGCAACATCGGGCAATGAAGCACTAAGACAGGTGCTGAAGCATGACGATATTGGCCTGATAATGCTGGATGTGCAGATGCCTGATATGGACGGGTTTGAGGTAGCCAGAATACTAAAAGCAAATCCCAAAACAAAAGATATATCTATCATATTTGTGACCGCTATAAGTAAAGAGGAACAATATGTGATAAAGGGATTTGAAGAGGGGGCAGTGGATTATTTGCAAAAACCGCTGGATATAAATGTAACCCGTGCAAAAGTAAAAGTCTTTGAACAATTATATTTTTATCAGCGGCAATTAAAAGATACTGCAACCGATCTATCGCGCATAAATAAGCAACTGGAACAATTTGTGTATATAGTGGCACATGACCTTAAATCGCCACTGGCCAGCATTACAGCTATACTTTCTCTTATAGAGATGGATAAGGAGATAGTTGACAATGAAGAGGTAATGGAATACATTACGTTGATGTCATCGGCGGCGCTCCATTTATCTGATATGATAACGGCAATGCTGGAGCATTCGCGAAAAAATCATTTACAACAAACCATTGAGGAAGTAAACACGAAGGAGTTGGTACAGCAAATAGCACATTTGTTGTTTCCTCCGAAACACATTCATATAACTGTAGCGGAAAGTTTACCAACATTTAAGACCAAAAAACTAAAAATACAGCAGGTATTTCAAAACCTTATTAGCAATGCAATTAAATATAATGACAAGCCGGAAGGATACATCACCATAGGCTGTGCGGATAAGGGTGGCTATTATGAATTCTTTGTTAAGGATAATGGGCCGGGTATAGAAGAAAAAGACCGTTCACAAATATTCGGCCTTTTCCAAACGGCAAATAATGAATCAAAAAGGGAAGGTAGCACAGGTGTAGGCCTCAATGTGCTAAAGATGACGGTTGAAGAGGAAGGTGGAAAGGTATGGGTAACATCAGAACCGGGAGAAGGAAGTACCTTTTTCTTTGAATGGAAGAAATAAATCAATAATATGTAATTAAATACCTTGTATCTGTAATTGATAAGTAGTACTTTCACATCATATAGTTAATACACCCCCAAACATTATACTATATTATTTGTGAAACGAATATTAAGCATTTTATTAATTTTTCTGACTCTTCATTCGTGCAAGAAAGGGAAGCAGAACTACGTATTAAGCCCCTTTTTCGATAGTGCTACCACGCAGGCCGAAAGGATATACGATTCCGGATATAAAGACCAGGCACTTCATTTCATCGATTCAGTATATCTAAAGAACGAATACAGGCTTACACCCATGGATAAGATCAGATTCATAGAGTTTGATAACATTATCTATACCAGGGATTATCACGATTACGACCGCTCGATTGTTTCCGCAGACAGTATTATACACATCATTGAAAAATTCGGTATTCCTGAAGAGTTAGCAGGCTTCTATGCACGCGCCTATTATGTAAAGGCCGATGCGTATTTTGCAAAAGGCGATTATAACAACGCGTACAATAACTATTACATAGCCAAGAAACTGGCAAAAGATCATGCAGACTCCTGCTCGCTCAGTTATTATAGCTACAGCCTGGGCATGGTACTATATAGGCAGCAACACTATAAAGAAGCCGGCCAGTATTTCCTATCGTGCTATAATGACGCTACAGGATGTAAAGATGTCTTTGTTTATTTTTATTTCAGGCAAGAGGTCTTGGACAATATAGGCTTGTGTTACAGCAATATCAATCAGTATGATAGTGCCTTATATTATTATGACAGCGCACTAAACTACATAAGGCATAACGCGTATAAATTTCCTAATAAAAAAGAACGCGTATTTATAGCTCCGCAGGCGGTGATATATGGCAACATTGCCAACGTATATAATGCCATGGGAAAAACGGATACAGCGGTATCCTTGTTGAAGACCAGTATCAACATTAATATTCAAAAGGGATACACTAATTCTGATGCACAAATAGCACAAGTGAAACTTGCAAATATTTACCTGAACAAGGGTGATATGACGGAGATGAGCAAGCTGCTGGGAGATATAAAAAGTGAGCTGGATACATTGCCCAACTTGCAGATAGAGATGCAATGGAACAAGCTGATGTGGCAGTATTATGAGCACAATAATCAGCAGGCAAAATCATTTTATTACGTACTGCGTTATAACCAGCTTAATGATTCTCTATTACAATCGAATAAGGCTTTTATGGCTACTAATATCGATGGGCGGATAAAGGATATAGAAAAGCAATACCAGATAAATATTTTGAAGAAAAACAAGGTGGCCCAAAGTACCTACCTTGTCATAGCAGTGATTCTGGTACTGATGGCAGTCATCATTATTTTGTTAGTACTAAAAGGGACCATGAGGGCGCGTAAAAATGTGAAGATACTTACGGGACTTAATAACCAGGTAAACGAACAAAAGCAAAAACTTGAAATAGCACTTAAAGAGCTGGAAATAAAAGATAAAGACAAAACAAGAATATTAAGATCGGTGGCACATGATGTAATGAACCCTATAGCAGCCATATCTGCACTTACAGATATACTTATAAGCGAAACAGGGCAGCGGAACGATGAAGAAGTAGAAATACTGAACCTCATAAAAGAAGCTTGTACTAGCTCACTGAACTTAAGCAGGGATATACTGGAAGTAGCGGTAAAAATAAATCCGGAGGATATGACGCGTGAACCGGTAAACATTTATGCACTGGTAAAAAATTCCATAGAGCTACTCAGCTTCAGAGCGGTAAGTAAAAAACAGCGGATAACATTGCATAGTAATGATGAGCAAATAGTAGCAAACATCAATAAAGATAAGATGTGGCGCGTTGTTAATAATCTCATAATTAACGCAATAAAATTCAGTCATGAAAATAGCGTTATAGATGTAGATATATACCGTACAAAAGATACGATTACCATCTCTGTAGCCGATAGTGGAGTAGGTATACCGGATAAGAATAAGAGCAAAGTATTTGACATGTTCACAGAGGCCAAGCGGCCGGGGACTATGGGCGAAAAGCCTTATGGGCTGGGCCTTTCCATTTCTTTGCAAATACTAAAGGCACATGGTGGCAATATATCTTTTGAAACAGAAGATGGTAAAGGCACTACATTTTACATTACGTTTCCTCCAGGTGTAAATGCGAAATAACACTACATTGTTATTTGAAAAGTGTTTATGATTAATGCCTTTAATTATAACAACCTTTACACACACATGTTTGTGCGATGGCAAAGTGGTATGGTTATATTATGGGTATTGCGTAACATACTTTCAACAAATGGCAAATACCCCTTTAAAATTTGCTATCATTTGTGTATTTGCAAGTAAGGCTGATGCAGATGAATTAGTAAATGATATTCAGAAAGAGCAATGTGAAACAGTAACGATATCATCGATACCAAGCCTGCTCGATCATATAGTAAATGAAGACCGAACAGACTTAATAATAATAGAAAGCTCTTTACTGACAACCGCAAAAATCCGAGAGAAAAGAATTCTCTCGGAGCGTATAAACGCGCGTAAAACACCCGTACTAATTGTTGCCGAAAATCATGAAGACATTACTCCTCTTTTGAACGAGTTGAATTTTGAAATTGTAGACCTGCTTTTTAGGCCATTGCTGCCGGTTATAATACACTCAAAAATTAATCTCTTCAAAAAGATGCTGTCTTATAAAAAACTACTTATAGGAACCATAGAGGAGAAAAAATACGTTAATGCACAATTTCAGCATTTTATTCATGTAATAGCACATGATCTTAAGTCGCCATTATCGAGTGCCGTATTTCTGTTATCGATATTGAAAGACGATGAGCGGCTAAAGAAGATCGATGATCTTGGCGAATATGTACAAAATATATATCAATCAAACATTCATATATCTGATATGATAACGTTAATAGCTGACTATATAAGAAGCAGTCTAGAGGAGCAGCAGGTGGAAATGGTTGATACGAAAGATATGATTAGTCAGTTACTGAATGAAGATGAGTACAAAACAGCCATAAAATGCAGATTTGATGGAGTATTTCCGATAATGCGTACAAAAAAGTTTAAATTACAGCACGTATTTAAAGCACTTATAGAGCAATTTAAAGAAAATGAGGGCGATAGTATAGTATTCGGTGTGAATGAAAAAAATAATCATTATGAATTTTCAGCCCGATATAATGTTCATAACATAAATGACTATAAAAAAACCTTTATCCTTACAGACAAACCTTACAGGATGGATAACCATGAAACTAATATCAACCTTAACACGCTAAAATTGTTAGTTGAGGAGCAGTGGGGTAAAATATGGATAGTATTAAACGAGAATGAAGAATGCACCACTTATTTTGAATGGAGGAAATAACAAGTCATTAAAGAGATAGGTGTCATTACTAGTGTACATTTGTGAAGTGATATTTACCTTGTAGAGCGATATATTAAAACAAAAAAGCGGAAGGATACGATTTTGTTAATTTTATAACAATCAGGTTGTTGCATAATGTAATATATGTATTTATATTGTGAGCAATTTGTGAATATCTTAATCTCCCTCCATAATTAAGACATGAGAAACATTTTAGTTGTTGAAGATGATGAAATAATGCTTAAGGCCATCAGAAACATCCTGAATAAGGACGGCTTTAACGTAGTAATAGCCAAAGATGGTAAAGAGGCATTCGAAAAAGTGCAGGCTATGGACTATGATCTGGTTATTACTGACCTTATGATGCCTTATGCCAATGGCCTGGAGATCGTAAGTCGTATCAGGAATGATGAGTCGAAAAACAATATTGGCATAATCATTATCTCATCGGTAGGAAATGAGGATACGATCACGGAAGCCTTCAGGTTGGGTGCGGACGACTATTTAAAAAAACCAATAATGGCCGGCGAGTTACTGATACGTATCAGGAGATTGCTGGATGAAAAATCAAGATCGAGTAGGAAAACTGTTTAAGACTAACAGTTGTATCAGGGCTCAACTACCGAGGCGCCGGAAGATGAAGTTATAAAAACAGAAAGGCGCCTAAAAAACCGGATAACCGATGTGGAAAGACCTTCAGGATCTAATATATCATGCTTACATAGAGTTCAGGTATCTACCGCTTTTCATAGAAATAGCGTTGGTGTTTATCGTTATTGCCATTTTGGCAACTATTAGTGCTTATTGCATAATACTTACCAAAAGGTGGCGTGGTTATATTAAAGAGAAGCGTATAAACTTCATCAGTCCTACGCTTGAAGATATGATCACAGAGCAGGTATTGCTCAATGAAGAATTGGAAAGGAAAGTGCCTGTTGACAATATAGAATTTAATCGCGAAGCGATAACGAAGGATATTTACAAGAAGAAATGGATACGGCAGGTATTGATAGACATGCTTATCCAATACCGTAAGAACTTTTCAGGTGATGTAGGCGATCTAATTCGAAAACTGTTTATGGATATGAACCTGCAAAAAGATTCATTTGCAAAAATGAAATCAATGAAGTGGGAGCGTAAGATAAAAGGTGTGACCGAGCTTACGCAGATGGATACGCAGATATCTGACGTTACGATACTACCGCTAACCAACAGTAAAAATCCATCACTTAGAGTAGCCGCAAGGAATGCTTATATTCAATTAAGTAAGAATGAACCTTTCAAGTTTTTCGACATAGCTACTGAGCCAATATTACCCTGGGACCAGTTGGATATGTTTAAGATCATTACTACTACAAAAGATATAGCCATACCAAACTTCTCGAGATGGGTAAGTTATTCAACTAATAAGAGTATCGTATCGTTTTGCCTGAAACTTATAGCACATTATGGACAACAAGCGGCTATACCGGCAGTAATGGACCTTTTAAGTAACAGAGATCATTATTTCAGAGCAGATGCTATTAACTGCCTGGGAAAGCTATCTGCAGAACCTGCAGAAGAGCGTTTTGTAAAAATATATAATAATCAGCCTTTGATATGTCAGATGGAGATATTAAAGGCAATGGGTCGAATAGCATCAGGAAAGTACCTCGATTTTCTGAAGCATGAGTTTTTGTATTCTACCAACTTTGATGTGCGTATGAACGCGGCACGTTCTATCATCAAGCATAACACGACTGAATCGCGTGTAATGGTGAATGAATTGATGGCCACTGTTACAAACGAAAATCAATTGATTTTAAAACATTGCAATAATCCGTTGATAAAATACTAATGAGGGTTTTTTGGGAATATACTTCTATTATTTTTCAGGACTTCGTATTCGTATATGGAGTAGCGTTGCTTATTTTATACGCATTGCTGGCTATTCTTTCGTTCATTAATATACAGCGATTCCTGAAGAAAGACAGTTATACCGATTATAAGGTAGTACTTGATTCTTCATTGGCTCCGGGCATCTCCGTTATTGCGCCCGCATTTAATGAAGGCGTGACCATTATTAACAACGTACGCTCGTTGCTAACGCTAGATTATCCGAAATATGAAGTTATCATCGTAAATGATGGTAGCACGGATGATACGCTTGAGAAACTTATTGAAGAGTTTTCGATGGTGAAGGTTGAGTTTGCTTACAATGTGAAGATAAAATCAGAACCTGTAAGAGGTATATTCGTTTCTACCAACTCTGCATATGCAAAGCTGCTTGTTGTAGATAAGGTAAACGGTAAGTCAAAAGCGGATGCGACCAATGCAGGTATCAATGCCTCTTCTTTCCCTTATTTCCTGTGTACAGATGTGGATTGCATATTGCATGAGCAAACATTGACTAAGCTGATAAAGCCAGTGATGGATGAGGAAAACAAACGTGTGATAGCTACCGGTGCTACGCTGCGCATGGCGAACTCGTGTGAAATTGATAATGGGGTAATTACTAAAATAAAAGCTCCGAGGCAGTTGTTGCCGCGTTTTCAGGAAATGGAGTATATCCGTGCCTTTGTGCTCGGTAAGATGGGCTGGAGCCTTATAAACGCGGTGCCCAACGTATCTGGCGGGCTTGGTCTTTTTGATAAAGAGATAGTTATTAAAGCCGGAGGGTATGACCCCGCATCGATGGGTGAGGATATGGAACTGATGATGCGAATGACACGCTACATGGAAGATAATAAGCTTCCATACGCGGTGCGTTACATTCCTATTACGCTTTGCTGGACGGAGGGGCCATCGACACTGAAGATATTTATGCGGCAGCGCACTCGGTGGGGTCGCGGGCTTATACAGTTGATGCACGCCCATCGTAAAATGATGCTCAATCCTAAGTACGGAAGGGTAGGGCTCATTGTATTCCCATATAATTTCCTTTTTGAGTTATTGGCGCCTGTTATTGAGATATTGGGTATCATCTATTATATCTTCCTTATCATTTTTGGGTTGGTCAACTGGCCTTATGCAATCATACTGTTGATATTTGTGTATACATATTCAGTAATGATATCGACGCTTGCGGTATTGTGGGATCAATTGACATTCAAATATTACAAGACCTGGCAGGATGTAGTGCGTATCTGTATGATGGTATTCATTGAGATGCTGATATACCATCCACTCATTGTATTTTTTGCAGTAAGAGGTTATTACTTATTTATCATAGGGCGCAAGCATACATGGGGAAATATGCAAAGGCGAGGCTTTAATCAGCAAAAGACAAAACCCGCAACCTCATAGTATAAAAATATCAGTGCAGCATGAGAGATTTTTTTGTACATCTGTTTTCGCGAGGAACGTTTTGGGAAACCTTAGGCGCGTTCTATCAGTCAGCCGTATTTATATATGGTACTACGCTACTTATGGCGTATGCGATGCTTGCAATATTGTCGTTTATTTCGATAAGGAGGTATACTAAAAAAAATTCCACTGTTGACTATGGAGTTATACTTGAGTCGCCACTGGCGCCGGGTGTATCTATAATAGCGCCGGCGTATAATGAAGGTGTTACTATCATCATGAACGTACGTTCGCTGTTAACACTCAACTATCCTAAGTTTGAAGTGATCATCATCAATGATGGTAGCACAGATGATACTCTGGAAAAGCTTATTGCTGAATTTGAACTAATACACGTTGATTATGCATACCTGGAGAAGATAGTAAGCCAACCGGTAAAAAGAATATTTAAGTCGACCAATCTTGCCTATGATAAACTGATAGTAATAGATAAGGAGAATGGTAAGAGTAAGGCCGATGCCTCAAACGCGGGTATCAATGTGGCCACATTTCCATACTTTATCTGTACGGATGTGGATTGTATACTGGACAAGAATACAATTGTAAAACTTGTAAAACCTTTTATGGACGTTGAGACCACAAAGGTGAAGGAAGTTGGTGATCCATGTCCTGAATGTGGTTATGTGCACGTACAGGAAGATAGCAGAAGGATCATTGCAACCGGCGCTACACTGCGTATGGTGAACTCTTGTGAAGTGGATGGTGGTGTGATAACAAGGGTGCGCCCGCCCCGCCGTCTACTCCCCCGTTTCCAGGAAATGGAGTATATACGCGCATTTGTGCTTGGTAAAATGGGCTGGTCATTTATCAATGCTATACCGAACGTATCGGGAGGCTTGGGTATGTTTGATAAGGAGATAGCAGTGAAAGCTGGCGGATATGACTCTAAGTCTTTTGGTGAGGATATGGATCTTGTGACGCGTATGTGCGCGTATATGAAGGATAATAAAAAGAAATACGCCCTGAACTACGTGCCATTGACATTGTGCTGGACAGAAGGGCCTACATCACTTAAAGTATTTGGCAGGCAGCGTAGCCGTTGGGGACGTGGACTGGCCCAGATAATGAGCATCCACAGGAAGATCATATTTAATCCTACTTATGGCAGGCTGGGGCTTATTGTATTTCCTTACAACTTCTTTTTTGAGCTGCTAGCGCCTATTATTGAGTTTACAGGATTGATCTTCTACATATACCTGATAATCACCGGGCAGATAAACTGGCCTTTTGCTATTATATTACTGGTATTCGTTTATACTTATTCGGTAATGATCACTACTTTGGCACTACTTTGGGATCAGGTAGCATTCAAATACTATAAGACGTGGGGTGAAGTATTGGGTCTTTGTTTAATGGCTTTCTTAGAGCCTTTTATCTACCACCCACTGATACTGTTTTTCGCGCTAAAGGGTTATCTGAACTTTATCACCGGTCGTAAGCATGTGTGGGGCAATATGCAGCGCCAGGGCTTTGGGCAACAACAGAAAAAATTGCGCACGATACCGGGCGATACTAATTGATCATTTTTATTAAAAGCAGTGTATGCAGTTGAAGAAATTTACCTCTTTAGTAATTCTTATATTTATTTCAATCCATGTACATGGACAATGGCTCAAAAAACTTGAGTCATCAGACAATTTGTATGCAGAGGCGAAAAAAGAAATAGATAACAAACACTATCAGGCTGCAATAAACCTTTGCAATAAAGGGATAGATATATCTCCCCGCAACCTGGACCTTCACTTGTTATTGGGTAGGGCTTATTCACTTAGTGGTAAAATAGACAGTGCACGTATAGAACTGAATCATGTAATACAAAAAGACCCTAAGTACAGGGATGCCTATATATACCTTGTGAATATGGAAGCAGCAATATGTAACTATTCGCAGGCGCTGGAAGATGTTGACCAGGGATTGAAATACTTCCCTAATGACAAAGACCTATTGCTGAAAAAACTCGATATCTATAACAAAGAAGGTGATTGGGTAGAAAGTAATAAGATTGCAGAATACCTTTTCGACCGTTATTCTGAAGACCGTTATATACGCAATGTGTATGTAGACTATAAACTGAATCTTGCAAGGGAATACTCCCACCGAGGATATCTGGAAATAGCGAAACGGGCATATTCTGCTGTGCTGGAGCAAGACCCTATGAACAAAGAAGCGCTGGAGGCTATTTATAGTATAGATGTGCGCTCAGGTAACTTTGAAAGCTCTCTTGCATTTACGAACAGGGCACTGCAATCGAGTCCTACCTCTTACGAATTTCTGATGAAGAAAGTAAGTATGCTGGAGTCTATGGGACGCTATCCGGAAGCTATAGAAGTGGTGCAGAAATTAATGCGCGAATATCCTAGCAGTAGTGAAGTGCAGAAGCTGAACATATACATACGCATGGAAGCGGGCCGCCACTATATGAATATGGACCCTTACCTGCAGTTTCAGAGCGTGTTAGAAAAAGAGCCATCTAATAGAGAGGCGCTTAACTACGTTATAAATATATCTTACAGCAGGGGCTTACTTAATGATGCGCTGCACTGGACGAATGTAGCACTGAAACATTACCCTAACGACCAGGTACTGCTGAATAAAAAAATGGGTATACTCGAAGACCTTAAAAATTATACAGAAGCATCGAAACTGGCAGAAGCTGAATGGAAGAAAAATCCGACGGCGGAAAACAAAGTAAACTTTATAGAATTGCGTACCCTAGCAGGCCGCCAATATTCTGCAGAGCAACAGTATGATAGTGCTATTTATGCTTTAAAATCTGTGCTGTTTTATGACCACGGTAACATGCAGGCCATAAATTATTTGATAAGCGTATACTCGCAGCAAAAGGCTTATGATGACGCATTACGTACTATTGATGAAGCTCTGGTGATATATCCTAATGAGGAAACCCTGTTATTTAAAAAAGCAGGTATTCTTGAGGAGTATAATCACTATTCAGAAGCGGCGCAGGTATCGAAAGAGCTCGTACAAAAATACCCTGAGAACAGGAAGTATCTGATAGCATTTGTAGACCAGTCGATAGAAGCGGGCCGGCAGTCAATGCAATATAATGACTATGAAAATACGACCATTCTGTTGAAAGATGTACTGGATAAGCAGCCTGATAATGTTGATGCGCTTAACTATATGATAAATCTGGAAAGTGCGTTCAAACAATATGATACTGCGCTGTACTATGTGGATATAGCATTGCATTATTATCCGGATTCGAAAGACTTCCTTTTCAAAAAGGCATCTGTTTACAATGATGCAAAAGAATATCAGCAGGCATATGCTATATCGGGTCAGCTATATAAGGAATTTCCATACAACACAAGGTATCGCGATGCTTATGTAGATCAGGTGTTAGGTTCCGGTCGCCAGTATCTTGCTAATGACAGAAAGGATAGTGCGCTTAATGAATTTTACAAAGCGCTCGCGGCATCGCCAAAAGATACCAATGCTTTATATTACACGATCGACCTGCTTTCTGCAGATATGAAATATGATACTGCGCTTGCACTTACAGCAAAGGGTCGCGCTATGTACCCTTCAAATGGTTTCTTCCTTTTGAAGCGTGCAAATATATATGAAAGCATGAAGCGCTATAATGATGCATCAGCCTCTGCAGATACGCTTGCAAAGCTTAACCCTGCCGACGTAAGAAATAACGAGTATGCACGATACCTGTATAATAAAACGCTTAAAAATGAGATAGGCTTATTTTTTCTACATTCAACTTACGACTATCAATCTGAGCCGAGCAATATAGCAACGCTTCAATATACACGCAAGTATGACCGTGGTTCGTTTACTGGTCGTATCAATTATGCGGCACGTGCACAGGGTACCGGTTTCCAATTTGAAGGCGAAACATATTATCTGCATACACCACGCTGGTACTCTTATGCTGTAGGTGCATACTCACCAGTTGGCAGTATCGTATTCCCGCGTGTGAGATTGGGTTATTCTCTGTTTCATACTTTTAAGAAAGGATGGGAAGGAGAACTTGGTGTGCGCTACTTAAAGTCTGATTCTATAACTGTTACACAAACGCCTCCGGGCAAGATCGTATCAGGTGTGGCGTCAATAGCTAAGGAAATAAATGACTTCTATTTTAATCTGCGTGGGTACTATATTAACCTGAACGATAACACTTATTACTCAGGCGTGCTTACATCAAGGTATTACCTGAACAACCACTCGGATTACTTTGCTGTGATAATGGGTTATGGTACAGCTCCTGATGATTTCAGTCTTAACTATCAGCTGACTGGTCTACTTGCGTATAATACTATAAACGTGGGTGCAGGGTATCAAAAACAAATAAACTACCGTACTACACTGGGTATATTTGCATCGTGGTATAATGAGAAGGCAAAAGAAAACCTGTATCATAACCAATACGATCTTTATTTCCAGTTGCTTAGGAGGTTCTAAAATGTTATTGTTGTGTATTACAAGCGTATTTTCTATATAGCCCTTTTTTTAATTGTCGGCAGTAGCTCATGCGGCCGCGCACAACAGATAGAACTTGTAAAGAATAACACTACGGCTTACAAAATAATTATTCCCGCTGACGCTTCTGCTTTAGAGCAAAAGTCAGCGGGGATTTTACAAAATTACATACAACGTATTTCTGGTGCTAAGCCGGAGATAGTAAAGGAGCATGGCAAGGATAATTCACCTGCTATCTATATAGGCCATACAGATAAGTCAGCAAGGTTTCAGGAGAAATTACCTGCAGAAAGCTATATGTTGCACAGCGATGGTAAAGACCTTTTTATTTGTGGCGGCAGTGGCAAGGGATTAATGTATGGTGTGTACACGTTTGCAGAGCGCTACCTGGGCTGTGAAAAACTAAGCGCAGACCCTGCGGTAATACCGCAGCGTAAAGATATAGTGCTTGGGAATATCCATGATCTTGATAAGGCTCCATTCATGTACCGTGAGGTGTACTATCCTTCTGGAAATGACCCGGAATACATGGCATGGAACAAACTGCAAAAATTTGATGACCTGTGGGGATTATGGGGCCACTCTTATAATAAACTTGTACCTGCGAAAACTTATTTCAAGACACATCCTGAATATTATGCGCTTGTGAACGGTGTGCGACAGCCTACACAGCTGGATCTGAGCAATGAAGATGTTTACAAAATAGTTGTAGCGGATCTGAAGAAAAGAATGGCAGATAATCCGGATGCTATCTATTGGTCGATAAGCCCAAATGATGACAATGGCTATTGCCAATGCGATAAATGCAGTGCAGTGGATAAAGAAGAAGGCAGCCCGGCTGGTTCGTTGATAAAATTTGTAAATAGAGTAGCGGCAGCATTTCCTGATGAAAAAATAACAACGCTGGCGTATGGCTATACACACAAAGCGCCAAAGAACTTAAAGCCGGCGGCCAATGTATATGTGTTTCTAAGCGACATAGATGCCTATCGCGATAAGCCACTCGTTGATGAGGGTAGTGCGGCTACATTCAGAAAAGATCTCAAAGATTGGGGAGTAATAACAGGCAATCTCTTTGTGTGGGACTACATTACGGAGTTTACAAACTACCTGGCACCATTCCCTAATCTGCAAACTTTACAGCCCAACATTCAGTATCTAAAAGACAACAAGGTAAAAGGAATCTTTGCGCAGGGCAGCGGAGATAGTTATAGTGAGTGGGCAGAGCTGCGGTGCTATGTGACCGCAAAGCTTTTGTGGAATGACACGCTTAATGTGAAACAACTGATAGCCGGCTTTCTGAAAGATTATTACGGTAATGCTGCAAAATACCTGCAGCAATATATAGACTTGCAGCAGGATAAGATGATTGCATCAAAACGTAAGCTGGACATTTACGGTAACCCTGTTAATGAATGGAATTCGTATCTGTCGCCAGAGTTTATAGAACAATACAGCGACCTGTTTGATAAAGCAGAAGCAGCTGTGGAGAACAATGCTGTGTTGCGTGACAGAGTAATGCGTGCAAGATTGCCTCTTGAATATACCGTGCTGCAACAGGCAAGATTTTTCGGGATAGAGAAACATGGTATTTTTGAAAAAGATAATGCAGGGACGTGGGTGGTGAAGACAAAGTTTAAAGAGAAAGTAAAACGGTTTGTTGATAACTGTAAGAAGGCAGGTGTTACAGAACTGTCAGAAGGTGGTGCTAACCCTGATAAGTATCAGCAGGAATGGGATGCAATATTTGCCGCAGGTGTAACACCAACAAAAGCAATAGGCGCTACTGTGAAACTGGAAACGCCATTTGTAACAGATTACCCTGCAAAGGGCCCACGTACGCTGGTGGATGGCATGGGTGGTTACAATGATTTCAGCTATAACTGGCTATGTTTTTACGGTGAGCCTATGGTGGCTACAATAGATCTCGGCAAGATGCAGGACATAAAGCAACTGAGCATGGATTTTCTGGATGATCCTCGTCACTGGATATTCTTGCCTGCAAAAATAAAAATAGAAACATCAACAGATGGTGTTGCCTATACAAATGTAACCACGCTTCCATCACCTGCTAACGAAGAGCATTATGAAGTTGCTGTTAAGAACTATATTGCACCCATAAACAAAACAGGTATTCGTTATATCCGCATATCTGCTGATAATTTATCCACATTGCCTGTATGGCGATATAAGGATAATAAAAAGCCGATGATAGCCTGCGATGAAGTTTATGTGCAGTAAGCAAATAAAACTTTGATTTTTCATTATTGGCACTATTCTATTGTAGCCCGCTATTCAATTACTTTTATGAGAGGCTTTAAAACCATTCTTTTCCTTACGATCTCCAACACCTTTATGACATTTGCCTGGTATGGGCATCTCAAGTTCAAGCAATTTGAGTGGGGTAAGCATCTTAGTCTGATAGCGATAATTCTTATAAGCTGGGGATTAGCATTTTTTGAATATCTTTTCCAAGTGCCTGCTAATCGTGCCGGGTTTGCTGAAGATGGGGGGCCTTTTAGTCTTGTGCAATTAAAAACCATACAGGAAGCAATAACATTAATTATTTTCACATTGTTTACCTTGCTATTTTTCAAGGAGGAAAAGCTTGGTTGGAATCATTTGGCGGGGTTTGCCTGCATTGTGTTAGCGGTATTCTTCATATTTAAGAAGTGGTGATTTATCACTACTTCTAATAGTATTTATTTACTTAATATTTTTAGATATCTGCAATAAATCGTAAATTAGTACGATAGCACCAACGTTTTAATCAGATTTACTGTCTATTAAGGATAGCGTAGACCCTTAACAATAATTTATTAACAGCATAGCATGAAATATAAATCCATGAGCAGAAAAATATACTTAAGCATATTACTTTCATTTTTCTGCCTCACCTCCTTTGGCCAGTTAGTAGCATATCACGATTCTATTAATTGTTCTACAACATCGGTGGAATTGCACGGTATTGAAAATGGGGATATTCCCACACCTTCGGGCGATACGCTGGATGATGTTTATTCTCTACCTACAAACATTGGTTTTACATTCAATTTTTATGGAACCAACTATACTAAATTATTGATAGGCCCTAATGGCAGGTTATGTTTTGATACTACACTTGCCGGTCTGTTTGACGATTGGTCCATAACTTCAGCATTATTGGGTAATTCGGAGTGCTACAACACTATTAACGGCCCATGGTGCGATATATATGTGCCTGCCGGTGGTGTTATTACCTACTCTACAGATGGTATTGCACCATACAGAAGATTTGCAGTAACCTTTTGTCACGATGCAATGTTCTTCTGCACGGATCAGTACATTACTACACAGATAATTATTTATGAAACAACCAATATTGCGGAAGTGCACATAGCCCATAAGGATGTGTGCGATACGTGGAATGGCGGATATGCTATAATTGGCGTAGAAAATGCCGACGGTTCTGATGCTGTTCCTGCTCCGGGCCGGGATTATCCCTCAGTATGGTATGCGACGGATGAATCATGGCGCTTTACGCCCGACACCGGCTATACTACCTATTCAGTAATGCCTATAACGTTTGATCCTATTCCGTATGAATCATCTACTATTTACTGGTATGATAGTTCTACAGGTGCATTAGTTGATTCAGGAGCTACGATAACAGTAGCACCTGCTATACCTACTACTTATGTTGCAAAAGCCGCAGGGTGCGATGATACTTCTTTTGCGTATGTTCACCTTCCGGCGTTACCTGGTCTTGTAGCCGGACCGGGTGCTATAACATTACACATCGACAGCCTGACGAAAACAAACCCAACCGTATGCGGACTATGTGATGGCACTGTGACATTATATGGGGTTAATCCACACCAGATAGATTCTGTGATTTATTCTGTTGGTGGAGTTCAAAAACCAATTATTGTAGACTCCGCTTCCCTGGATAGTATGATAACTATTACAGGGTTATGTGCCGGTGTTTATGATTATTTCTATGTAAAGGTGGGCGGTTGCCCATCTAATGCAATCCCTATAACATTGGTAAACCCTTCTTTCGCGGTATCAGGCAGTGCGTTCGTAAACCCCACAGGTTGCGGTACATGTGATGGTACTATTACCTTATTTGGTTTATCTCCAGGAGGCTCGGATACAGTTGCATATACCAATGCACTTGGTGTAACCGGTGTGCAGGTAGTTACTGCGGCAGGTGACGGCAGCGTAACGCTTACAGGTATGTGCGCGGGCACTTATTCTAATTTCTTTGTAAAGATGAATAGCTGTATAGCTCCATATCCGGGGCCTGTAACACTTACAGACCCGCCGCTAACGGCTAACTTTACAGACTCGGTAGTATTAGGCTGTAATGGTGACGCGGTATATACAAACAATCTGTCTATCCCTTCAGGCTTGACTTATAACTGGAACTGGGGAGATGGCAGTGCTACAAGCACAACATTTAACCCTACGCATATTTACAGTGCACAAGGAACATATACCATAACCCTTACCGCTACTAATGGATACTGTACTTCCAGCGCTACGCAAGTAGTAACCTTTAATCATCCGCTGGTATCATCATTCAGCTCTGATAAGAATGCATTGTGCATAGGCGGCCAGGTTGCATTTACTAACTCTTCGATTGCTATATTGCCACAATATTCGTGGGATTTTGGTGATGGCAGCACAACTGATAACAGCACAAACCCTACACATACATTTACAGCGGCAGGCAACTATACCGTAGCGCTTACGGTCACCGATTCTATAGGTTGTAGTGTTACATCTACGGAAGCTATACTGGTAGAAGATATAATAGCGAGGACCGGCAGCCACGATACGATCGTTTGTTTAAGCGATTCACTATTGCTAAATGGTATTGTAACATTGTTACCTGAAGGCAACACGGATAGTGTTGGTTATTCATGGACCCCGTCTGATAATATCGGTGAGGCAAACAGCGCCGGAGCACATTTCTATAGCTATGGAGATTATCATTATACCTTTACTGCAACTACCTATCCATTAGGTTGTGTAAGTTCTGATACAGAAACAATACATTCATTTCCTCCTATCACTATAACAGATGTTACTGCGAGCCAAACCATTGCTTATGGCAGCAGTATACAGCTTAATGCAAATGGTGGCTACTACTACACATGGAAGCCGGATGATGGTACGCTGGATAACCCTAACATCAATAACCCAATCGCCACGCCAACAGACCCTACTACTTATGTAGTGTATGCGATGAGCCAGTATGGCTGCCTCGATTCTGCATCGGTTACTATAAACATTGATTACACTACTACTCAGTTTATACCTACTGCCTTTACGCCAAATAGTGACGGACTGAATGATTATTTCAGGGTAGTCAATCTTAAATACCAGAAAGTGCTGGATATGAGAGTTTACGACAGATGGGGAGTATGTGTCTTCCACGGCACAGATAACCAGCATGGCTGGGATGGTAAATATAATGGTGTAGACCAGGAAATGGGTGTGTATAACTACCTGATAATACTAGCCTTCCCCGATGGTACAGAAAAGACCTATACGGGAAGTGTGACACTTATACGATAACCTGATAATTTATAGAATTTAAAGCCGGAGGTCATTGCTCCGGCTTTTTTATGTATATATATGATAGTAGTATGCTTAATGTATTATTTGTTACATCACTAAATAATTGAATTGAATTAAATGCTATTTAATAAATGTTTTAAGTATTTTTGAAGTAACCTTGCCGACTATAATTGGCACACCATAAAAACAAAAGAATGAAGTCATCTGTCAAACGAAACCTTTTGATAGGGTTTGGCGTTTCCATGCTGTTGCTCATAGTTAGCTCTGTAGCATCATACAATAGTATTAAAGGCCTTATAAATAGTATAGACCAGGTTAATCATACGGACTCTGTAATACAGACTCTTGAAAGTGTGCTCTCTACGTTAAAGGATGCAGAAACAGGGCAGCGTGGCTTTCTGCTCACTGGTGAAGAAAAATTTCTGGAACCATATAACGGCGCCTACGAATTAGCTACGAGCAAACTCAATGTCGTAGAACGTCTTGTTGTTAATAACGATCGCCAGGAAGCGGCCATAACAAAATTGAAAGAGAATATCCAGCAGAGGCTCAGTTCCCTATCACACCTGATAGAAAAAAAGAGAAGCGGGCAAGCGGTTGACGTATCTGAGTTAGATGCCGGGAAAAATTACATGGACGAGGCGCGTATACTCGTAAAGCAGGTAGAAACAAGGGAGGAAGAAGTACTCAATACACGCACTGCGAGTATGAATAATTATGCCACCTACACGCCCATACTTATACTTATAGCTGCATGCATTTCTGTTATTATCACACTTATATCCTTTACGCGTGTTAATTCAGATATTAATAAACGCGCGGAGTTACAAAAAGAGCTGGAAGAAAAAGATGCAGATATAACCCGCAGGATAGATATTATACAGGACGTAGCTGATAAGATATCGGATGGGAATTACACAACACGTGTACAGGGACAGGGAAGTGATGGGCTGGGTAGCGTAGCGGAATCGCTAAATAAAATGGCGGAATCGCTCGATTATTCTTTTGGTATACTTTCTGACAGGGAGTGGATGCAAACAGGTATCGCTACGATAAACGAGCATATAATAGGCGAGCAGGAGATGCGCTCGCTTACCCAAAGCATTATTACCATTGTAGCTGAGTATACGAACAGCCAGGTAGGCGCCCTCTATCTTTTAAATGATAACGATGAATTGCAGTTGCAAAGTGGTTTCGCGTTTGAAAGGACTCAACAGCGGGAGATAATCAAAGTTGGCGAGGGTGTGATCGGGCAATCAGTAGCAAGCAGAAAAGAGATAATTCTGAAAGACATTGCGGCAGAGGATATATCAGTAAGCTACGCTGTAGGGCAATTAAAACCTAAGACAATTGTAGCCATCCCGCTTTTTCACGAGAATATAGTGAACGGCGTAATAGAACTGGGCACTATCTATGATTATTCGCCCAAAACAATAGACTTTTTAAAAGCCGTGACCACAACGGTAGGTACTGCCATTAATTCAGCATTGAGCCGTATGCGTATGCAGCAGTTGCTGGAAGAAACGCAGGCACAGGGCGAAGAACTGCAAACCCAACAAAGTCACCTGGAGTCGATGAACGCCGAATTGGAAACGCAAGCCATGAGTTTGCAGGCATCGGAAGAAGAGTTGAAGGTGCAACAGGAAGAGTTACAACAGGCAAATAGTGAGTTACAGGAACGCTCGCGCCTGCTGGAAGAAAAGAATCAGGTAATTGTTGAAAGAAACCTTGACATACAAAAGAAAGCCGATGAGCTAGCGCTTAGTACAAAGTACAAATCAGAGTTTCTTGCAAACATGTCGCATGAGTTAAGGACTCCGTTAAACTCTATATTGTTATTATCGCGATTACTTTCTGAGAACAATGAAGAGAATCTGAACAGTGAGCAAATCGAATCTGCAAAGGTGATACAAAGCTCCGGTAACGGATTGCTAAGCCTTATAGATGAGATACTGGATCTGTCGAAAATAGAAGCAGGTAAAATGGATATAGAGCCGGCTTATGTAGCAGTAAGTGAAATAACAGATGATATGAGATCGCTCTTTTTTGCTATGGCCCGCGAAAAGAACCTTGATCTGCAAATAAACGTTTCTTCATCATTGCCCGCTACGATAGAAACAGATAAGATGAGGCTCGAGCAGATACTTAAAAACCTGCTTTCAAACGCGTTGAAGTTTACTACACGAGGTTCTGTAAAGCTGAATGTAGAAGAGGTAAAGAATGATGCACGTCTGATACGATTTAGTGTCATTGATACAGGCATTGGTATACCGGCGGATAAACAAGGATTAGTATTCGAGGCATTTCAACAGGCAGATGGTTCTACCAAAAGGAAGTATGGGGGTACGGGTCTTGGCTTGTCAATTAGCCGCGAGCTCAGCAGGTTATTGGGCGGTGATATAAACGTTGCAAGTATGCCTGGTGAAGGAAGCACATTCTCTCTTACCATCCCACGCATACAGGCAATGAGGAATGAAACTGTGGCGGATGAACCGATACATGATGCGTATGTGAATGATGATACGGATGAGAGAACGAGCATGTTGCATACACAACAGAAAAAAAGATTTACTGTTCCGGAGATACCATTAGATGTTATCGATGACAGACATAATATTTCCGGTAATGACAAGACGATATTGATCGTAGAGGATGATACGAACTTTGCCACTGCGCTTATGAATTTTACAAAGCGCAGGGGGTATAAAGCAGTAGTGTCCGTGCGAGGAGATCAGGCGCTGGATATGGCATTACAGTATAAGCCGGTTGCCATACTCTTAGATATACAACTGCCTGTATTAGATGGATGGGAAGTAATGAACGCGCTTAAAGCCGACGTACGTACAAGACACATACCGGTGCATACTATGTCATCGCTCGATGCCAAAAGAGAAAGCCTGATGAGTGGTGCGGTGGACTTTATCAATAAACCAGTTGCACTCGAGCAGATGCAGGAGATATTTCAGAAGCTTGAGGATGCATTAAATAAGGGTCCGCGAAAAGTATTGATCGTGGAAGAGAACCCAAGGCATGCAAAGGCACTTGCTTACTTCCTCGAAACATTTGATGTGAACTCCAGGATAAAAGATAATGTAAAGGATAGTATTAATGAGTTGAGTGTGAAAGGTGTGGATTGTGTAATACTGGATATGGGGCTACCGAGTAATAACGCGTATGATACATTAGAGGCTATCAAGAAAACACCGGGTTATGAAAATCTGCCAATAATTGTGTTTACCGGCAAAAGCCTGTCCAGGGCAGAAGAAGCACGTATAAAAAAATATGCTGATTCCATAATTGTAAAAACCGCACACTCTTACCAGCGAATACTTGATGAGGTAGCGCTGTTCTTGCATCTTATAGAAGAGCATCATGATGGTAAGAAGCCACAACGGCATGATAAGGTAGGCGGGCTGGATGAGGTGCTGAAAGGAAAGACGGTATTGGTAGCCGATGATGACGTAAGGAATATATTCTCATTAACAAAGTCGCTGGAGCAGCATGGCATGAAGGTGCTGTCTGCAACAGATGGTAAAGAAGCGCTGCAGGTATTGAGTGATAATCCTGCCTTAGACGTGGTGCTGATGGATATGATGATGCCGGAAATGGACGGATATGAATCAACCAAAAGGATAAGGCAGATACCTCGTTACAAATCGTTGCCTGTACTTGCTGTTACCGCAAAGGCAATGTTGGGTGATAGGGAAAAGTGCATGCAGGCCGGCGCATCTGATTATATTTCCAAACCTGTAGATATAGACCAGCTGTTATCTTTGTTAAGGGTATGGTTGTATGATAAACTGAGCTAAAATTTATATAGAAGTATACCCCATGATATTGATCGTTGACGATAGTGCGGAAAATATTTTTTCATTAAAAAGATTACTTGAGGCAAATGCCTTTGAGGTAGATACGGCATTGTCGGGAGAGGAGGCATTAAAAAAGGTATTGAAGGGGTCTTATTCGCTCATCATTCTTGATGTGCAGATGCCGGGTATGGATGGTTTTGAAGTTGCAGAGGCTATATCCGGGCACAGCAAGTCGAAGGATACGCCCATCATATTTTTATCGGCCGTAAATACGGATAAGAAATTTATAACAAAAGGCTATTCAACAGGGGGCATAGATTATGTTACCAAACCCTTTGACCCAGACATATTGCTGCTGAAGGTGAAGACATTTGTAAAGCTCTATGAGCAGACAAAGGAACTTAATGATATACAGCACGAACTGCGACACGAGATAGATGTAAGAAAAGCAGCGCAAAAAGAACAAAGTAAGAAAACACAAGAACTACAGTCTATACTTGAATCCATTCCACAGATAGCATTCACGGCCTCGCCGGATGGTAAAATAGAATTTGTGAACGAACACTGGTATGCTTATGTTGCAGATAAGAATGAATTTCCGCCAACGCATAAAGATGACGCGGAGCTTGCAGATATATGGCAGCAAACCGTAGAGAATAAAACACCGTTATCGATCGAGGTACGGATAAAACAACTTGATAAGCAAACGTATGATTATTACCTGCTGCGTGCGCTGCCGGTAATGCAGGAGCGGAAGATCATAAAGTGGGTAGGCACATTTACAGATATACACGAGCAAAAACAAATAACAGAGTTACTGGAGCAACGCGTTGCTGAGCGTACCCGTGAGCTGCAGGATATGAATAGTATGCTGGAGTCGAGCAACAATGACTTGCAACAATTTGCCTCTGTAGCCTCGCACGATCTTAAAGAGCCTTTGCGAAAAATACAGGTATTCAGCTCAATTGTAAAAGAGCAGTTCGATGGTGTGCCGGAAAGCATAGCTATACTACTTGATAGGATCATATCATCCTCAAATAGAATGACCAACCTTATCAACGACTTATTGAATTACTCACGGTTATCCGTAAAAAGTCTTTTTCAAAACACCGATCTTAATAGGATGATTAGTGATATCCTGTCTGATCTGGAGATAATAATTAGCGAGCGATCCGCGGTAATAAATCTTGACCACTTCCCCGATCTGGAAGTTATACCGGGGCAGATGAGACAGGTACTTCAGAATATTATTAGCAATGCCTTGAAGTTTACAGAGAAGGGAGTAATGCCGGTCATAAATATAAAAGCGGTGCTCGTCGCGGAAAGGGCTATAGACAGCCCGGTAGCAGCCGATGGTGCATTTTGCAGGATATCCATCAGCGATAATGGTATAGGCTTTAATGAGCAATACCTCGATAAGATATTTACGATATTTCAGCGGCTTAATTCGCGGGAAGATTATGAGGGTACAGGCATTGGGCTCGCAATAGCAAAGAAAATAATTGATAAACATAATGGCATTATTACTGCGCGTAGTGTAGAGGGCGAAGGGGCGACTTTTATAATGGTAATACCTGTAAGTCAAAGTGAACAATAATTGTATATACACAATATGAATAAAGAGAACAAAAAGATACTTATTGTAGATGATGATGCGAAGAATGTCTTCGCATTGTCGCTGGTATTAAGGTCGAGGGGGTATACCTCCGTAACCGCTGGTAGTGGAGTGGAGGCATTGGCCATACTCGCAGATCGCAAAGATATAGGTATAGTACTGACGGATATGATGATGCCCGATATGGATGGGTATACGGTGATACCTAAAATAAAGGCCGATGAGAAAACGAGTAGTATACCTGTTATAGCTGTAACTGCGCAGGCTATGGCGGGAGACAGGGAGCGCTGTCTTGAAGCCGGGGCTGATGGGTATCTTTCTAAGCCAATTAATGTAGATGCACTCACGCAGTTGCTTAACGAATATTTAAAGTAGATGGTTTGGAATTTGAAATACAAAATAATGACCTTGAACTGCTGTTGAATGACCTGTTGGAAACACATGGCTACGACTTCTCTGATTATGCACATGCGTCACTAAAAAGACGTATCAATAGATTATTCGCTTTAGATAAGTTTCCAAGCTTCGCGGAGTTTCGATATAAAGTGAAGTATGACAACGATTACCTTCGGAGGATTGTTGAAGAACTTACTGTGAATGTAACAGAAATGTTTCGTGACCCTGAGTTTTACAAAGTACTGCGTGATGATGTGTTGCCTGTATTGGCTACGCATCCCTTCATCCGTATTTGGGTAGCCGGCTGTTCTACGGGTGAGGAGGTTTATTCAATTGCCATCCTGCTGCAAGAGGCTAACTTGCTGCACAAGTCGCTAATTTATGCTACAGATATTAATCCCGCAGTGTTGGAACTTGCTAAGAATGGCATATTTCAGCTTAGCCAGATGAAGCAGTATTCAGAGAACTATATCTTATCTGGTGGTAAAGCAGACTTCTCATCCTATTATACTGCGAAGTACAAAGGAGTGAAGTTTAATGAAGAACTGGATAAGCACATGATATTTTCTACCCATAACCTTGTATCGGATCGCTCGTTCAACGAGTTTCAATTGATACTATGCAGGAATGTGCTTATTTACTTTAATAAAGATCTACAGGATAGGGTATTGAGACTTTTTGATGACAGCCTTGAAAAACTCGGTTTTTTAGCGCTGGGCGCTAAGGAAACTCTGAAATTTTCAGGGGTTACAAAGAAATATGCTACGCTGAAAGACCGCGAAAAGATCTGGCGGAAAATAGCATAAGGTGCCCTCGCGAATTTGAACGGCTCACCCCATGTCTGTGTAATTGTTTAGATTTGCATTGTTAAAACAATATGTTTTTAATATTAGTTCCTAAACTCAAACATTACTTATCATCTTGTCATCTATGTTTTCAAAGTTTTTTAAACGAAAAAAGGAAGAAAGTGAAGAACAGTTAGATGGCGTATTGCCGCTTAATGGCGCAGATTGGTCTTTTTTAGGTACAGACATACACTCACATTTTATACCCGGTATAGATGATGGAGCGCAAACTGTGGAAGATAGTCTTACTCTTATCCGATCTATGATAGATATGGGCTTCAAGAATATTGTTACCAGCCCGCATGTATTCATTGATTATTATCCCAATACTACGACCTCTATACAAAATGGCTTACAAGTATTGCAGGATGCACTCAAGGAGAATAATATTGATATAAAGGTAAAAGCCGCAGCGGAGTATTATGTAGACGAATATTTTTCAGATCTGATAGATAAAGAACCGCTACTTACTGTTCATGACAATAAAGTGTTGATAGAGTTTTCGATGCTGTTTGAGCCGGTGATGATGAACGACGTAATATTTAAAATGCAAGGTGCCGGATACCGGCCTATCCTTGCTCACCCTGAGCGATACCTGTTCTTTCATAAAGACCTGGACAAGTACAGAGAGCTAAAAGACCGCGGATGTTTATTGCAGCTCAACCTTCTTTCTACTACAGGCTATTATGGCAAAGGGGTAAAAGAAGCCACTGATAAATTGCTGGCACAGGGGATGTATGATTATTGTGGTACAGACATGCACCACGAACGGCATGCTGTAGCTATGCGTGGCCTGTTACACTCCAAATTGTACTCCGCATTGGCAAATTATCCGTTTTTAAACTCAAAGATTACTTTTTAATAAAGTAAGTCTTTCATAAAAAGGCAACGAAAGCATACTTTTGCCTGCTTTTTGTGTGTTATAACTTATTACAGTAAAAAATTTATTAAAAATATAATTTTATCTCATGGAACAACTTTCTTATCGTATCGCAGTTATTGGATTAGGTTATGTAGGCCTGCCGCTTGCTGTAGAATTTGGTAAACACTATTCTGTTGTAGGTTTTGACATTAATAAAAAAAGGATTGCTGATCTGCGCAGCGGTGTAGACCACACACTGGAAATAGAAAGTGATGTACTGGCAGAAATATCTATAAAAGAAAACAGAGCGGATACAAATGGCCTTTTTTATTCTGATAATATTGAAGATATTAAAGGTTGCAACTTTTTTATCGTAACTGTGCCTACCCCCGTTGATAAGAACAACCGGCCAGACCTTACGCCATTATATAAAGCCAGTGAAACGGTTGGTAAGGTATTAAAGAAAGGTGATATAGTTGTATATGAGTCTACTGTTTATCCCGGTGTTACAGAAGACGAATGTGTACCTATATTAGAAAAAATATCGGGGCTCACATTTAATAAAGATTTTTATTGTGGCTATTCCCCTGAACGCATAAACCCTGGTGATAAAAAGCATACTGTTTCTAAAATAAAGAAGATAACCTCAGGTTCTACCCCGGAAATAGCTGATAAGGTTGACGCAGTTTATGGTTCTATTATTACTGCAGGTACGCATAAGGCGCCAAGTATAAAAGTGGCTGAAGCTGCCAAGGTAATAGAAAATGCACAACGAGATATTAATATCGCTTTTGTGAACGAACTGGCAAAGATATTTTGCCGCCTGGGTATTGATACACACGAGGTATTGGAGGCATCTGCTACAAAATGGAATTTTTTACCCTTTAAACCTGGCCTTGTTGGCGGCCATTGCATAGGCGTAGACCCTTATTATTTAGCTCAAAAGGCGCAGGAAGCTGGTTATAATCCAGAGATAATCCTTGCCGGGCGCAGGCTTAATGACAGTATGGGCACGTATATCGCCAGTGAATTTGTGAAATTAATGATCAAAAACGGCATATCTATTAAAGGTGCAAGTGTGCTTGTATTGGGTATAACATTTAAAGAAAACTGTCCTGATGTACGAAATACGCGTGTTGTGGATATCATTCACGAATTAAAATCATACGGATTAAATATAACTATTTACGACCCGTGGGTAAGTGTTGAAGATGTAAAGCATGAGTATGGAATAGATATTGTGACCTCTATGCCTAAGAATACTTTATATGATTCACTGATACTTGCGGTAGCGCATAAAGAGTTTTTAGATATTGACTGGAAAGCTAATGTGATAGAAAACGGTATTATCTATGATGTTAAGGGATGCCTTAATAAAGAGATGGTAAGCGCCAGATTATAACTCGTTCGTTATCATTGCGTATACACTACAACAAGCTACAATTCTCTACTGATTTGATTTTAAGGATATTTTAAGCTATTTTTGACCAAATTTTTGATGATGTTTCAAAATCTAAGACAAAGCAGCCAAAGGCTTTGTTTATATACTCTTATTACCATTTGTTTATTCGCAGCTTCATGTGTATCAACGAAGAAAACTACTTATTTCAATGATATTACAGATTCTGTAATGAAAGCACCCGTTACAATAAATAACACACCTGTATTTATTGACCCTAAGATACAACCTAATGATATCCTTGTCGTTACATTACAAACAATAGAACAGGTACCTACCAATACCCCTATCTCTGCAGCTACGGGTTTATTTAACCCGCTAAATGGTTTTTTGGTTAATAAAGATGGAGAAATAGAATTATCTTTAATTGGTAAAATAAAAGTAGGTGGTCTTACCACGTCTGAAGCCAGGGATGCCGTTAGGGAAAAAGCGAAGATCTTTTATAAAGAGCCGGTTGTGAATTTAAGGATAGCGAATTTCGATGTAACAGTTTTGGGGGAAGTAACACGCCCAGCTGTATATACATTCCCAAGTGAGAAAGTATCCGTTCTGGAGGCTTTAGCATCAGCTGGTGACCTTACAATATTCGGGAAAAGAAATACTGTACTCTTGTTAAGAAAACAGCAAGATTCAATGTTAATAGCCAGGTATGATATGAACTCATCTTCAGTGCTGCAATCACCATACTACTACCTTCAACAAAGGGATGTAATATATGTAGAGCCTAATAAGGCGAAAATCACTGCAAGCGATACAAGGTTAGTGAGAAATCTGTCTATTATTAGTTCTTTTGTATCGATCGCTACTTTGCTACTTGTATTTAAAAATCTCAAATAATTTAACTGCTGAGTTATGGAAGGTAATAAGCCTGTTGTGAACAATGAAAATAAGCCTAAAAAGGAAGATGGTAATATCTTTAATTTCAAATGGATATTAACCACGGTTCTGGCTATTTGGCCATGGCTTTTAGGAAGCATCATACTGTCGCTCATCATAGGTAATTTATACCTCCGCTACACTACACCTATATACAGGTCATCTGCAGAGATGCTTATCAATGATTCGAAAAAAGGTGGATCGGCATCACAAGACGATCTGCTTCAGGCATTGTCGATAAATAACAACAGGATAAATGTTGATAATGAGATGCGGATATTAAAGAGCCGCAAATTGATGGCTAAGGTTGTAAAACAACTACACCTTAATATTCATTATAACGCTGTTGGAAGGTTTAAAAAAACTGACCTATACAACAATAAGCCTTTTGAATTGATACTTCCTGATTCAACTGATCAATGGTATAGCTGCAAATTCACTATATTAAATAACGATCAGTATCAAGTTGTTGAAGGTGAAAAAAAGATTATTGGCAAATTCGGCGAGCCGGTTACTTTAGGCCTTGGTAGTGCGGTGATCAAAAAAACTCCGTTTTTTACGTTAGATAAGCAAGTTTATCATGTAGATGTATCTACAATAAGCGCCTCAGCAAGTCAGTATATGTCCTCATTGGATCTTTCTGTTCCTAATAAACAAGCGAGCAGTATTGTTTTTTCTGAAATGGACAATATACCGCAAAGGGCAGAAGACGTAATAAACAAGCTGATGGAAGTATATATGGTCGCCAATGTAGAGGATCGTACCAGGATAGCTATTAGTACCATAGAATTTATAGATGATCGTATTCGTATTATAGAGCGTGATCTCTCTGGAGTTGAAGATAATATTGAAGGATTTAAGCAAAAGCACAATATTGCTGATCTTTCAGCACAGTCGCAAATACTCATTTCAGCAAATGCAGATGTGTATAAGTCACTTTCTGAACAGGAATTGGAACTGAATGTGATGGAGTCTATTGACGAATTTTTATTGAAAGGCGGCACTAAGACGATGATACTTCCTGCATCACTACTGGAAAACACAGGTATAGCCAGTATGATGGACCGCTATAACAATGCTCAATTGGATCTGGAGAAAGCTCAGTTAAGTAATACAGACGATAACCCGCTTATAACATCTCTTCAAACTCAGAAAGCAGAATTAAAAGCCAATATCATTGCTGCCATTGCATCTTCAAAACATGAAACAGAAGAGCGTGTGCAGAGCTTAAAAAAGCAGTTGGGGATAATGGACGACCAGGTACATAAGGTGCCTACTATAGAACGTGGGTTCCTTGACTATTCCCGTACTCAACTTATTAAACAGGATATATATACTTTTCTATTAAAGAAAAGAGAAGAAACAGCTATTGAAAGATCTTCTACAGTACCTGATGCAAGTGTTGTAGATACTGCAGTGACACTTGGCGGACCTGTAAAGCCAAATCATTCAAAAGTATTACTCCTTTCTCTGCTACTTGGCGCTACTCTGCCGTTAGGTGCTATTCTGCTACGCAGAAGTTTGAATGTACGTATCATAAGTAAAGTTGACATAGCTAAGTACACAAGTATTCCTATAATTGGTGAGATAGGGCATAGCTCAAAAGGGGAAAGTATTGCTGTACAAAGAAATAGCCGTACGCTTATATCCGAACAGTTCAGAGCATTACGTACCAATCTCCAATTTCTCTTAACTGATAAAAAAGACAAGGTCATCATGCTTACATCAAGTATGAGCCGTGAGGGTAAATCATTTATCGCTGTAAATACTGCGATAACGCTCGCGATGTCAGGTAAAAAAGTGGTACTTATGGAGCTTGACCTTCGTAAGCCTAAAATATCAAAAATGATGGGTATTGATAATAACAATGGATTTTCTAATTATGCCATTGGTAAAGCTACCCTTCCTGAGATCATTATGCCATCGGGCGTAGATGATAACCTATTCATTATTCCATCAGGCCCTATACCCCCTAATCCTGCGGAGTTAATAATGCTGGATCGTACAGATGAACTGTTTAAACTATTACGCGAACAATTTGATTACGTAATTGTAGATACGGCCCCGGTAGGCCTCGTAACAGATGCTCAGTTGTTGAACCGTTATGTAGATACCGCATTGTATATTATTCGTCAGGGATACACATACAAGCAGCAGTTGCAAATACCTAACGAGCTATACCATGGCGGTAAAATACCTAAGTTGAGCTTTGTTATCAATGACGTTCTTGCAAATCGTGGCTTCGCTTATGGCTATGGTTATGAAGAGAACTATGGTTATGGTTATGGCAATGGTTATGGCTACGGTTATGGCTATGGTTATGGCTACGGTTACGGCTCTTATGGTAGTAATAATGGTAACGGGTATTACTTCGATGATAATAAGAAGAAAGGTATATTGAGCCTGTTTAGCCGTAAAAAAAATAATGGTAAGTCGAAATCAAATAAAAATAGTTAATAATATACCTGGCTGCAATTGAGTATTTTATGAATAAAGACACGGTTGTAAGTGATTCGCAGAATTGGGATATTGTTATAACAGGTAATAATAGTGGTACAAAGGTCAATTTAAAAGAATTATGGCGTTACAGAGATCTGTTGTCATTATTTGTGAAAAGAGATGTTATTACTGTTTATAAGCAAACTATTTTAGGCCCTATTTGGTTTGTGATACAACCTATCCTTACTACGATTACATACATGGTCGTATTTGGGAACATTGCTAATATAGGCACTGATGGTGTTCCTATGATTCTCTTTTATCTTATAGGTATCACGCTATGGGGTTACTTTTCTGATACACTGAATATTACTTCAAAAACGTTTACAGAGAATGCCGGCATCTTTGGGAAGGTATATTTTCCGCGACTTATTTTACCACTGTCGAAGGTAGCTTCCGGCTTGTTGAAATTTGCTATTCAGTTCATGTTATTTTTTGTTGCGTGGCTGTATTTTTGGATATACAAGAAGGCTATACATCCTAATATTTATATACTTATCACACCTTTATTAGTAGGCTTATTAGCACTAATGAGCCTTGGGTTCGGTATACTTATTACGTCAATGACCACTAAGTATAGGGATATGGTATTTCTCATCACTTTTGGTGTGCAGCTAATGATGTATGCTACTCCGGTCATTTATCCGTTTTCAAAACTTGCATCTTCAAAATGGCGTATCTATGTTTTGCTAAACCCACTTACATCTATTTTTGAAGCCTTTAAATATGCGTTTATTGGGAAAGGCTTTTTTAGCCCTTTCTGGTTGGTGTATAGCCTCGTATTTACGCTTATGATATTAGTTGTCGGGGTAATTACCTTTAATAAAGTTGAAAAACGATTTGTAGATACTGTATAACATGGATAAGAATATTGTTATAAAAGCTGATAATATAAGCAAGCAGTATCGTTTGGGGCAAGTAGGAACCGGTACGCTTAGTCACGATCTTAAAAGATGGTGGGCTATCGCACGTGGGAAAGAGGATCCATACCTGAAAATAGGGATGGAAAATGACAGGACCAAAAAAATATCGAGTGACTATGCCTGGGCGCTAAAGGATATAAGTTTTGATGTAAAACAAGGCGATACACTAGGCATTATAGGTAAAAATGGAGCAGGTAAGTCTACACTGCTGAAGTTATTATCGAGAGTCACTACCCCAACGATAGGGAGTATAAAGGTGAAGGGACGTATAGCGTCTTTGTTAGAAGTCGGTACCGGTTTTCACCCTGAGCTCACAGGTAAGGAGAACATTTATATGAATGGGGCCATACTTGGTATGACCAAAAAAGAGATCAGCAGTAAGTTCGATGAAATAGTAGATTTTGCTGGTGTAGAACTGTATATTAATACTCCGGTAAAAAGATATTCATCAGGTATGTATGTGCGTTTAGCATTTGCTGTAGCCGCTCACCTGGAACCTGAAATACTAATCGTCGATGAAGTTTTAGCAGTAGGAGATGCTGAATTTCAGAAAAAATGTCTGGGTAAAATGGGCGACGTGGCTACTGATGGGCGAACCATTATTTTTGTAAGCCACAATATGCAGGCTGTACAAACTTTGTGTAAGTCTACGTTGTATTTGAGGTCTGGAAATGTGGCGGATGCAGGGGAAACGAGCAAGGTAATTAATAACTATTTAAGTAAAGAAGTAAGCAATTGTTTACTTAAAGAGTGGAAGGATACAGATGCACCCGGCAATGAAACAATAACCATGCTTAGAGCTCGTGTTATTCCACAACTTGCTAATGAAATTGATCCCATCACTGTAGCAACAGAAATAGATGTTGAATTTGATTTTACGCTAAACGTAAGTGATCTTTATCTTAACCTGAGCCTTTTTTTATATTCGGCTTCCGGCAATTGTATATTTAATGTGGGGTCAGGTGCTAAGGCCTTATCAAAAGGAAAGCATACTAGTAGGTTAAAGATACCTGGCAGACTTTTAAATGATGGAATATATACCATCAGTTTACTTTTTGTGAAAAATACAACTACCCATGTTTTAAAAATTGATGACGTGCTCACTTTTGAAGTGTTCGACGAAAACCGTGATGGTAGTTGGTTTGGGAAATGGGAGGGAGCAATACGGCCATCGCTGGATTTCTCTTTAACATAAATCTGCCATTTGCCCGACATAAACTTTTAAATATGATCAACGTAACCAAACCATTCTTACCCGATTTTGAAGAATATTCTGAATATCTGAAAGGTATTTGGGAAAGGAATTGGCTTACTAATAATGGCCCGTTGGTTAATGAGCTGGAACTGAAGCTTAAAGATTATCTTGGTCTTGATCATTTACTTTACCTGGGTAATGGTACGATTGCCTTACAAATAGCCATAAAAGCTTTGCAGCTTAAAGGTGAGATAATTACCACACCCTTTAGCTTCGTTGCTACAACAAGCAGTATTATATGGGAAAACTGCAAGCCTGTATTTGTTGACATTGATAAAAGATCGCTAAATATAGATGCAGATTTAATTGAGAGTGCTGTCACAGATAAAACGACTGCTATACTTGCCACGCACGTATATGGTAACCCCTGTGATGTAATAGCCATTGATAAAATAGCTAAGAAGCATAATCTGAAAGTTATCTATGACGCAGCTCATGCATTTGGCGTCACTTATCAAGGCAATAGCATTTTTGAGTACGGAGACATCAGCACAACCAGCTTTCATGCTACCAAATTGTTCCACACGATAGAGGGAGGTGCTGTAATAACAAAACAACCGGATCTGATAAAGATCATGGCAAGGTTGAGGAATTTTGGACATAGTGGTCCTGAAAGCTTTGAGGAGGCCGGTATAAACGGAAAGAACTCTGAATTTCATGCTGCTATGGGGCTTGTAAACCTGAAGCATATTGATAACATCATGCAGGCACGCAAAACACAAGCACAAGCTTATGACGTTGCTTTAAAACCCTTGAATGTTATTACCCCTAAGATATTAGACGGAGCTGAATGGAATTACTCATACTATCCTATAGTTTTTGAGACAGAAGCTCAATTATTAAAAAGCGTAGAACAGCTGAATGCTGACAGAATATATCCAAGGCGGTACTTCTATCCAAGCCTGTCTGAATTGAATTATGTAGAGAAGAGCCACGTGCCTAACAGTAATAGTATAGCACCACGTGTATTATGCCTGCCTATGTATCATTCTTTAAAAAGTGAAGACATCTCTTTCATTGCAAGGATATTGTTGAGAGCTCAAAACTATTAATAATGAGCATAGCTATTATGCAACCCTATATATTTCCTTATGTGGGTTATTTTCAACTCATACACGCAGCTGATATATTTGTGTTTTATGACGATGTGAATTTTATAAATCGTGGCTGGATAAACAGGAATCGCATTTTAGTAAATGGAAAAGATCAACTGATAACAGTTTCCTGTAAAGATGCCAGCCAGAATAGACTGATAAAAGATATTGAAGTAGCAGATGATGCAAAGGCGACAGCCAAAATGCTATCTACAATACAGATGGCCTATAAAAAGGCTCCGTATTTCAACGATGTTTACCCGATCATAGAGCAGACGCTACAGACAAAAGAGAACAATACCATCTCGGCATTAGCCATAAGTAGCGTTATAAATGTTGCTAATTACCTGGGAATGAAGAAAGTGTTTAAGATAAGCTCGGAGCACTATGATAACAGGGAACTAAAAAAGGGAGACAGGCTTATAGATATATGTCATATAGAGGGGATTGCAGACTATGTGAATGCAGCAGGAGGTAAAGAAATTTATGATAAGAAATATTATAAAGATAAAGAGGTGAACTTGTCATTTCTGGTGCCTGAAAGATATGAGTATCCCCAATTTGGACATACATTTGTACCATGGCTATCCATCATAGACATCCTTATGTTCAATGATAAGGAAAAAGTGATGACCGAGATATTACCTTTATATAATTTAGAATAAATATAATACTATGACACTTGCAGAAATAATAAAAGACTCGTTCTCATTAAAAGAAGTCGATCAGAAAGATGAAGTTGTGTTAAACACGCTCGATGATTGGGATTCTATGGCACACATGCTGTTCATAACCCGAGTAGAAGAAGGATATGAGATAGAGTTTACCGGTGATGATATCTTATTGATGCAAACAATAGGAGATATAAAGAAAGTATTGTCGCAAAAAGGAGTAACAATATGAATATAGCTGAGGCTAAAATATTGATAACTGGCGGTGCAAGCGGATTAGGTAGGGCCTTAGCCGTTTTTATGGCAGATAAGGCAGCTACCGTAATGGTGGTAGACCGCAATACACAGTTGCTGGATGAATTACATGCGGAATGTCCGGCAATAAAATGTTACAATACAGACCTCACAGACTATGGGGCCGTGCAACAGTTTACAGAAGATCTGTTTAAAGAACATGGTAAACTGAATGTACTGGTAAATAATGCAGGCATTATTCATAGTGAACCGCTGATAAATATTCTGAAGCGGGACGACGCAAAGCATAGTCTTGAAAACTGGAAGAAAACGATCGATATAAACCTCAATGCTGTATTTTATGTTACCGTCTCGGTAGCGGAAAAAATGGTAAAAACAAGAAGTAAGGGTGTTATAATAAATATCAGTTCCATCTCTTCTTATGGCAATGCCGGCCAATCGGCATATTCTGCTACTAAGGCGGCACTTAATGCGCTTACAGTAACGTGGAGCAAAGAACTAGGAATGTTTGGTATACGCTGCGTAGCTATAGCGCCCGGCTTTATAGATACACCATCTACAAGAGCCGCACTGGCAGAGGCCAAAATAAAGTCTTACGAAAAAGCAACTCCATTGGGGCGCATGGGTAAAACTGATGAGTTACTACATTCCGTGAGCTTTATCATAGAAAATGATTTTTACAATGGTACTATCTTAAACTTGGACGGAGGGCTTAAGCTATAGAACAATGCAACAATATATTTATAACATCGGTGCTCTTTTTTCTAAAGTTGCTGGTGAACATTCAGCAAAAACAGCTTTAAAATATCCTGATGGCACAACGGTAAGCTTTCAGGAACTCGACACACTGTCGAACAGAATAGCGTATTTTTTAGTGGGTAAAGGATTAGTGAAGGGAGATGTTATAGCGATATTCAACAATAAATCGCCACTGGGGTATGCATGTATGCTGGCGGCGTTAAAAACGGGAATCATTTATACTAATCTCGATCTTACATCGCCATATCAGCGTATAAAAAAGATCATAGAGCGGTGCGCTCCTAAACTTATCTTGTTTGATGTAGATTGTGATATCAAGCAGGAGGTAGAAGCATTGCAGATAAACAGCATTGAATTATATAGCAACTTTAGCAACCAGTTGCATAATTTTAGCGATAAACCTTATACTACAATAGCAGGGTTAACAGGCGCAGATCCTGCGTATATCATGTTTACCTCGGGCTCTACCGGATTTCCTAAAGGCGCAGTGATAACGCATGCTAACCTGCTTAATTTTATATCGTGGGGGCAAACAACATATAATGTAACGACAGAAGATATATTTACAAATGCGAACCCGATCTATTTTGATAATTCTGTGTTCGATTTTTATGTATCACTTTTTTCAGGTGCACAGTTAGTACCTATTACGAACGACCTGGCGCGCGATCCTTTTGTACTGGTAAAGGAAGTGGCAAAAGCCGGTTGTACCAGTTGGTTCTCAGTACCTTCCCTGCTCATATATCTTATGACCACAAAGGCTATAACTAAAGATAGCCTTCCGGCAATGAAGCGCTTTATTTTTGGCGGAGAAGGATTTCCAAAACCTAAGCTCAAAAAGCTATATGACATGTATAGCGGTAGTGCGCGTTTGTACAATGTATACGGACCTACAGAATGTACTTGCATTTGCTCATCATATCTTGTTAATGAGCACGATTTTGAAGACATGAGCTCACTTACTACTCTTGGCTATCTTGCTCCGAATTTTGACTATGTGATACGGGATAAAAATGACGAGCACATAGGTGAACTTTGCCTGAAAGGGCCAAATGTAGGCGCGGGATATTATAATGATGGAGAGCGTACATCAAAAGCATTCATACAGAACCCATATAATAACGACTACAATGAAACTGTATATTGCACCGGTGATCTTGTAGCTGTTGATGATAAAGGCCAATTACATTTTAAAGGAAGAGCGGACAACCAGGTAAAACACATGGGCTACCGTATAGAACTTGAAGAGATAGAGTCACTGTTAAATACACTTGTGTATGTAAATGAAGCAGCTGTGATCTACGAAAAGCTTGGTGATTCTTTAGGGCAGATAGTAGCTTTTGTATCGTTATCAGCAGCGGCAGATGATAAACAGATAACAGTAGACATTAAGGGCCTGGTACCAGAATATATGGTACCCCGCAAAGTGATAACTTTAAGCGATTTGCCTAAGAATCAGAACGGGAAGATTGATAGGGTTGCTTTAAAAGAACTAAAAAAATCGATGTAATGAAAGATATTGTTGTTTTCGGGATCGGTAAAATAGCAGATGTTATTCAATACTACATGCGCGAAACAAGCGGTATGCCTGTTAAAGCGTTTACTGTAGACGAAAAGTATATACAAACGCCTACATTTAATGAGCTGCCTGTCGTTGCTTTTGAGAATATCCAGGAAACGTACCCGCCCGAAAAATTTGATATGTTTATTGCCATAGGTTACCATGACCTAAATGCAGTGCGTGAAAAAAAGATGAAAGAAGCTGAAGAAAAGGGATACAAGATCATATCTTATGTACACCCCGATTCTTCCGTACCGAGTGATTTGGTGATTGGGAAAAATTGCTTTATCATGAATAACGTTTGCATACATCCCAGAGTGAAAATGGGTGATGATGTTTTTGTATGGAGCGGCGTAGTATTAGGCCACCACAGTACAGTGGGTGATCATAATTGGTTTACATCTGCGGTGAATATTTCCGGTAATGTAACAATAGGCAATAATTGCTTTTTTGCGATTAACAGCACGGTTGGGCATAGTGTGTCTATAGGCAGTAATGTATTTGCAGGGGCTAATACATTAATAACTAAAAATGTAGAAGACGACAAGGTGATCATTAAAGAAAGTGATAAACCCATAAAGCTTACCTCGAAGCAGTTTTTGAAATTTTCTAATTTTTCAAGCTTATAGGTATGCTTACATTGTTGTCTGAAGATAATTATCCGGTAGTACAGCAATGTCTTAAAATGCAGCTTTTCCCAATAATTGCATCTGTGATTAACTCACAACAAGAGGGGAAAATATTTGTAGATGATCCTATCAACCCCAAGGTCATCTTTATTATACATAAATGCTCATTTGCCTTTTTGTATGGTGATGTTACTAATTACACAGCACTCTTTGAGTTTTTATATAAGGAAAAGAGCATACCGCAATATTTCCATATTTACGATACCGGCACGGCGTTTAACGAACATCTCAAATCTTCCCATCTTTTCAATTTTAAATTGAGAGAAAGAATGCGGCTGAAAAGGGTAGATGATCGTCTTCCTAAGAAAAGCGTGGATATCGCAGAACAGTATGAACTAACTCCGGCCGATCAGATAAGCGCAACTGATTTCGATGTCTTTGAATTAGGTAAGTATTGGCCCTCATTACAAGACTTTAAGGAAAATGGCTTTGGATGGCTTGTTACAGATAATAACAAAGCTGTTTGTATCTGTTATACTGCAAGCATAGCAAACAACGTCTGCGAAACAGATATACTTACACTCCCTGAATACCGAGGTTTAGGACTTGCTACAGTTGTGTGCGAGAAGATGCTGGCCACATGCCTGGAAAGAAATATAGAAATGGGATGGGACGTTTTTGTGGATAATTATGCATCAATAAAGACCATCGAAAAATTTGATTACGAGCCATTCTATAATTATTTATTTACGTCTATATACAAATTAATATGAGATTTCACTGGGCAAAAAAGGGATTGATTTTTAAGCCGGATGGAAGCATCAGCTGGATGCGATCTCATGCCCAGGGGCCGTGCCCGATTATCTGGCAAGGGAAACTCAAAGTATTTTTTGCGTCAAGACCCGCTAATAATCTTACACTTCCCGGCTTTGTAGAATTGGATATGAACAATCCTTCAAAAATATTATACACTCATCCCTTACCTATATTGGAGCTTGGTGGCCCTGGCACATTTGATGAACACGGAATAATACCACATCCGCCTATTGAAGTAGACGGACGGTTATATTTATATTATATTGGTTGGTCAAGACGTGCCAATACGCCATATTCGCTATCGCTGGGTTTATCTATAAGTGATGATGGCGTTAATTTTAAGAAATATTCAGATGGGCCTGTGTTAGGTATAGAAAAGGGAGATGGATTGTCTGTAACAGCGCCCGGGATCATTTATCATGAAGGTTTGTTTTACATGTTCTATACGGCAGGGTTAAAGTGGATAATGATAAACAATAGATGGGAGCATACTTATACAATCAGGCTGGCCAAATCAAAAGATGGAATTGAATGGACCCGGAACTATAAAAACATCCTCGAGCCACAAAATGACTATGAATGTCTTTCCGCACCTACAATTGTGAAAATCGGTAATGAGTTTCACATGTGGTTCAGCTATAAAGGCTCATTGGATTTTAGGACAGGCGCAGATAGCTACAGACTGGGATATGCAGTATCAAATGATCTGTTACATTGGCAAAGGAAGGATGAGCTTGCCGGTATATCGGTATCAGATAATAAAGATGATTGGGATAGTCAAATGATAGAGTATAGTAAAATAATAAAGATTGACAACCGGTATCTTTTATTCTATAACGGCAATGGATTCAGTGAGTCGGGGTTTGGGTATGCGGAACTTGTAACTAATAATTAGTAAGACATGAAGGACGATATTATGGTAGACGTTATCATGCCTGTGTACAATCATGAAAAATATTTGAAACAGGCAATAGAGAGTGTTGTCAAGCAAAAAGCAAATTTCAAATATAGATTGATAATAGGTGAGGACTGTTCCAAGGATACGTCAAGACAAATTGTACAGCATTATGCGGCACTTTATCCTGAGGTTATCCTTCCGTTATATAATGAAGTGAACCTGGGCTCTACCGGCAATAGCAGTAACATATTGTTATCTGTCAATGCAAAATATATTGCTATATGCGAAGGTGATGATTATTGGATCGATGAAAGTAAATTGCAGAAGCAAGTTGATTTCCTTGAAGCTAATCCTGATTTTAGTATATGCTTTTCGGATGTTGAAATAGTAGACGAGATGAATTCCGGACTACTATTATTTCCGATCCTTCAAAAAGACGTCTTTACAATTGAGGATTTCATACTGTCGGATATGAACATCATACCTACACCATCTTTATTATTTCGAAATCTGCTTCCTAGCCCCATGCCCGCTTTTTTTAACAGGGCACTCGGCGGGGACATGATAACGCAACTACTGCTGGCAGACAAGGGCAAGGCAAAGTATATAAATGAGAAACTTGCGGTCTACCGTAATAATGCAGGTGGAATAACAAAAACAAAAGAACATGTAGGGCAGCATGAGATAGCGCTCAAGCGCTCTTACATGGAGCTTGATGAATATTTTGAACACAGGTATACCGGTATTTTCAAGAAGCGTTTTTTGAAAATGGCTAAAGTGGATCTTATATTTGGTGCGAAGGGCAAAAAAGGTTTAGAACGATGGAGGCATTACCTACAGAAGATGCCCAATTATTTAAAGTATTCGGAAAAGATAAACTTTAGAGAATTAGCTTATTATCATGTTATCTTATTTTTCCCGTTCTTACTAAAAAGAAAGTAACAGTCATGTGTGGTATTGCAGGTGTATATGGTGATTTTTCTACTGAAGCCAAATCTAAAATATTGGACGGTTTTCTCAGCGATCTTACGCACAGAGGACCCGACGGGAGTGGGACGTATGCCAATGATGAAATAGGCTTAATACATACCCGCCTTTCTATTATTGATCTTTCTGCAAATGGTGCGCAACCTTTGTATAGTGAAGACAAATCTCTTGTGCTGATTTGCAATGGAGAGATATACAATTACCAGGATATTCGCAACGAGCTACTTGGTAAAGGGCACATATTCAGTTCGGCTTCTGATTCTGAAGTTATCATACATCTGTATGAAGAGTATGCAGGTGACTTGCAAAAGACACTCGACCGCCTTATAGGAATGTTTGCCTTTGCATTATGGGATAACAACACGAAAAAATTAGTCATTGCGCGCGATAGGATCGGCATCAAACCATTGTATTATCGTCATGATGGAGACAAGCTTTTTTTCGCCTCAGAAGTGAAACCACTTATTTTAGGGAATGATGCAACAGCAGATATCGACTACACCTCTTTGTATGAATATTTTCTGACTGGCAGTATACCAGCCCCTAATACCTTGTACGCTGAAGTTAAATGTTTAGAACCGGGACACTATATATCAGCAGTGAATGGAAAAGTATCTTTTCATCAATACTGGGATATACCAGAAGGATATAAAAATTGGGGAAGCATAGAAGAAATTACCGACAAAGCAGAAACGTTATTGACGGAGATCGTTAAAGACCATTTGGTGGCAGATGTGCCCGTAGGCACATTTCTCTCCGCTGGTGTCGACTCTTCACTTATTACGGCAATAGCGGCAGCACACCATCCGGGTATTTATAGTTTTACTGCTTCTTTTCCCGGTGAGCCCGAAGATGAAGGAATAATAGCCGCAGATACTGCTAAAAAGATAAATACCACGCACTGCGCTTATGAATTGAAAGGCGACTTTTTTAAAGATTTTACAAGTCAGTTCAGAAATATAGACCAGCCACTTGCTGTATCCAGTGCATTGGCTTTGGGTAGAATATCCAAAATGGCTAAGCAGAAAGTAAAAGTGGTGCTAAGCGGAGATGGTGCAGATGAATTGTTTGGTGGCTATAGCCGTCATGATATACCCGAGCAGCCTTCTTTTCTGAAATACATACCTGCTGCATTGCAAAGTATCGTGTTGCAGGCAGGTGGGGCACTCACAGGAAAGAAAAGCTTGCATAAATTGCGAGATAATCTGAAGGTATCGGCAGGCAAGGGATTTTTAAACCGGATAGCGATTGAAAGTGAAGAGACAGTGTTGTCATTGTTTGCGGACGATATCAAACGGCAGATAGATACAGGACGCTTTCTGTGTAGGCTTGATAGTTTGTTTGGCAAAAGAAAGAACGATGATCAACTGAATAGGATATTGTATGTGGACATGAAAACTACGCTGGTTGACGAAATGCTTACTAAGTGCGATAGGATGACGATGATGAATGGCATCGAAGGGCGGGTGCCATTTTTAGATCATAGATTTGTAAGTTTTGCCTTTAGTATACCGGCAAGGTATAAGAGAGATAAAGGTATTGGCAAAATGATTCTCAGAAGAATTCTGGCAAAAAAGCTAGGGAATGAACTGGCGTATCGTGTAAAAACAGGATTTAATTCTCCTTTAAAACAGTGGCTCTCAAAAGATGTAGCCACAATAGATTTTGTGAAGCAAGAATTAACACAGGCAGGCAAATTGAGTTTTATAAGTAATAAGGAAATACAATCCTATCAGGCTGATGCAACTATGTTTAAAAGCAACACTATTTTTTCCCTCATCTGCCTGAATGAATTCATGAAAGAATCGAACATTAACAGTAATAAAAAAGCTTTGGTATAGCTATATCCAATCATTAAGTTTGTTTACTTTATCTTTACTCAATGGAAATGTTAGCTACGCGAATAAATAAAATCTCTGTTTCTTAATGCGTATTTGGGCATTTCCTTCATTCTATCCTTATGATGTCCCGGGCATGCGATGGGCTGGTATTTTTGCTCATAGGCAATATAAAGCCCTTGTTGATAATGGCGTCTCACTAAAAGTTGTTCAGCCTGTAAAATGGGCGCCCATCTATCCTTTTTATCTTTTAGATAGTGATTGGAAAAATTCCGCAAAACTAAATTTTCCTAAAAAAAGAATATACGATGGTGTCGAGATTTATCATCCTAAGATTAAAAACCTGAAACCTTCGCGTTTTTTTAAGGCATATAGTGAAAGATATATCCAAAGTATCGTAGACTTTTTTACAAAAAATGATATCAGGCTTAACCCCGATGAAGATATATTTTATGCTCAATGGATCCCGGATGCAGCCAACGTGCAGATAGCAGCGCATAAACTGGGCGTAAAGTCTGCATTACTTGTTATTGGGGATGATGTCTTAATAGAGCCATATAAAGATAAAAATAAGCAAGACATATTTGTTGCCGCATGGAAAGCTGCGGATGTGAGGCTCGCGGTTGCAGACTATCTGGGTAAAGCCGCAAATGAACTTGTAAAAGCAGATTTACCTTATACTGTGGTAAGAAGGGGTGTTAATTATGATTTTTTCAAACCATTGCCTGAAATGGAAAAGAAAAAATGGAGGCAGCGATATAATATACCTGCAAATAAGGTGGCAATATTGACAATAGGCAGCGCTATTGTCAGAAAAGGGTGGCTGGATCTGTTTGATTCTTTGGCTAAACTTAAAAATATCGACACTGAATTTGTTTTAATAGGTGTACATGCGGGTAAAGGCGAAATAGATCTGAACAAAGAAGCCGGCGATAGGGGGCTCAAGGACCATTTTATAAATATTGGCGAAATAGATCCTAAGGACATGAATGAGTTTATAAATGCAACAGATATTTTCTGTCTGCCATCTCATTCAGAAGGTATATCAAATGCTGTAGTAGAAGCTATGGCATGCGGACTGCCCGTGATAACCACTAATGTATGCGGACATCCTGAAGTAATAAAAAATGGGAGCAATGGCATACTAATAAACGCAAGTGCACCTAACGAGATATATGAATCATTAAAATCGCTTCTTTCAGATAAGAAGAAAATGGAACTGTTAGGTATAAACGCGCGAAATTTTATAGTAAATGAATGGGGAGACTATGCGTTTAATTCTGCCAAGCTTTATACAGTTTTAAGCAAAGCATAATATTTTTCTTCTACACGCTGTTTTTACGTACAGTATCGTTCTCAAGAATATAGTTCTCACCACTTTCGGGGCAAATAGCAATATTATTTTTAAAGGTCAGCCTATGGCCATATTCGCTCATCCAGCCAACCTGACGTCCCGGATTACCTATAACAAGTGCATAGTCAGGTATGTGCTTTGTGACAACCGTGCCAGCGCCAATAAAGGCATAAGCTCCTATATCGTGTCCGCATACTATAGTAGCATTAGCGCCAATAGTAGCACCTTTGCCTACATGTGTGCGGCTATATTGTCCTCTGCGGTTTACAGCACTACGGGGATTTGTGACATTTGTAAAAACACACGAAGGGCCTAAAAAAACATCATCGTCGCAAGTGACGCCTGTATATACTGATACATTGTTTTGCACTTTTACATTTTGCCCTAGTACTACCTCAGGGAAGATCACGCAGTTTTGCCCGATGTTACATCTTTCGCCAATTTTGCAATTGGGCATTATATGAGAGAAGTGCCAGATTTTGGCATCGGCACCTATTTCGCAACCTTCGTCTATTATCGCTGTAGGATGTACGTAGTAGCTCATATTATAAGTTGGGGTCGTTTTATTTATCTAAGAAAGGATGATAATCACCTTGTTTTCCTTTAGGTACAGCGTTCCTTATGTCGTGCACTAATTGTATGCTTGGCATAGCCTCATAGAGCCCGAAACCATTACCTTTTAAGATATGCTCGTAACTTTTGGTATGTAGGTCTGTAAAGCCATCACTGAACTCTATTTCTTCTCCATTCAGCTTCATAGAACGATAGGTACGTTTGTTCTTTTTCTTTACCTCATCAGGTATGTGGTCATAGTTAACGCTGAGGAACCACCGCACACGCGCTTTCTCAAGGTATAGTAGCCCTGCGGCAGTGTCAGGTGTCGACATGTGAACTATGCTTTCTTTTACCGGCCCAAAGACCCATTGTAGCATATCAAAAAAGTGTACACCAATATTCGTAGCTATCCCACCTGATTTTCCTATGTCGCCCTTCCAGCTATTAAAATACCAATTACCTCTTGATGTAAGATAAGTAAGGTCTATATCATAGACTTTACCCTCAGATGCATTATCTATTTTATCTTTTAGCGCTATTATATTAGGGTGCAGGCGTAACTGTAAAATGTTATACACCTTATTGCCGGTTTCCTGCTCTATCTCTCCAAGTGCTTCTACATTCCAAGGGTTAAGTACCAATGGCTTTTCACAAATAGCATCTGCGTGGTGTCTTAATGCAAAGCGGATATGGCTATCATGCAGGTAATTAGGGGTACAAATACTTACATAGTCTATCTGTGTTCCTTTCCGGTGTAGTTTATCAATATGTCTATCGAAACGCTCAAATTCTGTAAAAAAGTGAGCATCAGGAAAGTAACTATCCATGATACCAACACTATCAAATCTATCCAGTGCTGCTAAAAGCACATTCCCACTATCTTTTATTGCTTGTAAATGTCTTGTTGCAATATATCCGGCAGCGCCTATCAATGCAAAGTTTTTCATAAGATAACATTCAGTTGTATGATCAGATTCCGGATCTACTTTTTTAATAACAATTGCTCAATGAACAATGCATATTCCACAGCAATATCTTCTCTCAAAGGTATCTTCCTCAATGAGGGCAAAACCTCATATTGCGATGTTTCGAAAGATAATTTCTCAACCCACTTTTTAGCGTCTGCAATATTAGTAAAAGATTTGCCTGCGTCATAATTTTTGAGGAGTTCATCCATTTCTTCATTCTTATAACGGAATAAACATAGAATTTGCCTCCCCGAATAGGCATATTGAAAGGTTTTTGTTGGAAAAAGAGGGTGATCTTCTGATATTCCGGGGTCAGGGATTACTAACAAATGTGCACTACGAGTGTGTGCCCATAGTTCTGACGGTGATACCCATCCGTTGATAACAACATTATCACTTATTTCATATTGTTGTACTTTCTTTTTTAAGGTTTTAGGATCGTCTACAAAGAAATAGCAGCGTATTTGCTTATAAAGCGGAGCCGCAGACAATTCTTTAATAAGTTGCAGAAACATGTCCAATCCTGGTGCGGCGGCATATAGCTTTCCGGAATAGAGCATCCTGAATTCATCTGAAATTACTTTTCCTTCTTCCCAATCTTTTTCAATATAGGCACTGTGAGAAAGTTGATAGACTGGCATCTTCACCCACTTTTTCAAAAAGAAAACTTCAACTTTTTGTGGTACACTTACAAGTATAGTTTTATTTAGTAATCGTAACTCATGTTTACGTATTAATTTTCTTTGTTGTTCATTAAAGCGTTTGGGATCATGATGGTCACTCCAAAGATCTCTGAAATCAACGATCATTGGAACATTTAAACCGTTAGAAATAACTAATGCGGTTTCAAGCAGGTACTCGTCTCCGTGCCCTACGCTGACAAAAATGAAGTCG
>Ga0105239_10000241_pt1 | contig 81089 bp, 73 predicted proteins | sample KBSC44metaG_FD_92761 | JGI IMG/M metagenome (GOLD analysis project Ga0105239, IMG submission 92761) | Corn rhizosphere microbial communities from Kellogg Biological Station, Michigan, USA - KBS C4-4 metaG | ecosystem: Host-associated > Plants > Roots > Rhizosphere > Soil | place: Michigan, USA...
ACGATCACGGCACCAATGCTTTAGCATTTGGAATGCTTTGAAATCATGGAAAAGGGGCTCCTAGAGATCATTTACCTAGTATTTCTCTATATAAACTAGAACAGAAACCATAGAGTGGAAGAAGACAGAGATCTCATCCATATCCTCACTGACTCGCTTAAGTTGCCTTCTTTGCACCAATCGTATCCTCCAACACATACAGTTACACCAAGTCTGCAAGACCTGTAGGAAATCTCCTTGGTGTATATATTTCTCTATGTAAACTGTCTTTATCAAAATCGAGTACTGTAAATTGACTTTAACGTAGGCTGACTTGTGGAAATGCTGTGAGATAGATGTCGAGAGAACAGCACGTGAAAAGCGATGAACGAAAGGAAAGGGGTTAACACCCAACTTGGCCCTTCCCCATGCGATCCGTATTACAGTCTGTGAGCCCGCAGAACAACAAAGGCAAGGTACAACGAGCTTCCCTTCCCCAATATCTGTGAATTGATCATACCCGTGGCGGGGAAACTAAATAATACCCGTCTGCTTAAACAGCAAAGCGGAACCGAGGGCTTTTCTCTCCGAGTCCTTCGATCTCTATGTCCGTCAGACCCTCCATGAGGTGATCCTGCTTGCCCTCATCGCGGAGCTTATTCTGCCGCTTGAAGTGGAGGTGGAGGAGGATGTTAAGAATGAGAGAGACGCTAAGCAGAGCGATCGACACTGCATAACTCGTTCGGAACGTAGGAGCAAAGTTGGCGCTGAAGAGGAAAGGAGATACAACACCTGATGAGTTACCAATAGTGAGATGCATTCCAGTGGAGAAGGCGCGCTTGCCGTAGCGAGGATTGTTTGTTGGGACCCAGGCAAATGAGATACCTGCTCCAGTGAAGATGCCGACGGCGACGAAAAAGGTTCCAGCGTACGAAGTTGCCACGTTCGTGTTAGAGAGAAGCATGCCGTACCCGACCATGGACGAAACGATAGAGCCCATGATGAAGAGGCCGCGTTGCTGAGTGAGATCCGAGAAACGTGCGCAGATGAGGTATATGATGGCACCGAACCCGTACACAGGAACCGTCATAGCCTGGACTTCGGTCGGACTCCAGCCGGCACCCATGTCGTTGATGATGGTCGGGAGGAATACGACGAAAGAGTAGAGCATTAGCAGCATGGGAAAAAGGGCGAAGCAGTAGGCCCATGTGGTCCAGTCTTTCATGCCGTCCTTCACATCGGGCCACTCCATATGTCGTAGGTTCTTGGCGCGACCGAGCTGTGCCTCATGAATCTTGACAAGATTCTCGCGGTCCTTCTCGGAAAGAAAGCGAGCCGTCGAAGGTGAGTTCGGTAGGAGGAAGGGAATGATGACACCGGTAACAATGGTAGGGAGACCATTGATGAGGATAATCCACCTCCAAGCACTCCAGCCAGCCGCTCCATCCATGTGGCCGATACCATAGGCTACGAGACCACCGCAAAGACCAGATATGGCGGCCGTTGAGTAGAAGTATGCGATACGTAGCGCAAGGCTGCGGCGGCCGTAGAACATACTGAGGTATAGAACAACCCCGGGAAAGAAACCGCTTTCAAAGAGTCCAAGAAGCAGACGGCAGGCGAGGAGGGAGCCTAGATTGTTGACGAGGCTGCTCAAACTGGCAATAATGCCCCAGACGATGGTCAGGCCGGCGAGGTAACGGGCGGGCTTCAGCTTTTTGATGATCATATTGGAGGGGGCCTCAAAGAGCTGTCTATGTGATTAGCATTCGGCGTGTCACTCGTGGGTCTCTTGTGTCAGAACTTACACAGTAGGTGACAAAGAGCATGGAGACTGCCAACTGGAATTGATTACCACGGAGATTTAGATCTCTTTCCAGGTGGAACAGGCGAGCGTTGCCAATGTTAACTAGTGAGAGAGTTGTTAACTCAACCTTGCTCTTTTGGCTGTTCATCTGTGCAGACGGCAGGAACAAGTACTCACCTCGATCCATCATATTCATGAGGTACACCCACATGATCGTTGGCACAATGCGATAGTCCAATTTCCTCAGAACAGCTCTCTCAGTGGCCTTGTCGATAACCATGAGATTGGCGCTGGGAATGTCTGCGATCTCAACATTGTCAACGTCACCGGAAGAGGAGTCTGTGTCTTTGGTCTGAACGAGTTTCTCATCGCCATTGATGGGCCCATCGTTTGTGTGCGGAATATTAGGGTGGGGTTCTGCCATTGTAGATTGCGTTGGACAGTTGGTGGGGGCGGTGTTCTGAGATGGGGATAAGGGCGTGTGCCCACACAGGAATGAAAGACTCGGTGAGAGGCTTTTACCACGTGGCTTTCAGAATTTTCATGAAGCAGCGATCAGCATCAACAACTTGATGGAAGGGGAGGGATAGAGCAGTATTTGTAGGGAGTACTGAATCTCCATAAACTCCTGTTGCTCACGGGTGCCCACTTGTTTCTCTATTTTCTTCCCATGTCAAGTCCCTCGTCCCCTGATCTCCAGTCTGTATCGCGCGTCCATGTCGCTACACAAGGATTCTGTCAACAACTAGAGATGTCATCTGTATGGGGACCGGAGTACTTTGTTGAGCATTGGCATCTGTCTGGGCGCCAGGCATCTTGGCGACGATCATGGAGCCCACGTTATAACGGTGGCTGCAGTGCCGGCTGAAAGGAAGAGAGCCCCTACGTAAGGAGACTTGGTACAGCTTAGCAACGTTGCACTGGGCTCGACGTCATGCTCGCTTGTATGACTTGTGAACGAGCGACAGGATGGCTGGCCGTATGAAGAGCCTTGGCTTGATTTGGTTTAAGCGACTGGATAGCAGCATCTCGGACGAGAGGGTGAAGAAACACACAAGACTTATTCGGGGTTTGCAGAGCTTGATTAGAATCACCAGCCTCAACGATGTCGAAACGAGCATGTGGTTTGATGGTGCTGCAAGGAATGTTGCCACTTATCAAGTATGTTCCGCCTTATGTACCAAGCCCTGCCAAGAGATATCAATCGCCCTCCTGCCAGAGACTCCCTCCGCTCCGCCGCAATCAGGGTCATTCATAATAGAGGAGGGACGATGCGATGCGCCACTGCCGCTCGTATTCCTCACCCTGACATTGATTTTGATGTTTTCGCTGCTGTAATCATTGCCGCCCTCTGGGTTAATTGCTCTGAAGACCTCGGTATGCCTCACAGACTGAAGAGGCAAGCTTTCTTAGTCTTGGCCTTCGCGTCATGTCCTCGGAGTTGGGTCTTGCCCAGGAAACCACTTCTTGGTAGTCGTCCTTCATCCTGGTTTTGGTGTGTTGTAACATTTTTCGCGAGTCAGCAACTCTCCATTGGGCCATCCTCCTCCAGACCGCCTAGAATGCCAAGGTCTGGGTGCTCCCTGCCAAGTCCTCCCCGGTCGATATCCCCCTCCCGCTGCGCCCCGGACTGTTCACGACAGATACAGGTAGATTGCACAGATGGAAGCACCTTGATTTGCATCGAAGCATGATTTTTCTATTCCAAGAAATGATTTTCGTCTTGTCGTTTAACATGGCCAATCAGTAACAGATCGTGAGCCACTCGTCCGCTGCATGAAGTGACGCCGTCTTTGAGATTCATCTCAACTCCGCTGCTTATCCTGAAGTTTAGTCTTTCCGTCAGAATTTTCCCCCCACAATTCCCGAATCGATGTCTCAAGCAAAAGCTCGTGAGTCTGGGGTACGGAGCACCTCAAAAGGAGCTAGGCGCAATGTGATGGCTCACCTTGGCGTATGGGCCGTTGCTATCTCCGATTCGCTGAGTTGCATGCCGAATGCAGCACATCTTTCAATGTCTGATAGCGGTAAATGGATTATGGTGTAGGCCAAGTCAGTAAACTAACTGCCTAATTCACTTGCTTGTGTGGATGTGAAGATAAGCTGGTTCTTTGCATTCAACTATGCCGACAATTGATGACCTTGGCCGGCGATTCCTCAAGATAAGTATGACCTACCTTCAGGGATAGTTGAATTGCTTGTGTACTCTTGCCAATCCATCAAGTCGCAAGAGCATATGACTCACCTGCTATCACCAGTCGCTATAAAGCCGCAGGAGCGTGCAAGGGCGGACATCGTCATTGTCGAGATTGCACTTCATGTACAATGTTCTCGGTACTCCGTAGTGTCTCACTGTATCTCCTGGTGGATCCATCCGATGGACAACAAAACCCTTGCAGACGCCCAGACAGGGGCGGGATGAAGAGCCACGTTTGGAAGGCATCGGCCGAAGGGAAGATCTTCCACTGCATGAGTCCTCTAGATTAAGGGTTCCTTGCATGATTGGCAATTGTAGACAAAAGAATCCCAAGTTCCCAACATGTAACGAAAATTCTCAATCACATGATCCAGCAAATATCCCAATTCATAAACGCTCAAATTACCGAGATTTCATCACCCACATGGGACCGATGATCTCAGAGAATCTCATTGCTCCACTTGGCAAAAGGTGAACTCCCCCTTCTCTCAATCTCTGTCCTTGAATACTCACCCCTTCCCACTGGCAAGCCTTTGGAGTAGTGAGGTTACTCTGAGGTTGGCATTTAATCCGCCGGCCTCCTCCCTGTGTTATCAGAAGAGGGGGGGGATCCATTATCAATTCGAGTCAGTTCGGCGAAGAGCATATCGGGATTGGGCTTTTGCTTTTTGGATATTTTGATATCATAGATATAGGTGCAAAGATCGTGTGCTTTCACTGCTGATGGCTGTAGACTTGGTGAATCCAGTGTTAACTGTTGATGTTATCGTGACGAAGGTTCGGTTTACTCCCGAAGGATATGCAGCAGGCATTCGTCATATCGTTGAGAAGATGAATCTCGCCATTGCCGCTTTGGACATACCGCTGCGCCGTTGGCTCGCGGACTCACGCGGCCTGCACTTGTCCTCGGAACCCTCTGTCGCTTGCGGAGCCTTCCGCCACCTTCAGGCGTCTCGCAGCTGAAATGGCTACGAAGGAGCTATTGTTACAGAAAGGAGTGCCTCTAATGGTTTATCAACCGCAACTATTCAGGTTGGCCATCACCCCCCCGCAGTAGAGCAAGAGGTGGCACCCATTCTGCTTTCAGTCAGCGCTCATTAGTCTAATTGGAAGCAAGTCGATGAAAATAGTACACGCAGATATGCGAGCATGTAGACGCTCCAGCACTGACAAAGTGGTTCCGTTGAAACGTTATTCGATCGTCCTCGAAGACAGTATGTGCTCCTCCTTGTTTTGTTTGCTGTTCGTTTCTGGATGAGACCTGGCTCGGATCAGTCGACAACGCCATGTCTAGGGTGTCACTAGGCGTTGCGGCAGTTCCCTGTTGAATATAACCACACCCACTGTTCTCGAGCAGTGGTTATACGGAGCTTCGCTGCCGGTATCCATGAGCAGCGATACCGTTTCATGGTTCTTTTTATGATTATGGAAAGGGCGCTTTTGGACATCGTAGCTTGATCGACCTATGTACAATCAGGGTGTCGGAGCCAGAAAGTATGCACAGTGTCTATTGCGCCCATGAAATTGTGACTTGATATCGAACGTCGCACGGGTTCGTTCGAGAACGGTTTTCATACTAATGTCAATTGGGATAGCTGGGCTGAAGGTTGAGAGACGAACAGATAAACTTTTGTGTTTGTGCACTCAAACTAGGCCAACCTCATTTAAGGGCGGTCCGCCAACCTGGCGTGGGCTCCCGGGGATTAACAGGGATGGCCAATCCATGTTAGCGTAGGCTTGCTGATCCATATCCGATCAAGTGATATACATCAGCCCCATCCTGCTGCTTGCGCTCGGACTTACATAAGGTACTTACGCGGCCTCAGGGTAGATTTAAATACCTTCTCCCACGTCCACTTTCTCGGTCCGCATAAGTAGTCATTGTGCTATCCATAACAGCTTTTCGAGCCTTAATCCGCTTGAACCAAGTTCTGCAGAGTAGATCCCAAAGAATGATTAAAGGTTGGTCTCAAGCATCTATGCGCGAATGCCGTCACAGTAGTCGACATATCACTACTTAGATCTAGTGGGAAGCTCCGCCTGCGGCATCTCTGCGGGAACTACACCCCTCAGGCGAATGCTGGCTCTGATGGTGGTACCATTGCCAACGTCAAATTTCTGCTGAAGCGTCTTGTCAGGTGCATCCGCCACACTCGCGAAAGGCACATCAACACCTCCGACCTCATTCTCTCCGTCCAGAAGTGCAATGCGGAAGTTGTCCGGACTGCTACCCACCAAGTCTGTTGTAATGGGGACCCGGAATGCCTGATCAAATGCAGGATTGTTGATGTCAGACCCGGGAGCATCAGTCTTGATGGCAGTCTGGAATCGCTGAGTCTGGCCCCACGTCACTACCACACTCGGCTTCAGGGTTTCACGCTCGCCCTTAATGCCAAATGCACCTGCAACTAAGATGGTAGCTATGCCGGACAGGCGGCCATCACCTTTGTGGTCGGAAGCAGTGAGGCTACCGGCATCGGCCACGTACTTGAAGAATTGGCATGAGATCGATACTCTGCCCTCCGTTTCTTCGCCCTTGAGGACCAACGGCAGTTCTTGACTCCCTCCTGCCACCAAAATCTCGCGAACTGTTGTCACTGCCAGACCAACATCATCATCTCCATTGAGATCCTCATCTTTCACATCCACTTTGATGCACTGATCAAAGTCACTCACCACAAAATCATGCGTTTCGTTCCACGAAGGCCTGTTTGTGTTGTTCTTTGTGGTTGTCTTCCACGATTCCTCTCCACCGACATCGACCTTGGCATAGCAGTCTGGGGCGGCACGAGTTAGCTTGTTGAATAACTTTTTAGTAGTTGACTTGGCCTCCTCTCCAAAGCCCCATGCCTTCTCCACTGTCACTCGCACCATGCCAAGAGGGTAATGGAATGTTTTGAAGTAGTCGGCATTGGCGTCCAGCTTGAGAAGGTAACGATTGGGAAGGGTGAACATGGAGTTTATGATGCCGAGAATCACGCCGCGAACAGTGTCATCAATGAGCGAGAAATCGGCCACGTTAGCAGCACCCGTGAAATCAAGCTTCATGACTGGTGGATTGACAAATGCTATCTGGGCGGCTCCGATCTGCATTGAGAGTCAATTGGGAGTAAACCAGTGGCGAGTTACGTACGTACCAGCGGGACGACGTTTGTGAGAGGGCATAGGAGTATGGAAAGCCTGCCATGAAGCTGCACGCTTTCAACGCCCTGCACAATGAATCAGTGGCGTTCAAATAGGGGGCAGGGGGCAGCAGCTCACAAGGGCAGGGAACATGTCTGCATCCATTTCGATGTCGGCTTTGCCGACCCAGTCGAGGTTCAGGTCGAGTTTGATACCATCTACCTCAGTCTTTGTTGTCTTTGCATTTGATAGTCGCAAGGGGACAGGGCCGAGATCGATCTTGGTGAAATGCAGAGTCTTCAATGGGCCAGGGAGCATGGTCTTGAACATGGGCTCCACGATCTCCTTGATCATTTTGCTGCCAGCGGCATTGATATTGGGCCATAATTGCTTCACGATTTCGTTCAAGAATTCTAGCAAGCTTAGGTTTGGTTCAGAAACCCAGACGGATCAGATGCTCTTACCAGCAGATTCACCACTGCCCTCGGCCGTGAGCTTTTCGATGACCCCTGCCATAGTGACCTAGGTATTGCAACGATGTTGTATGGCTACTGGATACTGGAGTGGAAATCGTCAATCATTACCATTGCTATTGTGTGTAGGAAAGAGGGGGTCGTTATCATTGCTGGATGCTTGACAGCAACAAGCAAACGCGCAGTTGGAACATGACGTCAAGCTTGGTGCCAACTTCAGTGGCGGTGGCTGTTCTTCCTTGACCTGCTCAACCAAACACGTGCTGGCTTGTAGACGGTTATGTACCAGTCTCCCACCAGTCACCCAACATCAATCCCCGCACTACCAGTATAACAGTACAAGGACATGAAGGTACCCAGGATGTCACCTTAGTGGGTTGATTCGCTTAGAGCTCTGACTGTTTACATGTGGGTAATAGTTGCACTACCCGAGGGGATGGCAGTATCATCTAGGCCTCACTCTCGTTTACAAGTAGTAGGCGAGTAGCAGTGCTAAATATGCCTGAAGTTGACGAGTCTCAAGTCACATCTAGACAAAGGTCTAGATGTTCCCCATGAGGAGCTTCCAAGCCAGAGGATAGCCGAAGTGGTGTGTGTGTGCAAAATATCTGCCCAGGTGGTCAGTCCGAGAACATAATGCTTGCCTACATTCCAAATTTCAGCCTCGCTCCACCTCGTCACGAACTGCTCAGGCCACTGACTTCTTCAGAGTGCCCAAGCCTGCCCTTCTTCCCTACTACTAGTGTTTCGAGGATTCCATTGCATCCCCAAAGTCTATACATAGCACTGCCCTCCAAGTGGATCACCTCCAGACGGAGTTCATTCACACACTATGAAACACCTACAACAAACTAAAATGGGATCGACGCTGAAATCGGAAGCCGTACCCCTGAAACTTCAACGAAACGGAGAGCGGGGGTGGCGGAGTGAGTTGTTGTTGCTCACCGCGATTCAGCAACCTTTGCTTCTGCTCGAGACCACCAGCACAGAGATGATGATGATGATGATGATGATAAAGAAGAAGAATGGAGAGCAATGGAGTGTTTTGTAGAAATAAATTGTGAAAATGAGATGCAGTAGGCAGCTATGGTTGACAAGTACCTTGACATCTCGGCTCCAGGTCGCTTACCAGATAAGCCTCAGGCAACCGAAAGACATACTGACTCACAAGCGAGCGATCATGCAAGGATAATGCGGCTGGGCATTCCAAATCAGCAAGGCACGGCCATTGTATAAACACACAAAACTGAGTTGTTGTCTTGGGCTGGTGCAAAAGACATGTTTCCGGCTGAGAAGTCAAGCAAATCGGCCTTGGCGGATAGGATCTTCTGTTCTGATGTTGGTGGCACTGGTGTTGCAAAAGTGTGTCGATGGTTTCATCCCAGCCTTGCCATACACGCACCACCCACTCAGGCGGCTGCATTGCTGGATTATGCCTCGGTCGACTGACTGAGTGTGACTTCGAGGCACAACAGACTCGAAATATTTAAGTCGATGGCGCTTGCTTTTACAATCTACAATCAAACAGCAACACCATCATTTTCTTCTTCTCTGCTTGACCTGGTTGTCAGCCAAACTATTCTTTTCGCTCTCCCTGACTATCCCGCAACTCGGATTCAATCTTCCCAACAATCGTTCTGGATTGTACTCTTTGCATTTGTCCTCAAACAACTCGAACGAACCAATAAGATGCATGCCCTTCGAGCTCTCCTCGCGGCCGTCCTGGCGGTAAGCATTTCGGTCACCAACGCAGGTAGGTAGATCCCTTATGCTCAACCTACTCACGGTTGGAAGCTAAAGCACCACAGGCGTTTTGCCGCGCCAGTTCCTCGGCGGTAATATTCAGTGCAACCTGGCACGCTTGGGAATTGTCAGTGCCCTCGGTGCCACCGCGGACGATATATCGGGAATTCAAGATGCAACCACCAAGCAGGCGGCATCGGCAGGTGTTGATCAGGCCAATTCCGGTATACGCGAGATCGCGCAGGCACTCTTCGCCGGCCAAGATCCTCCCCAGTCGGGACGAGACACCACCGAGGCTGGCTTGACTGCCGCAACTCAGGCATTGGCAGCGGGGGATACGTATGTTCTCACTTTCTTTCCCAATTCCCGTGGCATGAATTGATGCTGATACTGGCAATTTAGCTCCGACCCAGCCGTTGCTTCGGCCCAACAGTCCCTTGAACGAGCTGTGTCATCTGGACAGGATGTCGTCGCTAAATGTTAGGCGGGTGGTGGGAATGGATACTCTGACCGAATCCCCACCCAATGAGTAGTCCTATGGATATGCTTGAGGGATTGTTGCCAGACATTCTTTTTAGCAGGGGCTGGGACCATGCTCTCAAAGGACAGATGGTAGTCAGCTGGAGACGGAAAATTCAGAGATGTTCATCCCTCAAGCTCGAACCGCTAGTTGTAGCGCCCTGTTCGCATTTGTGAATAACCCACGTTGTCGAGTGTCCTCCATCGAACCTGGTATGTAAACCGATATCTGAGATGGTGCCGAAGGGGTGGAGGGATAATACCTGCACAGAGATGGAGTGACGATCCTAAGCCAAGAGCTCCCATGTCCTTGGGATGGATACAGCAGCAAGTAAATAGTGGTGGAAAATGAGGCTAGCGACCGATCGTCCAGTATTACTATTCAATTTGTCGAAATCCCCATCTTGGCAAAATACGTAAGGAAGTGGGCGGGTGGTAATAATTAGTCAGTGGGCGTCTATGTAAGGCTGTCCATGTGAGGGTGGGTATCAAGGTGAATGGTTTGGGGGCAACGGGACGCCTAACTTGGTCATCGCAAAAGACCTCCTGCGGTTTGGCTGGCTTCAACTAAGCCTGATTACTTCAGTTTACTCCGTACCTCACATAGGAAGGTAGTTTCTAGGGAGTTAGTTAGTGTCTCCAGAAGTGACTCATCGACCTCCATCGCCATGCAGGCTTTTCTTATCCACGGGACTATCCCAGGATCAATGCGTCTTTCGCAACATGAGATCCTGATAGAGCCGACATGGAAGCTTCTCCTTCTACTAGCGTTGTATCCATTTAATTAGTCCTTCTAAGCCGCTACTTATTCCTTCATTGAAAAGTGGAAGCAGCTCAATTTCCCTGTCTTCTGCTGCTTTCTCCAAGTAAGTCATCTGCGCACTGGCCCTGGGAGCAATCCTGGTTATCACCTTGTGCTGTTTCTCTCCCGCCAGACTGTTTTATCGGCCGCCGTGATGCCTGTGGAAATCCAGCCCGGCTTGGACGGGGATGCGACTCGCTTTGCTGAGATCGAGCATCTTGCATACAAAGACAATCCGATGACACCACTCTTGTTCCCTGGCCCATTTCCTGAGGGCGTCCTGGCTAGGCGGGCGGAGGCCCTCCTGAAGGGCAAGATCGAGGACCCTCAGGTTCGTTGGGTCAAGGCCATCGACACCGACACGAATGAACTGCTGGGATGGGCACAGTGGCAAATCATCAACGGACCGAGGCTTGTTGCTCCCGAAAAGCGCACCTTTGGTCAAGGTTGCAATGTTGAGGCTTGTGAAGAATTCTTCGGTGCCATTCAGACAAAGCGACATGAGCTTATGGAAGGCAAGCACCATGCACGTATGTTCATCCACAGGCCGGTTCGTTGGTCTTGTGTGACTTCTCTTAACACTCATGACTTTAGTGCTCAATCTACTCCAGACCGACCCAAATCAAAGAAGACGCGGTGTTGGAGGCATGTTGGTTGAATGGGGCATCAAAATCGCCGACGAACTTGGGATTCCGGCTTATCTCGAATCTTCACCCATGGCGCACAGCCTTTACCAGAAATACGGATTCAAAGACGTCCATATTTTTACAATGGGCCCTCAGTTCACAATCCCACCCAACGCTGATCCAAGAATATGGTTCATGCTCAGGGATGTCCCCGCCAAGCCATAGGCGTATGACTATTTTAACTTCAGTGTCACCTTCTTTGGACGTTTGAATGGTGGAAAGAGTCAAAGGTGCGTTGTTCACTGGTGATCGAAAGTAAGTTTGATTGGCATTGCAGAAAGAGAACCTCGACACTATGTAAAGCATATCCCGAGACATCAGCATTGCTTCCACGAACTCATTTAATACTATCATCGTTTGGCACATCTTACCAACAGATACTCTTCTACAGACTCACATTTCCATGAGTCTTCTCGTCCGACTCTCGCTTTGTTCTGCACAGCGTCACCCCGTGCTTCACAGCCGCCGCCATCTGGCTTCACGGTGAACCGAATACCTTGCATATCCCATAACCACGCCTCCTCGTCATCTAGCAGGCGAAATTTTACTTAAACCCAGATCCCGTTGCTCCAAGATGACTTTCCAGGCTCTGATTTCTTGTCACCAACTTTCCATACAGGCCTTTTCCTGAATCCAATCCCGAAAGCTTCACCCCTGCCAAAGTCACGATGTTTGCGTCACGCAAAAGATGACAGTCACACAGGCAAACGCGCCGACACGGTAGGAGGATAAATTTTTCAAGAATCCAGGGAACCATCCTTTTTAGGAGAATGGCTATACCTCACAAGCAAAGCCCCATAACCTATCATATCTTACAGTTTTCGCCGCCAGTATCCGGATCCCCATAGACCTACCCGCTGAGCGAAAAGACTTCCCAAGCAAAAAATGTCATCCTGGTTGCCGTCGTGGGGCGCGTCAAAGCCCAAACGTGAGCTCTCGCCCGATTCGCGCAAGAAGGCCTTTCCGGCACTGTACGTCTCCGACGGCCCCCATATCGGGACACGGGAGGGCATGGTGGACTATCTGCAGTACGCCGATGCCAAATTAGACCCGAAGAGTGCCCGCTTCATGCGCGAACAGGAACGCTGCTCGAGCGACAATCAGATTGCGAAGGGGGAAGCGCAGGCGGCGGGCGTCAAAGTACGTGATTTTGCCGAAGAGCGTGAGAGGGATAGGGATAGGGAGAGGGAGAGAGAGAGGGAGAAGGAGAGGGAGAAGGAGAGGGAGAAGGAGAGGGAGAAGGAGAGGGAGAAGGAGCGGAAGAGTACCTCCAAGCGCTGAGCAAATGGCGCAGTGTTTGCTGCCGCTGACATTGGTCGAACCAATTCGTGGCCCGATATCAAAGGGACTCCTTTTCTCAATGTTAGACTATGTACTGGGTGGGGGCTTCGACAGCTTGGCTAGACGGAGGTTAGTTCATTATTGGGATTGCAAACTGGAGAGGCATGGACTTAACTCGTTGAGGACGGCAAGGCTCTCGCCCCTGCTGATGTGGTGGGTCGGTCAGAATTGTTCAATTTGCTCCACGTCCCCTGAAAGGAGTGGGGAGAGGCATAGATAGCTATCCTTATACTGGGAAAGCTAGGGGTTCCTGGATCAATATATCCATTCAATGGCCCGTATGCATTGGAGGTAGGATGATACGTCTCAATAAGGCAGGCGCTCATGACTGTGTCAACTGCAACAGGAACACCAATGTGATGTATAAAAATGTATTGTCTGTAATAAGTCTCGATCTAGGCGATTTGCATCATACTCAGATAATGATGTATATCTTGTCTAGGACTCCGTGCTATGTTTCGCTTTGGTGATGGGAATTCCGGAGGGGATGGAAGAAGTTAGAAACAGTCAAGTCTTTCATGAAGGCCGTCGATCAGGTTGAGATATGCTTAGCCAAGGGGCAGGGCAAACACATCTGTCAAAGCGACCGACAATCCTTCGTTGCCGATCTCCCATGCGATTCTACCCCGTGTTCGGATATCTCTCCCTCTCGAACATGACGTCGACGCCCTTGCCAGGCAGCTTATCCACGGATCCGGGGGTGTCTTCTCCTAGCACCTCGACATCGACCTCTTTAACGTTTTGCTGCGCCTTCTTCATCCCATTGACATCCCACCAGACGCCGAGAAAAGTACGAGCCTTCTGGAAGACCTCGACCTTGAGGTTTCTGTGCTCATCGGAGATGAATCCGTCTGGGAACTGCGTCCAGCCATGCGTCACTCCCTTGACCTCCTGGACAATCAGGTCGCTGCCGCGGCCTTCGGCGCGTACCTTCTCGATCCAGACGAGACTCTGCTCGTTGAGGGAGTCGAATTGTGGGAGGACGAGAAATAGTTTCGCACGCGGATGGAGGCCGTATTGCTCGTTTGAGGAAGTTGTTGAAGCTGGTGCCCGTATATCTGCGAGGCCAGGGCTTGCTCTAGGATGCGGACGACTGCCGACGGGAAGGTACGTGGGCATCAACTCGGCCTCGATACGCCAGCGTTCAACGAAGCCGCTGGGTGGATCGAGCCCTTCGGGTCTGGGCCGCTCGTGTGGTAGGAGCCGGCAGTCGAGGCTGGGATAGAAAAGCAGGACTGGGATATCTGCCTTGTGATCCCAGGGCACTGGGCTCCGCCAGTCTCTGTGAATGGTTGGATCATTCTTGACACTCAATGCCAGATTCAGGGCCAGGTTCCCACCGGAGCTGAAGCCTGAGAAGGCGATGCGTTCTTCATCGAGTTCGATCCGTCTACGACCTTCCTTGTCAAGATGACGATTTATGGATTCGCGCAGAGTGCGGTAGCTCTGCTGATCGCGCTCAATAACTGCGAACACCACGTCTTCTGCATCGAGATTGGCAGCAGGGTAGGTGGCATAGGGGCCGAGCCGATAATCAACTGAAATAACCACGCAATTCAGCTCACGGCACATCTGTGCGCAGAAGGGTGATTGTTCCTGACAGCTCCCCAGGATGAAACTGCCACCGTGGAAGTCTATCAGGACAGGCAGCTTTTCATGGGGGTTATTTGGCGAGTTTGACAAAGCTTGCTTTAGATGAGCGCCTGGTGAGATCAGATGGTGGTGTTGGTTATTCTTTGGTGGGATGAAGACATATACAGGGATTAGGTGTGCGTCGCGGGAAGGGATGTTGAATACTACTGGCTGGGGTCCTTCGGGAGAGGTGAAATGTAAAACAGCGTCTGGTACCAGGCGAGGTAGAGAGACGAGAGCTTTCCTCCATGAGACACCGAATGGGTGGTGGAACAGTGAAGACATGGTGATCGAGGTAACCGCACCGCTGTGGGGAGGAGGAGGACGAGGCGAACGTTATCTATCTGGCTTCGGCGGTGCCCTTATTCGCCAGATGCTGCTCTTCAAAAGGTCCAAAAACGATGCTGGGCAGATATCACCTTGTGAGTGATACGTGGTTGTAGCTAGGGATGATTCAGGATGACTTCCCAGATGCTCGTTATCGCTGAGCCATGACTGTGTTGTTCAACTTGATGTGTATCTCGAGTCATTGAACGACCGTCGTACAGTTTAAGTTTTTGATGAGGGTTAGTCAGAAAAGGTTGAAGATGCACCAGAAGAGCAATCACCAAAGAACCCTGTCGCTGGCTTGTGGCTTTCTACTGGTTATTGCAAGTTGGAACAATCGTAGAAGGAGGGACGATGCGGGCGTGTTGCTGGAAGAGGCAACCAGTCAAACATTACGTCATCGTGACATAGCTACATACCCACCCAATACCTACTAGGTACCTACAATGCAGTGCGCGGGGATGACCTCCCCGAACGCAGCCTCGTCTGGTTTGGAGATCGCCATTATGCAATGATAATGTAATGAATATACGCGCTTCCGGAATGCAATTCCGACCGAGTCTACTTAATACGAGCGAGAATCTTGTAAGACCGGCCTCGCAATTCTAATCCACATTTCCAGGATGAAAACCACGCTATTAGTCAAAGGGCACTGCTATTGTGGATGCTTCGAGCTAAGCATATCCATCCCGTCCACTTCTCTCCCCCTCGGAAGCGCATTCTGCAACTGTTCATCGTGTAGACACTCAACAGGACAGCTAGCAGCTTCCTTCGCCCGCCTTCCTGTGGATCCAAGAACGCTAGACCTTGCAGTCCACGAACTCTCACATTTCGAAACCTCGACTCATAGGACTCGATATTTCTGTCCGCGATGCGGCGCCAACTGCATGGACTTCGACAAATCTGACGGCATGTGGCGCGTGTGCACGGGTATCTTGGATAGGACGAAGGGGTTGCTGAAGCGGGATCAGATCTGGCTAAAGGATACTCTGGACGGAGGCCTGTCCCTGTGGTTGAACGATGTTGGTACGAGGTACGTTGTCGGCAGTGGATCAGAGGTGGTGGATCGGGACCATGAGATCCTTAAACCGGCGTCCTCCCCAGGTCTATCATACCCACAGGGGGCTTGCCTCGTCGGACGCTGCTTCTGTGGAGAGGTTGAATTCGGGATCAAAGCTCCCACACAAGGTGAGAAATACGCTGCCGAAATCTGCACGTGCACTTCTTGTCGCCTGACGACAGGTTTTGAGCTCACTGCATGGGCCTCTATCCCTTTAGATAAGGTCCAGAAACCTAGTGGAGGGACGAAGCTTGATCTCAATATGACGAAGAACCTCAGTAAATACACCAGCAGCACCGGAGTGCATAGGTATTTCTGTGGAAGGTGTGGGGCTGCGATCTTTGTGGCGAAGGATGGTCAAAGCTGGATTGATGTGGCAGCTGGTATATTGAGAGCGGAAGAAGGAGCTCGAGCGGGGAATTGGCTGGCTTGGGAGGATGTAGGCTTCCCGGAGGAAGCGACGGATCAAGACCTGGTCATGGCCCTCTTGAAAGGATTGAAGGGCGGGTAGGCAAGGCGTGATTCCGCGCGAAAAGGGCATGGACTTTCGAAACTGTGCTGCGAGAGGGTAATCTCCTGCAGCAATCCGTTACGAATGCTCCGCAACTCTAAGGAGCACTCCTTTCTTGATACTTATTCAAGGACCCTAATTTTGAATTTCAGCTGTTCAAATTGAATATTTTACCAACTGCCATGCCCGACATTTAAAATACCCAAATCAACCTCCACCTCCGCCTGCAAGGACTGAAACACCTCGACCCAAAGATTTGTGACTGATCGATCGAGTACATAATCATAGTACAAAAACTGGCGCATGATGATCTGCAAATCATCCCAAGTCACCTGTTGAACCGAAACGCGCTCGAAAATCTGCAGGACGTACCATTCGCGACCGCTGGTGCTGGAGGAAGCAGCGCCGCCGAGAACCAACGACCATAGGATCAAATGATCATAGTCAAAATCCAGCGTTCTTGGGGGCTCGGAAAGCTGCTGCGCCGAATGGATCTCAAAGTAGGTGGTCAAGTGGCCCTTTAGTACCGCTGCTAATCGCTGCCTTCCGTTTCGGGCTTCAGCGGTCGGGTAGAAGACGAAGTCGCTGAAGATGAAGGTGGTCAGGCGCACGATCTGGAAGATGCAGTCCTCCAGGCTCTCGAAAATGAGATCGGTGGATGGCGATGGCGGGGAAAGACTGAGCATCCGGTGCTGAAATGCAATAGCTTTGACAGAGAGCGATGGTAGTGGATACCTGCCCGGTGCCTCTCTCTGGAATTCGTCGATAGCCACAATCAGGTGACATGCACTTGACAAGAGTTGACAGAGCTCATAATCACTTCCGTGATTACGAAGCCTGAATCCCGTGCCTAAGGTCATTAGCAATTGAGTTGCCTTTTCATCGAATGCGCTCTTTTCACAATCTGCTGCCTCGCTTATTGCCGAGAGCAATGGGAATGTCGGCGCCGTCAATGATATGTTGGCAGCACAGATATCGGCACTGTACGTTAGTCCATGTCAGCAGATGTTGTATATTTTATGGATTTTCCACCCTGCAGGACCTACAGTTGCAAAGGATTAGCCACTCTAGGAGGAAGGGAGATAAGGCCTCCCCTTCGGCGAACAAGCAGAATTAGGGCAGGAAAGTGTGCCCGGGGAGGCGCGAATCTGCCATACTCTTTCAGATTGAATGCTTGGAAAATGGGTGACTCGGGGACAGATTGGTTGGGCAATGACTCAAACATTTGCGCACCCTGACCGTGTATATTCATTATACAAGTAATCAGAGCGCTGGAGGGAGGTCCGACAAGTTGATTCAGTGCTTCTTGGATAAGGGCGATGGCGCGGCTCTGGTAAAGAATCCTTAGTGTAGACAGCGTTCTCATGACTGCTTGATTAGTGGATTTAGCCAAACAGAGTGTTGCGGCATTGGAAACTTGGCTATAGAACTCAAGTGGTGATTCCATTCCGCCTCTCCTCCAGGAGCTGATGGTCGTCCTCAGCACTTCACCTTGCAAGGCGGGACAATTTCTAGGCCAGAGTACCTCATAGGTATACTCTAAAGCATTCTGCATAATTGGAGGCAGTTCATGAACAAGAGGTGAGCAAAAAGGCTCGGGCTTGCCCTGGTCTGGTACTGCTGGAATTTGAGTAATCGTATCGTTTAGTTGATTCTTTTCCCGTTTCCTCGGCCGTGGATGCAGTACGCGTTGGCGCGCCTTACTGGAATTTTGGGACTCTCGCAGATTTTCTGACGGTTGCACAACGGGAAACCGGGTCAAGCTTCCTTTAAGGGCGGTGAGCCGCTGTTGCCTGTTTCTTGCATGAGCAAATCTTGTGGCGTGTGATTTCAGCTCGTTGAGTTGGATGGGATTGCGAGTTTCAGGATCCTCTAGACCGTCTTCACGAATGGCGACAAAGAGCCAATTGGACATCTTAAAGCACGATAAACAACGACGAGGAAGAAGTTGCAGCACTCGGACTGTGGCAGAGGCCCGTGAGGTTCATGGCAACTGTATATCCGCTCGTAAGGGACAATAAATCTTTACGTCGGAGGACGCAGCGTTGGCTGGGGAAGTAGCAGCCGTTGGATGTTCGTTGTGGAGAATTACTCAGCTCGGGAAGACATGAAAGAGGAGTAATTAAAGTTCTCAGCATCGTCAATCGAACCTGGTGCCTGAGCGGATGGGCTAGAGGTCCCGACCGTTATCGACTCCTGGATATTGAGCGACGTTGTTGTCCACAAGCGAGGCCCTCGTGTTCATGTGCACGAATACCTGCCGACTCTCTAACCATTGCCCCAAAATGGCCCCTGAAAAGCCGATCCTAATTATGCCAAGTTCTGGAGGGAGCCATGTTCGGGCTCTTGGACCCAATTGGCCCCTCCTCAAAATTCATGCATGCGTTGACTAATCAGCCTCGTCCTCGCTTGTATCAGATATCTTGATGGACATAGGATTCGGTTGGATTTCCGGTGATCGCTGCCTCTTCTAGGTGGAAATTCACGAAGAAATAGGCCGTATTTCGCTCAACTAGGATCTGTGGATGATTTTAGTTTAATCTACACAAAACCTAGCGTGTGTAATCAAAAACCAAGCAGCACTGCCTATATACACAATTCTCGGTACATCCTCGTATGAGGGCGCTCGGCCATCGCATCAAAATGCCCAACGAGGTAGGTGGCCTAGAGATGCGGGTGAACTTTAAGTGCTGTGCAACCGCGCTTCCAAATCCTTCCCCCTAATGCAAAGGGATCGAAGGCGCTCTCGCTTGTTGGATAATATGAGTCGGTCGCAAAGATCTAAAATGGCGACGAGAGATGCAGCAAGGATCGACACGTGACTTTGAGGGGCTTGTGATTGTCGGCAACACGTGACAACAATCACGTGCTGGTCGCCGTAGTCGCAAGGTTAAAAGTGACAGAGGCCACACAGGAGGGACTCAATCAGCAGCGGATTTCCATCGGGACTTTCGGCAGAATTCGAATCATTGTCACTGGCCATCAACTGCTGAGTCCTGACCACCAAGTGACCTGTAATTACCTGGTTAGATTGGTAGATACCTAATTAGGTACTTCTGAAGAGCCAACTAATGCACCCGATCTCACCGTCAGTCTATGGAGAACCACATTCACACTCTCTTTTGATTTCGAGTTTCACCATTCCACTCAGCCGTGACTAGCCCATCCCTGAGAAGGAGCTGTCTGCGCAAAGCGAGGAACACAGCGACGCCGCCCCTCCCGCTTAGAATTCTTAGCGATCAGGGATTGAATTTCAGCCTTCTCAAGACGCCGTCTCACCGGACGATTAAATTGGTCAAGGCGGCCCCCCGGTCAGCGACTCAGCATAGTTTCGCAAGCTCAGGAACAGATGGCCCGAGCACGAGCAGATACCGGGAACTTCCCAAAAGAGCCTCATTCGGTGTCCTTGAAAGGTAAGCTTGTAATCCGAAAAGGAAAGAAAGAAGAGAGTGAAGTCATTTTTGATTGATGCTCGATTACAAATGTTGTTACTGCTATATACCGTTGAATTCTGAGGTACTTTTGCTAATACAATCAAGTTCTAAGGTCGGTGCCTGGTACACTTCTGATGGTGATTTAATTCTGGCTTCTTTCATTCTAATCACCTTGTTTCTTTGAATAGACTATCTCGGCCATCGCTAGCAGAACAACATCCCCTCCCACGGGAGAGTGCGATCAACATCAAGCATGAGGCTTCTCTGGCGTATCCATCTAAACACTCCGATCAAGAATTCGTCCTGGCCGGTAATCTAGGGCTCCCGCCCTCGTTTGGCTCTGCTCATGTGGGGGAGACCTTCTCCTGTGCACTGTGTGCCAACAATGAGCTTCTTCCCGGCAAGACGACCAAAAATGTGACGGGGACGAAAATCATTGCAGAAATGCAAACTCCTTCGCAGTCTATTCCCTTGGAACTCCATGCCGCTCAGTCTGAGGTCGAGGGTGAAGATGGACCTGGCAGTGCACTGCAAAGAATTATTCGATTTGATCTGAAAGAAGAGGGCAACCACGTTTTGGCTGTCAATGTGACCTATACGGAAACACTGTCTGGAGGCGGTGGGGCAACCAGTGGACGTGTTCGGTCGTTTCGTAAGCTCTATCAATTTTTGGCTCAGCCATGCATCAGTGTGCGGACGAAAGCAACCGAACTGGCTGCCATTGAAGTTCCAGACAAGACACATGGACCATATGGAAGGACGACTTTGGTACGATATGCGTTGGAGGCACAATTGGAAAATGTTTCGGATGCTTCGATAGTCCTAGAAGAGGCCAAACTGCAGTCCAAGATGCCATTCAGCGCCACCTCCCTCAACTGGGACGCCGAAAAGGAAGACGATCCCAGCGTGGAAAATCCGGTACTGGGACCTAGGGATATAATCCAAGTGGCATTTTTGGTCAAACAGCTCGAAGGAGAGATGTCTGGCCTCGAAGAGCTTCGCTCCAGCTTGAGGAGAGATGGGCGAGCTGTTCTTGGACAGCTAGCGATACAATGGCGAACTGGAATGGGCGAGCGTGGTTCCTTAAGTACAGGTAATCTTCTCACGAGGAAGAGAGCGCCGTGAGTGGTGTAAGGAACAATGGTGCCAGTTTGGGATCCGGTGAGATGAGATGTAATGAGATATCTAGACTGAATAGAGATTTCAAGGCGCATTCATGCCCAGACCATTCATTTTGCCGTTCAGCGTGCTTACACGTGATTTCTTAGTGAATTTCGGTAGATCTGGTACTTGTTCTTGTTGTTTGAAAAGTCCTTCTTCCAATTTAGCGGGGGTTCGACTAACGATGGTGTGATAGTCACGGCTCTTGGCTGCCGAACCGAGATCGGGGCGTTCAGAACTGCCTGGAACATTGATGATCTTCCATTGATGTGTTGAGGTGTCCGAGAGGAGATCTGGCCGACCGCCTCCAGATACACTTCGTTGGGCGAAGCTTTTGCGACCAAGCCCGATACCTGGAAGACCTGATCGTAGCAACCCTGCACGTCCACGCTTGGCGTTGATGATCGCATCGAACAATGCGATTGAGGGAGTTGATTTGTTCTCTTCTCTGTCCATGATGAATTCGTTCCAAGCCTGTGTCTGTGAAAGCATCTGCAGATATTCAGCATGGTCTGGTGGGAGACTATTAAGACAGGCGTCTTTGTCGAATGTATAAACTGAACCTGTCTTTCTCTTCCGCGCAACAGCTGGCTGCATGAAGCGGCGATATGTGTAAAACAAGCTCGCTAAGCATCGCACAAATGCTGCCCTTACTTGATCAGGGTGGAACGCCGCTGAACAGACAATGGTTATTTGGTGAGCGCAGCGATCGTGAACAACAAATCCACAGCCTGAGCATCGGTAGTAATCATCTTGTGCCTTTTCATCGCAAAGCACACAAGTTGAAGGACCTTCGTTGACTTTCCATTGCAAACAATGGCCTTCGGCCCAGTATGTGCCCTCTGTTGCTACTGCGGGTTGGATATGTAATCCCGGCATAATGGTGGAGGCTGCTAGTGTGGACTGTGCATAGACTGATGGAGCGTACATTGAACCATTCCGCATATCAGAAAACGAGTTGCTAGAGGGGCTGGCATTATGTTTTATAAATGGCAGGCTACTCTTGCGCATCATGTGTGCGGACCCGGAGAAACTGCGCTTGGAATACGAATCGAAATGTCCAGAGCGTTTCTCACGAAGCGATGTCTGAAGCGCGTAGCCCGAGTCATTTCTTGAAGCCTTCGATGGAAGAGGCACCGGAAAGCTACCTGTGGTGGGAGACTGAGCGTCTGAACCGGTATTGGTGGAATGCCGTGCAGTTGAGGATGTTTGTGGACGACCGTCGATACTCTTTCCTCGTGTAGGGACACCGGCGAGGAATACATTGAACATTGGAGCACGGCGAATCGTATCTGTTGTGGCTTGTTGACCAAACATTGAAGAGCTGAGGCTAGCTAGTTTTGAGAGGTTCGTCGATTTCGTAATGGCCGTAAACACAGTCTCGTTCTCGGCTGCAAAAGTTTGATGAGGAAAGGTTTCCACGGCATAAGCAGGAGAACCTGGCGTCACACTATAGCTGTGATGTAAAGGTGCAGCTTGATACAACAAAGCCATCAACTTTCGTCGCTGCTGTTTGGGTAACAGGGGTGGTGGTGCAACGCTGTGCAATTCGTTCTTATCCAAATCGACCAGGACATAGTCGTCGTCGGGAAGGTCATATTTCTCATACTTTCGATCAATGCCGCAGATGTATGGGCATGGGGCGTCAAGAGCCTGGACTAATCTTGAAGGAAGAACTGGAATATAGACTCCAGTCCATTCCAGGGGAAAGATCAATTCCAAGATTGCTTTGCTGACCAATTGCAACATTGATGTATGAGTGGAAAGCAAGATAATCCTGGATTCAGCCAAGACATATTCAAACAATAGGATAATGTTCGAAATCGTCAAAGTTTTGAAGAGAGGATATAGATCAGTGGTCCTACTGCCTGGGAGTTCATTTGCGGCCTCCTTTTTTGCAAACAACTTCAATTCTCGGATTGATATTTGGACTTGAGTTTTGGATGATATCGGACAGGGTGCTTCGAGGCACAATGTGGACACATAACGCTCCAATGGTTGCCACATGCCAACCTTTGGCGAGCTGGGCGATACTCGCAGAATACTACCGTCTGTCATGGGAACGACAATTGCTCGAAGCCACTGTCGCCAAAAGTTGGCCATGGAGCCATCTTTCCCGATGATGCCATATGCTCGTGGCACCCAGAACTTGGTCTCCGCACTTGTTAATCCCTGAATCTCGGAGACCGAGCCGTGTCGTAAGGGCCTTAACATATCAGACATGACACCAATCTTCTCTTCGACAGCGCTGATCTCATCTTCAAGTTCGTCACGGGCACGGGAGCCTGATGAGACTTGTGGTAATTGTGTTAGCAGTCTGGATAATTTGGCACTTTCAGTTGTGAGTCTATCTGCGAGAGAAGAAGCCATCTCTCGCTCTGCTTCAGACATATGATCTTTGCGCCATTCTTCGCACTTCTTTTCCAGATCAGCAGAAATTTGGCGGCTTACAGGTATCCAAATCGTGATACAGACAGCAGTCAGCCTAGAATTGTCCGAAGCTGTCATGGAAAATTCGTGCCATGTAGATCGCGGTCTTGAGTCGGAAGACAATATTTTAACATCGTTTGGGAATGCAAACATAGGCAAATACTCTGGGAACTTGGCCCTGCCAGGTGTATTGTCGACGGTAGTCGGTCGGGGATATCTTTCTAATAATACAGGTTCGAACTTTCGAGCAAGGGGGTGCTGATTCGGCGAAGAATGAAAAGATTCGGGACTAGGAATGACTGAATTGTAGCTGCTCATTCTCCGAGCGGTACGAGTTGAGACACGTCGTGCCATTGAAGGTTGTCTTTTGGCGCTAGACATGTCCTTGAATGAGAGATGTCGCCGAATGCTTCCAAAGTTACGGTTGGGCAAAGGATTTGGTTCATCGGAAGCAACAATCTTCTGTGTCCTAGGACGGGACTTGGAGCGAGCTGGCTTGGTGGGAGGCGAGGGATCCACGGGGTTGAAAGTCAGATCCACGAAGAATTCCTCACGATTGGTAGTGAATTTCTGCATGGCCTTTTCGAAATCGACTTCCGTGAATGCGCTAGACATGCGAGGATTTTGATTTTGAATCTGCGGAATTTGAGCCGGGGCCCCTGCTTTGATGGTAATGCTACTGGCGTTGCTGCGTGGTCGTGCAATATCATCCAAACTCTGAATGGTATCCCTCGCTTCATCGGAAAGCTGGGATAGTCTCTGGTAAGAATCGCGCCGCGAATGACCAGCCGATGTTCGAGGAGATTTCAGGATGGAAGACGTATCGTTTTCAGCATTGACATCTTCCTTGATGGCTGCTTCGATACCATTCGTAATGTCGTTCGATTCATTCGACCATCGGGGTTGGGGTTGGCAATAGGCGTCTGAGAGCTGCTCGCCATCTAAACCCGCAATCCAAAAGTAGTCCGCTAACGGACGAGGGATGTCCGAAGTTTCTGATGGCATTTTGATAGCAAAATTTGATCCTGATCGATATCAATGAAATATGGTTGATCAAGAAATCTGGATCACAGCGTGTTCACTCAGGCGTCCCAGCGCGCGACGAGGGTGTGATTCTTTCCTGTATGGTAGCACCTCGAGATTTTTCCAAGGTGCGAGTGGCGGATTTGATGTCTGGTGCTTTCAATGGCTCGCTTAGAGTGACAAGCCGTTTGATCGTTCGTTTGTGGTCAGGAGTGCATTCGTTAGCAATACCGGCACCGTACATTCTCGGCAGCTAAAAGACTGGCATCACCAAGGTGAAGGGCCCGTGCCCACCTGCAATCATGCACGAGGTCCAAAATATTATTGCAAAGCGAGAACTGAGTAAAGGTACGAGCACAAGACGGATTTGACTGGGAGAAGACTATGTATGCGGGATCGGTCTAGCAAAAAAACAAGGACGACGATAATATGTACCAGGATGGAAGTGGAATTCTGCGAGCAGGCATGGCGTTCACGGACATGGAGAATCCTAGGCGGCATTAAGTTAAGTGTGTAGGCACCAAGGAAGGTCGATTTAGTGAAGCGCAGGCCCAAGTAGCCTCAATAACACTGATAGGCACTGAGGCAGTGAAAACCAAGCCATTTTTAGCCGCACTTGGGGACTAAGGGTGGTCTCTCGAGCCCCACTGGTGCCACATTTACGAGACCTTTTGCATGGGTTCGACTTTGAAAGAACTATTTCTATGAAAAAGGAGAGCCTGGTCGGTGGTGAGCTGTGACTCGTGAGCTTGGTGAGGACACACCGAAAAAGCCGAGACCTTGAGATCGGTGGAGAGGAGATGCCAAAGATGTGTCGTGCCGAGTTCACGGATTGACCAGGATACAGGGGATAGGGGGGTGTTCAAGGTTCGTCTGGCCACACACACTCTTCTGCCAGTTGAGATTTGATATTCCATGGACCATTCATGGCTCGACAGAAGAGTGTGTGTGGCCAGACGAACCTTCCTTTATCTACGCACAGGGATGTAGGAAGTATAGGAGGTTTGGGGACCTGGATGGGCCCTCCGTCCGCGGTCAACGGATAGATGTGTATTCTTCCTTCAGGAGACACGACCAGACTGCAGACTGGCAACTTGATAGGGGCGTGGGAACATGGGAAGTCTGGGGGTGGGTGGGCCCCAAGACGGCAGAAGAATGGGCGACCCGGGCGATTTATTAGCTAAGGCGAGCCCCCGATCACTGCTACATGGCAACACAGGACCGCTCGGTCCAGTGACAGGCAGGCGACAACGCCATTAAACTTTTAGGTGGTTTCAAGGTTCCTTAGGCGCTGCGGCCCCTGGACCCCGCCTACACGCAAGCGCCACCACAACAGCCCGTCCTCAATCTTCATCTCCAACCACGACTCCTTTCTTTGGGCTTGATATCTTTCCTGGCGCAAAGGCGAAAAACTGCAGGGAATACAAATATATAGCAATCGTACACGGTTAATTGGCACAGAGTCGTCAGGAGGGTGTACTCCGTACTGGAACAGACAAGGAGTACGAGTAGTACTTTCACCAACCGTACCACTCTAACGATGAAGAGTTGGTCACATCCTGTGCCATTCTTCCGGCATCCTGGCCTCGCGGACCAATTATGCAAGAGAAGGCTGTCAGAATTGTTCCATCATCCTTGATGGACCCAAGCATGTCAGTGGAGGGATCAGGATCCCTTGGGTGCCAGTAGTGGTAGAAATACGAGTCAACTATGTCAACCCTAGCCTTAATGCATGCTTGAGCCCACCCTATCTCTAATCTGTACGAGAATGTACATATGTATGTCCGAACGAAGCACGAAAGACATCTGTCTTGAATGTATGTATTATGTAGTAGTACTCCGTACGTGGCCCAAACTTAAGTACTTCACGGAGGTAGGTGCTCGTAAAAGTATTGGCCCCCGAAAGCCATCGCTAAGCACCTGGGCGGGTTCCAGTAGGCGAGTTACTAGGCACAGTGCTAGGCCTGTAGGCGATGCGCTTGTCATTGTTTTGGCAGATCATTGCTCGATCTATCCAGCTTCTTCTTCCTGGGAACATCCATCAATGCACCAATGCACCATCATCACTCTTTCTCCATCAACGTTTGAATCTGTCCATTTCCTAAACTTAGCAAGTGTACCGATAATGACCCGTTGCCTCACACCACCTTTCACCTTGCCTTCCACTGTCATCTGCCTCCCTATCCACTCCTAGGTATCCAGCACTCGGGAGTCGGGACGAGGTGGAATTCGGGCCTCCCAGCAGATGAGAGCTTCTCAATTCAGAATACCTCTCACCAATACTCGTAAATAGGGGTGACGTGATTGAGTAATTGACGTGAACAGGAGTCTCATTGCCCTCAAATCTCTCCCAGTCGCCTACCACTGCTTTTGTACACCGAGCACAGCAAGCATCCATCCACAATGGCTACAACTTCGACCCTCGGTCTCCGTTCAAACCCGTCTTATATCCTCCCTCTCGTCGGCTCCTCCCTCACTGTCTTCTATGCTTTCACCGAGACTGCGATATTCGCAGCTTTCCTGCGAGCTGCGGATCATGAACCCGCACACACGAGCAAAATCGTCCGACACTGGTGGTCTGCCTTTTTAATCCCTGGCACGTCCTTGGTTTTCGCAACTACCCTTCCTACCATAATCAGTGGCTCATATGCTCTGAAGCATTTGTCGCGAGGTACTGCGGAGTGGAAGTTGGCTTTAGGAGGCGTCATATGTGCTTTGGGTCATTTTGCCTTCGTTCCCCCAATCGCAGCCACTATCTCAGCTATCACAGATGAAGAGGTGGAAAGGCGAGGAGAGACAATGGGCATGGTCAGAAGATGGCTCAAGCTTCATTTTTGGAGGTTCGCCCTAACAGATTTGCCATCGCTGGTCTGCTTCACCATACTTGCCCTGGGCTCGTGAAGCTATCTATCTATGAATCATAATAATACACTTTCATCGGAGAGTCGACCAGGCTCTACTTCTTGACGCAGAATTTCTCCTTCGTCACGCCAATGCTCGCAAGATCCAACTTCGCATACGATGGTCGGCCATTAACTCCCTTTCTGACTACATCAGCCCGCAGCATAATGGTTCCCTTTTGTGTTTGATCGGTTGCGTTCTGCTTGATCTCCTTCTGCTGTGATTGAGTGGTGGCATTTGGATCTTCAACCTTCTGCGGTCGGCCATGAGTAGCTTCTTGCCTCATGAACTCTTGTTGTGCTCGATGAGCTTGCTGCCGACGACCACCACTGAAATTGCCGCCCATTGCACCTGTTTCCTTGCTAGCTGCAGCGTCCGCTGCCTTCTGGGCCTTGGACGCACTGGACTTCGCATTCAGAGCCTCATTGATGGCCTCGCCGAACTCCGGAAGCTCCCCCCTCAAAACCCAATAGGTATTCTTGTACCGCAATGACTTTCGCCAGAGATGCGTGGCTACATGCTCAACTAGGAATTTCTTGATTTCCGGGTCTGGTGGAGTTCTGAGCCACAGTGCACGAACATCATTGCAATGAATCTGACCATTTGCGATGACTTGCATGCGATTTGATGCCTCCTTCACCAGGTAATCACATGAGATGTGGTTGGCACACATGCGGATGAGGTACGCGGTGGTAAAGCGACGAAACTTGTTGTCAGGACATGGACTCAGGCCGTGGCCGTGGCAGCATGACAACATCCAATAGAATATTTGTCGGTAGGTGTCAAAATGTCCTCCATTGATCGTGATCGACTTTTTGAGCGGAAGGAAAGCAGAACCAGGGAGCTTGCGATCAAGGAGCTCATTTGTCCATTTACTCGAGAATGTCGTGAGGACAGCCTTTGGGAAACTGTCAAAGAGCGCACGTGGTTCGTCACCATCATCACCGACGTATAAAACCTGGACGGTTTCGCCTTTCAAGAGTCTGGATTCTTGATTAGCTTTTATTCGAGACCATAGGTCCTGTTGGTACTTACCCTTTGAGTTGCCCTGGGGAGAGCTCAGTGCATGACTTTGCTACTGCGGCCTTCTTTCGCGTCTTCTTTCCGCTAGACGAAGCACCAGCCTGCTCAACATTATTGTGCGCATCAAGCATGGGAGGACCCGCTGGCGGCGTCTCCTTGTCTTTATCTTTCAAATCCGTGCGAATTATTTCAGGAATTTCGGCTCCTTTCGCGCCGTCTGAGGGAGGTATCATAGCCATTTTGAACGAAAAGCCGTGTCGAGCTCAAGCGGCCCTGACCGCAACTAGGAAGAAAGTCCTGCAAGGAATGGCTTTTTCAACTACCCAGGTGGATTCTGGATGACCAGAGAAGAAAAGGTAGAGAGCCAGACAAACGGAGTCGTATATTGATTGGGTCTGAGGTAAGGCGCACAAGATGAAAGAGAAAAAACTTTGCAAGCAAACAGATAAGATGCCTAATTATATAGGCCGTAGGGGGGACTGAGGCAGTGAATCCAGCAGTGAATGCTTGACGCTGCCTGTCTGTGAGAGGTGCGGGTGCGAGGACCCTAGGTTGAGATTCAATGTTCCATACGATGCTTTTCACCTTCATCTCACTGCCGTGACATCCCTGGCCTGTCTGCTCAGGGAGGACTTGTGAGGGATGTGCAAACATAGGTATGTACATATATATCACCCGCCGCAACTGTTCACATGCTGCCTCTTCTCCTCGATGAAGATCTCCCTTGGAAGGGAATGGGAGGCCGGTAGTGCAATGAGAGCGAAAGCAGCGATGGTGAAGTGACAGCTTTAAGGAAGTTACGACGCCTTTAGTACTGTTGGGTTGCGAGCTGGTGACAGGAGTCTGCGATGTAAAAAACCAGCCTTTAGCACTGATGGGCAGTGACAAACATCAAACGGGATCACAGTCCCCACAACACCAAACACCAAACCCGAGGATGTACTCCGTACACTCACTCTCTGACTTAGGCCTACATAACGTGACGACGATCGTGAAAGACATCGCGATGTGAGAACTACCACATCCCGGCAGAGACAACATGGGCTCGGAAAGTACCACCCAGCACCACACGTGAGCGGGTTAGCTGTGAAGAATGAAAGAAAGCAATTATGGATCCGTTGCGTTCCAGCAACAACAGCAAGTGGTACCATGGCCCCAACCCGACTTACTTACATTTATGAAGATATCTCGACGGTTGGGTGGATACATATACTATATTATTACAATGATTGTGACAGATGTAAAAGGAGGCCGTGATTAAGTACATAATATCATCTACCCATCCATACCACGATACAAATTTGGCCATGTAATATTACTTCCCATGGCCTTTCCCCAAACCAAGCCCATTCCTCCCTTCCTTCAGCTCATCGCCGCCTCAGCTCTTCAGCTTCGGCTGACCAGCTTTCTTGGCTACACCTCCTCCCACACCGGTCTTCTTTGGCCCGGAGAGAGCGACTACAGTCGTCGTGGATGGCTTCGCCGGCGCGGGTGCTGCTGCTATTTTCGTCGCCGCAGGGGCTTTCTTCGCAGCCGGGGTCGTGGTGGTCGTCGATACCGAGGATGGTTTCTTCGCAAGCGTTGCCTTTGTAGCGGTCGTACTACTAACACTACCCCTGGTCTTTGAGGGTGCAGGTTTCTCCGTGGGATTGCTTTTCGCCACAGCGGGATTCGTTGTTTTGGGAAGAAGGGGTGGGTTTGGCTGCGTCGCTTTTGGTGGCGGTGCTGATTTTTTCGCCGCGGCGGCGGCGGGCCGAGGAGGATCTTTCGCTTTCACGGCAGTGGGTTTGTTGATGGTAGGGACTGTGCTCGCGGGTTTGGACTTCGTGGGGGCGTTGGAGGATGTGCTTGTGGTTGAGGGCTTCGGGGGGACTTTTATATTCGTGCTGGTGGTGGGCTTTGACTTGCTCTGTTGTTGGGCTGTTGATGTCGTTGTTGACTTTGGCTTTGCAGAGGCTTTTGACTTGGTTGTTGCAGGTGCTGCTGGTGTCGTCGTCGTCGATACAGTGGGTTTCTGGACCGATTTCTGTTGTGGTAGCTGGACCGTGGGCTTCTTCGTCGGTCCACTGGCGGTAGAAGTCGCTGTTGAGACGGGCTTTGTGTGGGCTTTCGCGGGCCCGATAGTCGAAGGAGCCTTCTTGGTGCCTAGTTTTGGTGCAGAGCTTTTCGTCAGGCCTGAGCTCATGCTGCCCACGGCGGTTGAAGCGTTACTCGATAACGTGAAGACAGTTCCATATCGGCTATTCTCCTCCGCCTTCACATTCTCCCAGAAGTTGCCTTTGGGTGCACCTCCTCTTTTCTCCTCTACCTTTTTGAGGTCCTGCCAGAATGTCCCTTGTGGCTTCACTAGACCTTGTCGACTGTTCTCCTCTGCCTCCAATGCGTCCCAGAATTTGGCCTTTTGTCCCCGATGGACGACCGTGCCATCTCTGCTCTTCTCCTCGGCGTCTAGCTCCTCCCAGAAGGTACCCTTCGGTCGACTGATGACGCTGCCGTTTGCAACCGACTTCACGGAGCTGAGAGGTGGGGCAGGCACGCTCTTCTGCTGTCTTTTTGCTTCCTCGATTGCCAGCTCTTGCATGAACGATTTCTGTCTGGTCGTTATACTATCAGTGACCATTTTCTGCGGATCCGAGAGGAACTGCTGGATGAAGTCCGCACTGCTGAGCAGCTTCTGTGCGGAGGGTGAGGTGAGCAGCTTCTGAACCGCCATGGCTCCGGATTTGAATGTTTCTTCCTGTTGGGCTGGATCGAAGAATGAGTCGAGCGTGAGGCCGCTGGCGGAAGTGGATAGATTCTTCGCATCCCTCCCGGCCTGCAGTCCGACTCTTTTGATGTCTTCTGTCCCAGATTGCACTGCTTGCTTATTGATGCTCTTCCAGAACCTCTTCGGGAGGTCTCCGTAGAATATAGCCAGAACCATGGCAAGGATACCCATCGGTGCAAAGATTTGCAAGAACTCGTACCACCGACTTGCTTGGATTGGAACTTCCATGTGACCGCAACCTCGAAGTAGCTTTCCAGACTTGTACCTCGCGGCGCGTTTATCGGCTGGGAACTTACCGAATTGTAGGTAATGTTCCATCAGGAGATCCTTTTCACGCCAGCGGGCTGTAAGCCACAGGTCGAAAAGTTTTTCGCTGTGCAATGGAATATCCTTGACAGCGAAACGTCGCCAATACATACTGACGCTCTTTGGTGGTCGACCTTCGAGATAACCTGCCTTCAAGGTAAAAATATCTTGTGCGTATTGACCCCTAGGCACCCCTTCGTAAGCGACTGTGCAGTCGTACAAATAATCCACAGAGCTTTTGAGCTCATCGAGGCAAAAGTGCAGACCTGTACTGCGCGGTAACAGGACGTGCTTCATGTCAGATATGTTGTTCTTCTGTGCCCATGCCGCACTTTTGGCGCGTGTACTTGGTGCGAGATTCGTTCCTTCAGGAAACAATAATAGCCACATTGGATCCGCCACTCTGTTCAGTTTCTGTAGCGCCATGGCCATATGGGGCTTATCATGCTCCCATTTCCGCTTGAGAAATATGAATTGGCTGAGTTGCATGCCCCAACCAAGAACTGGAATCTTCTTCAAGGATTCTTTCAGGATGATGTAGAGTCGCCCATGCATGCCGTTGCAATATGCTATCCACCAAAGATATAACCAGTCGGTATATATCTGATGGTTGGCAATTAGAACCAACCTTTCAGGGAAATCTAGTATCAGATTACCGTCCGCGGACTTGAGCAATTGACCTCGCACCGAAGCATCCCCTGATACAATAACCTTCGTCGGAGCAAATGTCTGCGTGAGGGTCATCGTGAGCAGCCCGAAGGACTGCTTTGTGAATGCAATCCATGCGTTGTACCAGTCCTCGTTAACCAAAGACAGCGGAGTGCCGAGGAACTGAGATAGATTGATTGCCAAAGCACCGGAGAGAAAGTATGTTGATAATGCGACGGCCCGTGAAGCCACAGAAAATTCACCCTTCTTGAGAGGCACACGATCAGGTCGGATTGCTTTCGATTCGAGTGAAAACCCAGCGGCGGGTTCCAATGCTGGCCCTTTGGATATGGTAGACATTTTTGTATCATTTGCCACCCCCAAATTTTGCTTTCATTTTGGCTGACCTGGAAACCGCCGAGCTCCCAGAAAGCTGTTTCTTCGAAATTTGAGAATAGATTTAGGATAAATCTGAGAAGGCTGGAGATTGCTGTCTTGGGGGGCATGAACGAACGCCACCTCTGACGTAGCAGACTGGCAGTAGGGCCTGAACAAGGGTGAGGACACAGCAGCAATGGGTTTCAGGGCTCACAGGGTACGTTTGGTCCCATTGGATATTCCCACGAAAAGAACGTCCATTTCGATACCGAGTGTGGCACTCACTGCAGCCGATTCAGTTCTTGAGGATGGGAATCAGTCAGGCGAGCCCCAGAATCCAGACAAATGGAAGAATTGCCCGCTCCTATCATCCCTGCGCAATCAGTCATTGAGATGCCAATCTTCGATCCTAGGGATGGGATTTCACGGGCCCCATCCTGGTCATTTCTGTCCAGACTGGGCCTTGGACAAGGATTACGCGGTTAAAAATGTCAAAAAGCAGGAAAACAGGATCTCTTTCTTGTGGCGGTGCGCTCCCTCAGCTTTGGATGACGTTAGTCCATCTCCTCCTCCGCACCCCCATAACAAGACCTCATCATCCCAGCAGCGACTCGGTCCCCCTTTAAATCTATCAAGAGCTGCAGCTTCTTGACATCACAGATTCCTATAGTTGTTGAAAAAGTCGTTGGCACCAGTCCTCAGTCTATCTGTGACTGAGTTATCTTTCCCGATGCCTAACGTATCATTTGACGTGTTTTTTGATAAAGACTTTATCAATATCACGGCCACCCGAGGTATAACAGCTCCCAAGGCGAAGCCTGACTGGAAGGTCCGCACAGCTCCAAAGCTACCTCCAAAGCAGGCCCCTGTCAACAACATCAGCAGCAACCGCACTCCTCGGCCTCCTCCAAGAGAGAAATTGACCTCTACCCGCCAGTCTCTAAACCCCAAGCAACAGCATCAAGCTACTCCGGGGAAAGTAACTGAACTCAGTGACACAGCCTCGCAGACCAGCGAGCAGCCTCGACGAAAGCCACCAAAACTAGGCCCTAGGAAGTCCGCTCCCACCAAAACTCCACCTGCATCCTCATAGAAAATGGCAACTCAGTGGGTGCTCGACAAGGTCTCTGACGCTCTAGCCCCAACTGTGTCAAATGCCGTGGCAAGTGCAGGCTCATATGCGGGTGGAGCAGTTAGTGCCATAGGAAATGGGATCAATGGTGTGGGTGACGGGATTGGCAGGTCAATCAAAAGGTATGGAGATGGAGTATTGGATTACGGAAATGGAATCATGGATTGGACATCAGCATCGGGGAGTCGAGCACAAACAGCCAGCAACCCTCTTGGATTGTCTGGGGGGAAGAGCCAGGGGAAAACAAGTGTGACTAGTCCGCGGGTCTATTCAGCACCACCGAAATCAAACGCCTCAAAGACGCTGATGACGACTAGCAAGACGGTGCCTCAGAAGAAAATCCAAGATGGAACCCCGAAGAAGGCATTGCCTGCTCCTCCCACCAAGCCAGCAGCAGCTCCGGTGAAGAAGGGCAACAGCAACGGCAACGGCAACGGGGCCTCTACCACAGCGCCGGTAAAGAAGACAACCTTATCAACACCAAATCCTGGCGCCATGAGGAAAGCAGGGACCACACCGGCAAAGTCATCGACTGCTTCAAAACCAGCTGGAACTGCGAAGAAAGTGGCTCCTGTCAAGCCTGGGACCGCATCTGCACCGAAGACTTCCCCAAGAGCTAAAGTTGCTGGCACCCCGACAGCTGCTGCAAATCCATTGGGACTTTCATTTTGATTTGGAGGTGCAACCGTTGATGATGCTGAAGTAGGAGATGTTTGGCCGGGGTTATACAGTCCCTTAGGATATGTTGGTTTCATTCCAAAATATCGCTCGCCTGGAGGATTGGGGATACCACCAACCTATAATAGTAAAATAACAAATCAAGATAAAACTAACCCTTTGAAAGTTGGAATGGTACGGAAATGGCCAGGCGTCACCTAGCTATTACCATCCCATATAATAGTGGCTAGTTAGTGTACTACTTAAGGCAGTCAGTTGATATTTAAGGGCCCAATATCTCACAGCACCAGTCACCATCTACTTATGTAGGTACTGTGATAACTAATACCTACCTATTAACTAATACTCCAAACAGAGTACCTATCAATACTAACTACGTGCCAACCCAACTTGGACATCCTATTTAGAAATTTATGTAGGGTAGGGAGGTAGGCACTAAGCGGTTAAGTAAGAGAACCTTCCCTTAGCTAAGTACCTAGGAGTACCCGAACTAACAAGTCTGGCGTTATTTATTATATTAATCGATTCCATTTCTCTCTTCTACATATCCCAAGTTCCCAACTCTGACACCTGAATCCATGGTTATCACAATTTTTTGCCGCACCGCCCATGGCTACATTATTTCTCAATGTGGTGACAATCCCAGGGCCAAGTTGTATCCCTCCCCGTGATTGGTGATGGCAGTCGTCGAGGGCTGGTGCCTGATCCAGGCTTCGCCCAAGTCTGCCCTGAAGACAGCCTCCTCGTACCCTCACACCGCGTGCCCTCACCAAGAACCTATCAGGATATGCCCCTTCATCATCAACATGGCCTACAGATAACTAATGCATGCTGAATCCACGCTAGCCGCAGGAATGGGCTGTGTTGTATGATATTTTCCCTTTCGTCGGGCACTAGATGCTTTGCAAGGGCTTTGCCCTGGAACGTCGCCACTGCTCCTTTGCGAGCGCTGAAATTGGCGTTGCTGTCTTGAGGGCAAGGCCAGCGTTGGGGATAACCAAAAAGGTCCTTTTCCCACCTCGCAAGCTATGTTTCAAGCTTCGTCTGTTACCGTTTGCTCACCACTCTTGAATGAACCCTCTCACGAGAATTAAACATTTCTCTATTTTAACTCATTGATCCGTGGACTGAGGGCGATAGCGGAAGGGCTTGACCATCGGATTCGGCCCTAAAATCCACGATACTTGGTACCCATCCCTCAGCCTGATCGTGCTCGGCCACCAATACAAACACTCGTCGCCTCGCAACAGGAGCCACTTTTGCAATCCATTCTGCATCGACCATTAGTGCGCCTTTACTCCCTCACGCTACCCCCTGTCAACATGATGCTTTAGGTGTGGTATTGGGGGTTAATCCACAGCCTTCCTTGTTCGACTAGGCCAACCCTGTGAAGGACGTCCATTGTCAACAGCATCTCCACGCAAAGCACCTAAACATTCCAACATTGTCATCCCTGTTGCGGGCACCTCTTCCCGAAGCCGACAGGCTTTTCCGGAATTAATGATTTCAACTACCGTGGGATTTGTTGTGCGGACTGTGTACCCAAACAAATCTATCAGCATACTCATGCCACTGACTGTCTTGACGACAGACTATCAACAGCCACCTCCGATCTTGAAGTCTTCACTATACACCGGAAACTTAAATCATCAAGTCTCCTCCGTCCCCTTGGTGCCGTCAGTCCTAGCGATCCCTGGGTGCCTTGGCATTTCATCGGGAGATGACGGTGTAGCACAAAATAATGCTCTCAGCATCACCCCGTGCTGTGCAGTCCCAGACCACATTGCAACGCCACAATGCCTTTTTATACTGTCTTCTATGCTCCTCATCAGCTTTGTTACCTTCTTTATCTTCCAACCTTCTGACGGGGTCGCGGGGATTCATAATGGACACTCGAAGCTTGAGTCAGCTCGCTGTTTCTTCCACCTGCCGATGAGCAGGGGTGAGCCATCTTCTAGCATCCCTAGCGCAACAGGGATTACGACGTCTGGAATTTCAAGATCTGTGGGCGGACGAAAGGGGCATAAACGACGACGTAGCCCCAGTGGTGACTCCGAAGACAGCCACTGTGATGGCAATGGCAAGCCCGAAGAACAGGAAGCGGAGGTTGACGATGGTCTGTTTCAGGATCTGAAAAAGCCATTCATGTGCCCATTCTACTGCCGGCGCCCGGATATGTGGGCTGTGTGTAAGAAATTCAGCTTTCAAGGTGGATCTGAGTTTCATCGCCTCAAGGCCCACTTGTATCATGCTCACCGGCTCAAATACTTGTGTGAGAGCTGCAATCAAGTCTTCAGGCGTCAGGACAAATATGACGAGCATAGACTAATCTGCCAGAAAGAGAACCCTCGCGACTTCTTGCTTGGCTTTGATAATCACCAATATGGTCAACTCCGATCCCTGAGTGCTAAAAAATCACAACTCAGAGGCAAGTTGGACGATAAAGACAAGTGGAACCACATTTACCGGATCGTCTTTCCAGATGTTAAGGAGTCAGGTCTCCCGAATCCTTTCTATGAGCCGAATATCCGTGATACGATCCGCTACGAGCGATGCTTAAAATCTAGCAACCTCATCTTCCAAATCACACCCGAGGATGTGAGAGACTGGCAGAGGAGCCAACCCTCCAACAACCTCAGCCTAGAACAATTCGACCAGCCAGGACATTCTCCGAGCTTTCAGCTACAGATACATGAAGCTCCCGTAGATAGGCCTGCGCAATGGGCTGACACACTCGCAAACCATCCTTTCCCCGACGAGAACAATAGCTTTACTACCTCATCTATGGGAGATGGGCATGTGCGCATCCCCAGTGTGGACAATCGTAACAGTTACTATCCCAATACTCATACGATGTCTCAATTGAACGATCTGGCCGACAATTTCCTTTCTCCGTCCCCACGGTGGACATCACCATCAGAGATCGGCTCCAGAGGTGGTCTTACCTGGGGCAGCTCAGCTGCGCAAGGCTCCGCTCCTTATTCTCAGGCCTCAGCGATCAGTCAGATAGCCCTACATTCCCCTCCCACAGACCTTCTGTACTCTGAAATGGACCAAGCTCAATTTAGTGGTCCATCTGTTCCTGGGCTTGAGGACCAGTTGCAGATCGGAGCACTTTTCCCTCCAGAAACTGGACAGAGCAAAAAGTTCAAGCCGCCAGGATGAGCATCATGGTATCAGAAGAATATCATTGCTCGGACTAGGTGGAAACGTCCTCCAGTAATGGTCAGTGACCATCCACTGCTGTAGCTATTGATCTAACAGAATATGCTAACAGCCAATTCCCATAACTCCTGGGCACCAAGGACAAGCTCCTCAAACTGTTCCTCCGACAACTCCTGCAAATATGACATTATTGTAAGATCTTATATCACTCAAAACCATGGCCCAATGATGGAAGCATTTTTGGTCTTTGTGGTTGCTTCGTGTCTCCGCTGAGACTGGGTCATTCCACGTCCTCGGCTGCCGGGCTTGAACTCATACCGGGAGTCCACTGGCCAAGTTCCTACCTGGCTCAGCAGCTCATCCATATCGCCCTTTCTCTGCGTCCCAGGTGACTGGATGTCTTGATCAAGCCTCTGATCTGGGAATGCCCACTCATCAATTGAACATCTCATTTGGTTCTTGCGTTCTTGAAGAGATAGCTGCAGTTGGCCTTCCGCTTGGGCAAGCAGTCTCTCGTTCAAATTGCGATTACTGCCATGGAGGAAGGTGGAAGATACCTTACTCGACTCCCAATGGCGGCCATTGTACGTCGAGCCATGTGCTTCTCCGGGAACTCTAAATATAAGGCGGCTAGGATTAGTTTATGCTACTAATGAGGCAATGGCTCAGCGCGGATTATAAAGGGGAATTGACCATACTTTTTGTGATTCTGTGTGGTTTTATGCTCTCCAATAGTCGATTTAGTCACTTTCTGGCTGCTCGGATCGTCCATTTGGGAGAAAGCTCCAGACTTTGATTGTCTTGGGTCAGTTATCTCGCCCTTCAAAGAATGTTGGTCCTTCTGGGTAGAGTCGCGCATCTTGGATTGTATAATGAATGATATGGGAATTGAGAGATTTGATAAGATCAATAAATGTTGAAAGTCTCTGGACTCAATTGGTTCTGCCTGAAATTTGGGGAGTTGGAATTTCAGAGAACACCAGATCCTGCTCAACCAGACCGAGCAGATCCGGTATTTTGTACAAGCTCAACGCCATTTCCAGCGCTGCCAGCATGGTGGCGGTGTCTGCGTGGCCGCAATTTCTAGCGCATTGAAAACACCACCATTGGCTACTTTTGTTCGAGGAGCGCTGATTCCGGCGTTGAGGCAAATGACGACCACGTCAAGATGGGCAAGATTCGGCAAGGCAGACAGATAAACGTCAGTCGCCCTCCAACGTTGACGATGGAAGCCATGTTGCACGTGGATGAGTGCTCTTTCTGTAACATTGTACAGTAACCTCAGGCTTTTGTTTCCATATTTGTGGGTCGAGGAAACTCTTCAGGGAGGAGCGATAGTGAGTTCATCGAGGTGTTGACTGAGCATGTGAGGCAAGATGCCATGGCAGGTCTCACGTGTCTGCGTAGAAGCAGTGTATAAGCCATGTAGTTGGAACGCAAGCAGCCGGAACGCTGGTATCGTGAACTAACCGTCAAAACAAAAATGGCCGCATGAGGAGCAGAAGCACCCCCAAGAGAGCGCGGTGCTCGAGAAGGCAGAGATGGATACTTATAGCCTACCTTTAAAATTGTAGAAGATCGATTCTTCCTCAGCCTGATCGATTCGAGGCATCCGTTTGCCTTGCTGTGCTGGGTATCCAGAGGCAACCGCCGTGAAAGGAAACCCAGATGCCCAAAACGGTCGCCCGAAGAGCCAGCCCTGTGGGCCGAAATGTGCGTTCGCCTTTCGGCGGGATAACCCCTGCTTGAGGCTCAACTTCGTTCGCACCAGGGATTTCTTGAGTCCCTGTTGACTGTTGACCGGTAAATGGTCCTCCATGGGTGGGCGGAGGGACTATTCTTGGAGCTCACATGTCCTCACTTCAAGCCTCGTTGGTTGGCCAAACATACTTCGTTGCCTTTTCATCCATGCCGACCGGTTAATGCCTTTAGGCTCGATGATGGCTCTTAGGGGTAGCGACGGTCTCCTTTTCGCCTCCCAGATTTTCCCGGTCTGCGACCTCAACAGTGGCCTTCCACTAGACACGCACATGTCGTTTGCATAGAACAATGAAATTGCGGACCGGGGGTTTAAAAATACTATGCCAACCTACGTAGGTTAGGTATTATGGTTGCAACACGCCTCCACTGACAAGATGTTACCCCTCGACGACCAGCCTAAGATCAACCCATGTCGCATCGCAGAATTATTCGAGGGTAGAATAACTAAGCATCAAATCCCTCAACTCAAGGGCGTATACGCCAAGCTCCACCTTCGTTAAAATCAGGATCAATCAGTCCGGAAAAAGAAAAGGCATCTGGAATGGATCGCGCATGCCTCGGCGTTGATTGCTTGCTGCGTATCGGATCGCACGAAGCGGGGGAATGACATGAATAAAAAGCCAATGAATTAATCAATGCCAGCTCGTTTTGGAGACGTCAGTGTACCACCGTCGATCATATTAGTCAATTGGTCAGGAGCTATTATGTGGTAGACGGCATGTTTAAATACCGACCTCGTTCTCAATCGTGCCGATCATCTACCGAACAACTCAGCCGTCTATCCTGTTGGCTGGAGCCGTGGGTCAAGTGCGCCTTTCCGATGACTTTAATGTTGGGAGGCTCTCTCGTTTGTTCTCTTGAATTTGTGCTAGGTGGCCCTCGTTTATCTTGAGCCATTCCTTATAGTAAGTAGGTGTTGATGTTAGATCACATTTGTGAGGTGGAAACCCTTTGCCGGAGAATCCACCAGGCATGAAAGTTGAACCTCGGATAGTTATTTACTATTTTCTTTTATTAAGCCCCGACTCTATCCATGAGAGGCATATCCGGGTTTGAAATATAGTGCTTCCTCCTTTCTACTCAGATTGACCAATTCAGACTTGTTCTACTTAACCTACCATCGCGTTGCAACGTCATCATCATCGTCGTCATCAGCCGCAGCCGCAGCAGCAGCAACGGCGTCACCGTGAGAAAATGGCAGACATCCAACCATTCACGATCTCGATCCCGGACTCAGCGATTCAAGACTTGAAGCTCCGTCTCTCACTGGCGCGGTTTCCAGATGAGCTAGAGGGCGCGGAATGGGACTATGGGTCGCCCCTCGCGGACGTCAAACGCCTGACGGCATACTGGAAGGACCAACACGACTGGCGGGCGGCCGAGAAGCAGCTGAACAAGATGCCACAGTTCACGACTTCCATCACCGTCGACGGCTTCGACCCGCTGAAAATCCACTTCGTCCATCAGACATCGCAGGTCAAGGACGCGATACCACTGCTGTTCATCCACGGCTGGCCCGGCAGTTTCATCGAAGCGAGCAAGATCTGGGAGAAGCTGGCCTCCCCGGAGGCGGGATCCAACGGCCCAGCGTTTCACTTCGTGGCGTTGAGTCTGCCCGGGTACGGGTTCTCGGAGACGGCGAAGAAGAAAGGCTTCGCGCTCGCGCAGTACGCCGAGACGGGACACCGGTTGATGCTGAAGCTGGGGTACGACGAGTACGTGACGCAGGGGGGCGATTGGGGATACTACATCACGCGGGCGATCAGCCTGCTCTACCCGGAACACTGCAAGGCGACGCATGTCAACATGGACCAAGGCGAGCCACCGGCGCTCGGGACGAACCCGCTTCTCGCACTGCAGCACGCGGTGACACCGTACACCGAGTACGAGACCAAAGGATTAAAACGCACCAAATGGTTCCTGGAGCAAGGCTCGGGCTACCGCGCGCAGCAGAGCACAAAGCCGCAGACGCTGGGCTACTCGATGACGGACTCACCGGTCGGGCTGCTGGGCTGGATCTACGAGAAACTGCACGATTGGACGGACAACTACCCGTGGACGGACGACGAGGTCTGCACGTGGATCAGCATCTACTGGTTCTCGACGGCGGGCCCGGCCGCGAACCTGAGGATCTACTACGAGGCGACACACGAATGGGACAATCCCGCCCGCAGGGTCACCCGCGACCGCACCCGCCGGTGGATCGGCGGCGGCGTCAAGCTGGGCCTCACGCACTCGCCCGCCGAGCTGAGAGTGTTGCCCAGTGTCTGGACGCGGACGCAGGGGAACGTGGTGTTTGAGAAGACGCACGACTCGGGTGGCCATTTCTTTGCGTACGAGAGGCCTGAGCATCTGGTCGCGGATGTCAGGGAGATGTTTGGGAAGGGTGGTGGCGCTGCAGGCGTTGTGAAGGGGAGGAGTGGTTATTGAGATCGACAGACGGCGTGGGCTTGATTGACTGAGTACCTCGTATCATGTGGCGCCCTGGGAATTGAGCGGGATATACAAAACGAGAGCGAAACCTACGAATAATAAACCAGAAGGGAACAACAGCGACTGACGATGTTGACTCGAAGCATTTTCCGCAGAAGGACCCCTCACGAAAGGGGGGTCTTCCTGGCACGCCATTGTTTTGGGAGCCCATCAGGAAGTCTTCAATCAGCCGCTTGCACTGTCAGGGATGGAAAGAAAAACCCCCCCTTTCCTCCGAGGATCGATGGCTCGATTCTATCAAGTCCGGATCCTGTCGATTAAAGCTGACTTGCAGACTACCAAGGCGACAATTTTTCGGCAAGGACGAATGACGAAATTGAAACCATTATTGATTGAATTCTTCGTTTCAAGGCTCGCTGCTGGTGGTAAATTGTGATGCTGAAGCTGAAGGAAATGAATGGAAATGAGTTCACCTTGGGATACTCTGCTAACCCGATATGAGATTGATGATATGAAATCGACGCTCCCTACTTAGCCAGCCTTCCAAGAGGGCGTGTTGAGTTCGAAATGGATCAGGTATGATGTTTCCACGGTCAGGCAAGCACACATAGGAAGTACATGTTCCAAGTAAAATCTACCATGAATAGTGTAATGGCTTGGAAACGTCTATTCTGCTGATCCAAGTGATTGAAAGTACGCAAGGTGAGGACGCTAGATTTCGCTGCTCGTATACCGCCCCTATGCAGCCCGTATATGTGTCATCGATGCATCGGCTTACAATACTCGCGGTGGCGGCAGTGCTGGCCAATTCCCATTCATTTCTCGATGAGAAGGCTGGTATCCATTTTGAGAGGATAGAAATCCTTGATGTTCACTGTATGATCTTGCGGCGATAGGGCGTTCAAATACTCCCACCACCCCCACGCTTCTTTTCGAGTGCGAATCATTTTTGCTGCCTGAGTCCTTTGTATCTCGCATTTGGCTGCTCTGTTGACTTGCTCCTCCACACGAAGTAGCTAAATAATCTATACCTCTCACCCTAAAGGCGACCAACCCGAAAATTCAAGCTCCTTGACTCGCTTTCTAGCATCGACATCAATGTGTCCATGCTTTACTTATAACTTACCAGCCCTCCTTTTTTCAACAGCATCTCTGAGCACCTGAATAACATGGCCTGGATCCTTTGCTCCGAAGACAGCGCTTCCAGCGACGATGACGTTTGCACCGGCTTCAGCGGCTTGATCGATCGTCCCCTCAGCAAGACCGCCGTCGACTTCGATGTTGAGCTCAGGATACTTCTGCCGTAGTGCGGTCACCTTGGGAAGCTCGCTGGCCATGAATTTCTGGCCTCCGAAGCCCGGGTGTACGGTCATGACTAATACCATCTAAGACAAGACATAACAGACGTGAGTTAGCTTTGGCGATTTTGTGCTTGGGAGCTTTCTTCCCATCAAATATTGGATTGAGTGGCGGAAGGTGGAGGGGGGAAGGGCATACATCAGGTCTCTCCTCTTTCGCCGGGTTCTCGAGGATCTCCCATAGGACATCGACACTGGTATCTGGCTTGATGGCGATGCCTGCTTGCATGCCCAGCTCGTGGATATACCGGATAAGTTCCTGGGGCGAGGTTGGACGGGTGGTGGTTTTATCTTCGGGCTTACTTGCTGCGACTGATGTGACGGCAGCCTCGTAGTGGAAGCAGTATAGATCACATCCAGCATCGCGGAACGTGCTGGCCCATCGGTGTGGCTAGAGGTCCATCAGCAAGGACTCAGCTTGGGTCGCGCAGGGGGGCGTGGGAGGGAGGAGTATGGTGCGTCGGATGACGGAACAAGGTATCCGCGCCCTAGGGATGTTCACTGGATGTCTTGCTCTCACCCTTCCCTCCTCTTTCGATCCTGAGACATTACTTGAACGGCGAGGCGAACATATCAAAACCTACCTCTGAGATCATCATATGGCAATCAAACGTGCCCTTACCGCCAGCAGTCTTCGGTCGATCGACGTGGGATCTGATCTTCGTGACGACAGGAGCTCCGAACGTGATATTGGGGACGAAATGGCCATCCATCTATGCTCAGCACACAAGTGTTCTTTGTGTTAGCAGATCATGTTGCAGGATGAAGCTCAAAGAATGCCATTCCTTTGTGACCGGCCACAGGCGGAAAGGGCAGGCCCAACCGTTGACACCGTGGTCTGGGAATGCCAGTGCTAGAAGGGGGCGGGCGGGGTGAGCCGGAACAGAACGTACGATATCGACATGTAGCCAGTCTGCACCCTCGCCGATGGTCTTGGAGCATGCTGTCCCGAGTGCAGCGAAATCCGCACTCAGTATTGAGGGTGCGATGATGGCGGGAGGAGACATTATTATGGCTCAGGACGGCGGACGGGTTCACGGGGAGTCAGAGACTTTGAGGGAGGGACTGGTATTGTTACAACAGTATCCTTATAGCAGGTTACAGAGGCGTCAGAAACCCCGTGGCAAAGGTTGGCCTTCGGGAGCTCAATCAAGTTGAAGTGCAGTCTGGTTGAGGTTGAACTGCGGAACTTGTTTCAGTTGTTTGATCAGCATCGGTCGATGTGGGGGTGGCAGGTGCTTCCCATAGTAAAAATAAAAATTCGGGATTCCAATTGTTGTCGGAAGCGGGGCAGCCCGTTGATAGATACAATTTAATTACCTATCATCCGCTTCCGCAAGGGGAAGTATGCTTACGCACCGTGACGCGATGAGATGAGATGGGATGAGCTAGACAACGAAATATTCATGAGGGATGTGGAATTGGATTGTGGCAACGACCTAGATAGCTGTATAAATAAAAGGGCAAATGTCGTGACTTGTGGGTGAGTAGGTACATACCAACACTCAATGAATCACCCCTCCAAAAAAAGAATGAACCCCACCTGATTTGACTAGAATGGCATATATCAGCACAAGGAAGAATCTTTAATACTCAGATACAGATACGGCTACTCACACAGATAACCTTTCTTGAGGTAAATTAGCATGATAATTGATTGATGTCTGCATGTCGAAACATACCGATCTGGAGTCGAACGCTGTACGGACTGTCAGTATTGTTTCACTGTTAGGTGAGAGGCATAGGCATACCGCTACCGTTGCGCCAGGGATCCCCGCATCTCACTGTCGAGACAAATTGACACAAATTCGGAGCCTAAAATTATATATGCCACCACATTTATCTGAGGGGCCTCTTCCTAGCAGACCCTCAGCCAGAACTGGCACCCACTGGACACCCCGTATTGAATGACGTACTTTGCCAAGCCGCGATTCCGAGCTGGGGTTGCATGGCATTAAATGATTGATTCAGCGAGTCAAACGCAAGTAATGGTTCCCAGAATAATGATTCAAATCAATCTATTTAGCTACGTAGGGATGGAAGGGCTTCACAACCTTTGGAGTATGAAACACCGACTCCGTCCCACTGGCGTCAAGCAAAAAGAGACAGAGCAGGCAAGCAGAGAACACGGAAAGGAGTTGGTCGGTGTGTCGATATTTCGCATTTGCTCCACCTGGTAAGAGAGGCCGCCATTTTGTGAAACAAAAACAATCCAGTATCTTGTCTAATATATCCACAGAACTTACTTCATATAAGCTCAGTAAGGTTACCAAACTGACGGGCCCTGACAATCTCAATCTGAACAAGCTTCATCGCTCAAGATCGGACACGAGATGAGCCAGACAACGAAACAGTTATATTGGAGGTCTACTTAACCTGAATGTTGATTTTGTCTAGACAGTGGAATGACAGTGGGCCGTCAGCGTGGGCGTAGGATCCAACAACAACTCAAACCAACTTTGTCCGAATTAGAACCGTTAAGGGAACGGAGGACATCTACCTCGTTCCCACCATCTCGGGTCCAAAAGATATCACGTGCATTCGACGAGGGTGCTTTTCATGTTAGTCCTAGTTTGAAGGATCATCGATCAGAGTAATGGCTGCTTCGCCATATTTAGTCACAGGAAGCGATTTTCGAACTGCTATGATTTTAGGCCTTAGCCCTCCATATCATCGCGACCCTTTTCTCACCCATTCATCCTCGAAAACGTGTCGCTGCTCTACCAAACACTCATTTAGGGATCACATTTTGTCGATGTCTAATCTTCGGTCTGATGGACAGTGTCTTGCTGCCGAGAGCTTCTTGTTTTATGAATTCTTCGAATGTTCTTTGGGTTATGTAATCGATTGCCTTGTCCATGGGTATCCAATGCCTGACTCTTTTGATACAATTCGCCGACAAGCATTTGATGGTTCTTTTTGCTAGATAGTGACCAGAGCCAACAAGCCATTGAGGGTGATAGTTGACAGGACCATTTCCGTGACACAAACTACACTTTGTGTGTTCTGGGCTCTTGTCTGGAGGTGACTCGAGATGTTCTGATTGAATCATTCTTGGCACGCCAGGAACTTCTTTCTTTGCCTTGGAAGTCGTCTCGCCTCCATTCAAGGCCTTATTGGCGGCAGGTTGTTGCCAACGATGAACCCGTGACGATGGGCGTTGTTCCTGTACCTTCTCCAGCTGAACCTCTTCTCTGAGGCCATGGACAGAATCGTAGAGCTTTTTCAAGTCTCCCTCAGTAATTGATAAGATTCTCTCATCGATTGGAATGAATCGTCTTCGATTCTCACAGTTTTGACAAAGCAGCCTTCTCTCCACATACTTCGGCGGGATAGTCTTGGTCCAACGAGGTTGGGGGTCAATGGCAATTATGCAACGCTCGAGGCCCACTAAGGTAGCTCCCCAGCAACGGATACAAAGACAACTGACTTGAGATGGTAGATCGCTAAAGTCTCCACTGTCCTTTAACAAATGCGACCATTCAAAAATGAGCTTGCGGGGCCATATTGTAGTCGTGGAAGCAGATGGTGATAGAGGTGGAGGAGTAAAGGGGGCCTCTGGAGAAGCTTGGTTGCCTCCACGACTTACTGCCTTCTTTAGAGCAGCAGTCAGGTGCCTATGCAGCCTCGTTGACTTCTTCCGCACGTTTAGATCAGGCTCTGAAAGCAAAGAACGATGTAAAGCTATGAGGGCAAGCTTCGACTGATGCTCCGGCTGTTTGTTTACCGCGTAGTGAGCATGTGGCAAGACATCAATTTGCTCCTGCCATTTACGTGTGCAGAGGAAATGAGGGACAAATTCCACTTCGGCGAGATTGTATGCAACTTCTAATAGTGCATCCTGGATGGGCTTGTAGTTGTTTGACCATGCTCGTAAAAAGTTTTGTGGATGGAAAGCTGAAATGAGAAACCGTTTCAAGTGTCGTTGATTTGTACTGTCGGTCTTCTCCATTGAATCCCACTCTAGGAATAATCGGATACCTTTGTAGCTGCCCCAGAGATCAAAGGGCTGCAATTTCCCTTGTAGATATTGCACAGTCCTCTTCCACGTAGGTATGCCGTAGACAACTTCTACGGGTGCAGCCATATGATCGCGGACGATGGTAAGATGGTGCTCATGACAGGCGAGAATGTCTTCGGGGTAATAAACGAAGGGATCGTTAACTTCTCTCCGTGCAACATGATCCATCATGACGGTCTCATCATTGAAGCCGTTTGCCATGATAAGAGCCGTGCAAGGGCTGGAAGAATCAGCTGTCACACCATTGCGAACTTTAGTTGTGCTGAACGACGGGTTATGAAGCCGATGAGCCAAGGATGCAGTAATGATGTTACCAGACACTGGCACCAGTTCTTCTCTAGGCCGCTCGATACCTCGATCGCGCCAGAGTTTAGTCTCTGCATCTTGAAACTCTTTGAATGTATCGTCATAGTTGAACGATAACGATGGTAGTGCTGTGAACATGCAAATTAATTGAGAGACTGCATGCCTTCTGCATCTAACTTACAATTATGGGTTCGATGTTCCAAGGCGCGGAAAGCATGAGACAACTGACGGTACTCATGGAGGCGCTGCGGTGAAAGGTGTTCAATAGGGCTCTCTAGGAAAAGGTTGCCAAAGAATCGATGTGTTGCTCGGCCATCGGGTGACGACGTCGACTGGAGTCGGCTTGGGGAGCTCCTAGGCTGGAGTGGAGAAAGGATGCGGTATTATTAGTGTAGACCTTCTGAGAATGGAGGGCGTTAACTAGATTGCCCTGCTTTGTAACCATCCGAGACTCCGCACCTTAGGTCTAGGTTTGGCCTGTTCCGGGCTGACCCTCGTATTCCAAACCATTTTCCTCAATATCAAAATCACTTGATGAGCCCCAGAGATCGTCATTTTCGACTGAGAAATTACTAAGAAGGTCGTGGTCATCCATAATTTGAGTTTGCTAATTTTCTGCTAGCGTAGAGAATCGAGCTCAAACACGAGGCGCTGCAAGGAGGAATGGCGCACCTTGAAACCGCTTGAAACGACAGGCTGGGGCGGTCAAGATGATAAACTACGTTAACGTAACTAATATTGTAATGGAGCAACAGAGGCAGTGACTACCTTCACTCTTCTACAGGCAGGGACTACACTCTAACCTTGGTAAAGGGTGATATTCTGTGCAGGTCAGACCAGCCCGCAGGCGAATAGTGAATAGTGAAGCCCACAATAGAACACTAGAGGAATTGATTGAGGTGATTTCAGTCGTGAACCAGTCCATTCGACGTAAAGGCATTATCAATGTGAGAGCTGCGTTCTCTTCTCATCGCTTGGTTAGGGAGTGCAAAGTAAATTTTTTTTTGACGAGGACACAACAAACTAAAATGCACCTGATTTTGATGTTCATAATTAAGTTTGGCCAAATTTTCTCCAACAATCACTGGAACGGTCGGATGGCGTAGTTGGTTATCGCGCCTCGTTAACACCGAGGAGGTCTTGGGATCGAGCCCCAATCTGATCATACAGCGAGCCCTTCGGGGTGTCATTTTTTGCCCATTTAATTTTTTTTCTACTCTTTCTTTTTTGGGAGGCGAGCAAGACAGTGGGCCAAGTCCAGCAGGTCTTGTAACCTACCAAGTTCTTTTATTGGCCTCGGCCTGCTACTTCCACTGATAGAGTTCCCTTATGTTCAGCGACAGCTTTCTTGGCGTGGGAACTTAGATCTTTGCGAAGGCTCTTGAAGGCAGTCGAGCTTCCGAAGGTATGCGACCGAGCCAACGACGAGGCAGGGGTGGGTGTTTGCGAGCACTTTAACCATACTATTGCAGGGGGCCTGCAGCTTAACCATCACCACATCTATCCCGCAAGATCATTTTCATCCATCGAACTTCCAGTTTGCGCATTCTAGCAAAGCGGCTGCAAGTCATGGCGGGAAGACAGCTGGCGAATTAGATTGTAATAATTGTATAGTCAACGATGCTCGCGGATTGAATTCCAACTAATGGATATCAAATTCACCTTGTCTCAGTAACCAATAAGTAAAGAAGCTAAAGAAGCTGATAACGATAGTACACGCACCATTGCTCTGCGCAGTATCCTGTGCGGCCTTCAAAGCAGTACGGACGTAGGAACTTGATGAAAAGAAAGACCACCATGAACAACCGGAACATACAACCATACGCATATAAAATCAAGTGTCACCATAGCTGGTACTTGCTCATTCATGTCGACACACATCTCTCATACATCTCATACCCTTCAATCGCACTGTTAACCTCTTGCGAAGCATCATCCGAGCAACATGACTAAACCCCAAAGAGAATTCGTAAGTCTTCACAACCGTTGTGCAGGATTGATTTTGCAATTCAATGGTGGAAACAATGTCTGCACATGTGGCGAGATCTCTCGTGTCGACATTCAGGTGTCAAGGGCAAGAAATTGTTGGCTGGGAAAGATGTTCCCGTGCCAGCGATGACTTGACTGGTAGTCATACTCTGTTGGAGCCGTGCCGATTGGTAGTCTGAGAGACTCGAGGGAAACGCGCTATTTGATCCACCCATGTCGGTTCGAGTTGAGATTCCCTCCATGTTCTCAAAGATCAGTCCCGAGGAATCTTCAGAGCTGGTGCTGCCACTAAGAGGTGGGCTTAGAAAGTAATTGAACGGAGATTCATCCACATCATCTGGGTTAAATGCCGCCTCGACATGCTGAATCAGGGCATAATGCATGCGATGCGTCTGGTGAAGGTCCTCGGTCGCCAACCAGTCGTTGAGAGGGTCCTCGGCTTCATAGCTGTTCTCGAGCTCCCGTGACAGGCCAGAATCCTCACTATTGAGGGAGCTCGCTCCCGTGCTATAATCTGACCTGTAGGTTCCGGGGATAGGGACTCCCCCTTCGCCATTGTAGGCATTTCTATTGGACTCGTTCTTGAAAGGGACGGATCGGCATGAGCAGCCTGGGCAATCACACCCACATCCGTGAATATGGCCACCAGAGCAGCAAGAATAAACGGTACTTTTGATATTTTGGTGGTTGGGTATTCCACGAACAACAGGGGCGGAACGTCTCCGTGGAACAGATCCGTTCGAGGTGCCAATAGGCTGTGGTCGGGAACGACGGTCCATAGTGGCAAACATAAGACAAAGAACTATGGATGGCTCGTGAAACGGATAGGTACAGGTAGAGTGGTGTAACACACAGAAGTGACAAGGTAAATATTGTGTTCAAACAGCCGGCCCCTAAGCAGCGAGTAGTGATACAGATATGAAATCAGCAGGTACAGGGTAGTCTTTCTCGAGTGGCAAAGGGGAAGGAGTGCAAAGGAGGATTGGGGGAAGTTCCGAGTGGTGATATAGATTGTAGATAGCCTCTTGTTTGCTGTCTGCTGTCCGTTCCAGGAAATCGAAGCTGTCAAGTGATACAGACGCATTGGATCACGAGTACCACGACGAGTGGGATTGACATTCTGGAGCTTCCCTGCAACTGTAGTTCCATATTGGGGACTTGCGGGACCATTGATAGGTGTGAGTTTTAGCACGAGTCCTCGAACGGCCCGAAGATAAGTACCAGGCAGAAAGCTAGAATAGCCTCGCGTAATGATCAGAATAATGCCGGCCTACCACAAGACAGCTCGACGGGGTCCACAGTCACTCTGGACGAGCGGAAGCTGTCCGAAATGGAGACAGCATATGAGGGCGGATCAGGGATTGACATGTTGGACCCGCGAACGTTACCTGTTCTCATAGTAACAGGGCGTTGTTGTAATGAGTCACGAGAGAGGAGTGTCGGATGTGGGAAGGGGATCCAAAAGCATAACGATAAGGGATTGGTCGCTTTGAAACGGATATTGGTAGTTTGGAAGGGATATAGACGGGGAAGGGATGTGCACAGCCTGGGAGGCCCGGGGATGAGGAAACCGGGGGAGTTAGGATCAATGAGACCAATGAGATGGTGCTGAACACGAAAGTCAAAAATAGGAATTGATATTCATCCCACAAGAGCCAAAGGATATGCAAGGCAAGGCCACGAGGGCGGAACGGGGACGATGATGATAATCCTCATGACGATGGAAGATAGCGAGGATGGAAGTCAAAAGTCAAAAGGAGTAATACAAACCCCAGGTCACATGATGGAAGTGTTTCGCTCGACAGCAACGGCAGGAAGGCCCGCGCGGGATGGTTGGTTGTTCCTTCCCTCACCGGTCGTGCCGAAAGTCCGAGGCAATCGTTCCTGCCTTTTCCCACATGTGTCGTTTCCTCTTTCCACGCATAAATTGTGTGGATGGCGGATGTGGAAGGAGCGAGTTGAGTTGACGCGTATTGAACACACTGCGATTGCCCATTGATTCATATCAATATCATTATATTGGCGAATGTCCACATTGTCTTTCGATTGACCGAGGTTCATGCACATGTCCAATTGTGGTATAGTACCAGTATCAGTACCAGTATCAGTACCAGTACCAGTCCGCTGCACTCCCTACCCTCTCTCTTCCTTCAACCTCCCCTCCCAATTCCCTTCTTTTGTGCCCACACACCAGCCATTCCTGAACCCTCACACAGCAACAACCGTTCATCGTCTAGCCTCTCTTCCAAGCCTCTATTCGTCATCCCCTATCTCTGCCGCCCCTGCAGATGCCCGGCTTACTCCTTCCCTGGTCAGTCTCTTGTCCGACTTCAGCAATTGGAACCGAATCTCCAACTCAATATCCCATGCTTCATCCCTAGTTCGTCAACTTGGCACATTAAGCGAGTAACCAGGATCAAACCAGGATCATCTCTCAGAAGTTCGCACCCAACCTCCACGTCGTCAGTTCCCATCCCACGTTTCCTTTCCTGACCTTCTTCCCGTGACCGATCTCCTTCTAGCGCTTCCATCGCAGCTTCCAAGCTCCACCGGAGACCCATCACGAATCCTCTTCATGCACCTCTTCATGCACCCGCGGAGGAGGCTGCAGCAAACCCATGCTCCATTCAACTCAAGGTTGTCAACCAGGCAAACACAATCCTACCGATTCTAACCGCCCTACAGATCGCTTCTCTAGAGTTCACTCGGCTTCTGGCTTGTCTTCTCTTTGCTCAAACCTCCATCCTTGCCAACGGAACATTCCATTCCCTCCCTTGGATCCCCACTCTCCATCTCAAGTTACCAGACTATGTGCAACATGCTTTATGCTGTTGTACCAGTATCTCTGTTACAATCCTACACCGCTCCTCTCGACCAATTGCGAAGACAACCCTGCTGGTTACATCTATCCCTCTACAATTGTTTCTCACGACACAACCCTATCTAGATGGAGGAGAACTAAGGAGACCATCGTCCCGATTTTTGATTCCTGCCTGGCGTTGGTTGACTACCCAGGCCACCACTTTTTCCACTCTCACGGGGACATGCCAGTGCTTGATAATCGACAAAGCTAACCCCTTCAAGTTCCTTGCCAACTGCCAGGCAACAGGTCATCTGAGGAAATACACCCGTTTTGCCCCAAAGGTTCCTTTGTTTTCGTCATCGTGCAGGAAGAAGCCCTCTCCCTAGTCTCCGACAAGCGAAAACGCGAATGCGTCGAAGCACTGACACGACCTTCTCTTCGTATCTGATCGCCTCAGGCTCGGCCGCCTCCGAAAACTTCGCCTTTTTATTCGTCTTCGCTTGTGCCACCCATTTCTACCTTGTCAATGACAATTCATGTAATTGGTGATTATGACAAGTCTCCCAACGAAGGCCCTGAGCCCTGCTTTTTCCAGACGGCGTCTCGCTCCAATCACCAAATCTGTGGCTCGGTGTCTTGATCTGCGAGTTTCGTCACTACAATGCACCGAGGGTTAGTGATTTTTTTCCCTTTTCGCACGTCAAACGTTCTATGATACTTGTCCCAACGCGTCAGAGTCTCTGACCGAAACAGCCACATGAAGACATTTGATGGAGACTAAAACTCTTCAGGGTCATGGATGCAGCATTGCCCTGTCGGGCCCTCGTAGGTCAGACTCCAGAAGACACCAGCTAGTAACTCATGAATTGCTTTTTGATACACTGTACGCTGACGCCGAACGCCCCGAACAAACGACGGGGATACTACTTCCGACATGCGTGCGTGACAACCCGCCCCGTGCCCACGCGCATCAGCGGAGTTCCTTTCGATTCACCACTACCCAGCTTGGGGAAGGAAACGGCTCGCACGATCATTGGGTATCCATCGAGCCCTGCACTCTAGGGTGCCAACAGATCAAAGATTCCAGACACACAGGAGGCACACACAAGGACAAAGGAGGAAGGATTAGCCTTTCTGGCTCCCCGCCCTTTCAAACAACTGTTCACACCCTGGGGGACATTGTCCCTGACATGCCCCCAGGCACGGAGTACAGACCTAGGCACCACAGAGCATCTTCACGCGCTCCCCACTCCACGAGTCTACGAGTACTTGTCTATCTCGAACTTGGGTCTGGGAGGCGTCCTAGTCCAAATCGAGACACGACTCCGAGATGAAGGGGAGAGACACACTGCATGATAGTGGAGGTGTTGGCCCAGCCCGGCCAGCGGAGAAGCGTCCAAGCACAATATAGTACTCTAGGCCAATATGGCTCTGTGGGTATTGCACATCGGTGGAGATGGGCTCATTTTCTCTCAAATTCCTCGCACTAAAAGCTCCCACTCGTACGACATACGAGGCCCCGAGCCTTGGTGGTGTTGGCAGCATTTCGTCCGTGTGCTCAATGCAAGTGGCCATCCACGCTCACACGAGGAGAGCGGACCGCCTTTTTGCAGACCAGACCACTCGTGCTCCTGGGGAGCGCCCCCGGCGCCACCCTCCCTCCCTTCCTACTAGGTCCCCATCCCAGACATTCCAGGAATCAGGAGTGATCTTGTTTTTTTCTTTCACATCCAGGGGAAGGGGAAGGAGAATGAATCTTGGGAGCATCCGTTCAGGAGAAACGAAACACGAGGGGACGGTGGCGACTCCGTCCTTGAGGTGGTATTGATAGACTTACCATGCAGAAGTCGGTCAGGAGAGAGCTGCAAGGCACGGCAAGGCTCACAGGGGGCGGGTGTAGAAGAAGGACTCGTACTGGTAGATCTGATCTTCAAACAGCCCCCCAGCCCGGCCCAACCCAGGGCCAGACCATCACGCGACAGTTCAGTCAGTCAAGCCAGCCCCTGACTATGGCTGTAAGGCTGACTGACTGACTTGTCCCGGACCACCAAGAAGGCCCAATCTTGAAGATACCTTGGGTAAGTCAGGAAGCTGAGCCTGAAAGGTACCTAAGTACATAGGGGCCTTGCAAGTCAGGCAGGCACACAAACACGCCCATGGAAGGGTAAAAGAAAGATAGACAGGAATGAACAGTGAAGGAGAAATTCATGGGTGATCAACCAGCCAGTCAATCAATCAATCATGCAATCTTTTTGATTTGAGTCTTTTTCTTCATTTGTGACATTCATCAATCGTCATCACTGCCCTGCTGCGATGGGTATCGAGAGATATAAAAAAAATAAAGACCAACAACAACAGCATATACACACAAACATTCGCTTTCCGAAAGTTTCCTCTCAAAGAGTTTGCTTTGCCAAAAAAAAGACAATCGTGGAGACTCTTTCCTCCATTTCACTTTTTCCCCCTCTTCTCTCGGATCCTTCAAGTTCCTTCCGTAAACTCCATGGTCTCTTTCCATTCGTGATTGGGTTATACGTATTCGTGTGTCGGGAGGAGGAATATAGAATTCGACCCTGATGATCATCTGTCATCAGTAGCTAAGGCTGTACAGGATCATTAATGGATCTTGTAGTCGATTTGTGGTTCGTTGAGAAACATCTCTCACAAGTACAACCCGATCTCCCGTCCGTTGCGCTTCCGAGGCCTCCCATGGCCGTAGTACGCGTAAGTCTTGTGATAGATATACGAGGCATGACCCGTCCCGTACGACACGTGTAAATCCGTGCAGCACCAAATAAATACTATGCGTCCCTTTCGTTGCTTCCATATATCCGTTGTCCCTGCTATTTCATGTGACATGGATCGGCCTTCCTGAATCAATCGTCCGTGTCACTCCTTTCTCTCATACAACCTCGGAAAAATACCGTTTGCTTGTATGCCTGCCACCAGGTGACCTCGGGTCGGGCGGCAAAGGCCCGCTGTGGTGAACAACATGCGGACGGAAGACAGCATCAACGGGTGGCATCCAATCGTCCAGACCAAGTGGAAAGTACTCGTACAGTTGCTCTGCATTCTCGCCCTCAACCTTGGAGAAAGGGAGGCTTCCAGAGGATGGCATAGGAACAAGCTCTGGCCTAGCATGATGTGGGTGCGGGTGAGGGCCATTCATGGATCCTGAGCTCGGCACGCTCGTCATTGAGACTTGGTGTGAGTGTAGCCTGGGGCGAGTACTCGGGCCGCCTGGTTGGGCCATGCTGGCAAGGTGTCCGGGTGAGTGGCCGGCGGATGCACCAGGCCCAGGATAGGAGCCACCTTGAGAGTGAGGTTGGCCCTTATTCATAAGACTCGGGCTCGGATTAGATGTTGGTGGTCGCGAAGAATGTCTGCTGCCTTGATTAGGAGGGAATGGACTACCTTCATCGTCACTACCGAAGTGTAAACTTAATGGGCCACCATTGCTGTTGGGCATCTCTTGTGGGAATGTAAAGGGAAAGGTCTGTCCTGGAGTTCCCAGATCAGGCGTTTGGTCGTGAGCAAACGTCGGCATAGGTGGAGGATTCATGGAGGCAGAATATGGGTTGGTGAGAGATTCCCCGGGTATTTGAGACAGCCATGCAGACGCATCTGTTGGCTTATAGTTGTCATTGGCATCGTAGCCCGCTTTACTCAATTGCGAGATGTCATCTGGAGGTGATTTAACTTTAGGCGCGGACGTGACTTGAGGAACAGAGGTTTGACTGGCGCTCGCGCGAGATACAGAGGGCAAATGCTTTCGGGCAGTCGAGGAGCTACTCAGCGGTAAATCCTTACGTGCAGCAAAATTCCGAGGACTTCTCCCTCGCACAATTACAGCACCGGAACGAGCTTCTGCAATTGAGATCTTGCCACCGGTGGACAGAGATGCCATGATCTTAAGATGGAGGGTGAAATGTTGCTGGAGTTCCTTTCGGCGACCATTATTTGCAGTTGCTATTCTGAATTGAAGCCTCTTCCACTGAATGGGGAATGTGGTGTAGTCCGTGTCCAGGTCCTGACCGGACATCTTATCCAATGCAATTGTGGGTGGTTCCCGCTCGACCTTGTCCTCGGGTTTGGTCGCCTCACCACTGGCGGGAGTCTTCCAGGGCACGGAAATGATTTTGACCGCATTGTTCTCCACGGACTCGGTTGCGGACACGGCGAGTTCGAGCTCGTAAATGGGGATTCTCGAGCCATCATCAGTGAAGACGTATCTTAGATTTCGAGGCAAAGTGACGGAACCGGTAATTTGGAACAGATTCCGTCTATAGCATGTAAGCTCTGGTGGCGGCGGAGGAGTGTCGGCGGTGGCAGGCCATTGTGATTCCGCCAGAAAGAACATCCCATGTAATTGGGCATTAATATTTACCGAAGATCGACGGAAAGAATCATCCAGAAGGGTATAGTTGTATTGAGGCATATGGAAGCTGAGGTATTTGCTGTCGCGGTCGATAGATGGGCTCTCGGGCAGGCCTTCGGGGGGGACCTGGTCGAATTGAGCCATTGTGCTCTCAGCAAACGGGTCTTCGAAGCCTGAAGAGTAGCGTTTGAGGATGGCCGGATGTTGCAAACCGGTTGACGGTGGGAGATCGAAACCAGTGTCACTGGCGAACTCATTAGTACAGAGAACAACTCGGGGTCTGGCAGCGCAGGGTTGGGGTATACCTGTAGACATCTGAGTCGAAGTTGGAGTATTGGTCTCCCAAATCCATGGCTGAAGGCACACTCATATAATCTAGATTCTGCAAGTTTCCACCCGTGAAGGGCATGGGACTGTGTAGATAAGGCATTGATAGAGGATCGTAACCGTCCATTGTCACTGCCATGTGTTGAGGGAGTAGAAGACGAGAAGAAGGGCGCGGTAGACAGAGCGCGCAATGAAGATTGGAGAGTGGATGATGGTTCAGGTTATCGCAGAAGGACGAAGGAGCCTTTCTGCATTCTCAGAGGCAGAATCTGGTCGACTGGACGCCACCGTCGAACAATGGACGAATATGGAGGATTGATGAGCCGGTAGTGGCCTAGTAATGGCCTGGTGAATCAGCAGTGAGTATGAGTGGTTTGCGTGAGAGGTGTGGTGCAAGAGCGGTTCGGTGTGCACGATACAGTAATGGGCGGCGAGGCGGCAATGTGGCGGGGGAGAGACCCAGGAGAGCAGACGTTCGAGTAATGGCAGCTTGTTTGAACTCGCTTGATCGCGTGGCGATGGATTGGACAAGTGAGATGTTCAGTAGATGCCAGGAATTGAATGAAGTGATCGCATTCAATAGAGGGCAATAATGCAAGACTGACAGATGGGTATGGAGTGGTGGTGGTGGTGGTGGTGGTGTGTGCTGCGTGGTGTTTGTGTGTGTGTAGAAGGAATAGTCAAGAAGTGACAGGTATATAGGAATGGACAATAATGAATAATAATATTATTAGACAAGCCGGCATTGAGTGTCTCTGCACGAACGGCGCACGAGTTACTCGGTAACATACTCCGTACACACTGACAAGACACTGGAGGACCAGGACCAGGACCAGGAACTGTCACTTCGAACCTGAACCTGATGGCCGATGAACCTCACAAAGGCGAGAGCAGACGACCTGACCAGGCCTGACCTGACATGACATGGGCCTGGTTCAAAGTTGCAGGTTGCAGGGCCCAGTGGACACCCTCGTCTGCATGGGATTGGGATTGGGATTGGGATTGGGGAAGCAAACCATGGGCTAAGGAGGCCCTTGGTCGGGTGGCTGGGTGGGGTGCTTCGGTGGTTGACAGGCGGTGCAGGCGGTAGAAGGAAGAAGGCTGCCTTCTAGAAGAAAACGGGGTACAGGCCCAAGCCCAAGCCCAAGCCCGTAAATGCAAGCCGATGGGGGGGCCATGGCGCCTGTGCCAGGCACTGACACTGCTTACTCCCCTGGTCGGTAGTCAGTGGCACGGAGCAGGCGTAGGCATCTTCCTTCTAGGCTCAGGCGCTACTTAGTTGGCTAACTAGCTCAACTCCCCAACCATCCATTAGGGAGATACCTTAACTGTTCTGGTGAATGACACGGCCGATAGTGAAAGCCAGTTGCGAGGGCTTTTTCCCATTGGACATGCCACCGCCGTCCTGACGCTGGCTCCAACTGGGCCAATGGCATCCCCAGTCTCCCTACTCCCCTACACCTAAACGCACGCTTGGGACGGTTCAGGAAGGCTCGAGTCTTGACTGTTGAACCTCGCACGAGACGGGCGCAAATCGGGGTCGCGGTGGTGGTCAATGGCCACTGACCGCCTAGCCTACTGTACCCTTGATTTGGGTGCCACTTGCCTGTACGCTGTCGTTCTCCCGGGGAGCACTGTCACCCGTAGGCTCGTAAGTTCGCGCCTCCCTGGGTAGGCCCCTACTGGGGACTCGGGAGTGGGTGCTTGGGTGCTGAGGTAGGCAGTTAGTGCCTTTGGTGCCTCGGGTCCCTCGTTGACGGGCAGCCAGAGATCTCAAATCGCCGCCAGCCCTCTCCGTCATCAGCATCGTCACCAGGATCGCCATTGTCTTGTTTTTATTGCGGATTAGCACATGTGCGCAGGTGCGTTTTCCCTTTTCACTTGATTCCTCACTACCTAGGTTCAGCGAACAATAACCTTTTCCCTCTTCTGCCAAACTACTTTGCGCAAACAATGAAATATTGCTCGAGTCCGCCTCATGGATCTTGTGACAAGTGAACCTAGGTTGCTGGTCGTCCAAACCTTCTGCTGTGCGCCCACCTTTCCAAGCAGCCTACGACACCACCCGTGTGTGTGTGTTCCTCCTCTGCCCACTCTTCTCAGGGCTTCCCGACGCCCGTCAACGCCTCAGCATGCAAGAGAAGCAGTCCTGGAAACTTGGAAGCCCATCTGAGTTTCCACTTGCCAGCATGCACCCATTCATGTCCATCCAGACACACAGGGCTCCAGTTTTCCTGACTGCTGGGCTCCAGTCTAACTCGCTATCGCAAGAGAAGGTGGACTGGTGCGTTAGCCCTGATCCTGTCTTGTCTCATCGATGATCATCGCGGCGCCCGAACAAGCCCCCCGGTCCATTTTTCAGGCCTGACATGCAGAACGGAGAGCACAGACGCCTGCTGCTAGGCTAGTAGTAATAATAGCCTGGCTGAAACGCGTGCGCTTGCCGCTAAGGGAAACGTTGGCTGCACAAATCTTGCTAGGCACCGCTAGGGTCTGAGGGTATCTCACTACAGTACAGCCATCTAGCGCCCCCAGACGACGGTGAGCACATCATGCATTAGCATCATTAGAACCCGCCCCGGGGGCTGATCATCCCCTCTCTACAGGAGTACCTCAGAGTTAGACTCAGAGTCCCTCATCCCAGTGCCCTCAAAAAGAAGGTCTGTGCGAATCACCGATCCTTTCCAGCCACTGATGTGAGCGAATCTTCTACGTCCCCCTTCTCACCAACCTTTGACTATTTGGGTGTCAGAATGGGCGCTGCCCTAGCCGTGTTCATGTTCTCGTTCACGTTCACGTTCATGTTCCGTCGGGATTCGTTCACAACCAAAAATACGGAATGCGGAACGACTCGAGTTCGAATTTTCAACCTTGCGGCTGACTTCGATACGAAAAACAATGGAAAACCTCCGACTACGACATTACCCTTCCTCGTAGAAGGCACCTCCGAGACCTCTAAGAGGTACACCGTAGCGAGCTCATCAAAGTTTTATCGCCTTGCGGGAGTGAAATTGCCGCTTTACTTCCGTCACACTCGTTTCGTGCAGCGACACTCCCAAGTCTGACTCTCCGAACAAGAACATTTCCTCCTCCAGGGAAGGCCCCCGTCAATCATAATACTCTGGCAATTGAAGATGTGACGGGTACACTTCCCTCCAGCAACAACCGGCAAATGAATTGCGAGCTAACTACCAAGTCAAATGACCACCTACACGTACTCCGTACCTCCATGTCCAACTAGTAGCACCATTTTCAGCTACCCGCAGATGCATTCTCGCATCCCAGGTCAGATGCTTGTCACCTCCGAGTCGTCGCTTGTACTCCGTACTCCCCGTACATCCCAAGAGCCAAGCTAGGCTCTCTGACTCTTTCCAGAAGATCACATGTTGGCAATCGAAGCGGGAAATAACCATCAGCCCACCCTCCATCACCCGCGACCCGCGACCGTTCGATTCGTTCGCTAAAGTACCTGGAGGGGGTATCTTTGTAGACCGGCCACCATGAACCACAATTTCACAACCCAGAGCCAATCAAAAAGCCCCAGAAGACTAAGAGGCACCCGGCACTCCGCAGATCATTTTTCACGGTGACCGTTGTAATTAGCTAGCGTACGAGGGCCCCAGGGGCCCTAGGGATACCCACGACCATAGTATCGTAGGCCTCCTTCAACCAGGTACACAGAGTCGCAGTACCAAAAGGACAGCTGGTCATTCAGGTTGGATCCAGGTACGGTACCTAACTCGGCACTGTGAATCGTGCCTTTTACACCTCCTCTCCTCTCGACGACAAGGGGACGAGTAATGCAAAGGATCAGCACAAGGATGGATCTCTTTTCTCGAATCCCTCACCATTTGACCCAATCGCCTAACTACAAGTACATATGTACATACCTGGGTACTAAGGTTATGTATGTACTCGCATGTAGAATGGGCCGGAGCATCCCATCCTCTTTGGGACGGACTCCATTATCCCATCATAATTATTAGTAAGTACCGAGTACTGTGTTTGTGTCAATTGACTAGTCTAATAGTCTAGTCTACTACTTACAAACAAAGAACAAATGAGGGAAAAAGAAGCATGGGGGCCAGCATGTGGATTAAGCGCCAATCCTAACTGCCGTCACCGTTTTCCATAATTTCTACTAGAGTAGTTAGCTACACTGTACTCGTGCGAAGTAAATAAGGTATCCATCTTCCTAACATGGTTGCTCCGTGCTTCCGTTTCGTGCACGGCAAATCTCCAGTGACCATTCACTAATTACCATCGATCGGTCTGTGCATTCGGAGGTCCTAGCCCTGTACAGATACGTATGTATGTACTTCGGTACCTCGCGCACGACCTGCTGTCCGTGCCTTGTACATCTGTTAGCCCACCTCAATACGGAATACTTGGCAGATAATATCGCCAGATACTGTACCAGCCCCCTCGCCAAATAACTAGTGACATATAGTACTCCTTCACAGCCTAATCGTAGTGTTCGCATCGGTGCTGCGTTGTCCAGGTCTTGCGTACTTCCGTAGGCATGACCTGACGGCCTGGCCCTCCCGACCCGTTGATTACGCGCTCTCTCAGGGCCTTATCAGTTACCAAGTTCAGTTGTCCTGGACTCTCGCTTGCCTCGTCTTATCAGTGCTGTGATACTATTTGTTATCCCAAAAACGCCAATAGTCATGCCAGGTGATCCGTCTTATCGCATCATCCGGCTGGTACACTTGGTACTCCGTAGTACTGCTCAAAAGCCTGAGTCTAGCTCGAGGAATCGGGTTTGGACCTTCCGGCTTTGGGCAAGCGATCGCCCGGGTCTTATCCACTATGCAAGACCTTGATAACCGTCGTATGCAGTATAGTAATGGAGGCTGAAACCTCATCGCGCTTTTGTTTGGAGATCGCGACCACTGCTGGCCTGATTCGAACTGTTCTCGGATCGGATCTCACTCGAGGCTCCGCCCACAGATGCAGTGAACGAAGATCCAGATTCCGATCCAATGCCCACAAGGCATTAAGGTCCAAGTGTTCAAGCTTCGGCGCTGTCGAACGGTGAGGTCGGGTGCGGGCCTCTGATAAAGTCAAGCTGTGACGATTTCTATCATGACTGTGCGTGCTGATCAGGCCTCAACCTGCTCATGAGTTCCGTTAGAGCCCCTTGTCGTCAGCATTATTCGGTTCATCAAGCTGGTGTCATCATGGTCCAGTGAACAGGATCACTTGTAACTTCGTCAAAGCTGTTGGCACTGCTGAGGCCCAGTTGTTTGAGTCCATCAATTGTAAAGTCTTCCCGGGCCTGTCACATATTGTTAGAAAATAGTCTCTAAAGACATCGTCATCGATTGTGTAGTCTTCCACTTACATAGTCGAGTATGACAGATCGTGCAGCTTGCTTCTTGAAATATCGTAGAGCTAACAGGAGGATGCCCTGGTAGAGAGTCAACCTGTCACTGTAAATGGTTGAGATGACAGGCGACGAAATGCACCCCATCCCAAGTGACTTGTTCCATGCTGCAATATGTTCTGCTTGCTTGAACTCTGGCTTCAAAACGAGAACACTCGCAAGCACGGATTGATCTTTTACTCTTTTAGCACGGATGATCCCAGCCTGGTCCTTGGACGCTGCGGCGGCTCGATATATCCCTTGAACATCGAGTCGAGCGGATCGTGTGAGATGTTCCATCACTCCCTCCAGATAGTCAGGGCCATGGACCAGATCGTATTTGACTTCGGCACTCGTCAAAGATTGCCCCAACCCTTCTGGTGGAGACCAACTCGCCATATCTCTGATGGTCATTGTCGTCACCGAGCTCGACAAAGAAACATTCCAGCCGAGTTTTGCGAACCACAAACGTAGCCTTTTTGAATCGATCGGGTCAAGCTTGGGAATACCAAGATACACATTTGGATATCGTACTCCAAGCTGAAATTTCGTGATCCCCTGTTTCTGGAGCAGCGCTCTTACAGCGCGATCGTGCAGGGAATGCCCAATCGACAAACGCCTGCGGGCCGGATCGACAATGATGGCCCCAATATGACCAATACCACTGCTTTTGAAGTAGTACGTCGTACAGAATCCAAACAACTCTTTCGTACTGCTGTTCCTGACCACAAAGTGTGCTTCCTCTACCTCCGGATCCCGTAACAAGAATGTTTTTGTTGTTGTATTTCGAAGGAGACTAGCATGAACAGACGGCTCGTCGCGGCATTGCTCAAGTAACATGTCGAGTGCTTTGCGGTCGCGTTCTTCCCCGAAGCTCTCCACCAGCCACTGTTGTCTTGTCTGGCTGGTCTGGGGTCTCTGGCTAAATGAACCTGGTAGAATTCCCGTTGAAGAAATCTCACCATAGAGAACTCGAACCAGAGTTTGAAGGGCCGTCTCCGTGAAATCGTACGTGCAGACGTAGGTGCTAATTGACGGATCAGCCGCAAAATCGAACGGAGAACTGACTGCCACGACGACACACGGTTTCTCCTTTGGTTTGCCGTTCGGTCCCATTGACAATTTGCATAGCATTGAGATATGCTTCGCAAATGCATTTTGATACATGTTCCGACCTGCATCTGCTGTGACGACGATCACTGCCTGAGCTCGATTCAACAAGGTTTCATGGAGAGGACGAACTCCATTCGCTGTGTATGATGTATGAGCAATCTTCCCGTTCCGATAGCTTGCTAACGCCATTCCAAGGTTTCGGAAGACTTGTTCCCCGCTCATGATCGAGGCATTCGCATCGAAGCTAGGGCTTCGTCCGTAAGTTGGTGCTGTAGAAAAGTCGGTTTGCATATGGTGAAACAGAGCCGAGGCAGGTAATGGCTTGACTAATGGAGTCAACAGGAGTAGTTCGTCTTCTGCTTTTATAGCTCTAGTCAACGGTAGATAGTGATTCTGATCGCGAACCACGGTGATGGATTGGCTGTACGCAGCATTCGAAAGTTTGGTGTGTAGAGGTTGCATCAGTGAGAGGTTGTCGATCCCAGGAGGTGAGAATGCTTTCTCCCAACTAGTATATCGTGATTTTAGACTGAGTATTCGTTGAACAGACTCTTGGACGCGGAATCTTTCAATCATTCCATTATCCAATCCAGCTTTCAAACCATTGATTGCATCTTCTTGGACTGATAACGTTCGACAAGTTAGGATCAAATCGCAGCCAGCTTTGAAAGCCATGACTGTCCCACCGCTGATCCCAATATTTCTGCTCAGTGCTTCCATTTCTAGACACTCGGAAACCACCACTCCGTCAAAGCGCATCTCATTACGCAGGAGGTCTCGAACGATTTGTTCTGACAGGCACGCATGCATCACGTTGACTTGGGAGGTTGCCATAGCCACACCACCAACCATCATAGAATCCAAGCCTTGTGTTATTGCCGTACGGAAGGGAACCAGAGCACTTTGACTCAAATTTTCCAAAGAGTCTGTGATGGTAGGCACATCATCGGGAACGCCAAAAAATTCCAGGTTACCATATGAAGGGAAGTGTTTACCACAAGTAGCGACGCCTCCTTCCTGGTAGCCCTTCATACATTCGACTCCGTATGCCGATACTTCATTCGGGTCATCGCCAATTGACCGGACTCCAAGAGGTTGATTCCTTGCGTTTGTAAGCACATCCAAGACAGGTCCTAATATCCAGTTGATACCACAGGAGTTGAGTTCTTGCGCTGTAGCTCTCGCAATATCCTTTGCCAGTTTTCTAGAACCGGTAGCTGCCATGCCCATGGCACTCGGAAACTGGCGGATGTAAACATCGTCGTAAAGACTATTAACCCCGCCATTCTCCTGATCGAGCGCAATCAGTAATGGCACGTGGTGACCAGCCTGGTGTGCTATAGTTTGTAGCTCAAGCACCAGTTTTGTCGTCTGTTCAGCAGCTGTTAGGTGATGAATGTCAGTCCAAAGTTTAAGAAAAGGTTTGCAAAGGCAAGCGCCGTTGCGACAACGGATATGACAGGGGATCTACATTTCAAATTCTGAGCTTTGAGAAGAATCGAGCCTACGTGATACTTCTCAATGAGGGTCTTGACTTGGTCCGTGACGGAAGTTCCATCAAAGCCCATCATAAACAATTGGCCCAGCTGCCTGTCATATACAGTCAGTATGGAGACAGTTCGGAACAAATGACGGCATATTGGGATTCACCTTGATTCGTCCCACAGGGAGGGGACATCCCCGTTGGTGGCCATGTCGCTATAGGGCGAAGGCCCCCCGCATGCAGCGATGATGGGTCCCAAAAACGTGATCAGGCTGTACAGGTGAGGAATAGAGACCTGGTAGTGGTCCGGTCAGGAGTCGGTGAAAACCCAAGCATGAAAAGAGATCGGGTGGTGCATTCCGGGCCCAACGACGGTCACGAGAAAGCTCTAAGTTTGGGGCGGGTAATGTGCATGGCGGTTAGTCGGTAGAGAGGAACAATAGACGAAAGCGAGGCAGAAACGTGGAGGCGCGCAATGTTGGAAGTGGAAACGAGGTGATGTTGCATCTGTAGCAATGTCGAGTTCGAGTCAGGTCACATTGGGGCAGAGGCAGCGTGGTGAAGATGTAATGCTGAGAAGGCTGGAAGGTTGGAGAAAGAGAGTGGAAAATCACACCCTGGGGGAGCCTACCAAAAGGGAAGGCAGGGTTCACAACTCAACGAGCGGTGGTTGGACAGACGGCAGGACCCCAAGCTGAGAGCTCCTTCATTTGAGGAGGGACGAGGGGGAGGAATCAACAGCAACCGTTACACTCGTGGCAACCTCCAAAGTGCAACTCCAACTGGAATATTCACGTGATTATAATGTGCCTCCGATAGAGTTTCTCCGATCCCCGAGCTCCAACCTTGCAGGCTTTCACCACTCAATTTCGCCTCTTCCTGTTGTCGACCACTCAGTCCGCTGCCACCGTCACCCTTATGGCCAGTACCAATCGTCCCCTCCCCTACACGCAGCTGACTTCATCTTCCTGAGCCTTCTGCTGATAAGATCAAGACGGCCTGGCCACCAGTGATCCTACTGGCCGGCTACTGAGTGGGTGGTTGAGCGGTTGGGTGACACTCAACTATGCACCGTTGCAAATCACTTTACATCGACATGGTGCTCGAACAGTCATCCGTGTAGACTGCCGTTGTTCAGGCTGCCGCCGGTGTCCTTACTCCGCATCGATTGCACTATGTAATCCTCTCATGATTTGGTGGTGGGAATGATATACTAGTCAAGGTTGGTCGTGCTTTTCCACTCGTGAATCCCACACTTCCTCTCTCAATATACCTCAAACGTGGGCCCTACTTCACGCTTTCCTACACACTTCCGGTCACAGAGCTCTCCCCGACAACCCCATACCCTCAAAATGAAGGTCATTATTCGAGACAATGCAAACGGAGCGTCCCAGTATGCCGCAAAATATATCATCAACCGCATCAATGCTTTTGCGCCTACACCCCAGAAGCCCTTCGTCCTCGGACTCCCCACAGGCAGCACCCCGGTGCTGATATACAAAAATTTGGTACAAGCGCACCGAAATGGAGAGATATCATTCGCAAATGTTGTCACCTTCAACATGGACGAATACGTGGGCTTACCAGAAGACCACCCCGAGTCATATCACAGTTTTATGTACAAACACTTCTTTGGCCACGTCGATATCAACCCGAGCAATGTTAACATCCTTAATGGCAATGCCCCTGATCTCGCAGAGGAATGCGCCGCTTATGAAGAGAAGATCGCCCAAGCCGGCGGGATCGATCTATTTCTCGGCGGGATAGGCCCAGATGGCCATATTGCTTTCAACGAGCCTGGTTCCTCATTACGGTCGCGGACGAGAGTCAAGACTCTGGCAGAAGACACCATCCGTGCAAATTCACGATTTTTCGGGGGCGATTTGAGCCAAGTACCCAAGCAAGCCTTGACTGTTGGAGTCAAAACAGTAATGGATGCTCGGGAAGTATTGGTGATAGCGCTGGGAGCTAACAAGGCTATTGCGCTGCAAAAGACAATTGAGGGCGGTGTCAGTCAAATGTGGACAGCAAGCGCACTTCAATTACACGAATCCGCGATGATTGTGTGTGATGATGCTGCAACAGATGAAATGCTCGTCAAAACAGTCAAGGTAAGCTCCGAGAATTTCCCGTCGTATCGCAAACCCTGTCCTCACCAGACTTGTTAGTACTTCAAGAGCATCGAGCAAGTTTCACTAGATCAACACAGAGCAAGAGCGACCCCACAACAAAGAGAACAGAACAAAGTCGACAACTGGCGCGGCGCTCTACGCCAGCTCAAGATCGACACAGACAAGAAGGATCAAGTGGACCAGGAGGACGGTGAACTGACGCCTGATAGTATGTCGTCGAGACTGCTCGACTCGGCGATTGGTATGAACGAGAAGAAAATGGATGACTTCATCTTTGATCGGATGGGCTCCCGGGTTTCAACCTTCGCAGCTTGAATAGGCTATTGCTGGCTCCCCTTCTTTTCTCTCCTGGGTTGCGCTACGAGATCATGGAATGCAAATGTTTGAACGGCAGCTAGGCTATGCGGTTAGCTCTATTCAGGGCTGTGAATTCGTTGGAAGAAAAGGTGGGAGGATTGATGGACCTGTATGTGATATGAAACAGCTGGGAAGGGAATTTCCGCTTCCTATTTTCCATCAAAGGAAAGGAAGAAAAGCACCATGTTGGAACTCGGATGAGATTATTATACCAGGAGTTTTGATCTGCGTAGAACGCCCGTCACTATCCAATTTTTGAAATGCTACAAATATGTAACTACATAAATATCATCACATTGATCGATTTGGTATGATTGATATTCTTGCTCAGTCCCAGCCTCATGTAACTGTGCACATCACAACTTCGCAAAGACCGTAGGAACGACACCGCCCATCTCGACCAGCGTACTTTTATTACGAACCCACGCCTCAATCCCTTTCCTACCATTCTCAACACCAACACCGCTCTGCTTCCAACCACCAACAGCCATCTCTGCAGGACTCTCGCCCCACGTGTTGACCCAGGTGATGCCTGCCTCAAGCTGCTTAATGACACGATGGCACTCATTGATATCCCTTCCAAAGACGCCGGCAGCCAAGCCGAGCTCGGTATTGTTCGCGCGCTGGACGACCTCCTCGACCGAGCTGTACGTCAGGATAGACATGACAGGGCCAAAGATCTCCTCCTTCACGATCGTCATGTCGTCCGTGCAGTCTGTAAAGATGGTTGGCTTCACCCAGTATCCGTTCTTGAGGCCCGCGGGCAGATTATCTGGCTTCTCAGGCCCTCCACACAGGAGTTTGGCCTTGTCGTTGTTGATACCGTGCTGGATGTAGCTCAGTACTTTCTCGTAGTGGACTTTGCTCACCAAGGGCCCATAGTTGGTGGTCGGGTCTGCGAGATCGCCGGCTTTGACATACTTTATCTTCTCGAGCAGCTTGCTCTCGAACGCAGATTTGAGTGACTTCGGAATGAAGACGCGGGTCCCGTTGGTGCAGACCTGGCCTGAGCTGAAGAAGTTGGCCATCAGAGCACCATCCACGGCCTGATCGAGGTCGACGTCTGGCAGGATGATCACGGGACTCTTGCCTCCCAGCTCCATCGTCACGTATTTCATCTCGCCGGCCGCGGAGCCAGCGACTTTTCGCCCCGTGGATACCTGGCCCGTGAAACTGACCTTGGCGATGCCTGGGTGTGTGGTGAGGTATCCGCCCACGTCACCCGCCCCATACACCACATTGAAAGTCCCGTCCGGCACGCCGGCTTCTTTGTAAATCTGAGCCAAGAATTGCGCGTGGAGGGGCGTCACTTCCGATGGCTTGTACACCATGGTATTACCTGCGGCGAGACAGGGAGCGGACTTCCATAGCGCGATCTGGATGGGATAATTCCACGCGCCAATGCCAGCACACACTCCGAGAGGCTCTTTGGAGGTATAGACCCAGGCGGAGTCTCTCAGTCGGAATGATTCACCATTGAGACCACCTGAGGCGATCAAGTTGGCGAAATATTCAAGGACATCGGCTCCTGTGACGATATCGACCGTCGATGTTTCCGAGAACGCCTTGCCAGTGTCGAGAGTCTCGATTTTCGCGAGCTCGTCGTTTCGGGCTCGAAGTAAGGAAACCGCCTTTAGCAGAATTCTCGACCTTTCAATGGGCGGTGTGCTGGACCAGGTGGGAAAAGCGGATCGGGCAGCAGAGATTGCCGCGTCGATTGATGATTGGGAGGATGTGTGGATTGTGCAAACCGGTTTCGCTGTCGAAGGGTCAATGGACTGAAAGGTCGCTGAAGAAGTGGTCGATGGCTGTGGTTTCCCAGCATAAAACGCATGCCGATCTGGGATCGTTGTCTCAGTTGATACAGTCATGTTAAAGACCAGGCTCTCGACTTGTCGTTCGGTGATTGTGTCAAATGATCAAAGTTATGCCAGCCTCGTCCGGCACTAGAATCCGATGAACTGACAAAATAGATGAGGCTCGAGCGTGAGAAATCTTTCTCGAGCTATCCAGGCTTTGACTAGAGTAGAGTTTCACTGGCCCAAGACGAAGCCCTTCCAGCTGAACGTACTGGAAAGGACCCGAAGTTAGTAGTTGCTCGCAAGGTGAAGCCCCTTTCGCTTTGTCTTCAATGATGGTCGGCGTTTGAATTGTGGAAAATATTGGTGTCAATCAGCTCGTGCGTCGGACGACGACAGCTCTGGTTTCAGTGATGATGGGATCCACACGGGCAACAAGAGGTCCTTGCCACCACCCAAACGGAATTCTGATGTTTCAGTAAATAAGTCAAGGTTTTGCCAATGGCCAGTGAGTACTCCGTATTGACTAGGTAGCCACTATCAATTTAATTGACTCGCTAAGCTGGCTCGTTACCTCTTCCCTCTACTTGCGAAAACCTCGTTTCGCAGATGACCGTCTCCCCGTATCAGTTCAGAGTTCTCTTCCCTTGTCGGCTAATTACGCTTTACCGATTCATGCCCTTTGCCCCTCAGAACGTCAAATCCTACCATCCTCCAGGTTTCCTTATCCACTTGCAAGGTATACCTCGTACTTTGCCTTCACCTCGTGGTTTTGAAGCCTTTTCTCGGCCTAGGGAGTGCCCCACCAGCGATAAGTCCTCGCTTTCCCATCAATGAGCTTTGAGCTTCGCCCTTCATCAAGGCGACAGCCGAACGAAACACTCCTTACTAACCACAGCCGCCCAGGTAAACACCTCCTCTTCTGGCAAACGTTTACCTTAAGAGCAATCACAAGGGCGCCAGAGCTCCGTTTCCCCTCCTCCCAAGACCTGGGGTTTGGCTCGTAAAGTGCTCTGACCTTTACGTTTTTTGAAACCTCAAAGGCTCAGCTACTTTTCACCGCTTGATCCCGAATGGTCCGTGACCACCATCCCACAGTGGAGCTAGGGATAATACATCACCATTTACCGGGGGGCCAGCTGATCCATCTATGCCGTCATTATAGGCTAGAGGAGCTCGAAGCTCTCCTGGATCCATGTACCAACATCATGCAGGTCTCTATCTTGGTCAATCAGCTATCAGCAATCAATAAGATCTCGCCAACTCAAATCTGCAATGTGACCGCCCGACCCCTCTCGCCGCTCGTGCGCCATGCAATGGCTCTTACGCGTTTACTTTCAAGGACCCTTGCACCGCTCGTTTGGGTCTGAATTTCGTCTGAGTAACTCTCAGCTTCCTGGTCAACGGGTGGACTGATGTGAGCTGTTTGCATTGTGGGTCTGCCCTGCTTTCGATCGTCGGGATTTTAAACTTGAATGTCCAGGCCTCGAGTCGTGTGCCTTGAACGATCACATTTTATATCTTTCCGAGGTTGATCCATCTTCGAACGCTTTGTACTCGAGTAATACTCAAGACTCTATCCACCATTATTACTCTTGTACGACTTTGGCCTTCGTTTAGTTGATAGCCATCATGACGACCACTCAATTGTCTTCTTCTGAGACCGGCAGCTATGACTATCTCATTGTTGGTGGCGGCACAGCTGTAAGTATTGACTTCGAATAAACGCTTCTGCCCTCCTGTTCAAAGGTCGAACAAGAGTGGAAGAATGATCAGTGTCCCCAACTTTCTACATCCCAATGCAGCAAGTAACGCCAAAGTCATGCTAACTGGTATCTCGCTCTCTTGCTCTGCAGGGCTGTGTCATCGCATCCCGTCTCGCAGAATACCTCCCTCACAAGAAAATCCTCCTGATCGAGGCTGGCCCAAGCGACTTTATGGATGACCGTGTTTTGGATTTGAGGCAATGGCTTAACCTACTCGGAGGAGAGCTAGACTATGATTACGGTACCACCGAGCAACCTAATGGTACGATGCTATCCTATCCCCTTTCCTACGTGGGCTACACGCCCAATCCAGTCAAAATCCTTATTCTAACGCCGTCGCTCAGGAAACTCGCACATCCGACACTCTCGGGCGAAAGTCTTAGGCGGATGCTCAAGCCACAATACCCTGATCTCATTCCGACCGTTCGAGTACGACTGCAAGATCTGGGAATCTCTGGGAGCGAAGGGGTGGACATTCCCGACGTTCACCAGGGTGCTGAACAAGCTCCGCAATACGGTGCAACCAGTGCATGCGCGCCACCGCAACCAACTGTGCAAGGACTGGGTGGAGTCGTGCAGCACAGCTATGGACATCCCAGTGGTGCACGACTTCAACAAGCAGATCACCAGCACAGGCAGCCTCAAGGAGTGCGTGGGGTTCTTCTCCGTAAGCTACAATCCAGACGACGGACGACGATCCAGCGCCTCGGTGGCGTACATCCACCCAATCCTGCGCGAGGAGGAGAAGCGGCCCAACCTGAAAATCCTGACCAATGCGTGGGTGTCGAAGATCAACGTCGACAAGAACGACACCGTGTCCGGCGTCGACATCACGCTGCAGTCCGGCGAGAAGCACACCCTGACCGCGAAGGCCGAAACCATCCTCTGCGCTGGCGCCGTCGACACTCCCCGCCTGATGCTCCTCTCCGGCCTGGGCCCCAAGGACCAGCTGACCTCGCTCTCGATCCCCGTGGTGAAGCACATCCCCGGCGTGGGCGAGAACCTGCTCGACCACCCTGAAACCATCATCATCTGGGAACTCAACAAGCCCGTTCCACCGAACCAAACAACCATGGACTCGGACGCTGGCATCTTCCTACGCCGCCAGCCCGCCGACGCGGCCGCGAAGACGCCATCCCCGATCTTCAACCCCAAGGCCCTCCCCGACGGCGACATCGCAGACGTCATGATGCACTGCTACCAGATCCCGTTCTGCCTGAACACGACCCGCCTAGGCTACGACGAGCCCATCAACGCATTCTGCATGACGCCCAACATCCCACGCCCACGCTCGCGCGGCCGCATATACCTGACCTCCGCCGACCCAAGCGTGAAGCCCGCCCTCGACTTCCGCTACTTCACCGACCCCGAAGGCTACGACGCCGCGACCTTCGTGTTCGGACTGCGCGCAGCCCGCAAGATCGCGCAGCAGGCGCCGTTCAAGGACTGGATCAAGCGCGAGGTCGCGCCGGGCAATAAGTTGCAGTCTGACGAGGAGCTCTCCGAGTACGCGCGCCGCGTCGCGCATACCGTGTACCATCCCGCTGGAACGACGAAGATGGGCGATGTGCGGAACGACGAGTTCGCGGTCGTGGATGAGAATCTGAAGGTCAGGGGGCTGAAGAAGTTGCGGATTGCGGATGCGGGTGTGTTCCCGGCCATGCCCACTATCAATCCCATGTTGACCGTTTTGGGGGTCGGTGAGAGGGCTGCAGAGTTGATTGCTGCTGATGCGGGTTGGAAGGGTGAGGGCGCCGTTCAGGCGAGGTTGTAGGTTGTTGGAACCTGTCTTGGCTGCCTCATAAACATGGGAAGGGACATGGCAGCTGTAGGTTCGGAATCGGGCTTTGGGAGGAGGATTGACGATCTCCTTGTACATGCCCCCCATCATTTGGTGTGCAATATCAGATAGTATCAACTATTGGAGATGTCTAGGTAGGTAGGGAAACCGGGAAGGTGTGCAGGGAAAAGTCCTTTACATCCAGTTAGCTAGCTCTTTAGGCATCGTGCCATTATCTCGTGTGATATCATGAACATGACGAATTTCAACCAGCGACCTCGTAAAGCACCCGCGAAGAGATAACTACACTCTCGAATGCGCATGTTAGAGAACGCGCAAACGGGGCACACACCCTCGGACGTGGCATCTCTCACGGGTATGTGTGTCCACCTAACTAGACACCTGGGGGTGGCTAAGGTACTGAAGCAGTTTCATGGGAGGGAAACATCCACAGATATCCATATTCCAGCCTGAAGCTCAGGGACGTGGTTCACCAGGAGAAGGATACCAGCAAAATGAAGCTGTAACATGGCGCTGAGTTAGTCTTGGACAATTCAATGATCGGCACAGTCGTGTTCATTTCATTTGAGAGTACTACCAAGTACTTCGTACGGGTTCGTCAGAAGTCATGAGCAGCGAGCTAACGCGTCATTCGCATGAAGAATTGAACCATTGTCCATCAGGCCTGTGATAATTCCATGACGCCCAACACTCAGGCTCTTGCGAAAGTGAACGACAATGGGACCATGGACAAACGCGGCAGGCCGGATACGCAGAAACCAATCCAGGTGAGGAAGGCACTTCAAGCACTGCTCCATTATCAATCACTGGCACTGGCAGCCGCCTTGTTGGCGTCTTTGGGGGCTTCCTTCTTCATATCCGTGCCTTTCGGGGCTGCCGCACCAGCCTTTTCCGTCGGGCTCACGACAGCGGGTTTAGCGTCTTTTGCTTTCTCCTGGTCCTCATCCTCGTCCTCCTCATCGTCGTCGTCGTCGTCATCATCATCATCATCATCATCTTCTTCTTCTTCTTCCTCCTCCGCCTCCTCCTCCTTGATATCCGTGCCCCTGGGCGCTGCTGCACCTGCCTTTTCCGTGGGGCTCACGACAGCGGGTTTAGCGTCTTTTACCTTCCCCTTCTCTTCTTCTGCTTCATCGTCATCGTCATCGTCATCATCATCTTCTTCCTCATCGTCGTCGTCTTCCTCATCATCCTCTTCGTCTTCCTCAGGTATCGAAAGTTTCTTCTCCAACGCTCTGATCTCCTCTGGGCTGGCCTCGCCGATATCACTCCCACGATGTTTTCTCACAACCGGGGGAATTGTTGGGCTGACCTCGGTTTCTTCCACTGCTGACTTGTTAGCCGCATTGCTGCTCAGTAGAGTATCACTCTCCTCAGCCGGCGTGGCTTCGCTTAATTTAGACTTGGTCTTTGTGATACTACTCGTCCGTCTCTGTTCCAAGACTTGAGCTTCGGTCGACGGCGCTTCACCACTTTCTGATGGTGTTGCAGATGAGGACGTTGGAGAGCTAGCAGTGGCCTCAGTCTCTGCAATTTTATCTATACTTGTCCGCTTTGCGCCCTCTGTTGCTAGCTGTGCAGGAGTTTTGGTCGCAGTGGCTTCTGTGACGGTATCCGAAGATTCCACCGCAGCATCTGACGAGAGCTTTGCGGCTGCTGGGGTTGAGGCTTGTTCAGATGTCGATGGTACTTTGGTTTGTACCTTTGCTGCGGCTGTGACTGCGGTTTTCTTTTGAGCAGCCTTTGCTGCAGCTTCAGCGCCCAGTTGGCGGAGGATCTGGTTGCCTGGAGTGTCTGCGGCCTTTTGCGAGCCACCTTCCTTCTCCTTATCTTTGTTGGGCTCTGTAATGGAGATGTGACGGGTCTCAGAGGATGCGCGGGATGGTGGACCAGAGCGTTGAGGGGTAGAGGTGGCGGTGTCAGCGGTTGTAGTGGTAGCAGGACCGGGAGCCAGATTGGCACTGAGCGTGCTGGCGCCCAGAGTGCCAAATTCATCTGCTCCAGCAATCTGCTCCTTGAGTTCACCGTACTCATTCCATTCCTCGATCTGTTCTATATCCTAGTAACAATAAGTATATCTCACCAGGCGTTGTGGGAAGGAGAAGACATACTCCAACAATAGTGTTAAACTTGACCAAGCCCGGGAGTTTTCTACCCTTTGATCTTCTACCCCAAAGCATGCGTGCCTTTTCATCAGTAGCAACATCGACGGCTCGAAATGGGATCTTGTTGGCCTTCAGAATAGTTTCCAGTCGAGAGGTCGCAGTTATGATATGCGATGAACCGGCCGTAAGAGAGGTGTAGAGATATAGGGTATCATCTGGTGCCGCCATGTCGAAAGGTCGTCGGTGAGATAGCAGAGTTTGTAGTCCAACACACAAGCAAGTCTCTGTTGCAAATTGCGATGCCGAGGTGACTTCTACCTCTTTCCTCCTGCCAAAAGCAAGGAATAAACCAGACAATGTCAAGTTTGTTCAGGGTATGAGATGCCTGGCTGAGGGCTGTGGCTGTACGTATCTCGATCGGGCCTGGACAGCTGTGCCCGAGGACTCCCAGAGTTTCGTGTTGCGTTGGGATCTGGGATTAGAGAGAGCCAGCACACACGACATGCAGATTACAGGTCACCTGCTGCACGGCCCAATCTTGAAATGTTGCTTCAAGTTTGATTGCAATGACGCGGGTTGGTTGGTGGGCTGGAGGATTGGGTGTGTTGGGTGGGTTTTGGTGGGCTGGTCACCAGAGCTGGACATGCTTGGTGGGGTCTCTGGGTGCTGTGCGTTGATGTCATCACAAGCAGGATGATGCAGCCTCTGTAAGTAATTAAGGTGCTGGAGTTGGGTGCAATCATCAGTGGAAGTTACTCAATTTAGGCGTTTGTTCCAGGCACCTGGCGACCGAGCAACACCCAAGAGACACCTACACAAACTGAGTCGGGTCATCTCCAGCCCCTGGGGAGATGCAGATTTCCGCCTAAACTTACCCAAGCCACCCCCGAGCTGCCCCTGCAGATTCGGAAACCAATGTCCTCGAGAACACACGTCTGGTCCTGATTGCGATGTTGGTCGATTGCACAATACAAATTCCTCACTTGCTTGTAGAATAATTCAACATCACCAGCAAGCTCCTTCCTAATCAAATCTTAACATTCTCGAATTTCTGCGAAACATTTCAATTTCGTCCTGTGGGTAGCATATAGTATCCTGCAACCTACATAGAGTCACATATCAAGGAGGAAGGCATCTTCAGAAAACCATGGCCAAACTGCCTCAGGGAGAGCATGGATAATAACCACTACTAAAGGTAGTTCCCGAGTTATGAAATTTTAACTTCTTCTCATTACCGTCATCATCATCATTACCCAAGTCGTCCTCACATGCCCTCTCCAACGGGTGCGTTAACTTCATGTCTCTTCTGCCTATCGATCTTCGGAGCTAGCGGCACTTCCTGCGGCGACCAAGCTTCTATCTTGCGAAGCAAACTCCCGTCTGTGAATTCGCTCGTAGGGTGGAGCTCGACCAGTGGCCTTCCTTCCACGCCTGAGACGCCTCGACCAGAGCGATTCCCCCCTTGTGATCTTTGAGTTGCATGCCGAGCGAGTAGGCCTTTGCCGGTGAAGGGGCTCTCTTCGGCCTCATCTGATGCATTAGACATTTCGAGTGGCCCATTCCGACGGGAAAATGGACGGGGTTTGGATTTCATTGTCATCCGTACTGATGGTCCCCGTTGGAGATCAAGACTTGCCTTGTTTGTGGCTTGGTCGATCAACGGCCTGGGCAGGTTGTCTTGTGAAGGCCGCATGAGGTCAACATCGCCTGGTCCCGTGCCGTCGATGCTAGGCCTAGTAGGTCCAAAGTCCAGGAGTGGTTTGAAAGAACCAAGCACATATGGCGTTGATTCTTTGGAATTCCCCGTCGACGGACGTGGCTCTGCTAGCTGTCCCAAGACAGGGTCGACCTGCTTCTTGTGACCTTCACCCAACATATTGACCAGGTACCAACTTCGCCATGAGTGGATGCCCTGATACCACTGGTCGGCGACGTCCTTGTCCTTGGTGCAAAAGAAGTGAGCAAAATTCGCGCCATCGAGAAACATTGACGCTTTCTGCTGACTCTTGAGTGCGAGGCACAGCTTTTTTGGTGGTTTCAGCCTCTTGACCTGCTTGCCTGTAGGGGTGTACACGTCAAAGTCTGACAGATGACAGATATTGGTACCATCAATGCCACTCTCATTCTTCGACACACTGATTTGTCCATTCTCCCAGAGCTTCAGCCAGCGCTTATCCCACTTGCCAGGTTTTGGCGAATGGTATATCTGTACCGTCGTTCCAGGGGGTTCGTCACTAGACACATCTTCAATGTGTAGGCCTCGTGCGGCCACCTCACTCTCCTCCATAACAAGGAGGTAGTGCTGGCTGTCACTGTCCCACGAGTTCATAACATCTCTTATTCTTTCATATCTCCGCAGCGGCCGCTCTAGACCAAGCTGCGAGAAATATTCAACGAGAATCGCCGTTCGAGCATCAATTCGCTCGGACATGACCAAGGTGGCCGAGTTCAAAATATCCTTACAGGTAGTGGAAGGGTTTATAGGAAGTGTAATAGATGAGCCCTTACATTTGATGCTGACCCGTCTTTCACCTGAGTTGACTGCTGATACTGGAGCATCAAAGTTCGGTGCGTTTGCTGTCGGTGCGCTGCTGCGCTTCTCATCTGTTCTTTTGTGGTCGGCTTCCTGTTGGAAAATCGCGTGACTACTCTGACGAGGCTCTATAGCAGATGAAATTCGCCGATGCTTTTTCTGCCGCTGAGAAGATGGGGGACCTCCGATTACAACTCTTCCTGATTTAAACCTCGAAGTAGGCGCTTGTGGCTCTACGGTGCCCGGGCTGTCTGTCTTAGAGGTTGGTTTGGCTGTGCTATCCTCTAGATGCTGCCTTCCAGGTTTTCTTGTCTCAACTTGGGTCTGAGGAGTGTTCTTTCGAACGTTCTGCTTCAGACGTTCTAGTTCCTGCTCCTGTTCCTTTTGTTTATGGCGCAATCGCTGATCATGGCGGCGTTTTGCTTCCTGCTCTCGCAATATTTTTAGTCGATCGAATTCGCCTTCTAGAATCAATCGTGCTTCTTCTCGAGCTACTTCGTAAGATCTTCGTAGACGTTCAGGACTAGGGAGCTCCTCTTGAGAGCCGGGAGTACCTCCACTTTCTTTACTTCGGGTCTCTCTGGTCGATGGCCTCTGACCATGCTCGCCATTGTTTTTCCGGGTCTCGCTATTCTTAGACTTGGTGGGAGCAGGTACGCTGGCAGGCTGTATCGGATGTTCATTCCTTCTCGTATGGTGGTGTGAAGGGAGGGGCTGAGCGGAGGGTACAGGGGGGTGCTCTGCCGTGGGCTTAGTTTTGCGATGATACCTCGAGGGCAAAGGGGTGATTGATAATTGTGTTACAGGTGAAGGCTCCGGCAGAGAGGGGACCGGTTCGGCACTATGATCACGGTTCTGCTCCTCGATGATTGTTTTGCGGACAGACCTGTAGCGCAGGAATTTTTGGGGTTGCGCCGGCTGCGGAGACACTTCAGTGGAAGTATTATTCATTCTATAGAAGGGCGCAAGACATGAAAAATCAATGAAAGATACCTTGACGGCATACCCGATGAGTAGAGAGGGATGGTCTGGGTCGGGAAACAAGAAGGAGTATGTCGTGTGCACCAGTCTTGGTGGTATGCGAAGCGAAGAGATCCTGGTTTCCGACTCCCGAGGGTCCCTTGTTTACTCGTACCACCAAAATAACACAGGCTCCCAGGCTTGCGGGCGCCCGCTCTCAGCCTGGAAATTCCCCGACCCCAGCAGGCCAATCCAGGACCCGCACACGTCTGAACAACCCTGCACGTTTCATGCAAGGCACCATCCATGGCTTTCAGACGTGCAGGAGATGAGATCACCTCCCCAGATCCGCCGTATCAATCAAGAACACCGACAAGCTGACAGCCGCCACCGACAGAGCTTGAACAGAATGTTCCGCAAGGCGTCCCTCATAACGGCCGATAAAACACAGCAAAGCCTCCGACTCCTGCATCTGACCCAGCGCTCTCGCCCACTACCACACACCATTTACCACATGGACTCCAATCTGCGGCCCTAGTAGTGAACGCCATATTCTTAAATTGAAGTTCAATAAGCGAGGTCTTCGCGTGTGCCTTGATAGGCTTGTGCGGTTCGTGAAGAGGATATTTTTCACGATCTCGTTCAAACCCTTGTGGTGAGGCGACCTCATCCGAGATCTCGCTCGTTGCCTCAGTCGAATTTTGGCGCGGCCATGCTGAAGAGCTATTATACGATGTCGTAGATAATGGCGACTCTCTCAGTTGAGGCGTATTACTAAGCCGATTGAGACGATCCGAGGGTTTGACTGGTCGTGCGATACCTTTATGGCCTTTTCTTGCTACTGGATTGGGCTTGTTTACCTCTCCAGCATGTCCCAAGGTCAGTCTCTCCAGGTCCCAGAACCTCAATTCGGACAGTGTGTTTCCAAAGGCAAGCATCGGGTGTAAGTCTGGGTAATTGGACGATGGCATTAGAGCACCGAATCGAAGATAGAACTGCTCGCTCCTAGGAGTTTCAAGTTCCAAGATCCGTTCGTAGAGTGGTTCGTCTTGGTACTCTTGGGCCACCTCAACTGTGACGACGCCGCCATCATTCTCCCGGATCGCTTTGCGAATGAATCCATTCCTCGTGTCTAGATGTTCTTCTGTCTTTGGTGAAGTGTCGGTGTTCGGTGGGGGCATTCGAGAATCAAAGCCGGTGATCTTCCAAATCACAATTTTGCTCTCATTTGCAGCCTTCGATATCACCAAATCTCCGAAGAATCTGACACAGTCCACGAAATTGGAATGCACTGCAGAACTGACGAAGTGAGGATAGTAAATGGTTCTGACCTCGTGTGAGCTTCGTTCTCGCTGAGTTGCCGAGATCTCCAGCCAGAAATTGGATTTGTCATCGAGATCTGGAATAGTCCAAACACAGACTCGCTCGTCATGCCCTCCAGTAATGATATACCGCCCACAAGGGTGCCATGATACGGTCAGGACTCCCTCACAGTGACCTGTCGCTTGACCGCAGATGACGATGGTTGGTGAGTCATGAGGGTTGGCATGACGTCGGATATCCCATATTCGAAGGCTCTTATCCATCGAAGCGGTCGCGACAATCCATGGGTAGAAAGGGTGGGTGGCCATGTCATTGATTGTACCATATCCATGCCCAGTCAAGGTGGCGAAGATTGTTCCCTCAAGGGCGTTGATCAACTTGAGTTGGCCCGAACCACCTGCAACAGCTAGCAAGGGCTCATGTTCATCAACATAGCACCAAGTGCAAGAGTTGAGCCCTACAGAATTGGGGTCGTTCTCCTCCTGCTCGTCAACTAACTCGTGATACATGGTGATCAAACTGTGATCTGAAAGTGAAAGACGGCCTATAAAGACCTTCTTCTGGCTGACCATGGCGAACACGGGTTCATCATTGGGAGGGGGGGCATAAGGATAGAATTTGACATCATAAAAATTGAAACGGTCTGTCTCGGTGGGTGTCTTGAATTTGTACTTCAACTTTGGAAATCCAAAAGCAATTCGAGGATTGTTTGCGGTAGCCATCCTGCTTCATCCAGGGATGGTTTGGTGAGATTTCTCTGATCGATCGTCCTTCCTTGCGATGGTGGCTTGCTGAGAAGTGCGAAAGGCCAATATGGAGGTGAGATCATGCATGCAGTAAGTCAAAACTTCTTTGCCGTCATAATGTCCATAAACAAAGAAAATAACTGCCCGCCTCTGAGCTGAATCATGAGCGTGATACTGTTTACCTTGCGGAGCAGCAAGTAATACCCGTGCGTCTCACCGGCTCTTGCCTGTTATCAAGGACTTGGGGTACCTTCACCAGAATTTGAAATTGATAGGAAATTACTGTACCTATCCGCTAAGCGAGTCTGTATTTTCCGACGATATAGGTAGGCACTGAAAACATTGGTCTAAATTTTGCGCAGAATTCATATTCAGGTAGTAGTAGTAGGACTGAGGATTCAAAGATTGACATTGGATGTTGCAACTGGATCCAGCCATTATTTATCGAATGCTGCTTTAGTCTCCTTGGCAACGGATATTCACGAACCACGACAGGGCGGTAGCTATCACCATTCGAGCTTCTGTCGAGCCCTGGGGCCTCCAACCATGGTTCTCGGGTTCGGACGATGGTGCATTTCAGGACTCTGTTATCGTAGCGGCTGGTATTTCTGGTGTCAGCACTGCGTTACTTTCTTCCACTGCTTGTAGCATCACACCTCCATGGAGTGCGGTTCCCCGGAGATGGTGGAAACTTGGCCTTGCATTGGGTATGTTCGAATGTTCCGTCTCCATAAGTCCAATCCTGATGTTGGTTGTGCAGCTCCAGGGGATTCTGGCGCCTTAGTGTTAAGAGAGGATGGCTTCTTTCTGGGAATGGCCTTTGCTAGCACTCCCAAAGCGTCATCGACGTATGTTCTACCTTCGAAGGACTTGCTTACCAGCATTGCACCGTATCATCATGAGTGGCAGCTTTCAGGGCTCCTGCCTGTTGTTGTGCCTGATGAGTTGAAAATGCGGACGACGTACCAACCAATGTACAAC
>Ga0105239_10000242_pt1 | contig 80979 bp, 80 predicted proteins | sample KBSC44metaG_FD_92761 | JGI IMG/M metagenome (GOLD analysis project Ga0105239, IMG submission 92761) | Corn rhizosphere microbial communities from Kellogg Biological Station, Michigan, USA - KBS C4-4 metaG | ecosystem: Host-associated > Plants > Roots > Rhizosphere > Soil | place: Michigan, USA...
ACGGTCGCCAATTCCATTCAGGAGCCTCAGCAATTGTTTTGTTCTTTCTGCAACTCAAAGTTTCACACCACACGCCGCTGATCACGTCAAGGTACACTTTTCACTTGACCTGCAAAGACCAACAACAATTATTTCCTAGTCTTGGATATTAGCAATCATGGTGAGTCCCATCCTCCCCTCATTCGCCCATCCATCGGCCCGCCGCCGAGAGCAGGAGGAGAAGCAGGGAGAAGCAGGTGCAAAGTCAAAGAAAGGCAAGGGACAGGCATAGAAGGGACGCCCCGACAACCACAAACCAGACACCTACACCACACACCACACAACACACACCACACATCAACAAACCAATACACGCACGCCTCAACCTCAGCCTTTTCGTGATTCTCACCCACGCTTCACGGGAAACCAAAATAAACACCACCCTCTTCTCCTGTCTTCTCACCAACTCTTCTCAACCACCTCCACTCAATCTCTACAGCCTCCATACACACAATGGCTAACATACAAACCTCCCAGACTTCCACCAACTACAAAGAAGCCTTCTCTCTGTACGACAAGCGCGGCAATGGCCGTGTCGCCCTCGAGTCCCTCGGTGACCTTCTACGTGCCTGCGGACAGAATCCCACCCTGGCTGAGATCAGAGATTTGGAGAAGACTGTAGGCGGAGATTGTAAGATCTGGATTCCACTCGTGCAAAACAAACACCCTGACTAACCAAACCCCAGTTGACTTCGATTCTTTCAGCAAAGTCCTCAATCGACCTGGCGGTTTCAGAGACCCCGGGGAACCCGAAGAATACTGTCGTGGCTTTCAGGTTTTCGATAAAGACATGACTGGTTTCATTGGCGTAGGCCAACTGCGGTACATTTTGACCAATTTGGGCGAGAAGATGAGCGACGAAGAAGTCGATGAGCTCTTGAAGGCCGTTGACACCAGCAGTGGTGAGATCAACTATATGGAACTTGTCCGGACCATTCTTGCAAACTAATTGCTCTGGCATGAATTAATTTGCAAGTTTGGCGTTGGTTCACGAGTACACGGTTTTATGGAATTGCACAGCATTGCCAATCAATCTTTGGAGTAGGGCGGGTGGCTTTGGCGCACCAACAGTGGTCTGAAGTCTGAGGTCTGTGATGCATGCATTCAAGGCGAAGCATCATTCCAAGCGACCAGTCTATTGGGGGTATCTCAAATATAAATACAGAAACCTTTGCATGCCCAATTCTTAGACTATCGTCCACCTTTCGACCGTTTATCCCGTCTGTTCAGCCCAAGGAGGTGCCGCAGGCCGCATCCCTTTCACCATATCTGACGTCTCAATCAATCCTCCAGGCAGGAGATAGATCGGACTGGATGCATGCAGTTCGTCAATAGCGTACCCAAGCACTAAGTTGCATCTTCCACATCTCAATAATATCCTCTTCTCGAATCCATCCTCCCGCTGTACAATGATTGGTCGGCGATCCGGTAACACATTCAACAAAGCTGAAGTGGTGGACTGTGTAGAGACAGCAACTTTGTCAATGTCGCCAGATGCAGAGATGGTGGTGGAGGCGGGGAGAATTAAAGCACCATCTTGGACAGGCTCTGCTCGTTGAGGTAAGGACTCTAGTCTGTGGACTGTGGCGATGACGACGTTGCTGCAGAGACAATGATATGTCCCAAATGGAGAATTAGAGGGCAGCGACTCCGAATCGCCCATCTCGAGAGGTATTGGGACTGGAAGCAGGAATCTGCTCTGGTGGCAAGACGTGTCTTGGTATTAGCGGGACAATGTTAAATATGCTGCACCGCCAATAAATGGTTTTTTTCTGGGTGACTTGGGGAACGAGGCTCGGGCATTTAAGTAGAGCTTAAGCACCCCGCAGATATGCAGGATCAACGCCTGAGAGGGAGCTTGCAAGGGTCGGGTGTGGGCAAGGGGCCCTTCGGCACTGGTGGGTGCCTGGAATCGCACCCGACGTCACCACTTTCGGTGGGACTTTCATGAAGACTCACTCTACAATTCTAAAATCGCGTCCGTCGCTTCTGCTCGTGAATCTGCCTTTGTCCCATTCCATCACCCTCTTTTATGGCCTCTGACCAATGCCGCGATCCAAGGTCGTGATAATAGGCCTACAATGCCGCCCTTTCTCCCTCGCAAGAGGCTGAACTCCACGCCACCCACCTCTGCTCGAACGACTCCGGCGAAAAAGGCCAAACTGGCAGATGCCTTGGACGCCGAGTCAAAGAACGCCTCTGGCGGAAATCAGATGAAGCCATTTTCCCTCGGGAGTGATGACTCTGACTCGTCATTGAGTGACGTCGACAGCGATGAGTTTGAAGACGTCCTTGAACCCGCAAAAGAGGAAGCCCTCGGTGTCAAGGCAGAGGAAGACAAGGACGATGACGATGAAGATATTGAGTGGGAGGATGCGGCTGCAATGCCACAAGAGGGTGCATCTTCACGCGCACCTCTTGCAGATGGTCCGATTGAGTTGATCTTTCGCAAAGACGATAATGAGATTGACTATGGTACGGCCGCTGCTACTGCCTCTGGGAAGAAAGGTCCAACGAAGCGGGAGAAGGAGGCTCGAGTTCGGACACATCAGCTTCATGTTCAGTTTTTATTGTGGCATAACTCAATACGCAATAGATGGATCTCAGATCCGCAGGTTCAACAGATACTGGTCCAACAACTCCCTGCGCAAATCAAGAAGGAAATAGACAAATGGAAGAGAGCAAGTGGTCTGTCGCAAGCTGAAACGCCTAGAATAGCGTCTCAGACCAAAGACAAAAAGTGTGGAAAGCAAAAGAAGCCAGATCCCAGAAGTGAGCGTGACTGGGGACGGCCAAGCCAGCGAATGGAAGTCGGGAGACCGGACATGAGCCATGGCGATCCTATAATTCCTTTGATGAAATTTCTGGCCGCTTACTGGAAGAATCGATTCGCAATCATGGCCCCAGGTCTCCGAAAACGTGGGTACGGAACCAAGCAGGCGCTGAAGCAGGCTATCTATTCCTTCAGAAACGATGAACATGACCCAGAAGAGCATGGTGAGAGGATCAGAAACATCAAGGAATTTCGTGTAGCAGCGAAAAAGTGTGAGGGGTCTAGGGATGTCGGAGCCCAGCTCTTCACTGCTCTCCTCAGGGCCATTGGTATCGAGTCCAGGCTCGTGGCGAGTCTACAACCCAGTGGCTTTGGTTGGACGAAAGCTGAGCAAATGTTGCCACGAAGGCCAACCAAGGCCATTGACTCTGACACAGCTTCTGATGACGATGAGGATGATGAAGATGATGTAAGATCCATATCCGAAATTGCGAGATCAAGGCCTCCTTCAAGGTCAAGACCCGTTCCAAAATCCAGAAAGAGTGCCGGATCAGCTATCGACCCAGTCAAGCTGGACTTAGATACGGAGGACGATCAAGAAGACTCCTCTGTTATTGACATAACACCCTCAATTTCAAAGAGACGCCCACAAAAATACGATCGAGACAATCCATTCCCAATCTATTGGACCGAGGCCATCTCTCCTATCACGAACAAAGTCCTTCCAGTGTCAGCACTGGTACTCAATTCACCAGTAGCAGCGTCGCCGGAGGTCCTCTACTCATTCGAACCTCGTGGAGCCAAAGCAGAAAAGACGAAGACAGTCATTGCCTACGTTGTTGCATACTCGTCAGATGGCACGGCAAAGGACGTCACAGTCAGATACCTGAAGAATAGGATATGGCCGGGCAAGACCAAGGGGTTTCGTTTTCCCGTTGAGAAGATCCCAATCTACAACAAATATGGGAAGATAAAGCGCTATGAAGATTACGATTGGTTCAAACGAGTAATGAGTGGCTACAGAAGACCAGACCAGATGCGAACGGCTGCAGATGATGTGGAGGATATGTCCGATCTGGTTCCTCAATTGCCTCCAAAGAAAGAGGTCAATGATGAAGTCGATACATTGCAGAGTCTAAAGGCCTCGGCCGATTTTGTTCTAGAGCGTTTCCTGAGGCGGGAGGAGGCTCTACGACCCGGTGCCAAAACTGTCAGGACCTTTGTTTCTGGCAAAGGAGACAAGTTGAAAGAAGAACCTGTGTACCGTCGCAGCGACGTCGAGCGATGTCTTACTGCCGAATCATGGCACAAAGAAGGCCGCCGGCCCAAAGCTGGCGAGGCTCCATTGAAGCTGGTACCCGTTCGTGCAGTCACGCTGACTAGGAAACGGGAGGCCGAAGAACATGAGAGACAGACAGGACAAAAGCAGATGCAAGGTTTATATTCGTGGGACCAGACTGAGTACATTATACCACCTCCAATTAAGAATGGTGTCATCCCGAAGAACAGCTACGGCAACATTGATTGTTTCGTGCCGAGCATGGTGCCCAAGGGGGCCGCCCACGTTCCTTTGCGAGGAACAGTTCGACTTTGCAAAAAGTTGGACATCGATTTCGCCGAGGCGGTTACCGGATTTGAATTTGGAAATAAAAGAGCTGTACCAATCTGTACTGGTGTGGTGGTCGCAAAGGAGAATGAGAGACTACTCATAGACGCATGGACGAAGTTCAACGAAGAACAGAGGAAGAAGGAAGAGACCAAAATGGAGAAACTCGTGCTGGACCTTTGGCGCAAATTCGTCATGGGCTTGAGAATTCGAGAACAGGTCCACGATGCTTACGGTGATGGAAGCGAATTACCGGCACTCACACAAGGCATGAGCAGAGATCAGCCGATTGCTCTCGACGATGATGAAGGCACCAACACGGCGGGTGGGAATCAACCATTCGTAGATGAGGACAATTTCGGCGGAGGCTTTCTCCTCGATGATGAACCGCAACCTATCCCTGAAGATCTTGAAATGGCTTATCACGATGAATCGCCCGAGTTGACGACGCAATCCAAGGGCAAAGAACGGGCAGCTGATGCGTACGGGTATCCCACTCCATCTTCTGTCTCGCCGTTGAAAGCAGGATTGCGGCGACAGAGAAAGTCTTTACTTAGAGAAGAAACCGAAAGCGAAGATGAAAGCTCAGAGCTTTCTTCCGCACTCAGTAGTTCTAGTGTCGAAGACGACACGGAAGCTCTCTCCGGTGACAGCGCACATGAGACGGGGGACGCCCATCCACAATCAACCTCTAAGAAACCAGCGAGGAGAAACATCGAAGTGCTGATACCTAGCACAAAACGTCGAGGCAAGAAAGAAGCTACCACCGCGACTCCATCCAAAGATGACTCTGTCGACGAACAGAATGCTGAATCCGAACTCGAGTCGTCTTCCAACAACGATCCAGATTCAGAAGACGACTACCAACCCTCATCAGCTCACGCATCGTCCAGAAAGTTCACGAAGAAAGTTCCTGGTGGAGGGAAAACGATAAGCGCGAGAAGGAATGCTGGTGCACGCGGCACGAGGCCCAAAGCTGTCAACTCACGCGATGAGGACATAGATGACAACAACGAGGATGAAATCGTCACACCCGAGTGCAGGCGCCAACGCACGCCTCGTCGTAGGTTTAGGAGGGATAGCACGGTCGTGACGAGTCCGTATTTCACGTGACCCGGCGTCAAGACGAAGGGATGTTCGCTTATGCCTTTCAACTCAGGAGTGTCTCGATTGACGTTTCTCGAGCATTGTACGAGGTGTCCCTAAGTGGAATTGCAGTAAGCAGGTTGCAAAACCTGCCGTCTGGCAGTATTCTGTAGATTTTAGAAACTGTCGAAGAAAGACAGATGATAATACCGTGCACTAGTTGGTGCTTCACTGTACAAAAACCCTTTCCCCGAAGTCCGTGAATGGTTCTCAGGCATTCCCTGCAAGCTAGATATGTCTGCATATCCATGCGCCGGGACACACCCACTAAACCAACCACATGCATACATACATACATACATACATACATACATACACACAATCCATCACCCGCCCTGTCACTCCCTCACCGTTTCGCAACCCCATCGTCGTCGTCGTCGTCATCACCCCCCTCACCCTCATCATCGTCCTCCTCCCCGCTACCACTACTCTCATCATCCACATCGCCATCCAAAACCTCCTGGCCCGCAAAAACCAACCACTGGCCACCGAGGACACTCTTCCGCCAGATCTTCGTAACCCCGTCCGCGCCATTCGTCAATAGCACCTGACCCTGCGCGTCGAAGCTCAGCGACCAGGCGTCCGGGTGGGCGTGCGCCAGCGTGCTCGTCGATGCGATGGCCGTGACGAAGGGGAAGGTGTAGCCTGTGCGCGCGATGGGCGAGGCGTGTGAGGGTGTGGCGAGCGGTAGGATGGGATTGCTGGTATTGTCGGCGGAGGGGTGGGGGTTGTTTGGGTTGCTGGGTGTGGATGTCGATGTCGATGCTGGCGGGTTGGTGGTGCTGCCTGTCGTGCTTGTGTTGGTGGGTGTGTTCGTGTTGGCTGTAGATGATGCCGGGGAGGACTGCGATTGCGATTGCGACTGTGAAGGGGAATGGGTGTGTGATGAGTATGCGGAGCTGCGCCCGACGATAGCGGACGTGAGCGACGATTGCGGCTGCTGGCGCTGGTGGGACGCATAGCTTCGCGTGGAGGGGGTCTGGGTCGAGAACGTTGATGCATTCGATGGCGTAATGACCGTGGCGGCGCCGCTCGTGCTTGCTCCTAGGCCCGACGCAGGAGCCTCCGACACCGCGAGCTCGAAGATCCTCACCGAGCCGTCCTTGCACGCCGTCGCGATGCGGTCGGTGCCGCGCACGCTGAACGGCGCCCACGCGACGTCGCGCACCAGCGCCAGGTGGCGGGGTAGTTTGATCGCCTCGTAGAACATCAGTCGGTGGCTGGAGCCGTCGTTCGGGATGGCTCCGGCGCCGAAATTTGAGGGCACCGCTGACCGGTAGACTTTGACATCGTGCAGAGCGCTCACCACGAGACTCAGTTGGCTCCGGTCGTCGCTGACGGAGTTGATGTACGCCAAGGGCGTGGCGTTCTGGTCGAAGCGGACTTTGAAGCTGGTCTCGTCGCCCCTGCTAGGCGGGTGTGCGCCGCACACGTTGAACTGGTCGACGAGCGTCCAGTCTTTCAGGTCGTCCGGGTTACTCGGCTCGTATACACTTAGCAGGCCCTGCCGGTCGATGAGCGCCAGGTACGTGTACACATTGTCGATCGTCTTGAGGTCCATTGATACGAATGGTACGCGGGGCGTGCTGGGAATGGTGGCGATGCGTCGGAACCGGTGTCCATTGTTCGGTGCTTGGCTCGGCTCTTCCATCCAGATGTGGCATTTTAGGTCGTTGCCGATGCTGGCGATATAGGAGCCGAGTGTTGGGTGTAGGAATTTCGCCTGTTGCGCGAGTTGTTAGTTTGGCAAACTCTTGGTCACTCCAGTGATCTCAGATTGAACCATAGAGCTCGCAAAGTGGCCAATATTTTGGCGGCGTTGGAGAATTCTTACATCGCGAATATCAGAATCATGCGCTGTGAAAGTATCGAGTAATGTCCGCTCGCCAGTCTTTGGATCTCGATTCCATACTTTGATCCGGTGATCGATCGACCCAGTCAAGATTCTACTGGCGTCAAAATTCGTGTGCAGGACTGTCACTCGGTCGTGATGCCCGGTCGCGAATTCTGCAGCTTTTGCCATAATTGACGCGCCAGTCTTGCGACCTCAAATCGCCCGGCGGCGGGTCTATTTTGCTGGTGGTGTACCTGCCAGGGTGAGAACCATCTCCAAACTCCTCGGTAAACTTAAAGATGGATTCGTATAGATGCAGTGTGTTGTTGTATCACTGAATTATTAAATACTATCATGTCAAATATGAAATTGAGCAAAGCAGCAAGGGGATGGCGTGCCTATCAATGCGAACGTTTGAGGTAGAGGAGGAGGTGTTTACTGAGGCTAATCAGGTGTGGTATCATTGGTGGAAATGGGAAGGCTGAGTTCCTCATGGAAAATAGTTGTTCCGCGGCACGCCCCTGCCAAGACCTTCATCCGAAAGAGGACAGACTGTCTTTCATTGACAGCATTACGAGTGCTCCCAAAATACATGTGCGGCGAAACATGGACTCAGCGTAAGCCACCGAAATAAATCGGAGACCAAGTCTTCATAAGACTTGTTGTCGGTTTCTCTCACCTCCACGAATAGAGCTAAAATGGCATCGCTGTGACAGCAACTCTATTGTTGCAAGACTCTCACAAGATGGCATCAAGCCTCAGCCATTCAGAGCGATGGTCGCTCTTACTTGTCGCTGGTGCCTCAATAGCAGTCATTTCAAACACGTTCCAAGGTGATGGCGCGCCACTAGTGGCATCCATTGCCTTCTCAACATTGGCGTTCTCAATGACATACGCTTTTATTCGATGGTCGGGTCCAGCATTTGCCAAAGCCGGGCTGAAAGGGAAGGATATGAGCAAGTTGAGGCCGGTTGAGATGTGTGTTGGAAATTTTGAAAAACACTTGTGAAGCAATCACTGATTTCTTGGTAGTCCAGAGGGTCTCGGAGCTGTTGCAGCATCCGTCTACATCCTTGCGCTGATGGCCTTCATTCCCTTCGCCTTCTACAAGGATATTGTGGCCGCGACTTCAGGGGGTGGTAATCGAGATGTCGTTCTTTCCATCACGGAAGTCGAAACCGGACGCTTCTTACACCGATTTCCCCATTCGAAGCTATCGTCATATCAATCAGCACTCAATACGCTACAAGCAACGACGATTCTAGGCATGGCGGACGACATCCTTGATCTTCGATGGCGGCACAAATTCTTCATCCCAGCAGTTGCATCACTACCACTGCTCATCGTATACTATGTTGATTTCGGCGTCACCTCAGTGGTGGTTCCGAATTTTCTGGTCCCATACATGCCCAACCAAGCTAGGCTAATTCACCTATCGTTCTTCTACTATCTGTACATGTCCGCTTTATCGATCTTTGCACCAAACTCGATCAACATTTTAGCCGGAATAAATGGTATTGAGGTTGGACAATCGATAGTGATCGCATCACTTCTCATCATGAACTCATCACTTTACCTCGTTCCATTCCCTGGAAATCCAGTGTTGAGCAATGGATACGCAACCCACCCTCACCCTGCAACAGACTCCCATCTGCTCACTCTCTATCTACTTTTACCATTTCTGGCAGTCTCCACCGCCCTCTACATCCACAACAGATATCCTGCCAGAGTTTTTGTGGGCGACACATACTGCTACGTTGCGGGTATGACATTCGCAGTGGTGGCGATCATGGCGCATTTCAGCAAAACGCTCCTCCTCCTTCTAATCCCACAGATCATCAACTTCATTTACAGCTGCCCACAACTCTTCAAACTGATTCCCTGTCCACGCCACCGACTTCCAAAATTCAACGCACGGACCGGGCTACTCGAACCCAGCGTCACCCAATGGACACCTGAGAAGCCACCCAGCAAGCCACTAACCGTACTATTCTTTGTATTGGAAAGGCTCCATATGATCCAAGTCACTGTTGACTCAAAGACAAACCGCATATCAGCAACGAGCAATCTCACAATCATCAATCTCTGGCTGGTGTGGAGAGGGCCGATGCGAGAGGATCAATTGACCAGAGAATTATTGTTGATGCAGACGGCTTGTGGATTTTTGGGGCTTTTTATACGACACACGATGGCTCTCTTGATCTTCAGCGTAGACAATAGAGGGAAATATGGGAATTCATTTCCAGTATAGAGGGAACAATAGCATATACCTAACTAAGCACCTACTGTTCTAGCATCCCGCAGTACTATATATGTACTTAAGTACTCCAACTCTGCTTGATGAGGCTTTAAAGATCCTATGGATTGCCCTAGAGTTACATAGTGTACTTAATAGTAAATTAGCATTAAACCAGGATTGAAGTAGAATAGATAAGAAGGTATTAAATTAGTATTAAGAAAGCTTCTGAGAGGTTTCTGAGTAGTGTATAATAAGTAGTGAGTATATAAGAAGTCTCTGAAGCCGCTCAGAAGCTCCTCAGAAGCTGTATCTAGGCTGAGTACGAGCCAAGGTCAATACTAGCTCGGCACCACCAGCTCGGCACAAGCACGGGCCCGGCTCTGGCTAAGGCCCATACCCGAGCTTATATACTTGGGACTTTTAATGCATCGTTAGCTTCGCTATAATCGCTCTTGTCGGTCTACTATGTATTCATAAACCACAATTTAAAGCCGGATTAAATATTTGTTTGTATTATTGACTCATTACGCTTAATCTTCAAATCTAAGCTAGCCGGGTCGAGTGAATCTTGTCCAAGAGTGATGACGCGCTATGGCATACTATGTATGGAAACTGTCTCGAGAGCCTGACTGTGTGATGATAGAGGCTGAATGAAGGGTTGGCAGCCAGGATCGAGTCTATGGGGTAACATTTAAGTCTTCCTGAGCCACCCGTACACTCGCACTCTCTCATTAGGTCGCCATTGTGCTGAGAACAGACTTCTTTCAGACGTCAAGCTTTTATTCATTTTATATATATATTATTCGGCCTTGAAAGCAACGATCCATTTAATATGCCCGTCATAATCCCCATGTGCAACATTGTTGTTGTCTGTGTGGCTCCATGTACCTATATACTAGTATCTCAATGATCACGTTAGACCACGGTATGTTTATCTGGGCCTAACCACCAGGTTTAATGGAGAGGGCCCCTGATGATTCTGGCACCTTGTCGCTATCATCATCCAAGGAACAGCCTCGGAAGCTGTTTCCCACGTTGTGAGGATTGGGGTGGTTTCCGAAATTCCATAATGACAATATTCTATTTTAGGCTAACATACACAGTAATATAGTAGCCACTGAATTCCCCAGGCCCAAAGTTGGATTTACCTATGTACATACACAGGGATAGTACTCCGTAAACACTCGGGGTCCGGCCCAAGCGTTGCTTCATCTCAGCTACCATATATAGTTGGCAAGCATTGGCTGTGTGTGCCATTTAATCGAGCCAGCCCCCACCTAGCTCGCTCTTCCCAGCATATGAGCTGGCATTGTAATAAGCATGCCGATGATCACAAGACATTCTCATACATAGTAAACTCCATGCCAAGTTGCTGCTGACGGTGAACGAGTGACGCCGCGGTGAACAGTCCTCCTGTAGGCACACTAGTGTTAATTACTAAATTTCATAACAGAAGAAGGCTGACTCGGATAGGCCTGGCTTAAAGTCGCCACTATCGTTTACAAACCGGTGTCAGGCCGCATCATCCATGAAGGTACCTAGGGTTCATCTATGAGGGGGCTGTTCTTGAGCCAAATCCGTATACGAGTTCCTGGCTTCTCTCGCCAAGCCAACACTTCGTGTTTGAACTCAGCAGGATTCGCCCCGCTCCTCTCTACTCGCCTAACTTTGCAGCCTAACTTTGCAGCCTAACTTTGCACAGGATACTCCAGACTGGATTCAACCCTCCTGGTTGCAAGAATGAATACGTATCGGGGCGGAACGCCTTGTTGACGACCACGCAGCTTGGCATGCATTGTCCCCTCCACCAGCTGAACATCCATCAAGAACAGAATTTCCGCTGAGGCTGAGCGACGAAATCTGCATTACCTCCTTCAAAGTTCCACGGAAGGAATTTTAATCAAATCATGGTGAAATTCCTGCGACTTGCTCCTGTGGGTTGCACATACATGTACGTCACAGAGGTTGTCTTGTGTCATGAACTACTATGTAACTCATGGTCATCGATTGAAAACCAGGTTTGAACTAGCCTTTGCTCTCCATCAGGCTGAAGCCCTCGTTTCTGGGGCGGTACTACCTTCAGATCTCGTGATGTTACTCTCCAGAAGCTCTGCCGTGGATATATAGGCTCAACCTTTCCTGAGGAGGGTATTTCCTCTACCCTTCTCCCTGCTCAGTCTGCTCGAACAGCATTTGATCTATCTCTATACATAGTATACCAAGGCCATGCCAAGCTCTCCCATGATGGTTAGCTACCGGGTGATACTGTGTTTGGTTGTACTTTCCATTGCAAAGGATGTTCTTTCCTCGAGCATCCCACTTCAATCCCGCAACTCAGTGAAGCGTAGAGCCCGCACATACCAGTCTAGTGCCACTGACGCCAATACTGTCCGCCTGCCTATTGTCAGATATGGGTCTCAGCTTCGCAAACGCCAGGAGGCATACACGGTACCGTTCGGCTTCATTGACACTTTACCTCATTTGGAGGTCGGTATCGGCAATACGGATCCACCACAGGAAACCAAACTCTTGCTCGATACTGGAAGCTCCGAATTCTGGGTCTACACGGCGGCTTTGCGCGACGAAGACGTATGTAAGTACATAGTACTGTCATGGTGTAATGAAGTTGGCCCCCAACATAATGCAGAGAAACAGGAAGTTTCTCTAAGAGTCGAGAGAGAGAGCCTTATCGGGATCAAGTTGAAGCTGACCTCCGTAGATGACCCCGATCTCTCCACATCAGATAAATGTTATCTGACACCAACGTTCAACATCACGTATGGAGATGGCACCGACATTGATGGCTTCTATTGCACAGAGATCGTCCAAGTGGGGGATCTCACTGTTACGAACCTCACCATCGGTGTACCGCAGACTGCAGTTGGTGAATTTGCTGGCGATTATGGCATCCTGGGCCTGGCTTTCCAAAGCGGGCAACGACCAACAGTGAAGCATGCAACACTAGTTGACAAGATGTTCGAAGAAGATCTGATCCCATCTCGATCATATGGCATATTCTTGAACCAAGCAGGTAAGAAGCATGCTGGTACCACTTGCGTACTTAGTATCTAGTAGATCTTCTAACCAAGTTTAGACTCGGATAATGGGGAGATCACTTTCGGCGGCGCCGACCTTAGTCGAGTTGTTGGTAAAGAGCTCACCCTGCTGACCATGATCCAGACCATAGATCCCGACGCACAGCGCATATTCACAAACTTGACTGAGATCAACATTGCCTTGGGCGAAGAAGCGTATGATGAGGCCAACGCTGTCACCCTTCTAATGCCACCCGTGCTGCTCGACACTGGTACGCCGTTCTCTCGCCTCCCGCCCTTGATAGTTGAAGCATTCGCGGAGGCTTTTGGCTTTGTCGAGTTCGACGATCCCGTGGGGTTCTACCAGGCACCGTGCGACATGAGAAGTGAACTTGGCGGCATTCGATTCACCTTCTCAGACTACGACGATAATGCGGTTGCTATTGAAATGCCCTGGTCGGAGGCGATTGTCGAATATTCCGACGGGTGTCTATTCGCGTTTGCGGAAGGGGATGAGGATGCGGACTTTTTTATCATGGGCCAAACGTTCCTACAGTCAACGTACTTGTACGTTAATTTGGAGGATCTGACAATTGGTCTGGGCCAGGCTAAGTGGGATTGAAAGGCTGGGGTCGCTTTGGAACGGTTATATACATAGTCGACGTTGACGTGGGCAGTGGGCAGGAGGTTGAATAGCACCAGATGCCTATGTATGTAGTCTTGGGTCACACCCATTGCTTAGTTCTTTTTAATGGAGGAGATTACCGGTGGAAATGGATGGACTTCTGTTCTTTCTATTCGCCAGCCCGCTCATCCAGGAGTTTCAAAATTCACGCGTGGAGGATCTGGTCACTACATCGTAGTCACGATAAGGACTCCGTAAATCAGGGTTCAACCACCCATTGCACCACGGCCTTGGCGAGGCATGCGATACGAGTACGCGCATCACTAGCCCCAGCTTCACGGGCGTATAGAAATTATCAATCAAGCGCTGGAACAGGAATTCCCAATGTTGATACGCCAGAGTTGGTCAAAAGGCTGTTCTTTGACCCCTCTGTTTGTCCTATTTCATGTAAACCAACGACCATCCATCTCTTACACAGGGCACAACTCTTAGAGCCTCGCTGTCGTCAATGAGTACTAAGTATTTACCAGGCCCACCCTCTAACCCAGACACTTAGCATTACAAGCCTAAAACCACCACACCACGGAATGGAGACCAATTCCGAGCTCCTGCTCGAAGGCGGCTGTGCGTGCAGACACATCCGCTACCAGGCCACTGGTGTGCCCTTGATCGTGCACTGCTGCCACTGCAAATGGTGCCAGCGCGAGTCTGGGTCCGCATTCATCATCAACGCGCTCTATTCGGCAGAGCACGTCACACATTTGGGGGCTGGGCCAGACACGATCGTCACGCCCTCGCAGAGCGGCAAGGGCCAAGTCATCGCGCGCTGTCCCAAATGCCATGTCGCGGTGTGGTCGAACTACGGTGGCGGGGGGCCGCTCGTGAGGTTCATCCGCGTGGGCACCCTCGACGATCCGCACAGGCTTGTCCCGGATGTACATATCTATACGGGGTCGAAGGTGCCCTGGGTGGAGTTGCCGGCCGGTGTGTCGAGTTTTACGGAGTTTTACGATTCACGGAAGGTGTGGGCGAAGGAGGTCGATGAGCGGAGGTATGCCGTGTGGTTGCAGATACAGGCTGCCAGAGCGGCACGGGAGGCTGCTTCAAATACCTAGATGGGAAGGTGACGGGTTGCATGGGGTGTAGAGCGGGTGAGGTATTTGATTCATTGGGTCTTGAAGGTGGGTTTTGGGCAAGATATGATGCCTGGATGAACATCACTTCGCGGCTTGGTTCCTTTCGGATGAAGCTGACTCCACGACACAGAATACAGTATTCCTCGACCGTTCAATAGGCCCCCTCTGACGAAAATATTCAGTTCAGTGTTGAACAACTGGGGTGTTTGCAGGGTCTGGACACACGAAGGATACATTGGAAGTGAATCAAAACAATCTGCACGAGTCGGACAAGATATCGGACAGATCAGAGATGCCCTTTTTATGCGCCTCTCGCAGTTTGAATCTAATTTCTGTATCGATTCGCTACCTATCCACATTACTTAGCCACAATGCAAGGGGATTCACACTTCCAAAGTCATTAGTAAGTAGTAGCTCATGACATGTCCATCGTGTGACCACAAATATCCATTTCAGGAAAATCCAAGAGGAAGGAAACAACACCAAAGATGAGTATGAGTGTCTTGGTTGGCAGTGGAATTCACCACCTAGTCATTGCTTGCTTCCTAATTCTCTAACGGCTTCTCGGGATTGGGGACCATGTCGTTCGACAGTTCGATGCTCCGTTCAAGGTCATCATAATCGCTGACACAGGCTTGGTGAGAGTTGGTGGAATTGCCTGCTGACACCATGTTCTCTACGGGATAGTTCAGTTCCAAGTTGTCGCTGTGGCTGGTTAGATCCTGTGGGGGAGTCATGTTTGCTAAGGAGTTCAGGCCGGGGTTTGAACTGGTGAAATAGTTGCTGGCAAGACCCATGTTTCCGTCAACGCCGTCCCAGCCATGGCCAGAAACTGCGTTCCCTTCTGGCTGCCCAGCGTGCCCACTGCTCCCACTCGTGAATTTGGTTGTGTCCCAGTGAAAGCCCTTGTCAGCAGCAACGCTGTTCCGAGAGTGGAAATCAGAATTGTTCGCACGAGAAACTTGGCTTGTCCATGGTTTCTTAGGAGCAGGGAAAGCCTTGCGTTCGGCACCGGCCTCCTCATCTTTGTCGCCAGCTAAGAGATCATGAACATCGCGACGGGCCTGGTCCTTTGCGTCCTTGAAGGCCTGGCTGCTCATTTTATGGGAGCCGAAGGCCATGGCAATTCCGTCATTGACCGATTCACGGAGACTGAGCATCGCGTTGAAATTGCTAGCCTTGAGTGCATGCGGAGAAGTTTGTCGAATCAATGTGTCTTGCAGTGCGACGAGCTTGAGGATAATGTGCACGGTGTCGACATCGACGCACATTGGTTGGGCCGGAGGCTTTGCGTTGAGGCCCCAATCGCCCACGCTCTGCATTGCCGTCTGTCAGTGAATGATATATAACGCTGAAGCGCAGAGCGCCCTACCTGTAGAGCGTCCTGAATAGTCAGATTTTCCATCCCGAGCCGTCTTGTTTACAGAATTCTGATGTAGGCGATCTGCGAGCTTTGTGAGATGGGTGGGATAAAGACAAGAAAATAGAGTAGACGTCAAAGATCAAATAAGATAGATGACAGTCAGGGTCATGCACAAGAATGTGCACGCTAATTCTTGTATAGAGTGCCGTCACTGTAGATACGGCTGCCTGTAGCAGGCATGATAAGGAGGATTGGAGTTTTCCTAGGCAGTTGCATTCAAGGCACTCTCACCTGTGATATTTGCCTGTGACTATGGATGTTGTAGTTATTTGGTGGACTGGTTAGTCACGAGAGACTGATGGTCAAGGATAGACTGTGGCAAGGCATAATATTGATGCTATTGTTCATGCCCTATGCCTTTGTCCTTGACTAAGATAGCCCGGGTTTGGTGTCCACCGATGATCTGTGCTAAAACACGGCGGCGGTTCTATTGTCCAAGCTCCAGGCTACCTCATGCCCTTATTCCTTCTGAAACTGATGATGTGGTGGCCAGATTCCTGTTTGCAAGCTCGGGATGTGTCTACCCGGCTTCTCATCTCTTAATTCTCTTGTAACGCTCGGCTACATCATCCAATGCTCCCTCAAACCCATCCAAGATTCGCTCAACCCCATCTAAAATTTGCTTCCTGCGAGGAAGTCCTTCTTCGGATGTGATCTGGTGGACGTCCATGATCTGGTCTGCCGCTTCAGGGACCTTACGAAGGCTCGATTCCACTATAGGGCTGAAATGGAAATTTACAACTCCATTTCGAATCGCCGTTTCCTGATCGCGGGTGAAGGGATGTTCCTTCTTGTAACTTTCATCTACCTTCTCAAAAGCCTTCTCGAGAAATGAGGGATTGCGTCTCCATGGTTTTTCAGTAGACCTGAGCGCAGCAAACAGTTCTCTCCAAGATGGAAAAAAAATTTGGGCCGAAATTGGGTTTGGGAAGACCGGTCGGTAAGCTTGGGTCGAGGAAGCCCCTTTCCACCAGTAGATCGTCGCCTAAGACGGAGGTTATGAATTGCCATGCCTTTCAAGAGAATTCAGTGAGAGCTTACGGTGTTTGCTTAGTTTTCGCCATTTCATCGAGACTCGGTGGGTTCTCCACTGTCCAGGAAAATATCGTGTCGGCGAATGAATGAACAGGCAATAAATTGGGGAACCAAACCCCAGAGAGGAGATAGCGAGAGAGAGAGAGAGAGAAAAGACAGGTTCAGTCCAAGTAAGAAGCCCTCAAGTAGTCTAACGCCAGGCTGGTGGTAGTCAATTATGACATCCTGAGCTCATCCTCACTCCTCACTGCTTGTGACTTTCACCTCACGCTCAATTCTCTAGGACGAGTATGCTCTCAGATATTTTTCACTGTTCCCATAATTCCTCGCTTCACCCACGATGATCTTGCCTCAGGTAACTGAACAAGATCCATAACTGGAACCTCTAGCTGTGCTGTGTCATGAACACAACGTGAAGAAAGTATGAAAGGGATGTTGAATTAGACATTGAGATTGGATTTCGAAACCCCTGTCGGGAAGCCCCCGGATGCAAAGGCTGAGGTCGCACGTGGGCCCAGGGGAATGGGCACTGGGCAGGGTATTATGAAGGTGGATTGCTGACGATGTTTCCCCACAACCCATCCTGCAGCAGGACCCCACTGCCCAGGGGCCGAGGTGACGACAGGATGATATGTTATAAACATATAGAAAGGATGGAGATCTTGGATATCATTCAAGATTGATGATCTCCGTCTCCATTGTGTGGGAGAACGTGCTACTTTATCTGGCAAATACGAGTCAGAAAAAATCGTCCTTCCATCCTTGCCATGTTTCCATCCAAAAGACACGACTATAAGATCCTCGAGAAAAGCTCTTTGAATCCTTGTTGATTAAGTAAACACAAATACTATGCTATGTTCTGAGTGCCAAGTAAGACGACTGATCGTGTGTAAAGATAAACTGAACTCCAGGGGGTATCCCGTCTCGTGTATATCGTTCCCCGCTCAAGACCTGCTCTATTCAACGCGGTTTGTTGTTGAGCGGCGGGCCATTATAAAATTCGCCACTAATCAATAATGGACATGCTCCATATCCTGCTCCCTTTCCTTGCCCTTGCCTTGTGCAAATGCAACCTGCTCTGCGACACCTTGAGGCGTTCTACCGCCATGAGTGTTTATGAGCTCATCGACACCTTCACCAAGCCCAAGACCCAGTCTGCCTGTACCCACGCTGAATGCAGTGAGCGATCCGGGATTTAGGTCCTTCCCTGACTGTTGTTGTGGCTTTGGAGTATTAACGCCTGAAGAACCAGACATGGGCTCCAACTCTGCGGGCTCTGCCGTAAGGGGCACTGACTCATGACCACCCAAGAGCGAAGATGGCAGGCTATTTGTGTCGGGCTTGGCCGAGACCATTTTTGTAGAAGTAGGACTGCTCGTGAGTACATCTGCAATCTTTGCGCTCAAGGTGGTTGCATCACTGCTGTTGTTATCGGATCGATCTATCTCACCACGCGATCTGGCCTTTTCGATTTCCACCATGAGTGAGGGATCTTCCTCCTCAAGCTCTTCGTCATCACTACCCTCGAAAAATCGATCACTCCAACGAGCACTATCCATTCTAGCAAGCCTAGATAATGCAGCCCGACTAGAGCTCATGTTAGAGTAATCGGTTGAGTTCGAGGGCGTGGAGAAGGCACTCGTGGTCTCGCCTGAGGCACTGATCTTACTGACAAGCTCAGAGATGTCATCACGGGATTCACGAATCTCAGAATCAGTGCGGCCTGGGCGTTGATTGGCCTCTTCCCGGATCTTCCAGTGAGCATGTAACTTTTGCAGGTCCTCCTGGACACCATCCACTGTTGACGGCAAGGCTGCTGTTGCGGGCATATCATTCGTGCTGCGCGACCGATCCGGCTCATCAGAATCAGAACTTCCCTCTGCGGATTCTTCCTTTGGAAGATCGGTCTGGCCCCTAACCTCCTCACCAGTCGGTAGAACCGCCTGTTCTGACGCCTTGGCCCGTTCAACGGGAGCTTCATCATCATCACGAGTGTGTGCGGCAGCAGTATAGGCGAAATGAGTATCACACAAGTGCTTAACAACCGGCCAGCCGTATGCATTAGCAAACATACGACGGACGATCATATTGTTGTGAGCATCTGGTTCAAGACGAACGAGCACCTTCCTCCACGAAAGATCCTTGTGGTAAGCTCTGGCTATTTTCTCTTCGATCTTCATTGGGCCCACGCCTGGTTGCGGTGCGAGCGTTGACTGGCTTGATTCAGATGGATGGGGGCTAGTTGGGCTCTTAGGTACACCGGATGGTTGTGATCCATCTCGTGACCCTGATCGTTTCGTGATCAATGTTCGCTGCCTTTTTGTTGGTGGCGGCGGAATGTCTTGTGGATGGTATACACGGTCGTGATGAATTGTTCTGGGTCGCGCACCAGGATCGAGGATGAATTCCCGTGATGGTAGAGGGGGGTTGAGAAGGTCTCCAGCAGATTCAAAGAAAGTTGTTCTTGGAGGAGCTTGGACCTCTTCGTTCTCGGAGTTGTTAGTATACAACGATGAGCCCCGAACGACACCCTTTGGCCGACCACTTTGGTCATCACTCACACCACTGTCCTGAGAGTTGCCACGAGCAGGCTCAGCTTCGGACTCCTGATGATGACTGTGGTGGTGCATAGTCTGGCCACGGCGATAAATCTTTTGAGTCTTGCGTGGGCTTTTTGGTGGCTGCTGACCGGCTTGTGGCTTGAAAAGATTCAATAGCCCAGACCAAATATTTGCGCCTGAAGTTGCTGATGAGTCTTCTGCCTCTCCAACAGGTGATGAAGGTTTGCCAAGAAACTGGGTCTCATCAGGTTCAGCTTTTTGATCGAAATCGAAAGCTTGACTTGCATCTGCCTGTGGAACAGCAGACTCAGGATCCGGTGAATTTTTGCCCGATCGATTACTTTCGTCACCACTATCGCCAAATAAATCGTTCCAGGTGAGTGCCTTTCTTGAAGCACTTGCATTTTGGCCCGTCATTTCAGCCCAGCCCCAGCCTACCATGGTACCGACAAGACCATTCTCTCTTCGTGCCTTGTCGACACGTCCGAGACCCCTCCAATCGAGAAATAGAAGACACGATGTACGCAATGGAACAATGCCATCGTTCACAACATTAGAATACACAGTGCGATTGCGGAATTTCTTCAGGGCGACATGTGCCGGACCTGTAGGGAGGATTCTGAGAAGAGGTTTGGAGCCTGGGTCAGGTTCTTTCTGTGCCTTTTGTGACTCGTTGGTGAGGCCGCTGATGACGGCGCCCCACCCATTCTTTGCAATAGTCGGTGCACGCCATGTCAGTCCAAGGTCCTGGCCAGTTCTGCCAACAAGCCCAAAATCCAAAGCAAACTTGACATACATTGGATTTTCGTTGCTAAGGCCAAGGAATGGAGAAGCCAAGGCCACAAAGTTGATGGGTTTGATTAGATCAAAAAATTCTGGAGAATGCTTCTGGATGTAGGCAATAGCATAGGTTTGAATCAAACCGCCAAGAGAGTGGCTGATAAAGGAGATACTGGTGATCTTGTATGGCAAATTGTGGTCCTTATGATGTTCATCTTTGACAATGCTGCTGTGTTTATGTATAGGCTGGGTTCCATCCACAGAAGGAGGCTTGGATCCTGTTAAGGTCTTGGTAATGGTTTTCGATATTGAGCTCTTGACTGGCAGGTATGGTTGATCTGGATACGTGAGGGAGAGCACGTACTTTGCGAAGCGTTTCCCCAGATATTGAATACCACGTTCTGTTTTGACAGCGTTCCCGCTGAATCCCCGGACGATGACTTGCTCTTCGTCATCATCTGTGTCATCATGGCCACCTCTTGCGGCAGAGACCTCCGGTGTAGGTCTGGTCCTTTGGTCGACGGCATCCCGGCCGAACTGGTTGGATTCTGCCATCCTTCGCATATGTATCTCAGCCTTCCTCTTCTTGGAGGCCTCTTGCGCCTCTTTGGCTGCCGTATCAATGCTTTCCTTTAAATACAACATGTCCGCCCCCAGGTTGCTGTGTAGACCATGTGTGAGAAGAACCAGATGTATCCTTTTCGGTTTGCGAGGTGTTTTGTGGTCTTTTTCCTCGGTATTCAGTTTGTCACCATGCTGAGGCCCTTCATGCACTTCGACATTGCCATGTTCTTCCCACTCAGGGAATGGTGGGGTATTCCAGAGGGACTCTGTGTCGTCAATAAGCAGTCGAACGGCCTTGGAAAAGACACCCCTTGGTTGACCGGTAGCCCTCGTGCGGCTGTGTTGATGATCTTCTAACCTAGCTGGTGCTCCCTGACCTGAGCCGATTACTCCGTGGAAGCCCAAGTCCACCGACTTCTCGTCTCGACCAACCAGTAGCTCGTAGTGTACAGCAGCACTAGTAGAGAATAGGACTTGAGATGCGACCTCTATGACCCATGTAAAAGACTTTCGCTCATTGCCTTCATGGCCCTGTCCTCTCATGAATGAGTGATGGGCATCTTCACGTACTTCTTCAGGAACGGTCAATTTTGCAGACCAGGAACCACCGGCTTTCAGTTGAGGCTCGAACTCCGGGGCCCCTTCTTCCTTAGCTCGTTCGTGTTTCTTGTAAGGATTGTATGTGGAAGGGTAACAAGCCACGTAGAGGGTGTAAGGGCCATGAAGATAAGCGGCTCTCAGCGGGATGGCTACAGTATTTTTGATCTTGACATGGAGATGGGAAGGAGCCGGGAGGATGCGATCGAGACTGGGCGTATATTTCAAGGTATATCTGAGCCAAATTTAGCGATTGCGAGAGGAGATAAACGGGGAGACTTACCTGACAACCTCACCAACCTTGACAGAGCCTGTTTGATGTATTAAGAGCATGATGGCGGGACAGGCGTGTCATGCGACTCGACGAGCCGAGGCCTGTCTCGTTACCGCTGATTTAAACTGGAGGTTTTATCTCCAAGGATGTTGCGACATGCCATATCGAAGTTGACCCTTCCTGGTCTTTCAAGTTGTAAGGGATCTAGGCAGAGGGGAGTGTGGGCGCAACCGGAACGGAAGGCCGTTGTGTATTGTGCTTTATGAAAAATACAAAAGCACAAGGGTGACCACCAGATCCCTCCCCACTTGGTCCTTGTCAATGTCAGCCTGGTGACAAGAAGGCACGCGCACCGCCCGCGCCTTTCCGCCTTGCACGTGACATCCACGATGAGTCACGTGGTTAACCTTGTAAACTCTGTTTCATGTGCCTTCCTCATGGCCCAACGTCCTTCATCGGCGCAGGTTTTCGTCGTACTGACAGGGATACAGCGTTATATTCTGTTTAAGATACCCATTTCCACGCAGTGGGGCTAGTGCCATCCTAATCATTTTTCCACCTAGTATGGTAGGTCGTTCGTGCCTGGTTTCTTGCTTTGCAACACCGCCAGAGCATGTTCTACTATTTGAGTGGCCTGCTGCCCTTCCTGAGGCAAGCTCCTCCAGCCCACTCATACACAAACTGTTTGAGATGAGTGAAATGGAAGAAGGACTCGACTCGGCTGGACCGGACTCTTTACCCACGAAGAAGTTTGATGTGAATCCTCATCAACCCGCTTGTTGTCATCAAGGTAACCAGGTCGCTGGAGTCTGGTCTCATGAGAGCGGTAATAACGTAGTATCCACCCTCTGGTAGAATTTCTGAGCTCAGGTGGTATCTACAGGCCCTCTCCCTTTTGGGCCTGTGATATACCCAAGTCTTCCTGGCCGTTTTCGTTCATACATGGGCCCGGGCACGATCTATTCATCCAACGTGGCCGAAGCCTCTGCTTTCTCCTTCTGTTTCTCCTCCTGCCCCTCCTGCCACCTTTCGGCTGAGACCTCTGAATCGATTGTTCCACTGCCGGGGAGCTCAAAGGGGGCGCCTTTGCTCCTTCGGCGATCAGCCTTCAGGTCTCTCGCAAGGCCTCGCATCCAAGCCACCAGAAGGCACGCCATGCCGTCGCGATACCACATCACTTCATCTCCTTCCCCTTCCAGAACACCATCCATTTCAGTATCACTAGTGATAAGGGCGGGGAACATGTCTTTGTTTGCTTTTACCATTGTCGATGCTTGAGTTTGCACCACTTGTCCCCTCCCGATGTTGATCGAGATGGATTCGATGCGGTAGAATTCGCTTTCGATCGTCCTTTCCTAGTCAATAAGTCGATCAACCCCACGCCTTACACGAGAGATTGCAAGGCTATCGACCAGGTGCGCAAGTCCACGATCGATCAACTCACGCCCCATTGGTGTTGCTCCCGTCGCTGCTCCAGATTCGCAATCCGGGGGTAAATCTAGCTGCAGTGACTCAAAGTAATCCGATGAGTCTAGGAACTCATCCTCGGACGAGCCAGGTAGTTCTTGGACCTTGGGGACACGTAACTTCTCGAAGCGTCTCCTCCATGACTTGAACAGTCCTAATTGCCAGCCAGATTCGTCAGCTGTAGGTATTTTTATGATGGACTCTTAATTTACATGGCTATTCGCATGCCTTAGCCTCTCATTGATATACCTAGCTGCAGAGGCCGAGGTATAATTCATATGGCTTGCCGCATGCCTTACTTCCCCGTAGCTGACTGTTTCTGGTGCATGGGAGCCGAATGCAATTGTTTTGATCCTATGGCGTCCCGAGGTCACCCGACCCCTTGACGCACGAAAGCCAGACTCCAGCATTGATTGAAGCGGGTCGTGAAGCTTCTCCATTGCTCCGTCCTGTATAATATGGTATACAGTTTGCGTGTATGGGTTCTCATAAAAAGTGACATTTGAAAGGCATGCCGCCACTACCTCCGAGTATTGGATACCCATGATTGTCGCTGCATATTTGCTCAAGGCCAACAGATCCGTGACATGATTTTTCAGATCCTTGTCTGATTTTACATGCGATAAGAGTATTTCCACGTCATCGTACAAGCTGGTTTGCAGAGCAACCTCAAGCAACACAATTGCGAGATCATGGTGACGCCGTGATACAGTACATCTTTTCAAAACCGTATATCTACCTCTGGATTGACGTTCCGAAGCTTTTGCTCGAATCTCGGTCAAAATCGGGGAAGATGATGTTGATTCGCCAATGTGAGAGACTGTCACGGATGTTCTCTTCTCCAGATCACTGGTATTTTTCTGCGTCTTGGTTGTGAAGCGATAAGCCTGTCTGAGTTTCCAAAAGTTCGATGACCAGTCAGGTAATGTAGAACACCGGATAGAAGCTTCGCAAAGTATCCTGGCCAACTGGAGACGAGTCTCCCAGATATCGGCCCTTTGCAACAGAAGCCATGCTTTCCAAAGGTTTGGCGCCACCGTGAGGGGAAGGGTGTCTTCCATCTTGGTCATAAGCATGCATGATCCTAACATCACTGGACCTGACATGGTAAGCCCATCTTGATGCGGCATAATCCAGGAATGGGTAGTCTGGGAGCAATCGGGCAAGATGTTTTGCATTGAGATTCTTGACATCTCCATCCTGGGTCAATACACAGGCTGGTTGCTGCGGAAATGATAGGTATTGAAAACATCTTTTCGCGATATAGCACTCCGGATTCCTGTGAAGAGTTGGATTTGGAAAGAACTCCACTCGTTCAGTCAAGAACTCTTAGACAGACTGGTGAGTCAGTGTCAAGTAACCATCCTGAACATCGATCAAACTGCTTATCATCAACAAAATCTCACCAAAGTCTTCAAAACGGTCCTCAGTTTGCATGGCAGTCATGTTGTCCTCCAGAATAGCAAACTCGGCAACTTCACTGACCGTGACTGGCCGAGCACAATAGCTTACAAGGGCCAAAGTTCGTTCCAAAATCGGCCACTCGTCGGTTCCATGCAGCTCCGATAGAATCTTGGAGTACGTAGATTCGAGGGTTGTCGGCATCTTGTCGAGGACCCTGCGGATCTTATTGACTCTGCGATCCTTGAGTTTTGCAAGGGCACTCAATTGGCATTCTGCGTATCGGAACCTAAGTGCAACCGCATCAGCCGTTGCCCAAAAATTATCATGGAACAGCTGCACATCCACTTACATGCCTGCAGATTTTGATACAATACCAGAGATGATCATCTCTTTTGCTTTCAGCCCGAATGATGTTAAGCTCGTATCATTCTGAAGTCTTGCCTTTAGATGTAGTTCGATATCCCCGTTGACTACTCCTTCTCCCATGAATGCATGGATGAATCCGAGGTCTTTCAGTAAAGAAACGGGACCTAGAGATGATGATGGTCGGCTGGTCGCCAGTAATTTGGCATGTTCTCCGCCACGTGTGAGGATTTCACTGAGTATACCTCGTAGAGACAGACTTTCTAATCTTGGCTCAGCACACTCGTCAAGGGCATCAATGAATATGTAAGGGCGCTCCGTGCCTTGAAGAAGCGTGAGCAAGATCCCTGTCCACTCTTCAAGTCGCGGTGGGCTCGCTTGGGATGATGCAGACAGGTGAGTTGTGTACAGCTTCTGAACGAAATCAGGGACGCCGTCGCCTTTCGCAACGAGCTGATAAATCAACGATCTAACCATGCCCTCGGCGCTCTGCTTAGCATTGTCATTGAAGTCGAAAAAGAAATAGATGATGTTCACTTTGTCGCAGAGCAGCTGGTTCTGAAGCACATGGCATATTGCTTTATAGGTCATAATGGGTTTTACCGGCGCCAGCTACAGGCCTTGTAAGCCGGATATAATATGTCCACAGGTAGGAAACTCACAAAATCCTGTTAGAAGAAGACCAGAGCGACTGTCCGACTTCCACCAATCACTGAAGATTCGACCCTCTAGGAACCAGTCACCAGATCTATCATTATCATAAGTGCGAAGATGAGCAGCGTCATAGTTGCTACTGTAATTGACTTGAGATACCCACGACAGTAGGTCTGCTTTCATCTTTGTCCTCTTAACTTCCTCGTCGTTGAAACGAATACCCTGAAGCTCATTCTTAAGATCTTTATAGTGGAGCTTCCCCTGTTTGTGCATGTCATGGAGATCTTCTGCCACAGTTCGGATGTATTGCTCAATTGCTTTGAGTAAAGTCCTAATAGTCTTGGGTGAGAAAAAATGGTGAAGGAAAGCATCAGCCCTTCGGGCGGGCACACACTGGGAAGAAATAATGGGAGGTATGCCCACCTTTGATCCGTATCGAGCGCCAGATCGAGCACCAACTTTGCCTGATCGAGTACATGTAGAGCAGCAGCGGTCTCTTTGTTCATCACTTTCCCGAAAGCGACAGAAATGCCACCGACTGTTAATATCTGGTTCAATCGAGCCACAATAGTCTTTGCTGCTTTCTCGCTTGCTTCGAGGGGAGCTCTAATGTGTTCCAAGATTTGTTGTCGAGCGCTGTCGGATTCATCGAGCTCGCATTCAAGCTGTAGGCCGCGTAGAATTCCGGTAAATGCTGACAACTTCCCGAGAATGGGGATAAGCTCCCGTTGCAGTGACGAAGGCTTGTGAACATGCTTCTTAAGAATGTCGCAAGTCTTGTCAACACCATCGAAGATGCCGATGATGCTGCCTATGAGCCCGAGAATTCACACAATTTCCGCCATGCCGAGACAGGCCTATTCAAAGGTGAATAGCCTGATTTGGGTCGAGCTAAGTCATTTTAACATTGTTGGAGGGCTGGAAGCAAAAGACTGAGGTGAGGTTAATCTTAAATATCAGAGCCTCGCATGGCTAGGGGGAGGGGTACTCAGCCACCACATACATAGCTGCACTCTTAGTTAGAAGCTTGCTAGCTCGCACAACATGCCAGTGATTCTCAGCTGCGAAGGAAATGTCAGGCTGAGCACTGCCACAACAAAGTCTGCCGTGGTGACAACCAATCACATCATGGGGAAGTTCAAGTACAGGCTTTTTGGGGGTGGCGAGAGTAACGCTTTGCTGAATACTGTGGTTCGCTCTGGATGTCATCTACTAACCCTGTGGGGTACTTGGCTATATATTCAATACCAACTATGTAAGTGTACAAAGTGCCCCGTTGGAAAAACAAAGAGACGACAAAGCTTGCTGCTCTGCTAGAAAAATGGACCCAGCTTGGATATCGATTTCTCCTGGGTGCGTGTATATATATAAAAATATATAAACTTCTCTATAGCTTAGACTTAAGCATGTCGTAAGGCGTGATGAGCGGGTCATAGGCGCGCATGCCCAGCGTATCTCCTGGCACCGTCGCGGTGTGGTACCTCAATCCCGCGGTGTCAACCAGATCCGGGGTCAATTCCTCGACGCTCGAAGCGCCGATCAGGCGCATATTCATGACCATCTCGTCTTTCAGCAGCTGCATTGCGCGGTCGACACCCGGCAGGCCGTAAGCGGACATGGCGTACAGGAAGGGGCGGCCAATGCCTACACCCTTGGCGCCCAGACATAGGGCTTTGATGATGTCTGTGGCGCGGCGTACGCCTCCGTCGACGAAGATCTCGATTTTGTCCTGCAGGCCGCGTTCCCGGAGCACGGGCATGACTTCGGACAGGACCTCGATACCGGAGCGTGCGAAGTCGAGTTGGCGGCCGCCGTGGTTGGAGAGCACGACGCCCTGCACGCCGGCCTCGATGGCCTTGAGCACGTCCTCAACGCGCTGTACGCCCTTTAAGATGATGGGCATCTTGGTCACGCTCTGGAACCAGGGGATGTCCTTCCAGCTGAGACCCGGGTCGATGAAGCTGGAGATGGCGCGCGCGGCGCCCTGGGAGCGGTCGACGTTTTCGCCGCTGGTGCTCTGCACGTTGGAGCCCTTGTCGTCAAATTTGCTGCGCATGTCCTTTTCTCGTCGGCCCAGCTGCGGTGCGTCGACGGTGATGAACAGGCCCTTGCAGCCCCGTGCTTCGGCGTGTTTGACTATCTTTTCGGTGATTTTGCGGTCTTTGTTGACGTATAGTTGCAGCCATTGGCATTGGTCGCCTTCTCTGGCGTCGCAGATTTCGTCGAAGCTGCATGATGCGAGTGTGGGGATCATCTGGATGACATTGTGTTTTTTGGCGCCTCTAGTCAGAACGACTTCGCCTTCAGGATTGCCGAGTTTGCCCAGGGCTGTGGCGGTGACGTAGAAGGGAATGTCGCACTTGGTACCTAGCATGGTGGTGGTGATGTCCACGTTTTCCACGTCGACGAGGACCTTGGGACGAAACCAGATCTTGTGGAAGGCGTTGTGATTCTCTCGCATGGTGATTTCGTCGTCGGCACCAGAGCTGTAGTATGCCCAAGCAGGCTTTTTCATAACTTCACGAGCGACAGTCTCAAAATCGAGGAGGTTATAACATGCCTCGAGCGGAGGCATCTTCTTGATGCGCTCTTGCCGTGCCTTTTCATCCGGGCTTTCCTCTTTCTCTTCCTGTTTGACAGTCTCCATGTTGACGGGGCCCAAGTGCTTGTCCTCGGGCAGGAATTTGTCCAGAGTGTCGGGTGGGTGAATGGGCTCATATTCTTCGGTGGCATCTTTGCCGGCATACTTTAGGATGATCTTGGGGCCTCCAGGATGCTCTAGATGGAGGTGTTAGTGGAAGGAGAGCAGCTTGGACCTGGATTGGGGCGGTCGGTACCGGGTAAGAACTCAGTGACATCGTATGCTTTGCCATGGACAATAACCCAGCAAGAATCTCTAGAATTGTGTTTTGCGACTTCATCACCGGTGAGGGTGCCCACGTCTGGCCGCTCTCCCTTGTCGCGATTCATGATTTCTTTCAGTTGGGGACAAGCAGCGGATCGCTCTCGGGATCTCGGACTGGGGCACGGTTACGAGAGTGGGAGGGACCAAAGAATACAATGAAGAAGGCCAGGACAACGAGGGCAGCAAAGAGGATTAAAAGGAAACGACCAATGCTAGGGATTTGAGATTGTGTTCTGATTAGATTCACGGGGAAAGAAGAGTAGTAATGGAGATCCATCTTGCCGCGATTGGTGGAACAGGTCCATACTGATGATGTTGGTGGCAGTACTGTAGATGATGATGAAGCTTGGGCTCACGCCAGTGGTGGTGGAATCATGCTGGAGATGTGGGGAGAAGATCGAGGGTCTTCTTTCCGCCCACCGATGTAAAGCACGGAATTACTAAGTAACCGACTTACTATTGGGCTGTGTGCTGGGTGTGGGAAAGGTTTCGGCTAACAGCAACGTCGACGAGTAACTGGGGGGGGTTTAACTAACCGTCGAAGCCAGGCATGGAGGCTAGTTAAGCAACGGTAGTTAAAGTATTGCCCTTTCTCGGCGGCCCTTGTGCCGACACCCACTGGTCGGGCTTGTCGCCTTCTTGACGGCATTCTTACCCTGGAGCCTCCGGGTTCTAGGGGGGACCCTGCCGACCCGTAGGCAATGGTTGGCGGGCGCCTCGGGTGAGCTGGGGCACCACCGGGGCACCACCTGGGCACGTTGACGGTGGTGGGTGGATGTTCTTGGTTTTCCACCGAAGGTCCTTGGTTCATGTCCGTCATGTCTCTTACGAGTCAAAAGTCAACCAGCCTTGTTCATTCGAGATGCAACCTGCAGGTGCAGACCCGAACGAGTCATGATCGATCAACCATGCACCCGAAATGGTGGATTTGTAGCTTGCGAGGCGTGTGCACATCTCTCTGGCTGGCTAAACTCTTGGGTGCTCACCGATCAACACAACACGAATCAAATAGAGCCGCAACACATGGATCAACAGGGAGGGGGGAATATATATAACTCGTATAAACCAGAATTCCCGTTGTCCAATTTCTCCTTTCTGATGTGATATTATGATTAATGCGTGCCTCATCCTCACACCTTTCGCCAGTCACGGGTCGAAGGTGAGCAATTTGAAACATGCTTCACGTGTCACAACTCACGAGGCGCTCGTATCCGTACTGAGTCTGCCAGTGGGCCACCCAAAGGCTTGTGCTCCCACAAAGTCTGGGGTCATTTGGAGGCCTCGAGGCCCCAAGGAGCCTGCAGGAGGCAGGAGGCAGTCCGTGGTACAGGCCCTGGCACAGGTACAAGCACGCGTTGATATCACAGAGTGACAGTGCCTGTCAGTAAATTATGGGGGCGGGGTTGTTACAAGTGCTCCGTGCGACCGCTCCCTATTGCCTAGCTCCTAGGCCCCTAAGGTAGGGAGTACGCAGCACTGATGTTATTTATCAACACCAACACAAACGCGCCTGCCAGGCCTTGCCCGCCACTAATGACCATGGCCCTGCAACAGCACTACGACACCACAGATAAAAACATCGAGAAAACCTTCTTCACTTCTACCATCATCATTCTCATTCTCAGTGCTACTCTCTCATCGCACATCCAAATTCCACCTGCTCCCTCCCTCCCCCCCTTCTCTCCTCTATTCCTCCTCTGTGTTTCTTTTCTTCCCTTTCTTCCTCAACGCTGTCGTTTTCCTGTGATGAAAGAGCTGACCTCACCACTGACCTCAGTGACCATATCAGGCGTCTTCTCGAGCTGCCGCTGCCACCACATGACTCTTTTCTGACCACCACTGGCACAAGTGACTCACTACTGGAAACACAGGGCCTAGATAATATTGCACTGCCCACTTCATATTCCAGAAATGAAATAGAAAAAAACAAAAGAACTGAACATATTTCCGCTGAATCCGCCTCCTCTCCACCAACCCACTCCTACTATTTCTCCTTCTCCTTCTCCTTCTACTATATTCCACATCACAATGAGTGTGAATCCCGCGCCGCCGCTAATTACTACAACCACTGCTCCTCAACCTATACCGGCCACTTCCATCGAGGCCAAACTTGTCGTCCTCGGCGCTCAGGGTGTAGGCAAGACGTCCCTCGTTTCGAGATACATTAATCCCACCTCTCAACTATCCAGCAATGTCCAATCCACCATTGGTGCTTCTTTCGTTACCAAACGTATCACAGATCCTGATTCCTCCACCACAATCCGACTGCAGATATGGGACACAGCTGGACAGGAACGCTTCAGAAGCATCTCTCGACTATATTACCGAGGGGCGAACGCCGGCCTCTTGTGCTACGATATCACCAATGAAAATAGTTGGGAGGAAATGAAGACATGGTTGGCCGAGATGAAGGAAAACTGCGCAGATGGTGACATCATGCCCATAATACATGTTGTTGGCACCAAAAGCGATATGGTTGCCGATGACCCCTCTTGTCGTGAGGTTGTCTTCGAGAGAACAATCGCCTATGTCGCCGAGCAACTCGGCGGTATCACTGCTCAGAGTACAACCTCTACTCCCCCTCTGACCATGAGACCAGGTGGTGCTAGCCACAACAACGCCAACGTCATCCACAGCCCTGATTCCAAACGAAGCTCCGGCTTCTGGAACCAAGACATAGGCTGGGACAGCTGTCACGAGGTCAGCGCAAAGGACGGCGAAGGCATTGAAGAGGTTTTTAGAGTCATCGCCCGAAAATTAATCGATCAAAAGCAACAAAAGGACGCAGCCGATTTCGCTCGTCTACAGCAAACACCGGGCTACCGCAGTGAAAATGGCGACGACTACTTTGCCGGACACCATGGCCATTCCGGCAGTTTTCGAGTGGGTTATGGTGACAAAAGACGAAGTTGGCTAGGTCTCCCTAGTGTCGGTCTTGGAGGTGGAGGAGAGGCAGATGGAGGACCCACATTTGGCACGCGTGATCCTGACGAAGCGCGACGCAGAGGAAGATGTTGTTAATTGCATAGTGTTTATGCTAGGCCGAGCATGGACGGCCAAGTGGGTGGTCATTATCTTTCTAGTTCCGGGGATCTCTTATCCTGTGGGCTCGCATTGAGACACTTGATTAGCGAGGCGTTTTTCGGTTTGGGTCGGAGTGGGTGGCATCATATCTCTCATATCTCTCGATCGGGCGGCATCAAAGTGTCTTTGGTTCTAACCCCCGCTACAAGGAGCGAGGGGAAAGGGATGGAATGGAATGGAGATCTAGACAGGGTAATCGACATCGACAGGCTTCATGTTGAGTGAAGTGGGGAGCCTAGCGTCTTCCCCATACGACAGACAGGATAGGCTTTGGAATGAGGACATGGCCGACATTCTGGTGAACAAACACCAGAAAGGGGTATACAGGACGGACAAAGATAGGAATCGAGAAAGCCTGACGAGGTGCCTTGCCTATGGGGACCGACCTACTTGATTATGGATATTGATGTGGCTGGAAATCCCCGGGTTTTAGCTAGGTGGACGAGATCGTTCCAGTAACATAGATGGATGAATTGATCAATATGCCGTGGATGGATAAAAATCATTCCCTCGTTTTCATCACGTCTGGCGGTAACTCGTAGTCCTCTCATACCATATCGCCCAATTCACCCAGTCCAACATCATCCCCAGTATTGACAATATTGATTGTATGCGCCTGATTCGTAATTACCTCTCTCATGTCACCTTGGTACTATACCCTACCCTACCAAGCTAGTTAGATACTATGTACCTAACTTAGGGTATAGCAATCAATATTAATATGTCGATGCCTTTCCCCTTCTTGGCCATGAGGAAAATAAAACAAGACCAGGGGGACTCAAATAATAGTATGTATCCATTATGCAGAAGGAAGAAGCAGAAGCAAGCAAAGCCACGAAAGCTAAATGATATTGTACAAAACATTACTAGTTAGGCTATGTACTTAACAGAGTGCATATATATATGTGCGTTGTGTATGCGTTTGAGGAGTGCTATAACATTAATATTAGGAGTCCTCCCTCTCACTCTCCCTCCCCTCCCTCCCTCCCTGCTTTCTCTGCCTTTATTCATTCGTCTTCGCTTTTGGTGAACTGGCCACAAGAAAAGTCCTCCCTTCATCTCATCCTTTTCTGCGTTGTCCTGCATGCATGTATGTATATATATATATGTATGCGTGTATATTCTGGGAAGCGGTTTTTCTCTTGGCTTCTGAGTCTCTTGTAATACAGTAGGAGAATTGAAGGAGAAAGGTATTATGTAAGCCAACGTCAACAGAGATACAAATACAAATAGTAAGAAAAACGTGAATTATAGTAGTTGACTTCCCTTCCCTACCACTCAGCCTCCCTTGTCCTCCCTCCCGGTCACCCATGGTCCCATCCTGTCCTCCCCCCCCAAGTTGCCTTTTTGTGGTCATCGATCGCTCTCCGTGTCATACATACAAGGAGAGCTCATGGCCGCGTTAGTTTTATCTTTCCCTTGACAAACAATTCAACAAGCCCGCACGGCTGGACGACTTTGCTGTCTCCATTCCATTCCAATCAGAATGCCACCCCATTATTATGCAACGTCCAGATCGTCCTCATCTAGAAAGAGTCCTCAACCGGGCAATCCACACTGTCATGTCCGTCCCTTTCACATAGGGCGCACCATTTCTCGGGGTCGATGACGCCCGAGGTCTTGCCTGCCATCATGCCCGCCTGGTCACCAGTGCCTTCCATTGGTGCTGCGCTTGCCGCTGGCGTAGCTGCTGGTCTACCAGTCGAGGCGGCAGTGATGACAGGTGTGTTCGGGTCTGACTTCGGTGGTAGCGGGGGAGGCGGGGATTCGAGCTCCTTGGCTGTCGCGGAACTGGCTGCGCTCGAGATGGGTGGTGGTGGAAGCGAGGTGCTGGGTGCTTCGCTCGGTGAGAGTGAGGATGTTGTGGGGACGGAGTTGTTGCTCTTTCGGCTCACCAACGGCGCTGGTCGATCGGTGTCAGTGGGTGTGCCGTCGGCTGAATGCCTTTGGTTGAGGCCCTTCAAGATGTCCTTGCCTGCGTTGCGGCCTAGACTGCTTGTCTTGGATTTCGGCTTGCCGGGTCCGAACATGTTCGAGCATGTGAGAATGTCGTGCCCACCTTCCTCGCAGATCTCGCACCACAATGCAGCACTTGACGCAGATATGTCTGTTACACCGTCTTCAGAGCGAGCGCGTTCGAGGTTGCTATCCAGGGAGTATTCATGGTGCGCCGCAAGCGGCTTCACAGGACTCGCACCGCGTGACTGCGCGTCATGCCAGGTATCCTGGTGACCTGACAGGTGACCTTTGGCCTTAGGAGAACCAAGGACAACTGTGCGTTGACTGCCAGCACTGAGATGCTTCCTCGCTAGATCTTCGCTACTATTTCTTGAGTGACCACCAGGAGACATCGCGGTTCGGATTCCAAAGGCTGCACCAGGGAGCGGGAAACGAGACATGGCTACACTATTGCGAAGCTGTTTCACCTCGTTGGCAAGTTCTTCCTCGTGCAATGACTTCTGTTGGAGCAGTGCTTCCAGATCACGGATCTGCTCTTGCATGCTGAATCGATTTCCATCAGTGCTGTTCGTATTCGACACGGTCGTGGAGTTGTCGTTGATTTTGAACGAGTTGCCGTTCATCTTCGGTGAGTGGTGATGTGTCTCGTTCAAAGTTTGAATGATCGCTTTGAGGCCTCGGATCTCATCATCTTTGGCACTCAGTTGAGATTCCATTTCCGGATTCCCCGATCCACCCGACGGGTATCCATTCAACTGTTCCTCCGTCTTGATTCGTTCTCGCTCCCTTCGAAGCTCGGATCGTGATCGCTCGACCTCACCCCGAAGGAACTCGACTTCGCCTCTGGCCTCAGCCTCGCCCCTCCTTGCATCCTCTAAGCCTTCTTCAAGCTCTTGCACCAGTTCTTCCAGCTGCTTAAGCTGTTGGGCGACGGTCTCGACGTCTTCACTCCGATCCTGGAGGTTTCTCACTTCCTCAAGCAATTCATCGACGCGTTTCTCGTAGACTCGTTCCGTTTCCGTGCTCGCCATCTCTAGCGTGTCAATCGTAGATCTAAAATCAGCCCTGTTGGCATCAAATTCTGCGGTGAGGAGTTTGATCCGATCGTTCTTTTCCCGGAGCACGTCGCGTAAGGACGCGACGTCTCGGGGTAGGTCAATGTCATCGGCCGCGCTGCCTCTTCTCCCGGCGCCCTCTTCCAAGCCTGCTATTATCTTCTGTAGTTCGTTGAAGTTCCGTTCCATTTCTGAAAAGTTGGCGTTCTGGTCTCTCAACTGGCGCTTGGCCTCGTTGAGCTCGTCGGTTAGGTTCCTGATCTTACCCTCGTATTGGGTGGCGTCGGCATCTCCGACCCTGGTTGCGAAGGGTGTGGGTGTGGGCGTGGAGTCGGCATCTTGTTCTGGGATTTCATCGAAACTTGACTCGGGTCCTAACGACGGGCTGGTTCCGGGGTAACTGGGGGTAGTTGTGCTTTGCCTTAAACTCTGGCTGAAATTGTTTGTTGTTCGGGGGCCCGGCCGGCTGAATTGGCCCGCTGCACCATTTGTGCTTTTTGCCAGGCCGATGCCGCTGGGTCGTGTCTTGGGGGTTGCTAATGTTTTTGGGGTTGGAGTGTTGACTTTCCGTAAAGGACTCGCTGGTCGAGGTAAAGACTCTCGTCTTGCAGGAGGTTTGAGGGCGGGACTGGCAGCGCCTGCTCTCATACCGGGCCCAACAGACTGACTGAAATTGGGTTTAGCAATGCCTGGTGTTCTCCCTCCTTGATTGAAACTACTCAATCGGGTTGGAGTGCCAGGTCCGGGACTCTGCCGAATTCCCAGACCAGATCCAGAACTACCAGGTTTCTTGATGGCCTTTTCCAACGGCAGGAAGATGCCAGCACCAGGGATTGTGGTCTTGAAGTAGTATTTTCCATCAACATCACCCGAGTTCTTTCCACGCGGTGCATATTCTGTTGCAAGTTGCACACCCGCAAAAGTCCCCTTTTTTCCGGCAACAGGTCCGATGAATTTAACGGTGCCGTGCATGTCACCAGGCACCATAACAGTGTCCCCAACACGGATAGACGCCATGATGGGAGGAGATTTCGAAGGGCTGGAACTGAGGATTCGCAGTTGTTGAGAAAAAATCGGGGGTGGATCGATGTGGACTGCGTGGAGGGCACGCCGTTAAACACGGGGTGTGGTAGTTTATTTTTTCCCTTTAATTGATCAATTGACGAGGCGGCACGATGGCTCTGATGGAAATGGATTGCTGTTGCTGCATGAAGGGCGACGTGCAGGTTTGCGGGATCTGGAGAAAGCAGCCAGCGCAGGCGTAATTAGTTTAGTGCCCAATGGACCCGGTGTAGATGCGAACTGCCAGACTCCCTATTGTCGGATGCCAGTTTGTCAACGATCAAGCATCACAAAACAGACAATCAGGCTGACTGCAGTCGTACGCGAAGATAGGAGAGTGTGTGGGATTCACACCACGAAGAGATGGTCAGGTAAACAAAAGACGTAAGGGTGTGTACAATTGATAGGTTTTAGCAGATAAGTTTTGGGTCGACCCGAGGATGAGGATGTTGGCACCCAGATGGCAACAGATGGTTCGCTGGCGTCTGGCGGGCAACGCGGGTGTGCCAGACAGGGATGGCCAGAGTAATCCTTCTCGTTGGGTGAATAGAGGCACCCGGTGGAGTAGCTGGATAGTGGTCGTGGACTTGTGGGCGCCAAACTGTAAACACAAAGTGCTTGGAAGCCCAAGTCAGCACCAGGACCCTGCAGAGTGCACCGATGGGCCCCGTACCCGTATTCTGTGCTCAGTAAATAATAACGATTGATAAACCATAATAACGATAGTGGGCTAATCCAAATCACAATGGGAATCCAAAAAAAGGAATTAGATGGTGCTGTTCGCCTACACACAGCCGAATCATGACTGTTGCCCACGAGGCGAAATGATTTCCTCGCCCATCTGGGTGCCATCCTCATCTCATCTCCAGCAACTCGGTCGATCGGAATATGGCCCTTGACTAAAATCCAGGGTATCTTATTCGCTCTGCTGGGCTGACTCCCTACTCGCCTTGAACCCATGGCAATGCCCAGCACCAATGCCGAGTCGCTCGCCAGCTCATGAAATTGCAAAACCACCAGCCCACCACCAGCTTGCCGTGGCTTGCTCCCGCGCGTGCTACAGCCTCGCCGTTTATGCGCGCCACAGGAGTTCTCTTGACAGGCCACGGGAATAATATGCATTTTGCTACTACCGCCTTCTTTCTGGCTAGCCTATTGTAGTCGGTACACAGGTATGGATACAATGCTCGTACGAGGAGTAGCGAGGACACACTTCATGCATTCCACAATCTTGATCACCAGTATTTCCTCCTTGGAAACGGACCTTTTGTATATTCCCACCTTTTGCTTATCATTGTATTGATGCACAGGACTCCCTTCCCTTCCAGTGCATCACCCCTGGATCATTCTCGTTCAGAGCTGCATTCGGAAAGTCGCCACCTCGAAGGCCCGCAACTCAATGTCAATGCTGAGCTTCTCCTCTCCTAAAATCTCCATTTCTTCAAGGTCATCCTCCAGCACGTTGGTCTTGAAAACCTTCATAACTGGTAGGGTTGTCTCGATAGTACCCCTAGTCTTTCCGCCCAAGCTTTCGTAAACTCGAAGAATCACACTCTGGCCAGACCGTTTACTAAGTTCACCTCGCGAGACGTCCTCATCGTCTTCGCCACGTTTAATAACGTCCAGCACAAGAGACTTGCCTCCACTGAGTGTGATGGCACTGAATATCTCCTTAGGCGGCTTCGCGTCCACCAGCGACACAAGTCTCAGTGGGTGATTGAAGTTGTACGCTGCACGAACAGTCTCGCTGCTCAAGGCTCCTTGATGAGGCATAATAGCCCACTTGATGTGATGGCGGCCCATATCGGCATGGGCGTCCGGCGCTTTCGGTGAACGAAGCAGTGATAGTCGCTGGAGGTTTCCGACAGTGGCAAAGCCGTATTTCGAATCGTTCAGGATCGACACTCCATAGTCTGCCTCTGACAAGTCGGCAAACTTGTGGCAACACACTTCAAACTTGGCCATATCCCAACTGTTCACTGTTAGCCATCTCCATCCGCGAACCAATTGAGATGCTTACCTGGTGTTGTAGTGAGTAGGTCGACGGATAATACCATATTGGCTTTCGTAGCTGGCTTCCGTGTTGCTAACATCCACCGGAAACTCAACTTTCAAAAACTTCATGGTCTCGTGCCACTCAACTTCAGCTTCTACCAACACATATCCGCTATCGTCTTTGCCATTGGTTGCATCAAGGCTAATGGTTGTCTTCACCCAGCTGTCATCACTCACTTGCGTCTTGGTCGCCACACTTACACTGTATGGGCCCGTCTCGACAATTTCAGTGGCCTCAGACTTAAGCTCTTTCCTTGACTCCAAGTGGAAGACCTCAACATCCCACGCTTGCCAGTAAAGGGGCTTGTCATCAAAAATGACCAATTGATTAGCCTTCCCGCCCTTAGCAATGACTTCCCGATGCGCCTTCAAGTCAATAAGGGAGGTTATTACACCTGATTCCACTTGAACGCGGAAGCGACTGTTCTCCAGGACAAAGACACCTTGCTTGATCTCTTCAACGGATGCGGTAGACTGACATGCTGAGGCAGGGGATGTCTTCATGACTCCCGGGCCACCAGAGACCAACGTGTACTGGTGTCGTTCAGAAGTACTCTCTGCCTTAGGGATACGGACTAACTCCGTCCGAGTCCATGGTGCAGTGTTGACTGCAGCCAGCTCGCTGTTAGCCTTGAGATGTTGCGAAAGCCCAAGAACTGTTAATGCATCCTCCTTGAGCTTCCCTCCCAGTTTGGCGTTGTGCGCATAGAGTGCGTTAGAATCATCGTAGCACATTTCAATAGAGCTTCCTGGAAGACAATCGTGGAACTGACACAAGAGTACGTTCTCCCACATCTCATCAATCTCCTTCTTGGGGTATTTGTAGCTCTTGCTCTTCAACGATGCTAGCGTTGCCAGATACTCAATGTCGTGTAATAGCACCTCCTGCTGTCGATTGTTCCTCTTGTTATTGGCTTGAGTAGTGTAAGTGCCTCGGTGAAGCTCGAAGTAGAGCTCTCCATACCAGGTGGTGAGTTTGGTGCCGTTCTCGATCTTCTTCTCCAGATTGGCAAAGAAATCATCGACAGATTTTCCCATATGCACTCGGGGCAGTAGGCCTGTAGTGTCACTCAATCCACGGCACCTTCGCAATTTTTCCAGCATATCTCTGGTAGGACCACCACCACCATCACCCTTTCCAAAGACAAGTAACGACGTATTGTCTTGGTTCAAGCTCTTGTGTTGAGTGACACTTCTTTTTACATCTCCAAAGTGTGCATCAGCTGTGTATGTCTCGCTGGGAGCCATGTGACAGATGACCTGGCTGCCATCCAGGCTGACCCAGTTGAATGTCGTATGAGGAAAATTGTTGATGTTGTTCCAGCTCAGCTTTTGCGTAAAAAACCTGGTCATGCCTGCGAGGCGACATATTTGAGGCAGTTGGCCGGAATAGCCGAATGTGTCAGGGAGCCAGAACGTCTGGCATCTCTCACCAAAATTGCTCTCAAAGAATCTCTGTCCATACATAAATTGCCGAACTAGTGATTCACCACTGGGCATATTTGTATCATGCTCAACCCAACTTCCACCGATGGGGTGAAATCTTCCCTCTTTCACCTTTGTCTTGACTCGGTCAAAGACGTAGGGATAGTATTGTTTCAGCCACTTGTATTGTTGAGCCTGACTGACAGCAAAACGGTGTTCAGGATAACGATCCATCAGGTCGCACTGGTTGGACCAACTCCTGGCGACTTTGCGCTTAGTTTCAGCCCATGGCCAGAGCCAACATGTGTCGATGTGGCAATGACCAATGCCATAAACCAGAGCAGTCTCATCTGAGTCATACACTTTAGGCGAGTCGACCAATTTGCCAATATATTTCTGAGCAATTTTACGACCCTTCTCGATGCTATCCTGGGATCCATCGCCAGCAATAAATGCGTCAATGATCTGGTTGGCAATCTGCAACGCTTCATGCTTTTCCCAGCTGTCGCCAGGAAATTCCCTGGCAGCATCTCCAATGATCCAGAAATCGACATAGAGTTGGCGGACGGCAAGGTTTACATCGACAATCTCGGCCTTCCACAGTTGATACCACTTGTTCGGGTTGGGTGGTTGAATGCTGTCGCCGCCAGGAGCATTGCCAAACATTCCATTGCAGGCCATTTCAATGTAAAACACATGCTCCTCACCGTCCCGCCAGCTCTTGGGTAGGATCCATTCTGTACGGTCCCCACCACCAGTCAGGCCCTGTAAAGGATCTCCGTCTTCGGTCCATACCATTCCTTCATTATTTGCATCCCAATGGAATTCTAGGTGTTCTCCATCTCGCATCTTCTTGGGCACAGTGAGTTGAATCCTGAACCAATGGGTCGACCACGAGGGACCAAAGGACTCCCCGCGGTGGGTAGGTCGGAATTCGTGAGAAGTAGCCTCCTTGAAGGTCGGGCGTGCTAGGTCTGGTGGAGAGTAGACTGAGAGCTTGACATACTCAGGATCATCAACCTTGCTGTGGTAAAGCTTGCTGTCGGGGGTATGTCAGCGAAGGGCCAGCAAGAAGCTGCATAAGGTGGAAAGTGAAGAAGACTTACGACCGGAGGTTCTGTTTCTCATATTGGCCATCTGAGGTGAATTGGCGTAGGCGGTCTGTATAAATGCTTTCAATCTGTTGTCCAACAGGACCTGAGGATAGTTGCGGGTAGGACGATTGAATGCGAGGTACTGTTTCTCCACCCATGATTGTTGTTGTTGAAGCAAGAGCAAATACAATTGAACAGGTGGTTAAAGAGCGTAGAAAATTGAGGACTAACGACGAAAGCGTGGACGAGGATGATGAGCTAGTACAAATGAAAGAGAGTTGTGTGTGGTAGTATTGTAATGGCTGGTGGACATGTAGGAGGTCAGATGGACATGGCATGCAGGGCGACTCGGTGTTTCATTTACGAACAAGGTATTAGGTGCGGGGTATTAGCCATCCCCAATTTGGAGAAGGGCTTTTGTTCCTGCATCATTACTGCCGAATAGGCTAACCACAGGATTCTGCTCAAGTTCTGATGCTCTGGACGGAGTTCCATGCGCCCATAATGAGGCTCATCTATGATCCATCATGATGGTGTAATATCTAAATCCACGGTCTATCGTCTTCTGGTGCATCAAAGCGCCCATGCCCATATTTACCATTGTTGGCTGGCTGAGTCGGCCCCACCACTGTAATACTTTGCTTCAGCTTTCTTCGCCGCCGTTGTGATGTCCTCCTGGTCAGCCTCTGTTTCGCTCCTTCGAGTACATTGACGAGTTGACTCTGTCCACTTTGATACGCTGTGACGAGATCCATTGACTTGCCCCTTTTATGGCTCGCTTTGTCATCTCGACTTTTCTTCTTGGGCTTCTTGGTAGACCAGATCTGTTCGCCGTACATCTGGTATGGTGTTGCTTGAATCGCAAGATGCCTTTCCCGGGGTCCGCTCCAGCGGTCTCGACCTCTTCCGCTGTCCCGTCGACTCGATATAGAGAGTGATCGCAAGAGGCCATTGACTCCCTTCTGTAAACTGGAACGCATACTGTTCCTCTGCGATCTCTTTCGCTCGAGTAAATCGGGATCCACGCCCTGGTACGTAGGTGCGTCAGTCGACATGATACGTGCTTGGTCCTTCTCTAGCCCGTCTTCTTTAGCTTCCAATTGCAGTGAATCTGAAACAGGACTGTCGACTCTAACATCATCCTCTAGCCAATTCTCAGACCAATGTCTACTTCTGTATCCCTGTCGTGACCCGGTGGATGAACATGGGGTTTCGCTTCGTCCGCCCATTGCCAAAAATTGGCCTGGAGTATCAAAAATGGGACTTGGAGGGCTCGTGTTTCTCAAGTCGGGTGGTGATGGGAGAAGTTCCGACTCAGCCACATCAGAGATCGTCACCGGCATAGCGTCAGGTAACGGTGGAGTTTGTGCAACGGCGATAGAAAGTTCGACTGATGATACTTGAGTTGATGACAAAAATAGTTGGTTGTACGCGGTTTGACGGTTATGCTCTGATGTTGACGAGGACAGCGGTGAGACCAGTTCTTTTCGACGGTCTTGTAAATTCCGCGAAAATTCCGTGAAGCTCGGTGCGGTCTTCTTGGTCATTGGCCTCAAGGAGATACTTGACACCGATGCTCTGGGTCGAGCTCGAGGGGGTGTCGGCGGGCATGGCGATGGCGACCTACTTAGACTCAAGCGTCTGACCAGGAGCGGTGCAACAGTATCCCTGTAAGCTTGCGGCTGATGTATTTTTGGCATCGGTGGCATCGGTGACAAATCTGCTAACTCATCGATATCGCGGTAACCCCCGTACATGTGTATTATGTTCGTTATTGTTGTATCCGTACTGTATACGCTAGAAGATCGCCTTTGCCGCTCGAATGGTGACAGCGGTAGAGGCTTATCCAGGTCAGATGGGGTCGACCTCGCAGATGCATGTTTAGGGGAAAGCAGGGACGGTGATGGAGATGCTGGCAGCTCAAGTCCTTGGTTTTGGAGGTTTAGATGCGCTTTTGAAGGTGGAGGCGAGGAGACCAGCGCACGCTGAGAGGATCCGGGCCGTGAGTTCATCTTTGGCACACACTTGAGCTGACGACCAAGTACAACATCTCTACACTGCTCACACAGTACTCAACATGCCATACTCATCTTTGCCACAAAAAAAAATTCGATGTGTGCGAACATGTAAATGCAACTGCCCCATCCACCACCTGCCGGCTTCGGCCACTCAGTCGTGGGCACTATAGTTGCAGCAAAGACGGCTGTTTGCAGCCACCGCCATCTTGGCAGCCTCGAGATGCACCTTCTTTGTCCGTAGATGCTGCCGTGAACATATATGTAATAATTGAGACACTCATATGTTATGTGTTGGACACTGGTTCAGTGTCACAGAGCTCAGCGTTGATGTTCGTGATGACGACCACATTCCACGGACATTCCAACCATGTCCGGCATGGCAAATTTGTTGCGGAGATTTTCATAGATTAGCAGCCTTGGCCAGGTCTTCTTTTGTCAATTCATCGCCCGGTTTCCTGACGTCTCCCAATCGGCCCACTCGTCTGAGCCTCACGATCATGTCTTCGTCTCCAAAATGACTGTTGTGCTCGAATGTCGGTTCCTGGCCGTAAGCATAGCGAGATGCATCAGTCAATATTCTCGCAGTCATTCCAAAGACCCGATATCTTGCTAGCTTGTCCAGGTGGCTTGCTGCGGCTTTCTGATCTTCATTCTTCTTTGGCTTTGAGACCGTTTGGTTGGTGACGGGAACAAAGAAATTGTGCATCCTCCACCTACTTTGGTGCCAATCAGTCCATGTTCCTTTGTACCAATCACTCGGCTTCCCAGGCAGGTTTTGCTGGTTAGGTAGATCTTCGAAGTACAGAAAATTTTTGAAAGGAGCCGAGAAAACAGCCGCAACCTCTCTGGCATCTAATCTAGGTAGTAATTTTTCCGCCACGCTAGCATCCAGGCCGGTCTCAGGGTCATGAGAGTGTAGGAAAGCCACGCATGGCCGCACAACAAGCTCGGTTTTGGCAAGATTAGTAGGCATTTCACATAGATGTTCGACGCGGAAAGGTGGTGGCAAAGATTCCGCTCGACGAGGAAGACCAATTTCTTCAGAAGCCTCTCTTCTCGCGGCTTCGAAAGCGGTCTCTCCAGGTTCAGCCTTACCACCAGGTAATGCTGCCTGCCCAGAATATGAACTCAGAGTGCTTGCACGCATAGTTATGACAACTCTGAGATCGCCCTTCTCATCCGCAAAAAGAAGAATGAGGACTGCTGCTTTTCTTGAGATTGGCATGGTGGGCCATACCGTAGGTGGCGAGGCATATGATCTCAGCCGGTCAAGTGCTTTCTATCCAAATCATCAATCCCAGAACCATTTGTTACATGAAGGGATTTCAAACCTTGGATTCCTCGGAGAGAGGTGCCATCTTGTCGTGGGAGTTCTGTGACACAAATGTCCGATGAAACGGTACTTTTACCTGGGAGAATCTTTTCAATCTCGCAGGTGATATCCTCAGCATACTCCGAAGCGGTGAGGGTAATAGACGAGATCACTTTCAGGCCTCTATTACTGAATGGATGTGATTGTGACTTATGTCGTACTAGGAGAGTTGAAAGCCGAGGTAAATTGTACTCGATCTGGACGGTTAGCGCAAAGCCGAAAGTCACAGCCTTGATGATTAATTACTAAAAGTCAGGACAGCGCCTCGTGAGCCAGCATGTCCCCACGCCGCTAAAGTATTGGCTATGAAGAGAATGAAGATTGAGTAGGGCAAAACTTGACCTGTTCCCTCGTCTAGTCTTTCTATGGGCGAGGCTTTGTGGCTACCTACCTAATGGGAGCGTGTAGTACTCTAAATAATTCTGGCCTCTTGCTCCGTCCTTTACCGCCTCCCTTCCCTCCCCCGACATTCATGGAGACCTGCCGCAATACCTTGAGCAAGAAAAGTTTCATGTAATTCTCCTGTAAAGAGATCCCTAACAACAGTTCTTGCTACCTGGCGATGTCAACTAAACTGCGCGATGCACTTCACTTCTCAAGACTTGCCCGTCCTTCTACCGGCCATTTTATGGAGTATCATTTTTGAAAATGATATGCCATAGTACGAAGATCCTTCCGAGTTCCAAAGTCTCCATACTTCTGGCAACGTGCCCCTCATCCTCACCAGATACGAGTATCTTGTTCAATGCTAAATAGGCGCGCGTTCTGTTGACGTGGACTCACTCAGGCGTAATTTATGTAGGCCAATCGTACACCAAATCTGGGTGGCTGGTGGTCCAGGCACGCCAGTCTCAAGAACTTTGGAAGGAAGTGCTCGTTCGTGAGTGGAGTGCTTCAGATACAATCAACTGGTTGTAAGGAAGGCTGTTCTTTATCCGGTGATAGGCGGGCCAGGTTGCTATGAATGAGCGCTTGATGCGCAAATTCCAATTTATAGTTTTCAATCGTCCTCCTTCTTTCGGGATCCTCCAAAGGTAATCTTCTGGCGTTTGTTTGATCTTGCATCGGTGTCATCATCATTAGCGGCGGCACTCTTTTTCTTCTTCTTATCCGCCTTCTCGTTGGTAAAGCTCGCGGTCGGGGTACCAGCATGGGGTGTACTAGTAGCGCTGCTAGGTGAATCTGAATCTCGCATGTACGATACTGAGCTTCGTGTGAAAACGCGATCAGTTTCATTGACGACGGCTTTCCTGCGCCCGGCGCCTAGTCCACCACCAACTGCGCTCCCGGAAACGGTGCCTCCCGCCGAACTTGCAGCTGCAGATACTGCAGATGCCTTGATGTAGTTGTCAAAACCTTTCACGATGTTGCCTGCGACGGATGTTTCTTCGAGGTAAGTTGACTCTTGTCGATAAATCTGGTCTTCGATAGCCGCCTATTGGCGTTAGATGAATATCTTAACACGAAAAGGTGAGATAGAACGGACCAGGTTACGGTCTAGAAGCCTCTTTTTCTGTAGTGTGTCCCGCAGGTCACGGCGCAGTTTCTCATAATAAGGAAGGCCGGGACGATCAGCACTGGCTGACACTGGCTTGCTCGCTGTGCCAGGTGGTATATTCTCAGCCATGATGAGCAAGGCCCCCCATCTAGGTACTAGTATGATATAGTCGTAGTGGTTCTGAAATAAGAACGAACTTGATTGCGATGGAAGTTGATCAGTTGATGGTTGCGATAAGTTTAGGAATGGGAAACAGTGTGGGGGGCCTGTGGGCAGTCGCCATGAAACATCGCCGAACAACGCGTCAAATCCCCGAAACTTGCTCATCTCACAACCACTGTCAATAGATGTCAAACCACCATCCCAACTCCTGAACTATTAACTTATATACACACCGTGCCTACGATCAGGTGAATCCTCGACTCCTTCCCACCACTGACTTCTTCCTCGTCATCATCATCTGCAAACTTCAATCTTGACCCAAGAATAATGGATCACTCACATATGGATCATTCCCACATGGATCATGGAGACATGGGTGGCGGCCATGGAGGTATGGGCGGTGGTCATGGGGGCATGGATATGGGAGGCAAGTGCTCGATGAATGTAAGTGACCAGCGACGACGTGACCAGGATCCTGGTTAACTAGACCAGATGCTCTTTACATGGTCATCGAAGGATCTATGTATCGTCTTCAGGCAATGGCGCATCGACGGCACTTTCTCCCTCATCGTCTCCTTGATCGCTATTGTTCTCCTAGCAGCCGGTTATGAATTCATTCGAGAGATTAGCAGAAGATATGAGCAGAGTCACAATGCCCGCATGAGTGCCTACAGTACCAGCGCTTCAAGTATGTCCATACCCTCACACCTGGTCGCAACACCCAACTGAGACATCCAAGGTGAAAGCGAGCCCTTGATCGCACCAAGCTCATTACTCGTCGTAGGGAGAGATTCCAAAACTGCCGAAGAAAGAAAAGGAACACTTATTAAAGGGGCTCTCTATGCCTTGCAAGTCTTTTACAGCTTCTTTATCATGTATGTGTATCCAGGATACACATCTCGTCCCAATCCTCTAATATTTTATAGGCTTTTATTCATGACCTACAACGGCTGGGTCATGTTAGCAGTTGCTGTTGGTGCCTTTGTCGGCTACATTGCATTTGGCCGGGACACACCATCGGCAAAAAGTGTTGCCTGTCACTAAAAGGTCCATCGACTTGTATACAATACAAGTCGACGAGTTTACACTTCGTCATCCTCATCCTCAATATCATCGCCAAATCCAAAGCTGAAGCCTCCCCTTTGGTTGTCAGCATCATCTACCTCCACCACATCTTCCCATTTCCTCTTCTTGTCGGTCGAAATTTCGAGCGTGGCCGCCAATTCTGGATGCGCTTCTCTCAATCGTTCCATAAATAGGGAACACGGGTCATTGATATTTTCTTTGAACCCTGATACTTGGTTCGCTTTGTATTTCAGGAACCGGTATGCTGCGCCCACATGGGACCGAGGCACGAAATTTTGTGTTATCGCAATAGCAGGCTCCAGGTTCACCACCAGGTGCCACCAACCAGATGGAACATGTAATACTTCGCCTTCATTGCACACTCCCTCTACACAACCCGGGGTGTCTCTAGCCTCGGCGTGGAAAGACAGCAACCATTCTGCAATACTTAGGGGTGATGTAACCTCACTTTGGTCCTCACTCATGTACACTCCGGGTGGCAGGATCGAACTTGGAAACATGATCCAGTATTTAGAACCACGAATAACAGCGTTCCATGCACTTGTTGCATTAGGGTCCTTGTGAAAAGTGCTTCCGCCTCGTTCTGGACCGATGATCAACCACCGATGATCGGGTCTCTGCTCCTTCAACAAAGTGAAGATGTCTTCCTCGAAGCAGGCTGGTGGCTGATATGTTTCCCCGACCGCGAGGTCCATCGTTTCCACAAAAGCTCGGTCAAAGAGGTAGAGGGGACTTTCATCACGTGTCGAGTTCATGTACTCAACGTATTTCTTCAGAGGCCAGTCCACGGCCTCAGCACGAAATATCCTATTCCCATATCGAGCCACCAATTCCTCTAGGCACCAGTCCTTATAAACTTGCCATCGTTTCACAGGATCGGTCAGGACAAACGGCTTGTCCGACCAGCTGGCATTGAATTCTTCTGTTGAGAGCTCTGCTATTCGTGGTATTTGATTCAGTCGTGGTATTTTTGAGGCATACGGAGATAGCGGAATTTGCGAGCATAAGAACGGGCGATGCAAGGCATCAGAGAAGACATGCCTGCAATCTACCGCGGCCAGTCTCGCAGAAGGTAATAGTCTCCGCGAGGCCCGCCAACTTCCACGCCATGAGAATGTAGGAGTCATATCATTGACTGCAATGTCACGCCACAACTGGTCATAGGCTGTGTATGCGTAAAACCCACGACATGTGCCGCCCAAATTGACAAGGCTGTCTTGGTTCAGGAACTCTAACAGTAATAGTGTCAGAGAATCTGGCAGCCTTCCAAAAGTACCCATGTACTTTTGGGCATTTTCCTCCGAAGTCAGTGCATTGCCACTGGGCCTGACGCCGAGTGGATGCTGATCAGCGGTGTCCTCGGCTATTTCCTGTTCGACATCCCCAGCACACACAATAGAGGATAATCCAGTCGCAGACTCCCCAAGTTGCTCAGGAACAAGACCAAGGCCAGTCTCAGACCGTAGATTGGTAGTGGTTGATAGCATGTTGGCCCGTCAACATTATTGGCGTAGAAAAGACGCTTGGAAGCCCGGCGAAGGCGATAGCCGTGGGCACGTGACTGTCGTAGAATGCGTCGATGGACTTGAGGGTGGCGATGCAGCTAGATGTGTCTGGAGTGACGGCGAATTGATTTGGGGATGACAAGAGGATGAGTCACGATTCTTAAATGACTGGACCTCCAGTTACTGAACCAAGGATGCAACGAGACAAGGCTGGATGTCTGGAGAAGCAGCCTGAAATCCTACGGGGCTCGACGAGTTTTAACTCTGCCAAAAGCCAAAGTCACTTTTTCAAAAGTTTCATTAGCGCGGGTGCCAAGACTTTCAAAGTGATCAAAGCCGCCCGCCTCTTCCCAAAATTTTTGATCCTTTCTCTTCCATCTTTACAACTACAAACAACACTCAATAATAATAACGATTCTGCTAGACACTTGGATTCTCGATTTCTGAGGATCCTTTGACTAGCACTTTTTTCACAAAACTTCGCCCACAGACGGACTTGGTCGCTTCGTGAGCGTCTAAGTCATCCACACGCCACTCCCCCCTCTACGCTCCAGATCACCGGCCAGGTCGCCAGTGATCTAAATACCCTTTCTCGCAATCATGGCGGACAAAGGTCTCGAGGAGGTCCCTGAAGGTACGTTCCAATTCGCACGAGCATGTCTGTCGCGGGTCAAATCGCCCCTAAAGGCAGAATCTGCGCAGCCTCATTGTGTGAAAGAATTTTTACTGACATTTATGTGCTCACAGGCCAAATCGAGTCAAACTACGATGAAGTCACCGATTCCTTTGATGCGATGAACCTCAAGCCAGAGCTTCTACGAGGTATGTGAAAAACAAAAACATGGAGCAAGGTTTGCATGAGACAATTTCTGACTATTTTCCCTTTACAGGTGTCTACGCCTACGGTTTCGAACGGCCATCTGCCATTCAACAGCGCGCTATCATGCCAGTCATCAAAGGTAAGGAATCACTCCAATATCTTCCAATTTCGAGACAATTAGAAATCAGCTAACACCTCAAAAAAAACAGGATCTGATGTCATTGCACAGGCACAGTCCGGTACTGGAAAGACCGCCACTTTCTCCATCTCATGTCTGCAAAAGATCGACCCCAACCTCAAGGCCTGCCAGGCTCTTATCCTCGCCCCAACCCGTGAGTTGGCACAGCAAATCCAGAAAGTTGTCGTCGCCATTGGTGATTTCATGAGCGTTGAGTGCCATGCTTGCATCGGTGGTACCAATGTCCGTGAGGACATGAAGGCTCTTCAGGATGGCCCACAGGTCGTCGTTGGTACGCCTGGTCGCGTCCAAGACATGATCCAACGCCGCGTTCTCAAGACCGATAACATGAAAATGTTCATTCTCGATGAGGCCGATGAAATGCTTTCTGTGAGTACCGCCTGACCTCTAATCTTGGAAATGCAGCACTAACGTGAAAATAGCGGGGTTTCACCGAGCAAATCTACGACATCTTCCAGCTTCTTCCTCAATCTACCCAGGTCGTTCTCCTCTCCGCCACCATGCCGCAAGATGTGCTCGAGGTCACCACTAAGTTCATGCGTGACCCTGTTCGTATCTTGGTCAAGAAGGCTGAGTTGACCCTCGAAGGTATCAAGCAATTCTACATTGCTGTCGAGAAGGAAGAATGGAAGCTCGACACCCTCTCCGATCTCTACGAAACTGTCACCATCACCCAGGCAGTTATCTTCTGCAACACCAGAAGAAAGGTCGACTGGCTTACCGACAAGCTTACCGCCCGTGATTTCACCGTCTCTGCCATGCACGGCGACATGGAACAGGCTCAGCGTGATGTTATCATGAAGGAGTTCCGATCCGGATCTTCCCGTGTTCTGATCGCCACCGATCTGCTTGCTCGTGGAATCGATGTCCAGCAGGTCTCCTTGGTCATCAACTACGATCTCCCTGCTAACCGTGAGAACTACATCCACCGTATTGGACGAGGTGGTCGTTTCGGCCGAAAGGGTGTTGCCATCAACTTCGTCACCGCCGATGATGTTCGCATGATGAGAGAAATCGAACAGTTCTACTCTACTCAAATCGAGGAGATGCCAATGAACGTTGCTGGTGAGTTATAATCCAACTTTCCCCTGACCCCTATTAAAGACTATACACTGACTTCCATATCCAGATCTCATCTAGAGGAATAACCACATGTTTCATTACATGCAACAACCCGATCATTTCCATTTCGATTCCGGCATGGGGGCGGCGTTTCGTTGCTGCAAATTGTTGTATGGGGCTACGTGAGAAAAGTGGGATGACTCGTTATCGACTGCTTGGCTCAGGACTGCTGCCGTACAAAAAGTCTATGTATTTTCCTTTTTCAGCTTCAGGTATCCTTCACTTTCGAGAGCATACGAGCGCGGTGATATCACATGGACGGCCTCGCGTCGTTTGTCATGTGGCAGAGTTCGCGGGCGTTTCTGCTTTCTAATGCCAGGCCAGCTCACAAGTGTTGGCTATCATTCTTCACACTGCACAAAAGAATTCCACCACTAGTTCTCACGTGTTACGAAAGAATGACAGTCAGATACTTCTTCCCATAGACAGGTAGAATTAAATTGTTTCCAACTTCAAATCTGGTCAGCGTTCTTGTTGTTGCTGCTTGTCGCACACCGAACAAGTGGTGTCTAGGGTGCATCGCTCTTTCACTTTTGACACGAATCTCAAATCTCAAACCTCAAGCGTGGCTTCCCTTCCGGAGTCTGGAGGTGGAACCTTATCACAAGGAATCGAATTGCCTGCACATCCCTGCTTCTTGATCTCTGTAGTCACACAATCTCCGTTCCTCATGAACCGTCCAACATGTTAGGCTATGCTACTGATCTCCTCCATGCTCATCAGATCCGCCGAGAAAATGTGTTCCTACACAAAGAACTACAATCATACCGCAACGAACTTACGGATGTTCAGAATGAGATGAAACAAATCCAAATGCTTTGCAATTCGAACAACCTCGCCGCCCGGGAAGCAAACAACTTGGCGACAGCCTATCAAACCCAGTTCCAGGCTCAAGATCAACTGATAAAAGACCTTAGAGGCACAACCGATATGCTCCAGAATGATTTCATGACACTTACCAAGACCTATTCCCAAACTCGCTTCAAGGAACAGCACCAGCAAGCAGAGTTGGAACGGAAGATTGAAAGACTTGAGAAGGGCGCACAAGAGGCTGCAGAAGCACAGGCCCGAAATAATATCGAAGCCATAGAGACATTGAATACTCTGCGGATTGCAATTGAAGGCAAGGCTGACGTTGCTCTTGTCAACCCTTTGCTCGATCGATTGAAAATCCAAACCCTAGACACACGTTCTCTGTCGGCTTCGACGAGTGTTATTTATGAGAGTATTGAGAAACAAGGCTCAATTTCCCCCAAGCGTCATGGAACATACGGCAGAGTGTCTTACCAAACTTCGACCGATAGTGCAAGGTCGCCCTCTATACAGGTTGAAGACTCCCAAAAATTGGGGATGAGCGAGGCTACAACAGTAGAAATTGTGAAGACATCTGCCTTTGAGCAATACAACAGTCGACGTCGGACAACGGCCCCAGAAGATGTCGACCTTGATGCAAATGCACAAACCATCAGTTACGCTGGTCACTTGCATCCGGCATTGAACAATGGCAATAAAGGGGACTCACTGACCATGCTGCCTGAGCTCGACGTAAAAGCGTCGAGGCTTGCTAAGATCAACACTTTGAAGCAAGGACGATATGAGGATTGGGATACCTACCATGCCAATGGGAAATATCTTAGAGACTCTTTGCCACTGGAATTTGAAGCTGCAATCGTACGGCAATTTGTCGCTGGCATCTCAGAGGGAGTCCGTAGAGCCCAGTGTCGTCAATGGCTCGAAAACGCAGGCTGGAACTGGGAAAATATTGTCATTTTTGGAAATCTGTGCTCGCAGATTGATGGTGGATCAAGAGAACTAGAGCGATTGGAGGGAACAAAAGAGTCACAAGCAACCATCCTCAATGATATTGACGAGTGCAAAGCCAGTCCAGCAAAATTAACGATAGAGAAGGAGGATTTCCCAGAGCCAACAAGTCGCTCAAAATGGTCTGTCGTAGCATTACGTCGAAGCCAGCGTCTAGCTGAAAGAGCTCGAAGGCAAGCGAACAACAACAACATCAGTGGCATGCCTAGCCCAGCACAGCGGAGATCACAACTTGCAAGCCAGGAACAAAGTCTATGCAGCAGAGCGACACCAAGGCTGAGCCCCAACCATGATGAAATCGAGTTCAAAGGCTGGGCCGGTATTGGAAGACAACAACAGGAAGTCGCCATAAACAGGCCCAGTGCCAGGCATGAACACATCGATTCAAGCGGAACAAATCCACCGCCTTGTCACAGGAAATTGAACGGCATTTTCACTGACCAGTCAAAAGGAATAGGCATCTCGCCCACCTCAGAGAGGATTTTCTCATCAAATGAAACGACACAACTTATTGTTCCGGGGAAGCGACGACATCATCAGAGTGGCTATGATCAAGGATATTTGAACACAGAAAGTATTTCTCCAGTCGACAATTCGGAAGAAAGGCCCGAAAATCAGAATGGGATAAAAAAACTGCGGGTATCTCTTCGAGCGTCTCCGGAGATACCCATTCTGTCCACTTGGAGTGGCCAATTATCAGTGACCAAGCTGACGCGTAGAGCCCCTCGCCGTCGGTATCATGTGAAAAATCAGCATAAATAATGCTTGATGACGGAGGCTCTGTTGAAACAGATAAGCTGGGATGGTTCAAAATGATCGTGGAATTTTCAGCCTGATCCGTTGACGACGCAGATTTGGAGTATCTTAGCCTGGAGTTTATGTCTCCCTGAAAACATATGCATCTGGGCTGTCATCATCCACCACTTCCAGTTCCATTCTAGCCTCCACAACCTCTCTGCCATCCGCTTCGAGACCACACTTTACTTGATCACCGCCTTTGAGTGGCCCTACACCTTTTGGAGTGCCGGTGAGAATAATGTCACCCTCCTCTAGGGCCATTACTTTACTTATATCGCTAAGCATCCGAGGTATGTTGAACAGCATCAAATTAGAATTGTCCTTCTGCCTTGTTTCGCCATTAACAGTTAACCAGAGGAGGACGTTATGAGGATCTTGTATGCGATCGCGGGGAATTTCATGGCTTATTGGGCAGAAAGTGTCAAAACCCTTTGCTATCGACCACGGGAGACCTTTCTTTTTTGCCTCGTTTTGCACATTCCGAGCAGTGACATCAATGCTTAGGAAATAACATCGAATATGGTCTAAGATGGAGGAGTCGGACTCGGAGAGATTCTTCAATGGCTTGGGAGTTTCTCCAATTACCAGACCAAGCTCGACCTCATGATGCAATTCCACTCCGCGGGGACGGACAATTGGGCCTTGCCCTGGGAGGAGGATAGACGATGTGGGCTTGAGAAAGAAGAACGGCTGAGAAGGGCGAGCAGAATTCAACTCAGCGATGTGGTCACTGGACAAGAGTTAGTTCGAGAGCTTTGGGGACTAGGTGGACTGGGCCGGATAGGAGAAACACACGCATAATTCCTGCCTATGCAGACGATTTTACGGCAATTTGCTTTGATGGTCGCCATAACTAAGAGTTCTGAAGCTCAAAAGGTACACACAGACTCGGGATGTGTTCGAACAATTCTAGGTCAGAATAAGAGAAGGGCTTTTTAGATCCATATCGGAACGGGCACTTCTTTGTCAATGGTCACCCCGCTTGTATCACGTGTCTCGGGCGTTTAAGTAGTGCCAGCAGGTGTTACTCGTGTGCCATCACCTTAAAAGCAGCGTTGCTCAATCCACCCTCAATCATCCTCCACTCTTACATAACAGGTTAGTCTAAGATGCAGCGAAGCCTAATAAAGCCAGCACCCATGGCCCTCCACATGCAGCCTCATCCTTGCGCTTATGGGCGGGTTCGCAAGGGCTCTTGGGCGCCAACCTACCCCCAAACCAACGCATCTCCAGCCAACCTTCCCCATGCCAGTGATGCCAATGACCCCCTGTAAGTACATACCTACATATGTATGCATCGATATCAAGCTATTATCTGAGCTTATGCCTCATCCCTTTACCTCCTTTCCCATTGATGATGTAGCTCATTTCAGCGGCCAGTGGCTGTGAGACGGATCATCGTCAGCACAATTTGCAGCATGGAGCAGAGTGTTGACAATTATCAGGCAATCTCTCCTCCTGGCGCCACTCTCTTTACAACGTATTGGTTTGATTCAAGCTGTTCGGTCTAGTTGATCCTAACAGTTGGAGCAGCAGCACGTCGCTTTTACATCGGTGTGCCATCTGGTGAATTTCCCTCCCCTTGGAAGATTGCCTCACTGCCAGATATATCATTCTCGTTGGTTTGTGGGCAGCAGCATGTATGATACTAACATTGACTGGCAGCGAGAAATGCTTTGAACGAAAGTCCGTGTCCCTGCAGAGCACCATGTTCTGAGTTCTTGTTAATGCCCAGGTCAGGGATACTCTAAAAAGGCATGTTCAAATCCACTCACGACCTTCACGGGCCCGTCACTCGCACAAACGTGCTTGCAACAATTGTATCAGGCAAGTCTACCAAGAGGACTCCTCCCATCTCAATTGACCAGAACCAGGTCGAAAATCAAATGTCGTGGGGAGAAGCCCTTTTGCTCCTCATGCATGAGGAAGAATGTTGACTGTGTCTACGAACGGTCGGTTCCTGACGTTCATCTCCCAAATGCTGCGTCCATGTCCTTAAATAGATTGCCTAACTACGTGGAAGTGGACGGCGCTACCCAGCATGAAAATTTGAGCGGCGACATCTCAAACGACTTTCCCGTCGTTGATGGCTACTTATCGTACAACGAAAATGCTTTTGACTTGAATGTTGACTGGATCTTCAGCACTGACCTCGACCCAGAATCCAATCCCCTTAACCATGGATCATTCTATCTTTCAACACATATCGTACAGCAGCCCGAAGCAAATCGGGCCAATCGTGAAAGGCACCTGCTCCAGGATTCTAATACACTCAGCCTCCCAGTGCCGGATACCGTGGAACGATATGATCCATTTGATGCAATGGTTGGTCATGCAGCACCACTTACTGCCTTCAGCCTCCCACAATTGGTTGCTCATGGGGAGATAGAAGATTATTCGCCCTTTTATTTGACGAAACCTTTTTCCATATCTACCAGAGCGGTGATGGAAAGTTGGCTGCGAATGCCGTTGGAGCAAAACATGTGGGACGCTGTGTCCTTGCAAGCGTTTCCTACCAAAGAGCGACTGGACCAATGTGTCGACCTATACTTTGCTCAGTTTGACCGACACTGCCCAGTCGTGCATCGCCCGACATTTGATCCTGCTCGAGAACCCGCCGTGACTCTCGCGATGGTTACCCTGGGGGCCTGCTTCACCAGTTTTGAAGGGGGCCAAGCGTTCTCAAATGCTCTTTCCGAGCTTGTGAGACGATTACTGGTTTTCATGCCAGAGAAAGACCCTCGATTTGTACGGACGGAATATTACGTCACTGCGCAGTTGTTGCAGACAGTCCATGGCTTTTTCTGTGGTAATCGACGCCTCTTTGAGCTCGCTGAATCTAGCCGTGCTCTTCTTATCAACCATGGGAGACGAATGGGACTTTTCAACCAACGAGAATCTTCTTGTTCACCTGCATGTTCTCCTGAAGCGAGATGGCATGCGTGGATACGAGATGAGCGATTCCGATTGCTTGGATGGGCTATATATGTAGGTTGCTCCCATCTTCCAGCTATCACCCGGGCAAATAGTAACTTCCCAAGGGATGTGATGCTACGGCAGGCTATATGCTTAATGTCAAACCTCAGATCTCCCTATCTGAGACCGACATGGATCTTCAAGTGTCTAGCAGACATTGGGAAGCTCCTTCTGCGCATGCTTGGGCAGCCTTACATCCATGGACCCAAACTCCGAAAAATGTACTATTTCAACCACTCTTGCAGTCACTATTCCAAAATCCTGAAACAGTTCTCACGATCCTTAAGGATGAGCACCATGTGATTCCTGTCATTTTAACGATTATGAGGACACTGTGGGCTATAGCGGAACTGGAGACGAATCCGATCAGAGACTTTTTCTTGCGGGAAGATCAGAAAGGCCAGAACCGAGACATTTTGCTAAACATTCTGGACCAATTAGCATTGTCTCCATATTCACAGCCGGCTTTGACTGCTGACAGTTTAATGACACAAGGCGCCCATCGCCTTCAAACTGTGCACATGGCCCACATAGTGAGTGGGAGTGCTTTTACGGACTGGCTGTACCCCTACGTTCGAGGAGGCTCGGATTCCAATGCCGCCGTTGAGAAAATGAGAAAATGGGCCGCTGAAGACCATACTCGAGTTCGAGACCAGGCTTTTCGATGCGCCCAGATTATTGGATTGGTCCGCGAATATCCTTTCAATGCGCCACAGGAAGCATTCAACCTTTACCATGCCGCTACATTTCTGTGGTGTCTTTCCAGTATCTTGAGTCAAGGTGCACCGTGGCATAGCTGCTCCGGGAATGCCTCATGCCGGCTGGATCATCTGGGGCACGGAGATAGTATACAACTAACCAAAATACAAAATTGGATCGAACATGGGCGCGCACGCCGTATCTCGTTGCATGGGGTGCCTGATCTCCTATCGCAAGCTGGGCGACTGCAACTTCTACATCAGACAACTGAAATCTTCCGCACTATGCGTGTCTGGGGCATTGCACAGAACTTCCTGCGAATAGTGTTGAGACTTGCTAGGAAGGAATCAGAGGAGCGAACCTAGTAGTAAGTGACTTGGACAATCAAGCAAGCGGGGAGCGTCAGCCGCCGCACCTAGAGCAATGAAGGAGCTAGTTACCACTGGTCCTTCCGAGGCCAAACTTAATATCATTCCATATTTTGGAAGACGTGGAAGACATTGACAAACTGGATGATTCCATTACTTCCGATGAAATGTTGACCAGTCAGCCCTCGGATGTTCCGCGAGCATTACGGCATTCCCGCACAGGTTGTGCTCGCTTATTAGCCGAGGGCCTTTATTGTTTAGAAGCATCGTCCCAATGGTAGGACGACCATTTCCCTTGAAGCTGGCAAAGATTGGAGCTCGGACAACCTTGTGGTGCCTTTATACTACACTAGCGCGTCCGTTGCTCCGAACTCGAACAAAGTTTCGCGACTAGTTTAACGTGTACTTTGGGCCACGACTCGCTAGATCTTCTCCAAAAGCTCATCTCACATATCATGGTACTGTAGTTATAAGACTCCGCTTCTACATGCTTCAAGAAGTTCACCTGCAATCTGTCAGACTCGAAAACTTGCTCAACCTGCTCACCTAAGTCGATATGGCGTCCGCCGCTGGTGAGAACTATTCTCGCAGCAATTGGACTACTTTCGGGTACTGCTTCGTTGTTGGTTTTGGAGCAATCCTCTTCGGTATTGATACAGGGTGCATGGTAGGGTTCTTTGCCAACAGAAGGTAGATCCACACCAATGGCTCACGCCTACTTTTCACTGCTCCACCTACTAATCCTACTTAGATTTCTCTATGACTTCGGCTATTATGACGCGAAGCTCGGCGGCCATAACATGCGGGCAGGGACGCAAACACTCTTGATGGGTCTTTTGTTGACAGGTATATTCGTTGCCGTTGCTGTGGGTGGGCCAATCGGCGCAAGATATGGGCGTAGGGTTGGTCTCGCTCTATGCGCCCTTGTGTCCATTATTGGCCCCATCATTCAAGCGGTAGCCCCGAATATTGCTGTTGTCGCACTCGGTCGTGCCTTCAGTGGTGCAGGGATCGGGTTCGCCGCGAACTTCTGTATTATGTAAGTCAGCAAATACCCATCGCAGCCTTGCGGGGAGGATAGCGAAATTTTTGACCCACTTCCGCCACTAACAGTCATTAGGTACTGGGCCGAAGTGACCCCTGCACGGCAGAGGGGAATGGTTGTCATGATGTATCAAGGTTTCGCCAATCTTGGGACATTCGTAGGAGCTTGCACTGTCTATGGTACTCGCAATGTGACAACCAAATGGGCTTGGAGAGGACCATTGTTGACAATGCTCATCGCTCCACTGATTCTAGCCATCAGCGTTATATTCTTACCAGATACTCCAAGATGGTTCGTTCACAGAGGTCGTTTAGACGATGCACACAGAGCGATGCGGAAACTCAGAGGTCCGACCTGGCCTGAAGAGGATATCTCAAAGGAGATCCAAGAAGTTGTCGCTATGGATCGTATCGAAACGGAACTTGAAGGGTCAGGCGACTATCCCCAGTGTTTCAAGGGTACCGATGGCAGAAGGACCCGAATTACCATTCTGGTCTTGATAGTACAAGCAGTACGTTCCTGGCCCTTCGGGCCCGGTCATCCTGATTTGTGCATCTTTAATCTAACAATTATTGTAGTGGACAGGAATCAGTTTCATCACAGCTTATGGAACCTACTTCTTCTTTATCAGCAACATCAAAAACCCTTTCACCATCACAGTGATCACCAGCGTCTGTGGTTTGGCTGGATCGGCGAGCGCATTCCCACTAGTGAAGACTTTCGGTCGCAGACCACTTCTGATTACTGGTGGAGTGGGATGTGGCCTATCTATGTGGATATTCGCCATCGTTGGTGTGACACGACCAGACAGTATTGCGGCCGCGAGAACTCTGGTGGCGTTCACTTGTTGCTTTATTTTCTCGTACGGAGCAACATGGGGCCCGCTTCCACAGGCCGTCGAGGGCGAGATACCGTCCAACCGTCTCCGATCTCAGACCGTGTCCATTGCGAACATGGTGTCCAGCATGTGTACGATGTGAGTCTACAGATAAATATCCGCGCCCTCCCTCTCCCTGCGGAAGTCCTAGTTAGCTCGTGATTCTGACGTCTCCCCCTTCACAGATGCATCGTATGCGGTTCGCCATACCTCTTGAGCCTTGATTATGTAAATCTGGGCGCGAAGATGGGCTTCATATTCGGAGGAATCACCACACTCGGAACAATCTTGGTATATTTGTACCTTCCTGAGACGAAAGATAGGACGTTGGAAGAAATCGACGAAATGTTCCTTAATGTGAGTTTCAATGGCCTACGCCCCTCACTCTACTCATTCACCCTGCTCATAGCGGTTGGTGGAAAATGTTAACTCGAAGAAAAGCATGTCCCTGCCCGGAAATTCAAGTCCTATGTCTGTACCGGACAAGCAGGCGGGCTTTCAATTCACAATGTTGTTGCTGAGAAGCAATTCCAGGTGGAAAATGTGGAGGTTGCGAAGTCCGCTTGATTTCTGGAACTGACTGTCTAAATACGGTGGATATCCAGGAGAGAGACAGACAATGCAATGATGACGATGATGATGCAGGGCCTACCATAGGACCAAGATACTCCCCCTTGTATTTCGGACATTCCGTGTGCAAAAGATTCGTCGATCTCTAACCAGGCGAACTGCACCAGGGCTCAAGAATGACAGGGCTCATTCCCATTATCCTCGCTTTACGACTTTGCGATGCACTGACTCGAGATCCTTTAGCCCGTTGTTCCCAGCCAGTGTCCACTGACTCTGCCTCGCTCTAGTCAGAACCTACCCATTTGAACATCCACCGAGGATGGATATATTTAACAGTGAACCCCGCATCTAGGTTATCCTTGGCAAACTTATTGAGCAATCCGGGGCAACTAATTTGCGGAGGTGGAACCTTGACGACCTCTTGATTGATTTGTACCGAGTGTGCGGATTTCATGCGATGCCCAAAGCCAGTTGGGTGGGCTGTTACTTTCCCCAATCGACGGGATCCTAAGTTGACGAGGAGTAGACATGGAATCTTCCCTCGGCGAACATTCAACGCACAAACATGTGAAACATAGAGATAACCTACACCAACCTCAGTATGCCCTAGAAGTCAATATATACATAGTACTGGTCCAGTCAATACTTCAACGACTTAAACTCTGGAAACAAGGACAACATGGCCGGCGCCTCACACACCACAGAGCAGGACCTCTCATCCTACCGCGCCCATCTCAAAGAAGAAGGATGGTGCGTGATCCCTTCCGTGCTCGACCCAGCGCAAACAGCCTCCGCCCTGGACGCACTCTGGGCCGCAAAGGCCTCCAGCGCAGCACGTGGCGACGATACATACTTACCCTTCCTTGACCCAAACGCGAGCAATGTCCGCGTGTTCTACCTGCTGGAACTCGACGCTATCTTCCGCTCACTGATCCAACATCCCACAGCCATCCAAATGGTGCAATCCGTGCTCGGGTCGAACTTCCTCATCTCCAACTTCACGGCCAACATCGCCCGCCCAGGCTCGAAGTCCATGGGTCTGCATTCCGACCAGTCGCTCGTGTCCCCCGAGCCGTGGTTCGGCGTTACCGCCCTTAACGTCATCTGGTGCCTGACGGACGCGTACTTCGAGAACGGGGCCACACTCTTCATCCCCGGGTCGAATAAATGGCGGTGGAGGGACGATATCCCCAAAACGGGGGTGAAGGAGATGCTGAGACCTTTTGAGGCGAAAGCTGGCTCGGTGATTGTTATGGACGGAAGGGTCTGGCATACCTCCGGCGCGAACGTTACGGCTGATCAGGATCGCGCCTTGCTTTTTGGGTATTATACCGCAACATTCCTTAGGCAGCAGGTTAATTGGACGAGGAAATTGTCTCCTGAGATTCAGGAAGGCTTGTCTGAGGAGATGCGTGAGTGGCTCGGAGTGAGTACCCTTGCCTCCTTACCGTGTTTTGTGCCCCGTCCTTGGGCAGACTAGTCACTCCATCACTATCCTTCTGCTGGCGACATACTAATCATTTGGATTGCAATAGCTCAACGTGACCGCCAACCTGGGTGAAACCATCCAGCACCTGAGGTATCTCGACGACCAGTTTGCGGAGGACGGAGAACAGCAGCATGGAACGGGAACACAAAATTCAAAGACGCAGGAGGCGTATGCCAAGTCTTCGCACAGTAGGATCTGAGCTTGACCTGACATGGAGAGCTCGGAGTAGAGTGTTGATCAGAGCTGATCAGGCCGCGATAGGCGTGTGGGTATCAAGAATAGCCTGATGTGCTTGGCTACTGCCACTGCAGTATATGGTGCATGACTTGCGAGGCCTTCTATATTTCTGGCTCAGGTGCATCTTTTCGCGCCTAAGATCAGGTGAGAATGGAATGAGATCGCTAAAGCATACTGCTCGACGGCGGAGCTACTGTATTGCATCCCGCTCGTATATTTCTAGCCTCATTGGGCCCTCACTGAATACGGGGTAACAACCTTGAATGCTGGCCAACCAGCCTGCAAATCTGATCTGCCTGGTGCCAGCAACCATGCATCCCAAGCTAACGAGTTCGTACAATCTCCACATACAGTGCATGATGAGCATAGGGTATGGTGTGTTACCTACGAGTCCTCCCTTCAAACCTCGCCAAAGCGTTCCCGTAGGCAAGTCCTCCTGCTTGGGGAATATCAAAGAGTTCGTCGCCCAATCGGGCTAGTCCATATCCCAAAGAGGCAGATTTTCCGTATTCGGACACGTACGTATTAATATTACCACGGGGTCCCGTACCACGCTAATGTCGGAGCTCGGGGTGCACTAGTGGGATGGACTATTCAGGTTTGGCGATTGATGGATTTGAGGCATGGAGGCTTTTGCGATGAATAGAATGGAGTGAAGCAGTCGGAGAAAAGGGAGATCGGAAGAGGGAGTACACAGGACGCCTCCTCGGAAATGATGGATGGTAATGCATAGAGAACATTGTCCAGTTCCGTATGCTAAGAATACGAAGCTGCTTGACGACATTGAGAAGTCAGCGTGGATCATCTGCTTGCTATAGTTCAGCATGGTAAAACGCATATTAAATGGTTGCTTACCTAGTTAGAGTGGTCCTCGAGCTTTCCCAATGAAGATATTGATATATCTTAGCAAAAAGAACCTAGATCTTCAGCATACTATACAGGAACGATGGGCAGCATTGCAATTGAAAAGTACAGTGTCAACACCGCGCCGGTGCAAGTGCTCGACGCTCTCAAGCTTGGGAGTGTAGTCGTCAAAGAGCGCGCTGTTGTCGACCCTGCCTCCACCGACGAGACTGCTGCTGGAGTGCTAGCCAATGGAATCAGCGGCCAATTCAAATATCACCTACCCAAATGCAAGACCCGAGACGAAACATCCGACCCGGCTGCCCTGAACGCAGAAAGGGTAACAGTACAAATCAAGGACCTCGTCGTCAACGGCTTTCTCTCACAAGAGGGCTCCTCAGTGGCCAACTTCCGCGGTATTCCTTACGCAAGAATCCCAGCGCGATGGTATCAGGCGGTGGCGATCGATCCGACGAAGGAAGTAGGCACTGTTGACGCAACGCAGTGGGGATCCAGGTGTCCCCAGCCGATGGATGTGCTGCACGAGGCAACGTCGCATCTGTACCCGCGCATGGCGACGTTTGATCGGCAGTCGGAATTTGAGTGTTTGAATCTCAATGTCTATAGTCCTGCAGAGCAGCTAGGTAATTCTAAAGGTGCCAGGCGCCTGCCAGTTCTGGTCTGGATCCATGGCGGATCGTTTATTTTTGGTGATGGCGGTTGTGAGTCTGGTAAGTGCTTGGGTTTTTGACCCCAACTTTACGCGCAATTTGCTAATAAGGGAAAACTAGATGGTCAGTATTTCGTGCGTCGCTCGATCGAACGCGGGGAGCCCGTCGTCGTGGTTGGCATTAACTACCGTCTGGGGCCGCTAGGAGTGTTCTCATCGAAAGAACTTCGAGAGGAGGCTCGTGCCCGCGGTGAAGTTGGATTTAACAATCTGGGTATCCATGATCAGAGAGTTGCTCTTCAATGGGTGAGTATATCGATTTTGGGCAGATGACCAATACCAAGTTTGCTGACAGTGATATAACACCAGGTGCAAAAGCACATTCACCACTTCGGGGGCGACGGGTCTCGTATCACAGCAGCCGGAGAATCAGCGGGTGCTGTGTCGATCCTCGCACACATCCGCAGCCACGTTCCAGTCTTCCAGAACGCATTCATCATGTCTGCTGCATGCATCTCTCCCGACCCATTAGCAACCGCTCAGGGATACTACGATGAGTTGGTGTCATCCATGGGGTTGAAAGACGCGCCAGTCAACCTGCAGCTTTCAGCCTTGCGTAGCATGTCGCCCGCAGAACTGCTCAACTCGCTGGGTGTCACCAAACACAGCTTCATGATTGCAGACGATGAGTTCTTCTCAGATTATTCCGGCCAACGCTTCGATCAGCTCACGTCACTGCCGTCGTGGCTCAAGGCCGTGGTTGTGGGCCAGACCGAACACGAGACCGTCGTTTTTGCGCATAAGTGGCACACAATGACCCCCGACGAGATTCGCGGGCAGTGGGAGGCGCTGTACAGCGACTCGGCCTACGCACAGGAAATCATGGCTGCGTATGGTGTTAACAAGGAGGAGTCGTCACCTTCCGACCTGGTGGCGGCGGCGGTGGCGTATACCTCAGACATCTTTTTCAACACGACCACCGACGCCCTCGCCACGGAACACCTAAAGCTCCCTAGCCCTGCGAACCCTAAGGTCTACCAATACTGCTTTGAGCAGCCTGATCTCCTCGCGGCACTTCCCGTATGGCGTGGTGGAGCATATCATTCACTCGACATCCCATTTCTATTTCGTCATCCGCAGGTAGTGGGACCAGATGCACCCGCAGAGTTCCGTGCAACGTGTGATTCGTTCAGCGATTCCGCGATACAGCTCGTCAACGGCCATGAGCCATGGGAGGACGTCAGTATCGCTAAACGATGGATGAGATTCCACGCAGATAAATCGGGAATCCGGAGCGAAGGCGAGGGTATCGCCGGACGGCGTTGGAAGAAGTTGGCTGATACGCCAGAGAGACATCAGAAATTCATGATGGGGATGATATTGCTCGGCGATGCAATGGGCTATGCTTTGAAAGTCTTTTCGCCTCACGATGTCGTCCAGCAGTGAGTTAGAGGTGATGAGAAGATATGGATCAATTCTTCATCAGGTCACTTAGTTAGTCTTTATTCGAAGCGGAAAGGAGGTAAAGTCCGCCATGTAGGACAGGAATCCCGTCCGGGAGATCGTCCAGTCGAGGGAATATTTGTGGATTCAGGACGTAACGGTGACCATGCCCGATGGCCTAGATTACGAGGGCACTCTCAATCTCTCACCATTATACACAATATATCCTTCGCCCGTAGGTGCCGGTGTATCATTCACGCGAACGGTCTACTGGTAAGAGATGCTGTCAACTCGATCCGCACTCGAACAAGGCTGAGTCGGATGAGTCAGCCAGCCATATGCGGATTAATGTAACACCGAGCTAGATATGGCGGGATGGATTCGAGGTCAACATTATCTCTTGCCTTCTGAGTTGGAATTGAGCAACCATAGAATCTGTGAGAGCTAGATGTTGACTACGATTCATGATTGAGGGTTGGATATGCCCTGATGCTACCCCACTTGCTCCGACCTGAGAATCCAGATCTAGTGACATTTTAATTAGCCTACTTCCTGGCTTTTAAAATCCCCCATTCGCAACAATCCAGGAACCCGAACATGTTCTTCGACATGCTCACACCGTATAGATCGTGACATCTATCTACGAGCATCGAGTATAGAGAACACCACTGTACAAGTCTAATTCGTTCTTGCCATGTAGCAGTTGCCGTTGATTATATATGTCTTCAGTCCCTAGACTCTTTAGAAGAAAACTTGGACTCAACCAATCAACCAACCGGCTCACTAACAAGGACCCTACGTAGTAGTGATTTGAGATTCCCATCCTTATATGCGTCATCGCCCTTTTGCAGAACAGAGGGAGCTAACTCTAATCCCCCGAAGCTGTTGACGCCAGTGAAGCTGAAGCCGAAGCTGAAAACGATTGAACGAACGAAAAGCAAAAAATAAAAAAATGGTATCTCGGGCAATTCATCGTATCGTGGTTGGTGGAATTGCTTTGTCATAACATCATCATCAAGTGTCATGTTTCCCATCGAAAACTTCCATGTGGTTCGCAGTTGACACACACGGTTGCTATCTGGCTTGGCCGTGTTTCCCTTTTGTTCCCCCAAAATAATCACAGCCATATGTCGCCTCCCTCGCCCTTTTCCCAATTTTCCCATGCAGACCAGTACGCCCGTTCAACATCCCTGACCCATCTTTTTGTATCGAACAAACTACTGGTCCATCGACCTTCCCATAACATGCGCCGAAGATCCATAAGTCTCCCTTTCCCACTACCTGGCTTGCTCTCGGGAGCTCCGGCACTGGGGTATCGCAGCCCCCGTGCAAGATCAACCGCTGTATCGATGTACTGTTTTTCGCTTTTGACAAGAAGATCTGCTCGAGCTTCGTTACCAGCCCGTCCTTCTGGGAGGGCACTGGCAACAATGCTTCCTGCCATACGACTGCACATCTTGTACTTCCATTTTCCCCATGTAACAATCGGTGTACCTGACCACACAACGTCGGCAGCGGTGGTATGAGCGTTACACTCCGGAGTGTCGAGGAATAAATCAACGACAGAGGCCCGAGTAATATGTGCCCCTTTTGCTGCAACGTCAGTGAAGATAATTCTTGTCGCGACTTCATTATCCGCCCAATCTCTTGCGTATTGGAGGAGATTCTGTTCGCCAAGATCAGGGAATCGCAAGAGCCAGAGGATGGCATTGGGCACCCTCTTTAGGATCTCGAGGTACATGGAAAATGTCGAAGGATCGATCTTATAAAGTTGGTTGAAATTGCCCAAGATCACAGCAGACTCCGAGAGGGTAGGAAAGAGTTCCTTCCTCAACTTCCATCGGGCCGCTTGTTCCTTCTCCCATGCTTCTTCTCTCGCGGTCGGATCTCTGAGATTTGGTGCCCCACGCTCTGCGTCAGGAGCGCTCTGCTTGTGGTCCACACAGAAGAAAGTGTCGCGGGCGAAGATAATGTTTTCGGAGTAAACCCAGTCCTCAACATCTTCAACAAGACTGTCAGCTCGTAAGCGATCCTCAATATCCACATTGCGTCTCCATGGGGAGAGTGTGGTTGGAGGCACAGAAATTGTATCGGCAAACACATAATCACACCACTCTGCTCCCAGAGTGCCAGCAAAGCCCATGAACGACATATGGATCGGGGCGGGACGAGCAGCAAAAACTTCATTCCGAGCGCCTCTAGTGTATCCGTTCAGGTTGACAAGAACATGAATTTCGTCACTCACGATCTGGTTTACAAGACGCTCAACACTCCAAGATGATGCATCATAGAAGACCGGTGCCTCGTTTTGAATTTGTTGCCGGTGTACTGAGCCATCAGAGGCAGTTGTTGCATAGCATACTGCTCGGACACGAGTCTTATCGTGCAAGCCAAACACAGATTGCATTAAGTGAGCCAAAGGGTGATTATTGAAGTCAGAACTAACGTATCCAACATTAAGATGTGGTCTTGGTGGAGGTGGAGGAGGAAAAACAGTCTTAGGGAGCCAGGATGATCGTAAAGTGCAGACTGAGATGCGTAGAGCGTTGCGTTGCGAGATTTGTCGAACCTGCTTAGCCGATAGTGGTGCCGTGAAAGTATGGAAGGGAAGCACGGTCGGTGCTGAAGGCGCGGAGAGCGAATTTGGGAGGCATGGACGTGCATATGTTCGAGCAGGATACTCTTTGTGGTGCTTGTAACGGTCTTGATACCACTGCCAGCCAATTTGACGAATCGCTCGTTCAACGAGTCTGACGACCCGTGAGCCTTCCCATTTCTTCCCAGACCAGTATTGTAGCGACTGCTGAAGAGTTTGGTGAAGTTGAACACGATCTCCTGGTCGTGACGACTGTTTGTGAAGCACCAGTTGTTGACACAAAGTGTCGATGACCGAGGAAGTCAATATCCCACAACCCCAAGTTTCTCCATCTCGGAGTTGTTTCCCCACGATATCAACAACACGGCTGATCCATCCATAAGATCTAGTCGGTTCATGCTTCATGCCATTCTCATCCACATGTAAACGGTCGCGTCCTAGATCGTTTGCTCGAACGCCTCCACGACCGTGCCAATTGCAGACCGAGTTGAGAGCAGTTGCTAGTCCACAAACAGCCTCTGCGAAATCTGGGTTCGATTTGACGGCTCGCTGGTAGTATCTGATGGCTTCAGCAATTCGTCCCTGATCCTTCACAGCATTTGCAAGGTTCGCCAAAGCGATATCAAAGTTGCCGTCACAGCTTACGGCCCGTTCGTACATCTTTATTGCCGCGTTCAGCTGGCCAATGTCTTTGAGAAGACTGCCTAGGTTGGTGTATAAGTGTGCATGCTTCTGGTCGATATTCAATCCGTAGTTGTAGTACATCAAGGCAAGTGAGATCCCGCTCCCAGCAACCACCCCGGGGATATTGGATATTTGTGCAAAGTTTGAATCGCCCAAGTGTGCTGGATGGACAGTGTGCTGCACACCTGCAAGCAAGATGCCAACATTGTTGGCAGTGGATGGGCTCCGTTGTAGGGAGAGAGATAGATAATACAAGGCAAGGATTTCTCGTGTGCTCGGAGACTTGAGGCTTCCAATATCCGTGGCATTGGACATGCCATCTTGATAAATCTTGGCGAGTGATAGTAACGAGTTGCTCGTGGTAGAGATTGCAGCCTGCACAGCGAAAGGTGGAACCACATGTTCTAAACCAGGAAGACCACCATCCGGAGGGAACATGTGTTTTGCCGTAGCTTCAGCATGTTCAGGCGCAAGCAGAATGGGATCCTTACCCTCGAGCTTGGAGCGAACATATTCTGGATCTCGTAGCGTGCACAAGCAAGCTTTCAGTATATCGTTGATCAAGCCACGAATACCCTGCCTCCGCTGGCCAGTTGACACGAGGATGGCATCCTCAAAAGCTGACGCAGCACTGTTGTTACTGCCAAGCGCGTATAGCATATTACCTTTTGCATGTATCAGAGCTAGCATGCGCCCATTGTCTTGGCCGGGTATGGCATAGCCGCTTGAGCCAAACCCGGGAGACTGAGTTTCCGACTGGGGACCAGTGCTGACTCTCTTGAGGTCGAGCTCGAAGTCGTAATGCCCATTGTCGTATGAGGCTACAGTGGCAACGCTTGACGAATGACTCCTAGTATCGCTTTCTGCGTCGCTAAATTCCCCCCACGGGTTCTGGGCATCGTCGTATTTGATCTTTAGGGTGTTCTCCACATATTCAATAACTTGAACAGCTTCTCGTGCTCGTTGGGTAGCACACAGAAGGCCGATGAGGTGTTCCACAGCCTCAAAGTAGCTCGGGCGCAATTTGACGGCGTCAAACCAGTAATTTAACGCATCTTCCTGGCGATGAAGAGCATGATAGGTTGCAGCAAGATTTGACATAGCTTCTACATGAGCATTGTCTTGTTGCAGGACTGACAAATACCATTCCTCGGCCTTGGCAAAATTTCCGAGCCCATAGGCGAGACAGCCGGCGAGAAGCATGCCGTCTACCCATGGAACATCGGCCTCCTGACATAGTAGCTCCATTGTTCTCAGTGCGCTGGTTGCTTCTTCAAAAGTTGGTGGACGCCTCTGAGGACTTGAGATTGATGGGCGAGGCTGTCGAATCTCCGGTATTCTATCATGCGGTTCATATTGTGATGGAGGGAATTGATGTGTATCCGATCCATCTTGTAGAGGTCGAAAATTAGGGAATGAATAAGTGTTCTGAGGCCTGAGTATCGCTGTTTGGGGCCGAGAAGCATTGAATACATTGGAATCACTCGCATTCCGGACCAATGGTTTAGATGTGCCGAGGTTTCGAGGTACTTTGCCATTCGAGAGGCCTTGAAAATGTGATCCAGTTCGCTGAGGTGGCTTGGGGAATATTGGCATTTTGTTTGTGGGCCCTGGAGTGAAGTTAGAGCCATTTGTACGCATGTTCTTTGTATTGCATCTTATAGTCTCAAGAAGGTCGGTATAAATACGATTAGCCCAGGCAAATGATTTATCCCTGAATGCGATACGTTCCGATCCGGGTCCAGGTAGGAGGGGATTCAAGGATGTTCGGGGTACGGACATGAGACTGGGGATAGAGAGGTCGGTTGCTGGGTAATGATGGTCATATGGGTAGGCTGGTGGCGGGTAGGTAGTCTGGTGCATATGCCACTTTGACGACGGCGACTCAATGGGTGGCATGGCAGTGTTCATGACATGTGGTGGGAGGCTTGGTAGATAGGAAGTATTCTGAAGATCGGAGTGTCGAACTGATCTGCGCAAGGTCTGAGGTTGCTGTATGTGGTCTAATGGAAAGCGTTCTGTTGGAGCTCGTGGGAAGAACCGACTATCTCGTACAGCAGCTGGTCGATAGGGATTGAAAGTGCCATCAGGCCAATATGGTCCATACAATTCCTGGCCAGCTGAAGCAGTAGGCCCAAACTGGGAATGCATTGTTGCAGGCAGTACAGTTGGGATATTGGAGCCATGTTGAACGAAGTATCTCTGAGTTGGCTGTAGAGGGAGGGTCTGATTGAGCATGGAGTCCAGGCCACCTGGGAAGTCCCAAGCCACCCGATAGGGATATGGTTTGGAAGTGGCGTAGGGTTGAGAATATCTGGCATCTCTTGCAACATCAACGCCGCCAATATTGGCTGGCTGCAATAACAGATTCATATCTGTCCATTGTGGCTCGAAGGTCAGGCGGGTCTGTTGAAAGTCGGGCGAGGAGGACAGAAGGACATGTTTCGAGGCTGGAAGTTGGACATTTTTGTCGAGAGCAGCAGTCTCCTGTTCGAGGAGTCTGCCGTGTGGTGTCTTTCGCAGGCGCAGGACTTCATGTTCGGAATAAGACAATTGAGGAGCGCTGTTTCGGTCACGTCTGAATGGTCCCGGGTCGGCGGGAATGGCGTATTGACGAGATGAAGCACCAGCAGGAAGGCGAAGGTAAACACTTGGATCTCGGATTGGGTCCATGATCATTACAGGCGGGTGAGGGATGGATATCATCTTTCTTGAGTCTTTGGGTGGTATGAGGCCACTCTTGTCTTAAGGTTGAGGTGTTCGTTCAACCAGCCTCAAAGGCGGTTGTTTGCAACAGTCGAGACGACGGTGCGATGGAAGATGGAAGGCAACGGGGCCTGCTCTTGTTTCCAGACCAGAGTCTCATATTGTCCCTCCCGATGTGGTCCGCTCCACAACCATTGATGTTGAGATGAGGTCAGTTGCAGCCCTGATGGGATTGAAATGCTGAGTTCAGAGTCGAGGGGAGGAATCAATCTTGATCGTGGGAAAGCACCCGCTGGAACCAGAATCTGGTCCGTGCTCTTTCAGCAGGTACTCCGTGCCAGTACTATTGGTTTGGTGGGAAGGGAGGTACTCGGCATGCAAGGAGGGAATTTCGACTATCGAGCAATGCCAGGTGATGGTCGAGAGTGCAGAGTCGAGACTTTCGAGGAGTTGGCTCAGTGGTCCAGCGGACAAAGAATACGAGGCAAGTCGGATGGACTGCGGGCAGATGTGACCAGGATGGTAGTGGTGTAGTTTATTTAGTGGTGGTGGTAGAGGCCAGAAGTGGATATCGTCGTTTTAGACAGGATCCCCAGCAAACAGCCGCCGTCCGAAACAGACTCGGGAGTATTAGACGAGAGGCAAGTGCCAAAGCAAAAGTAATGGCAATGGCAATGGCTAGAAGAGAAGATGTAGGTGGTCTTTCGCTAAGTCTGTGACTTGAATGAGTGATGAATTGCCAGTGGTTATCCCGTTTTTTTGAAGTGATCGATCGATGGCTGATCCGTGATGATGGATGGCATGGATGGATGGGCAGGTATTCACGCCTCATGGAGTCATGAGCTACTGAGCCACTGGCATGGGCCCATGGCTGGATTTTGTTAGGCACAGGAACAGGCGCATCTCTAGGCGCAAGTCGCAACTAAAACAATCACAACAACCAGCAACCGAACCCGCCCATCCACCCACACCCAAGCACCCCCCTCCCCTCGATCCCTCAACCCCCCCTAGGTCATCGCAGCCAAGCAGCCATCAACAAGACGCTTTTTCCCTTAGGCGCCAACGTCCACCGCATGTGGCTTGCAGGCGATGGGTCCTTGGGGCTGGCCTAAGAGGAGCAATGCATCCAATGATCCTCTCAAAGGCTGTCAATGCTCACCGGAGCGGAGAGTCTGGCAGTCTGGCTGATGCGTCACCTGGCCAAATCGGTTTAATTGGTCGGAGACGGCGGGCTGCAGTGGGAGGTGAGTGGGCTCTCTCCCTCAGAGTGGGCACCCTGTGGGCTTGCCCGCCCGGGGGCTTAGGGGCTAGTCAGACTAGACAGGCGGTGGTGGGTAGTGGTGGGAGGTTGTGGGCTGCCAAATCTGCCCTTGTCCACTAAGGCTGCCTCGGGCTTAGTGATGATGTTGGAAGATGCTGGGGGCGCGGGCCACCCTCGCAAGGCCCTGCTTCTTGGTCCAGCGTCATGCGCCCACTGGCCGGAGGCCTGTTCAGCTGGCGGTGTCAGGTTGGTGACAGCGCAGGAGAAGCAACAGTCTGGCGCCCACTGGTAATCCATCTTCAGACTAATGACTTACCATGTAGTAAGCTAGATTGTGCAAGACGAAAACCTTTGCATCAGCATGGACTGAAATGTTACAGAATGCGCCTTCTGCATCACCGATTTACGAGCACCATCTCTTGTCAGTTCTTATTTATAGCCCTGAGTGGTGCCATCTCGCAAGGGGTGGGCTAGTGGCTACAGGGCTCGGGGCCAGGACCTTGTAACTGTCAGGATTTCTTGACGGAGAGCCAAAAATTGGTGGTGCTGCTTGTCTGGGGAAGGCTGGGTGGATTCTTGCTGGAACTTGTCGCCTGGTTTCACCTTGGAATACCCACAAGCTCTCTGTCCCACCACCGACTGGTATGGAGTACGGAGTCCACTGCAACTTCGAGGAGCCCAACGCTGATACGGAGAGAGCGATGCATCGATGTCTTGTGCCACCGTGTCATTCATTCATCCATCCATCGCATCTTGATCGTATGAGGAACGATACTGCACCCATTTGGCCAGATGTCCATGTCTCCTTATCGAGCCTTGTGCTTGTACGAGTGCCACCACGAAGCCTCTCTCGGAGAGCCACAGCCGAGATGCACGCAAGCGCCGTCCGAGTGTGATTAAAGTGCAACCTCAAACTATTAAATTGAGTTGCATGCTGATCGTCGAGAAGTTGCCAGCCGCACATCCTGGTCTCAAACAAAGTTACCTACCAGGTACTAGGGACCGAGTACTGAGGCTCGTGTTCACTTCCTTGTGCCGTGTGTCGAGGCTTCAATTTCGACCCATCCGCGCAAAGGTAATGATAATTGATGACACTGATGATTACTGATGGAAACGATGGGCAAGATGACCACGGAGTACGAATTAGGTATTGAATATAATTTATGAGAGGATCTTGGTAGGGCAGCTGACTTATGCTGATACAGAGCCCAAACTTGCATACAACACCCAAGGCCTTGACGGGAGTCTGGGGAATCATAGGCGAGGCTGTTGCGGCACGCTTGATACTCGACTACCTAGCCCCTAGCCAGCTTGTTGTTTCACCTTGAAGTCTCGTCAATAGTCATAGAATCATGTCTTTCACAGAATCGTAGTTGAAGAATTTCATTCTTTGCATCTAATGTTACAAATCGGATGAACCTTCCACGCGACAGATGGCTTGTAACGTTCAATCTGCTTGAGGTGCCCTGTGCTCCGAGTCTGACAAACTCGTTAGTGATTCAGATCTGCATGTCACCAAGTGGGCTTCCAAGGGTTCTGTATAGTCTTGATGATGAATCTGCCTGCAGCGTCAAAGAAGGGTCCTGTCTAACAAGCGAGAGCGTGTCATTGATCGCAAACGACGTACTCGTAGGAGGGAAGTGTTGAGATGAAAGATGTTATCAGCACGAGCCACCCACCAAATCTTGCCTGCACTCTGTAATGTTCAAGAAAATAAGGAAGAAAGATGATGCGTGCCGTTGGATACTCTATACGGAGTACGCCGTACTTGCTCGTAATTATCCGTAATTATCAATACAGACCTCCCAGGGCTTGACCCGTTAGCTTGCCAAGACTTCCACTCACCAGCCAGGTTCAATTTTGTTCTTTGCATCACCACAAGCCATCCTTTCTTTCTTCTTTATTCACCCGCCCGGCCAATAAATAATTTCATTATTATTCATTTTATCCTCAGCCTCGGACATATCCTTACCTTGGTTGTTTTGGCACCGCGCGCAGACTGACATTATCGACCTCTGGCTGGGCATCCGGGCCTTTAGGGATCATTCTGACCCCAATGAGATCTGGAAAATCACAGTCGAGGTCACATCCGCACGTGCCTTTGAGATGAATTATAGTCTAAGTCTGATATGTATCGATTGTTCTCTTCTTATGTGCCGAATCGTTTCTCTATCTCTGCAAATATCTGGGGTGAAATTTCATCGCTGCTGTTACCTTCCACCCGAACAACCAGCCCATCCTTTCGATAGTAATCCAGCAAGCTCTTGCTCGTCTCGTCAAACTTGGCCAATCGCTTCCTCCACGTCGCTTCACTGTCGTCTTCTCTCTGTACCAGGCCCTCGCCAGTCACATCGTCTTTCCCCGGCACTTGAGGATCGTTGAACCCAACATTGTAGACTCTCCCGGAAGCCGGGTGCACCCATCGATTCGCCATGCGTGAGAGAATGATGTCCACAGGAGTGACGAGTTGAAACACAACGTTGATAGGGAGTAGGTGAGATAGAGCATGTGCCTGTGTAGCCGTACGTGGAAAGCCATCGAGGATAAACGAGGTGTTGGGATTGTTGGATGCTGTGACAACCGAGGACGCCGATCCGTTCCCCCGCCCAAGTGCCGCAATAATGTTGTCATTCGTATCTGCTGTCTCCAACCATTGTCTAGACGTCAGTTCGCTGAGGATGAGGTTCAGAATCAAAGGGTCTGGAACGAGTCCACCCGAGTTCATATAGGTCTCGGCTTGTTGTCCTGTGTCTCTTGTCAGCACCTGTCCATATCATTTTGTATCAGATCGAGCCCTCAAACCTAGTTTTGTTTTTTTACTGACGTTCTCGCGCAGAAGATCTCCCGTCGCGATCGAGGATAATTGTGGAAACCGCGCCATCAGTCGCTCGGATTGTGTCCCCTTTCCCACGCCTGGTGCCCCCACCAGTATGATTCTAGCAGCATTTCTCAGCTTTCGAGTCGCCGTACTGAAAGTCATAGTTCAAATATGTTCGGGGTTCAAGTGGAAGATGTAGCAGGGAAAGTGTTGTGGAGGCGATGCGCCGCGGCGCTTTGGTCAGGTACCCATCATGTCAGGCAGATCGCGTGGTAGTAAAGGGAAAGTAACGATAGGAAGTAGCACCGATGATTGATTCCGCTTGCGAAGATGAGAAATCACACGCTGCGAAAGCAAGCAATATCCGAGGGGGAACAAACGAAGGACGGGGGAGGCTCTGGTGAAAGCCGGCGAGAAGTGTTGCTCGGTAAAGTAAGCTCGAAACTCGAGCATGGGGAAGCACGATAATCCTGCCCTCCACAGCCAGAGTCACGGAGCCGGCCCGGGCGACAGGCTGTATCCCCCGACTCTCGGTTATAAGGACCATTTAGGGATAAGAATAATACCATCGATAATATTGATTAATACCAAAGGCAAGTATTCCGTATGGAGTACTCGGACTCCGGACTTCTCCATACGAGTATGAATCTTGGTGGCCATGTCAACACAAGACAGCCGTTAGTCCCAGACGTGTTTGAATGGCTGGAACGCGCCTTCGCGTCTGCTATTTCGTCCACGTGACGACAGGCATGCCTGTTGTTCTTTAGGTTCAATGCAAAGGTATGTATGTTCTAGGTCACGTTTGAACGCTAGAAAGTTCTTGCTACGGATTCAATTGGTTCTAGGGAACTAGTATGGCATTTCAAAGAGCAATAGGCGCAACTTCAAAGCGACCTGTAAATGGCACATCCATTTGAAGCATTTTCAAAAGACCAGACTGCCCACTGGGAATCGAGAAAGATTTAAAGACCTCATTCAGCGCAGGCAGAGCCGATCACGTAGCTCTCATCGGCTGGGGAAGTATCAAAATCGTTGTCATCAAGTAGAGTGGCCACGAGTGCGATGGAAAAGTAGACCGAACTTTTAGACTTGAGGTGGCATGGTGTGTAAGCTGCTATAGTAATGGAGTCTATCCAAGTGGAACCATTTGCCAGATAACGAGGAAATTTGGTTGGAGGGCATCTGAATGTTTTTGGATGGCCTGCCTGTTAGTATTAAAGGAACGTTTAAAACGATTTACCAGTACTAATGCACACCAGCCCCTAGTATTGCCCTCATTACGTTGCTCGCCTAGGTAGACAAGTACTTATCTGACATGTTGTGAATAAGGCTCCAGTGGTATCTTTCGACGTGTTCGTGCTCTCCCTCCAGAGACACTGGTGCAAGGCTGAAACATGACAGCTGGTTGTTCCTTCCCCCACATCGCCCGCTCCTGCTGCCAAGCACCGTCCAGGCTTCACGAGACAACACGGCTTTGAGCTGCCTAATTTCAACCTCCCAATGGGAGGCTCAACCACACTCACTTTGTTTGCTCTCCATCGATACCAAGCCACCATCATAGCTCGGGGCGTGCATCCATTCTATATTCCAGATATGCAAGCGAGGTATCAGATAGCCCAGTCGCTCACTGATGGAAGAGCTCGGTCCACCAATTTAGTGTTGCTCGCCTTTCCCAAGGACTGAGGTGGCATCAATCCGATCCATGCCATTGGCAGCCTGGATTTAGCAGACTGGATACTTATCCGCCGCCAGATTACTTCCTACATATGCAGAGCATACCATCCACATTCGCTTGTTGCAAAAGAGACAGTCTCGTGTCAAGTGTGTATCCAGACGAGTGTCACAGGTAGCCTTGCTAATTGTCAACTCTCCTGTGTAGGAGTGCTCAGACTTTGGCGAACAGGATGGCGTCCAGTTCCTATATCCAACCAGCAATGGGCTCTGATAACGCGCAAGATCGTATTGGAACAGATGCCTCGACTTCTTCGATTCAAGCGACCTTTACCGACCTCCCCGCAGAAATTCTCCAACGAATACTTCATTTCACCAGCACGCCTACCTTCCTCCAACTCATTCTTGTGAATCGACGGCTCTTCAACGTAGCGGCAGAATCACGAGAAGTTATACTCTACCAGCTGCGACACTTGCCAGGTCTAAAACTGGGCCTCAGTGACCATTGCATCCCAACAGCCGAACTATTCCTGATTTTGCGCCAGCGTGCTGCCGGTAATCTCTATGGCGCAAATTTCACCGCCGATTGCATGAGTTATGCATTTCCGAACGGTGTTCAACTTGATCCTCACGCATCTAGCCTCGTGGTTGGGACAGATGGTTATCCTGAGCTTTCCATGGTCGTCAAGCATGACACCTCTATCTGGTAAGTGATGATTGCCGTGCCTCGTGTAATGTCGAATACCGTTGCCATTTGGCAGAGCGAGAGCGCTTTGTACGCCATTCGACGGACGCATTGTGTTGGAGACTGGATCATGGCCAATGTGGTTGCTGACGAATACTTGAACCCTTTAGTCTATACACGAAATCTGGCTCCTACCGGGAAACGATCGCCTCCCCATACGCAGACGGTGAAGCAAAAATCATTCAAGTCGTCCAAACTGAGGGCACTATTTCTGTGCTCTATGCATGGACCCCGCCTGAAACGGACCTTGCTAGTAGAATCGACGATCATGAACCTACTATCAAGGGGTCCACCAAAACCATCCTCACTATGTGCGCTAATTCTAGTCGCCGTGGATGGCCTTCGACCACAACCATGAGGACGGCTTCTGCTTCAAGGACTGTTCGATCTGTTCGGTATCATCTCCTGCATTACAATATGGTGAGTCCTAAAAGAACTTGTTGAATCACCCCTCTTGAGCGTGGATGGTGGAACCACAAGGACGTGGAGATCCTTGTCCTCTTCAAGTACTACACTCTACAGAAACCTAACAAATGATCTTTTATACCTGTTTACCGGGACTCCATCCTTAAATAGGCACAAGATGTTTACTAAGCTGCAAACATGGTATAGTATATGAACGATCGACCTTTTTTCTTCCACATCCCGACGCACAAATCTCTACGTAACACTCCTCTAGCTCCCGTCCACCTTACAGTTTACAGTCGCATTCTGTGTGCTATTCTCTGGGACGAACCGAAGGCTGTGCGGCCAACAAGCCGTGCGTCGATCGTCATGTACAGCGCTGCCGGCTCGCCATGGTGGGAGGAATGCATATACTCGGCCTATGTCGTGTACCCCTTTGATCACCCGGCTAAGGTCTTCAGTACTGGAGTTAAAAGCGTTCTCAGTAAGGATAGGGACCGCAAAAGGGACGATGACGATGACAATAGTGAGCAACTCTGGACCGCAACGAATCCTAAAGAATCCAAGCATGACTGCGACCTCCGACTGAAGGACACCCGACACAGGCCACGCACAATATCTTTTTTCAAGGATGGCCGGCGACTAGCCCTCTACGCACCGGGTTCCAGCGTTCCATACATGACGCTGCTTGCCAACGAGGTCCTGAGACAGCAGCTAGCCCCAAGTATCAGGGCACGCCAAGTGTTAAGCCTGGAGCAAGTTTTATTACCACTGTCGACTGTGGTGGAAAGGCGAGAGCAGCGACTACATCTCCTACGTACTAGTGTAAGTGATGCTAACGCTACTACCGTCAATGGACTCGCTTTCGAGCTCTCACTGCCATTCTATAGCAAGCACGATAGTATGTTCATGAACACGGGGAATGAAATGGACGACTTCTGCATAACCGACGACTTATGCATTGGCACCACGAAGGTGCCGGACGTGATGGTTTTCTCGGAGCGACTTTCCCGATTCACGGTTGATGTACCCGGCCCGCCAGTCCTCACAATCGTGCAAATCCGCCGACGCAAACCTTATGATTCTTGTATTCACATTGAGACGACTGATGATCTCCCGCCATTGCCCCCCCCGCCTCGACCGCCTCTCACAAGGACTGCCACTACAGAAACAGAGACCGCTCCCCAACAAACGCAAACGACGCTTGATGACTTCATCGACGATGTGAACGAGGTGAATCAGGCGATCCAGGCGGATGATCTAGATCCAAATTATCAGCTCCAAGACGAAGTGGTGCCAGTGTCAGAAGAAGGGATTTTCGCTTTTCCGCGAAATCTCACAGGCACAGAGCTGCGGGTTGTCGCCAGGCTATGGGGATGGGTGCCCCAGACCACAACACTCACAGGTTTGGACACCGTGAGTGTATCCCCAAACGGCCAGAGGATTGCGGTAGCGCAGTGGGATCGAGTGCTGATCTACGCGCTCGACCCTGCTGTTCTATGCGAACCGCCATTCGACCAAGACATTGCCCGTGACGGCAGTGCGTCTGAGGTTGGTACGAATTGGGGCAGTGATAGTAGCAGTGATGATGGCAACGATAGCGACATTGGGCCGAATGTAATAGTTCTTCCTCCCTCAGGAGCATCGACATATGCTGTCAATACTCATACCGTAAACAACAACAGTGATGGTGGACACGATCCCATCCTTGGTAACAGTAATATCAGCACCAACGCAACCGATGAAAACGCTGGTGGAGACACCCTGGACTCCTCCCACCCACCGCCTCCTGATTCTGATAATCTCGCCTTCGAACCATCCACTACACAAGGGCCAGACCAAGAGCAACCGATGTCACCAGCAGTCCCTGAACCACCACCATCCACATTTCCCGTACTCCACTCGGTAACTGCAGGTGGCCCCAAAAGTGTAGTGTCGTCCTCGGGAAGCTCTTCAAGCTCTGCATCTTCAGCCGGCCTTTTAAAATTCTACCCTCGCACATTCAATGGGTTTTTGGGACTGAAGGTTGTGGAATTACGACCCGTCGTCCTCAAAATGGAAGGCGGTGCAGTGATAAGGAAAATGCTCTGGACTTTGGGCCGTGGCTCGGGCGAAAGTTCTGGCGATAGTGAAGGTGATGAAGAAGATGAGGAGCAGGGGCAGAGCCCCGACGGCGACGTGGTTGAATACGAAGACCAAGGATTAGAGAAGGCATCCCCGGATGAGAGGCAACACGGTGGAGAAAAGGGGGAAGTCTCAGCAATAGATGGCCAGACTGAGGCGGAGGGGATCCAGGTTGGACAGCAAAATCAGGATATCCAGAAGACTATGCAACCGCAACCGGCAAATACGAACGCTTCGTTCCCGCATGCAAACGCAGGGCCAGAGCCATCTGCTGCTGCTACTACTACAACTACAACAACAAAGTCCTCTACAGTCAAGAAGGGCAGAGATTCAGCTGGCACAGGCGCGGCCACATCATCAAGAACTGAAAACTCCCTACCCCAAGTCTTCTCAGATGAGGCGCAATCGCAATCCAGTGGACTGACGCCAGCATCGAGACTACAAATATCCGACTCAGAATTGCTGCATCAGATCAGATACGTGAAACGGCCGCCAGAATATATGATGGCGTTGAATGCCGGTGATTTCGGCACTAATACCGTTATCGGAACGAACGAGGCCTATGGTCCACCTTTTTCTCCTTCTGCCGATTCTACGCAGGATAATGTTGGTGAGGGTAAGAAACCAGAGATTGTTATCATTGATAATGATACGACACTTGAAAGCATCATAGCTGATGAGGAGGATAAACAACCACAACAACGACCAGACGATGAAGACGGGGTTGGTCTTGCTACTACTGCTGAAACTCCCACGACTGAGCAGAGCCCCCCAAGCCCGTCACAGTCTCACACATCTTCGACCCAGCATCCTGTTCCGTCGGTGGTAAGTTCAGCCACGGAGAGGCCAAAGCAGAAACCCAAGCGCCGCAAGAAGATCATGGAGAATGAGATCATTATCATGACGGATCGGGACGTCCAGGTATGGGATCTGGGTGTCTGGGGCAAGGCGAGGAGGGTACGGGGTGAGTTCGTCAGACCGCCTGACTCGTGAGTTTGAGGCGCTGTATCTTGCTTGCTTGCGTGGCTAAAAGTATACCTGGCTTGTGAATTGTCTGTCTGCTTGAAGGCTTTGATGCGAAGCCCCCGGTCAGGGCACTTGGCTGAATGATGGAACTGAAATGTCAAACATGGTCTGTATTTGTGGGGACTGGGAGTGGGGATGCACCGGATATAAACCAACTCGGGCATCAAAGGGTAAGAGAGGTGTTTGCATTCGAGGCAAATGTCCAAGTCTTTGCTTGCATCAATTTCCACCTGAATTTTCCAAGCGATTGTAATTCATCTCATTATCATGCTGCAGTCGAGCGCTCTACTCGTACAGCGTTCTATTTATCCCCTCCGCCCCCACCCATAGATAGCAGAGCCACAATCAAGAACACCCACCAATACTTTTGGAAGAAAGTCTTCTCTTGCTGTTCCTCCTGCGGCACCTCCCTGCCCTCAGCGTCCACCTGCGGCGGCGCACGAGTATTCCAGATAGGCGCGGGCCCATCCTCTGCTAGGAGCAGATTGACCTTAATTGGCTCGTACAGCTTAAGCTGCCTAGCTGCTTCCTCTCTCGCCTTCTTGGTGTTTGGCACCGGTGGCCGGGCGGGGATAGGCTTTCCCTTCGCCTTCGCCCGCGCGACTTTCTTCCTGTAATGATCCTCCTCGGCCGATAGTGGGGGAGGAGAGAGGCTGGATACGGCAGCAGAGAATACGGACCCGTCATCCGGAGACACCCACAGGTCGATTTTGTGGTGCAGTTCCTCCGAGAAGGCCGCGAGGGTGGTCACGGTTGAACTTCCATTGGGGAGGTGGATTCGCACCATGGGGGCAGATGTTGGTTCAGGCCCGGTAGATTTTAATGAGTCTAGGGTTGGGGGTGTCCATGACGAGAGTGAATGTTTGCGAGATTTCGGGTCGTAGAAGACCGTGACGAGTGGTTTGATATTGTGGGAGTCTCCAATTATTTCGTAGGAGAGGGTGATGGATTTGGGGAATTGAGCGTTGGTGGTAGTGGTGTCGGAGGCAGCGAGGGAGAGGGAGAGGAAGCTGCAAAGTAGGATGACGCTACGCAGGGCGGTTGCGAGCAGCAGCATGGTTGCTGACTCCTCTCCTAAGTAGTTGACGTCGATAGTATGGAAAGTGTGAGGGCAGCAAATCCGCAGTCGAT
>Ga0105239_10000243_pt1 | contig 80977 bp, 106 predicted proteins | sample KBSC44metaG_FD_92761 | JGI IMG/M metagenome (GOLD analysis project Ga0105239, IMG submission 92761) | Corn rhizosphere microbial communities from Kellogg Biological Station, Michigan, USA - KBS C4-4 metaG | ecosystem: Host-associated > Plants > Roots > Rhizosphere > Soil | place: Michigan, USA...
TACAGGGTTGTTTCGGAGTACCCCACCGTCGACGAACGTTTGTTCGCGTGGACCCATCGTGATCGGATCGAAAAAGGTTGTAGCTGCAGAAGTTGCTCGACACGCTTCCCAAACCCTGCATTCTTCGTACAGAGTTTCAGTGGCTTCAGTGTTTTCGTAAGAGCGAAGGATTGCAGTTTGTGAATTGGTCTGCCGTGTGCATACCACGAATCTGCGTCGCCAATTCAGCAGTGCGATCAGGGTCCAAATTGTGCATCTTGCGACCGAAGAACGTACACTTTACACGGCGAGTCAGGATCCTTGAGGAGGATATCTGTCTGCCCTTTCCTTGATAACATCCCATATCGCAGATTCGAGAGCAGAGGTATCAAAGCGACCGTTCGCTCGGAGGAAGTCGTTCCCCTGGCCGAAAACATTGAATTTGGCTCGCTTCGGGGAGAAGATTCGCTTGGATAGAGTAAGGTACGCTTTCTCGCATTCGTCTAGCGTCATTCGAAGACGTCCTAGCATGATGGCTATGATTCTTGGTCTCTATCAGAAATACCATCTCGCATCGTCACCAAGGGCACTTACCCGCCAGTGCTAGTTCCCCCTATCAAATACCTGGCAGGGCTCCAAATGCTGACCCTTCGGGCGCCCCTGATTTACTCCCCTCATGATGCGCTTCAAGATTATCAGAGACGACAACCCACGCACCCCTCCGCCATCTGTAAAACGTGGTCAGTGCAAGAGTTCCCTTTCCATCTCAAGATGTACGGACCGAGGGACAGCAAGCGCAGAGGCCTCTCGTTCGTAGTCATGGTGCAGCGAAGTCAAGGTGTTATCGAATAACATACTGTGGTTGCAGAAAGCAGCTACGATTGACGCGAATTCCTTGAATGGAGAAAGCCGCCCTCCTTTTCTTCTGGGCTCAGACCCTCGAGGCTTTCTTCACCCAATCATCACACTATTGAGACCGAGATTTCCTTCGTTCAGGGGGTTTTCTGCAGGGTTTCAGCTCTTCTAAAAACAGCATAACAGCCAAGTTGTGGCTTTCCGCCACAGTCGACCTGCATGGGATGCATCACCACGTCACAAGTGCAGACCAGGTTCTTCTAGGGGGAGTATTGGCATGTAGTCGTTGCAAGTGAACGGCCATGACTAGGACCATACTAATTGCAAACGGCAGGGCCCGCCTAAACCGAAGGCCCGATCCCTCGGGCTGGGTGTTTCGAGAACGAACTTTACAATTTCAATTATTCGTAATAAATGGTATCTCAGAAGGTTTCCTGGTGGCACAGGCCCGCTCCGTTACGTACACCTCGAGGGTTTACTATGAAGAGATGAATAAAGGATTGTCTCTATGGAGCCTTGTAATCGCGACCACATAACTTCAGTCGACAGCTTGGTTCCGACTTCACAGCTCCTCAGTCTCTCTGAGTGTATGCAGGACCCAGTTCGTCATGGTACTGCAAAGGAAGAAATTGACGATGGGTAAACCACAGCCAACCATGGTCGTTGCAACGATCTAGAATGTCTATCAGCAAACAACGATTTACTCTGGCTAGATATGACCTACTCGCCCTTGACTCGGCGCCCCTTGGCTAGGAAGGACAGGTGTGAGGATATGCAACAGCAGACCGCCGTAGAAGAAGACCCATGACCAGCTCATCAGCATCACGGGACATTGCCATACCCAGACCATGACCCATCTAGGGCTTAGATTAAGTTCACCACGGTGCTGCTCCACTAGCAGACCAAGAACCGCCTTCCGCCTATCTTCAGACATATCTTCCTGCTGCTCGGATGGCAGCCACTCAAGCAGCTGGTCGATGGTGGAGCTGATGAGGGAGAAGATCGACAACGACAGACTCCAGTACCACAATACTTTGGCCAGCCAGAATGCATGCTCCATTACTGGCCATGAAAAGACGCCAATGTTAACTATTGCGGCCAACGAACTCTAGCAGGCCATGAGCGACCCTCTCAAACGACCTGGCTGAAGGAGACGAACCGATAGACGCACAAACTCAAGATCCCGCCGCTTCTTCTCACGGAACCTACACAGTAGGATCACCAAGTCTGTCTTTTTGTCGGCATGCTTTGCGATACTGCGAATCGGCCGAAGGGTGTAATGGAGTAGCCTTGGATAGTACGAGATAGTCAACAGGCGAATCAGAACATATCCCACTTCCAAGACCAGCAATTCTATGCATTGTCGGAAAGGCTGAGAGTAACGGCGGGCTCGCAAGTCGGTAGTCATGACGGTGAAGAGATGGAAACAGGACTGCAATCAAGCCCATGCTGGTTTCGCTCTCTCCATTTAAAGCCCAGCGAGCCAGGGCCAGAAAAAAGGCAACGGGTTCACGCTGGCGAAACTTCGAATTCTTATCAACCGCTCAGCCACCTTGGTTGGAACTCCGGTTACATTGATCGGACTGCCAGTGCACCGCCCTTCGCTCTGTTATCCCGCTCATTTACATGTGATGATAGGTCCAAAAGGAAGCCAAGCGAGTGCAGTTGGCGGGTGAGGCGGAATATCGTGTTCACCTCGTGTTCAGCTGGTCAAAACCGCACCGCCCACCAGAGGCGCGTGACTAATCGGGCATCGCGCAGCGCGACGGCGTTCAGAGAGGTGCCTGCAGTTCCCTAGATCTCACCAACTGAGTCACGCGAACATGTTCCGGGGCTTCCGGAACCTATTGTTACAGACATACTCATTCAGCGGTGGCAGCAACGGCTCGGCGCCAGTCAGCTCGTAAATAAGCAACCAACCCAGGCAGCCATTTCAGTGACAACGCTGGAGCAGATAAAGCCCGGAATGTCGCAGCCTTTCGTGCAATCGCGCGTTTGCACTGGCTACTGCCGCTATCGCTGCAGCTGCTGGTCGCAGTCGAGAGCCCAAGATAGCCTGTCGCCACCTATCTGCTTCTTCGCGCTAATTCTTCTTTGCTAGTGCAATATGTCAGGACTCGAAATCAAACGTGGTGCGCATAGACGAGCTGCGGACTTGGTAAATGCTCGCGAGAGGGCCTTGATGACGAAAGATTCCACCCATAAGAGTAAACTTGAGAGGAAGGGCATCCCAGAAACCAATACCGAAGGGCGGGAACGCAAAGTCTATCGGATGAGCAAACCTTTGAAGCCATTGAATGATGACCCTGAGTTCCACCACCTTCTGCAGCACCAAGGAGTGTACGTCGATCCATATGTATGGGAGTTCGGCCGTGAAGAGAAGAACATGCTGGGCAAAGAAAAGCTCAAGATATCGACCACCCGAAAGAAAGGGTGGGATGAGTCGAAGCCGTGGAAGAATTGGGAGACATATGAAGAAGCTGGGACGACAACGGCAACCGACGCCGAGATCTACAATTCGTGTATGTCCTCTTCCGAAGATTGGCACATTCGCAATCTCTGGCTGACACAATCAATCTCAGGTAGGATGTACAAGAAGATCAGTAACAAGAGGTACAACCTGCGAAGCGCGAATTGCCAGCACGCAGCTGATGATGTCGCATACCATATTACCGAGGGAAAATCGACACTGGAACCCGCACCATCAAGACGCGTTTCAGAAATTCTGTCCAAGAAAGTCAGAGAAGATGGTCTGCCAAAGACAGCGCTGAAGCTAGTTAGGACAACTAAACATTTCAGCAATCACCAGAGCAGGGCTGTACCGATGCCTGGACGCAAGAAAGAAAAGCTTGTTTATGACAACGAGGACGAGCATTCAGACCACGAAGATACGAACAGCACGGTAGACTATGAGAAGATGCTAAGCACTTTGGGCACCTTGGCCTTGGACACCGCTCTCTTCGGCGTGCTGAGATGATAGAGTACTCGGGATATTGAGGACAGTTTCCTACTATGGATGCGTTACGTATTCCGATAGCAGTGAAGCGGCCTCACCTTGCACCCAAAGGGGGACGAACTTGCAGCGCTTTTTCCTCGCATGGCTTGACTATCGGGTACCATATTGCAAGCAGACTCACTAGCTATCGAAGCAGCAAACATTATTTCACCATGCTCAAATCGAGCACCTTTCCCGTACTGCGCAATTTAGGTTAAAGCCTCGAATTCTTGTTCTTTCCTCAACACTCAGCAAATGTAAATCCAACGAGCCAAGCCTGAAGATAGGTTCTGCGGAATTGCTCCCGGAGCGCCTCGAACCAGATCTCCTCGGATGCTTCCGCGACCTCATGGTATTCGCATGTGCCAACCAAGATGAACGTCCCGTAGAAACAATTGTACAATGATTTTTTTGGTCGAGGAACTCTTCTGGTCAACCCGTGACGGACTGAAGTTGACACGTTTGTTTGATTGTCAGTGCTTTGCAAAGTCATCAGCGCAGATTCCTCTCGAAATACCAGGCACGATAACCTTCAGTAATACGTCTCTAATTCCGGCTGAGATTCTCTACCCGCGCATGAACACTGTCCAATTTGAGCGTCCTATGACGAGACAGGTAAGTGCTGATTTGAAAATAGGCTGAGTTCCCTGGACGATTACTGGTCCCGTGGCAAACGTAAAGCCTAAAGGTGACGAGGATCATCATTTGATACCAATCTCTATATATATTAGAGTTGGCGAGAAAGAGGCCAAGGCATTGCCTCGTCGACGCGGCTTCCAGCTTGTCTGCGGACATACAAGGCTGTCTACCCCTTTCTTGCTCCACTCCAAGGGACGAAATTTGGCGACATATGCTCCGGAGTCGAGGAAGGCAAGCGCCTGAAAAGGAAAGACCTGATAGGGCTTACGGAGCAAATCTTTGACCCAGCGTTTGGAGGAAATAGTGGAATTACTTAGTCTAAAGGTGAAGAAACTACTCATCTCGGCAATCTTGACCGTAGTGGCCAAAGACAAAGAGCCCCTCCTTGACCCTGCAGTGTGCAATCGAAGCGGTGCTGAGAATGATCACTGTCAATTCGCCAATCTTCACCTAGGCTACGCATCTCTGAAAAGGTGGCTTCTGGGTACTGGTTGGGCTAGCGTATTGTCTTCTGCCTTGTGGCTGAGTGCAAAGGTGGTTGGAGAGTTCGGACTGAACAATGTACGTGAGCGAACCCAGTCCCCACGTCATCCAGTAGCACAGCTCAGATATCGACAACTCTTTGCTCGATGGGGGAAGACCGCGACAGATGGTCGAGAGTCAACACGTGGGTGTCCACATTACAGCTTCGAGTCAACCAGCCATCAATTTCAGCCTCACGACGCTCAACCACTGGCCTTCAAACACGTGGGAGCTAATTCGATGCAGGCTTGCGTCGACCCCGCGCCTGTCCTAGAACAACCCAGAAGACATTGTGAGAGGGCAAATCATTCGCCCGATCTGCACTCCGTATGTCTGCCTAGAAGCTGCCCATTGCTTTGACACAGCCTCCATGAGGCTTTGTACCAAAGCTGGCATCAAGGCGATACCCTCAATCAGAATGACAGTCCATCGCTGTTTCTCAAGATAAGCAAAGCTTTGCACGGCATCATAGCTCTGACAACCTCCGTGCTCGCTACGGTCAGCGTTCTGAAAATGTCATCACAATTATCGATAACAAACAGCTTGGCCAGCCTCCAGCAGCAAGCAACTGCAACATTGGCTAACATCAACATCAGTTTTGCCATATGGAAGTACGACGCGCCACCTGAGTACCAACCCCTTCGCAACGCCTTATCTGTAAGACGACGCGATGACGCCGAGGATGGACCGTTGCACGAGATCGCCTTAAAACTTGGAGCGTTGTTCGCTCCTCTCCTCCCCTTGGGTGAGCTCAGTAATCTCTTCAAGAAGTATGGTGTGCGTGCCTCAGAAATAGCCACAAAGTATTCATCCTCATCGACATCATCACAGTCCAGTGGACCATTCTCCCAGTATGCTGGTATTGATGCTACAACAATTCTCGCAGCTGCCACTAGCGGAGAGGCATCGATTGCTGTGCATCTCCTGGCGTGTGTGCTTGCTCGACAGTTTTCTGCTGGTACTGCAACAGCGTTGTGGGAGCAGCTAGTGGATCAGCGCATCAAGTCAATCAAAGCAGGCGTACAAACCTCCACGCCGATCGCCACCTTATTTGCAGCACGTTCCGACTTTTCAACACAAAACTTTGCGACATGGGACGCTGGTGCTCGCGCATGGCTAGCCGCCGCAGACGAAATCAACTACCGAAGACAAACGCAACTTATGTTGATTCTCGACAACATCGAGGGGAAAATTGCAACCAGCAACCATGACGAGATAATCCGAACGTGGGTCCAAGCCATGACGATAACATGTAAGCTTGCTTCTGGAATGAGTCACGTATTCAATGGCGGCGTGGATACCGCAATCCTACTCGCGCTTTCGTCCTGGCATCTCTATCCTGATATCACATACCTTGGCAAACAAGCACGACAAATCTCGTTTGAGGACGACCTCATTGACTCTGGCGGAAACATCACCCTCGGACTGCAAGAGAACTCACCGGATGCGCCAGGCGGTATTTACTGGTCGCTGCCATTGTCAAGACTTCGGTATTATGGTAACAGCCAGACAGTTACGGCATTTGTCGGTCTTAATACATCGCACGTGTCTGCCCAAAACTTTGCTTACATTGTACTTGGGGCAGTAGCCTGTTACTTGACACCTAGGAAGACTGAGGCGCAGCGTGCAGCGAAGTTCTTCATTTCACTTGACGATTTTTTCCGCGGTCAGTGCAAATGCGAAGATAAATTCGTGTTTTCGATGCTCGCAGACGTTAGCAAGAGATATCTGTCACTAGTTGGCTCGGAGAGCGGAATGGCAGAACGGCTCTTCAAGTTAGGTCAAAGGAACCGCCAATTAGCCGGCTCTGACGATGATCGAAACCTGTTTGATGGAGAAACGCAGACAGCTCTCAGGGGCCTAGCTGTTCACACCGTGCCAGTGCAATCGTTCGCTGCTATGGCCAAGGGCCGTCAAGGAAAGATGCAAATGCTCAACGCCGCTATCAATGCGAAACTGCCTGAGTTCAAGGAGAATCTAGTTATCTTAGCTCTCACAGAGACGAAGGGAGATCCTGTGTGGTGGATTCAAATGGCGAAAGGGGGCCACTTTATTCGACCAGAAATGTTGAAGTTGCCCTCGATCGATGCCCCGGGAATCGAGGTGGAGGAGGCCACAATTATCACCCAAATCCGACGATTACTGCCAACAGATAGGCGAAGAGCATCCAGCGGCTTCATTTACCCAATCAAAATGGGAGATCATTACACAGATCTTCTCAGGTTCGCCTGGATTGACCCTCCCGGCGTGCAACAGTATCTATCTCTCGACGATACTAAAAAACTTGAGCCCGAGATAGCGTTTCACGATCCTGCGCAAAGATTGCCGATGAAATACACGATCAGAATCTTTACCAAGATTTATGGGGATCGGGAAATTGGCTTGTTCTCCAGCCAACCATGGAAAGTTCGCCTTCCGGAACTGCTCTGGGACCTTGATTTGGCGGAACACATACTCAAGGAGGGGCAAGTAGACCCTGTTAAACTCATAGAGAGGTTGCACGGACCAATTGGATCCCTCCGAACGTTGGCAGCGGCCTGTGAGCTGTTCGAAAGCATGCCTCTCTCAAGCATAGCGCTATCCGAGGCATTGCAGCTCCCATTAGCGCAACAGACATGGAGAGTCGACAAACCAGCTTGCTGGTCGGCCCCAAGCACCAAAGTAAGTGAAGATCGATACATTAGAGAATCCCTTACGTATCCTCGTTTCGACCGGAGACAGGCTTTTGCTTGCATAGCCTCTCTCGCAGGCGGCACACACGGCATCAAACTGGAGTATTTCGACGATGTGATTGCCATCTCAGTTCGGGACTCCATTTATGCTTCGACAAAAGTTGTAAATGACCCTTACTCAACTGCCGTTCATCCTATCGTCAGGATACCAGGCAATATTGGACGTCCGGGTGTCGCTCTTCTCATCACCCCCTCTGACCCGAAAATCCGACCTGTGGACACCAGCGATTGGATGTCAATCAGTCACGCACCCTTTGATGGCCAAAAGTTAGACAGATTCCATGGCACGGAGCTAACATTATGGTTTACGGACTATGAACGACCGATTAGAGACAGCCGAAGCTCTGGGGAGAAATTCGTCACGGCATTCTACATTGAGAGTGTCATCTCCGTCTTTGACAGCGGCAAATGGATTGCGGATTTGAATGTCTTGGCTCCAAGTGGCAAGGAACGCCTCTATGCACCTCGGACTGCACCTACCCCGCCAACGACTGGGAATCTCACGAACAGACCAAGTACGCTTCAGTTAATCACACTTGACAGTTGGCTTGAGGTGTTAGAGAAGCCGGAAGGCTGCACTGTCGTGCGGGCACATGGAAATTGGCAGGCCCGGCTTGCTGTAGTTGCATTCTGTCTACGCAAGGGCTACCATGTTGTAGTCTTGCCGACAGACAAAGACTACGATTGGGATGATGTTGTTGATTCAGTTGCGAGAGAGGATGACTCTGCAAAGCAGGTAGTAAGGCAAGATAACGAAGCAATACTTGAGCATAGTCAGATAGTCTTCGTTCAATAAAAATTTCCCTTGCATTCTAGAGAAAATCGAACAGGTGATCTGAAGGTGAGGAGAACAGATTTCAAATTTCCTGGACAGTAAATGAAGAGAAGATCGTCACTTCAATGCAGCTATCTCATTTGGCCTATGTGTGTCTCTGTATTTGCAGAAATACGGTCATGACCTTCATGTCAATTAAAGAACGGCCCTCTAGTATAGTAGAACTTGTGTGGATTTGACTCATGATCAGCATTTAGAGTGTCAAGAGGAGCGCATGGAGATGCCTCATTAATACCGGGCGTCTGATGTTCATGGTGTTTTTGGAAGTTAGATCTCGATGCCTTCCATAGCTATCAATAGAGTACTATTGCTAGCTTACCGTGTTTCAGCAAGGCTAAGCCTTCTGCTTGGTTCCGTTGCACCTAAGGGGCATATCAAATCCCTTCTGCGGTTGCGTGATGATGTGTCCTTCCTACCAATGCTTGTGTGCATAGGCGTGGTGCTCGTGCTTCTCCCTCTGAATGAATGTCATCTACATTGTTCTCCGCTACGTGTTAGGGTTTGACCAGATCAGTGGCTGTGCCCCTTCTAGAAGCTTAGATGGTGGTGCCCGCGTCGGATTAGTATTTCCGTTCATTGTCACACTACTTAGGATCATTTGCGAAACTTACTGCGTAAGCAGCCATCCCGTGCCAATCGAGAGCGAGACCCAAATTTGAGGTCAGCAGATACGATTGGACCCACTTACCCAATCGTTGTCGTACGGGAAAGGGCTCTTGATTCTGCAGGCTAAGGTGGGGTCGAATATAGTAACATAAATGTCATGACATCCCAGGTGTTGAAAGCTAACTTTCTCTTGGCCCAATTCTAGTGTAGGAAAAATTGCATGGCACCCCTGAATCAAGCATCGCGAATCTATGTTGGAGTCTGGTTAAGAAGAGGTAGTCCTTGAACTGTACAGCGGAAGGGCGGAAGCCATACCTAGCTGATTATTGGTCTGGTCTACTTGATGTATATCTCGAATCACAGAACGAGTCGATGAACGCTAATTCAGATTTGCTTTTTCGAGCACTGGTGGAGTTTTATTGCTAAAAGCGACAACGATATATCGTCATGTTTTCCTTGGAGCCAGAACCCCATTTTCAACCTTCACAATGATTAGGCCCGCTCAATCTTGAACGCAAAGCAACCATGCTTTGCGTTATGGACCATGATATACCTGACCTCTTCATCAGCCAACATGGCTTTACTAACATCCTCCAGCTGATATCCCTCAGTCACATCCGCAGCTACCATCATGTGTTTGTCATCATATCCTCTCAACGACATGAGTCTTTTCAGCTGCGTTTCCGGGATAGAGTCGCCCTCAAAGAGTGGGCACTCGTGCGTGTGAACAAATATTGGACCAATGCCTCTGTAAGGGGTAACACTGTTGGCCGGGAAAGGATCATAGGCGATGAGGTCGACTTCCTCCCCAGGACGTGCATCATGAAGACAACGTCGGCAGGGTGCAGTCATACCCTCGGACACCACACGGTGCACTGTGCTTGGGTCTGGCCCTGGTAATGGCGTGGGCAAGGAGATGTATCTCAATGTGAGAGTTGGAGGCGTTGGTAGCATTTGACTGGAGGGTGGGTCAAGCACTGACTCGGTGTCCATACCAAGCATTTTACCTGAATTACAGGTGCTTTACTGTAGTCCGATGTTGGAAATTCAACTTTGCTGTCTTGAGCTGGACAATTCGATGATGTGATTATGATTTCCTGCCAACAAACAGTGTGTTCGAAGTTCGAAGCTCAAGCTCCCTTGTTATATACCCTCCATTCCCATCACACAGAGGAGAATTCCTTGCGACTTGCTTTAAAATTAGCCAATGTTTGCCGGCAGTGGCCATTCGGGTATGATACGAGGTGGGTCTTCTGCGGCTGGTTTTGTAGCAACCTCACGGATGATTGGCCACTTCCATAGCAATGCTTGTAACTCAGCTTTTGCTTACCTTCAATTGGACATTTTCACAGCAATTTTGAAATGTAAAGCAGTGGGTGTCCCCAGCGAGTCTTAGAAGCTGAGCCTTGCCAAATCTCAAAAGACTTTGCCATACAGAGGTTTTGAAAACATAAGGCGGTGAGCTAGCAATGGAGGGAAGATTTGTAACCCGACGATGGCGTCCTTTGAATCCAAAGATTTAGGCCAAGGGTAATTACGAAGGTCTGTTCGAGCTAGCCACTCTAATTCAGCCTTGTATATCAGCCTCAATGCCTAACTAACTAAACCACTCCTTGAGACCTTCTAGATCGCCTAGTAGGTACCATTTAGATTCTTTCCCTAGGGTGGCGCCTTAGGGAGTCCATGCGTCCTCTGGGAACCCAGTATTACTAGGCTGGGAAAAACGAACCCTTCCAATCCCAAATTTCCATGGCCATGGGATCGTAACCTGATCCCGAAGCCGCATCCAGGACCCAATCCACGTGGACATGCCCAGGGCATTCGACATTTCTAACATTCACCCCACCCTCCGCGAGTTTGCCGCCCAGCGACGAGACTGCGTCGCGCAATATATCAGCCTCGCCCCATAAATTTAGGGCTTTTAACGCTGGAGCCCCCTTCCAGTGACTCGACTCGGCTAACAAGGGTTCAGACCAAGGGTTTCTCGGCTCAGGCAACACATAGCTATCAACCATCTCTTTCAAGAACCTAGGGGGACAAATATCAGTTTCCTGACTTTCCTTGTACGATGTTGTGTCCTCATCAGAGCTGAACTACGGAGATATCAAAAGCACACCAGTCAGAGGCTGGTTTAAACTCAAAAGGGGGAACTCCTGGGTACGGAGGAAGGATTTGAGATATTAAGCTAAGGGTTTGTACCCTTTCTCGAGAAGTAACTTCAAGGTGGCCACCGCCTGAGTAAGTTGAAGAGGAAACTTTCCGGTTCCTGAGAGACCTGTTTATATGTAAACATACAATCCGCAATTCTTGGCTGGGCTGCAGGGTCTTACTGTATTTGAGAAAGGCGATTAGGAGATTTTGTCCAGTCGTAGACTTCAACCTTGTGGCGGTCTCAAAAAGCTGTACCACTCATTGAACTGGAGGTCGTCCCATGAACTTTATTTCTTGATACTCGAACCGGCCCAGAGAATACCCAAAGCGATTTTGATCTGATATCTGTGCTAACTTGCTTCGCTTGATTGGCTTTCAAACCTTTCTGCGGCTACTATTTATCAGGGATGGAGAACCAGTGCACTTGATATGGCCATATGCGCGTAGTCGGATCATACCCAGGGCTGGGGGCGTCAATGATTTGCGGCTACCAAATCTTCGGCCTGTGCTGAGATCCATTCCCGAGCCCTATCCCTCAGTCAAAGCCAGGTTAATGAGTGAGACTGGATATATCCAGTATCGCTAGTGTATTGGACGGACTTATGTGCATCTGCGAAGGATTTGTCGCCTGTAAAGGGGGGTTCTAGGAAAGGCAGAACCTTATCTGATAGTCTTCAATAGCCTCCATGCTCAGTATGGAGATGCCGTGCAACCCTGCCGCAGAGTATTCACATCCAATGCTGCCGTCTGAGTAGGCTCATGTTCACTCTAGTCCTTCCTCCTCCTTGATCAAAATTTTAAACCCCGCAGCTGGAGAATAATAAGTGTCGGAACTGATGTGCTGATGTGGTAGTTTACGATGAGTCAATGGCCGGCTCTAGTTTGGAGTAACGTTCCACCCATCACCAGTAATAGCTGCCTAATACACTTCCAACTCGACTATGAAAGTTCACTGAGCTGTATGTCCACCATCAACCTATTGTTACATTAATTAATAAACGCAGGGTATGGCATTACAGTAGGACATACCACAAACCCTGCACCCGACACATAGCTCGCACGGCTGGAGCCTGATGCATTTGATCAGTAAGAGGGTGGAGTGAGTGAGAGTTGAGGACATACAAAGAAACGCAACAACATCTGCGACCTCTTGTGCGGTGCCTAGTCTTTTTTGGGCAGTGAATTGTTCTACATAGGCTTGAACGAACTTCTCGGCGCTAGAATCCACCATCGGAGTAGCAATGATGCTATATTAGAAACATCAGCCAAGTGAACTCCCGTCACGGGCTTTTTAGAAACTCACCCAGGACAGACAGCATTGACACGAATACCACGGCTGGCAAAAGTGGTTGAATCGGACCTTACCAGGCCGAGAACAGCTATCATGGATAAGCCAGAAGACAATCCACTGTGCAAATTTCTCTCACCGTGTTTAGACATTGTATAGGGAGTCGAATTTGGCATTCCGATCATGCTGCACATGGATGCCACGTTGACAATTGCACCTTTGCATCCTGGTCTTCCGTCACTGGGCTGATTTAGCCAGGGTCAATCTTATAGTCTGTAAACGCACTGGGTTGGCCCTGGGTTCTGCTTCAGCATTTCAGAAACCTCAGCACGCTCACAAAGCCAAACAGAGTCTGCGTTGACGTTCATGACTTGTTTATAGTTGCTAAGCTCCAATTCATTTATCGGACCTTGCTTTCCGACAATGCCTGGATTTGTCTCGTCAGATTAGTGTTTCATTACAATCCTTGAAGCTTTACCGGCTACGTTAACCGCGTAGTCTAGTCTTCCAAAGCATGAGGCGGCTTGTTGAACCAGCCGATCAGCTACGCCTTCAACCGTGATATCTGCCACTTCTGCCACTACGTCAACCTTACCATTGATCTGCGAGATCAAATTGACGGTGTGCTTCAATCTTGCTTCATTGATGTCTGTGATCAGCATCCCAGTGCACCCACTACGAGCAAGCTCGATCGCACAAGCTTGGCCAATTCCGCTTCCGGCACCAGTGATGAAGGCGGTTCTTTTGCGAGGATCAATAATAACTCAGCCATGAAGGGCAGAAACATACCCTTGAAGTAGAGTGTTCATGAGGGCGGCTTATTGTATTCTGCGAAGCTTTGTTGCCAAAGGAAAAAGAATGATTAAATAAATCAAAATCAGCCGCTGCATTCAAGCCTTACGAATTTCGAGAAAGTATCAAGGAGTTTCTGGGATCAAATAGAGCCTGCTCTATCATAGGGTAGTGTTGCATCGAGGCGAACTGGGTAAGTGAAACCTCCTCAACCCCACTCATTGGATATCGAAGTGTTCTGGTTCGGCCCGATCTAATGCATCTCCCCAACACTTCCAGCTTGTTTGAAGGTCAGTTCAATTGCATTAACCGGCTAAGCAGAGATGCTCTACATCTCCCGCATGCCTAGGGCGGCACGCTTCAGCGCCATGTGTGGCAGACCAAGAGGGTCCGGCATCACATAATTGGCATATTCGGGCGTATCCCATAACTATTTCGTTAATTATTGAATCATGGGTAAAACGAATAGACCCTACCCCAATTTGCTTGTCGCGAGAATGTGATGAGGCTATTCTCAACACCACACAAAGGGAAGTCTTAGAACCCGAGACTAGTACGAAAAAGCCGGAGATGCTCTTCGGCTCGGGTATGGCCATTACCCGGATTAGCGAAACGGTGCCCTGAAAGGACCGGTTGTGGGCGTCAGTCTACCTCATCAGCTAGATATGAAGCGTAAGGATTGAGGACGAGTCGCATGGTATCTTTCCACGAATCTGCCACACTTGGCTCGCTAGGGAAGCAATGAGACAATGGCTCGGCCAAAGAACAACATCAACATTGTCCTAGTTCGCATAATCTACCTTCGAACCTGACGAGCACAGGTTCTTGATTTAGGGTACACGTATCCCAGATTCTTTGAATCAGTAGCTGTCTTGAATCTGGGGATGGTGAAGCTCCAAGCTACCTTTCTCTTGCGTGCGATATAGGGGCTATTAATATCGGAATTGCGGACATAGACATTGGACCACTTTTGAATGTTCGCGCGAAGTTTGCGCGCTTGCTGTAATCTCCGTTGTCCCATGGGCTTATGGAAAATATAGTCCTTCCTGGCATCAAGTTAGACCTGATCTAATGTCTTCAGTAGAAATGCAGCCCTAGTCAATAAGGATCTCTTCACCCACACCAATATTTTTACGAGTATATATACGAACTCTTCGCGAGTAGATCTTTCCTACGCCCACCTGCTGTTGCTTTTTTCATGCCTAGCGTGGTTAATTAAGGTCATTAGATTGCCGGGGTTACTACCATCAACGGACCATTGATGAAGCAGAACACCAACTTGATACAGGCGACGTATCGCCGCATCATCCACCAGTCAAGTAAAGACGCGAAACCATGCTAACTCCGTTGTGACCAATCGAGCTATAATAACGTGGCAGTTGGACCAAAGTTGAGAGATCCAGTCAGCACCTTTCATCGCTCGACATGGGGTAGACAGCTGGACTCGGGAACGAGATGGAGACAGAGAGGGTGCAGGGCCAAGAACCTTTGATGAGCCGAGTCGAAGAATATCGGCAGTCGTGATGAAAACTTAAGATTGGTAAAGCATATCATTTGAACTGCTGAGTTGTGCTTCAAGAATACCGTCTGTCTTACCGATATCGTATTTAGATTCTCGGTATCTCAAGACCCCACTATAGTCTTTATAAGCGTCATGATTTCCCTCCCTGATTATGCTGCCAGAGAATACGCTGTGCACACTACCCCTGGGTAGACAACCTAAACATCAAACCCATCAAACTCTTTTGTAGATTGCCACAAGAATCTCCGTAGAATTTCATCGCAGTCCCCAGACACAAGTGGAGTGAGCAGCACAGGGCTGGTCTTTCCTTGAAAGTCTACGACCTTCGTCATGATCCGCCTTCTCGTCCACCGTTGACTGAAATTGTACTGCCAGTGACAAAAGATGCTCGCCCACTCGAGAGCCATGCAATAGTCTGACCAATCTCTTCCGGCTCTCCGAGTCTACGCAATGCTGTGGAGGCCAGGAGGTTGCTCCACATGTCCGTCGTATCTGCTGATAGATTCTTGTTGATTGGGGTGTTGACGGCCCTTGTTTGACAGTCAGCAAAGACACTGATCGCATATCAAATCCCAAAGCTCACCCGGGACAAACTGCATTGATCCGGATCCCTTGACATCCATATTGGAGGGCGTCAGACTTGGTCAGTCCCGACACACCATGCTTCATTGCTGCATACGCTGGAAGGCTGGGATATGCAATCATGCCGGCCAGGGAAGATACGTTGGTTATCACTCCTCGAACCGGGTGCTTGGAGTGCTTTGGCAGTTGAGACTCTTGTTTCAACATTGCACGTAGCTGCGCTCTTTCACATAAGAAGACACCACGCAGATTCACCTCGTACAACATGTCAAAGTCAGACACGTTAACTTCCGTGGTGATGCCACCGAGCGTGATACCTGCGATATTGCAGCAATAGTCAATCCTGCCAAACTTCTCTACTGCTGCCGCAATAAAACCGTCCACTGAGGCCTCATCTCTAAGGTCCACTTTGAGTGTCAGCACTTCAATGTCCCTGTAATCCGCGGTCAATTTTCTCTTTGTGCTCTCCAGGCCCGAAATGTCTACATCTGCCAGTACCATTCTCTTGCAGCCCTCAGCCGCAAATACTGAAGCCGTGGCCTGGCCGATCCCAGAGGCACTGCCAGTAATCACAGCAACTCCAGTCAAGTCCATCTTGCTAATTAGAAATACAAGTTGTAAAATTGAATCATGGCATGCAGATATGGGCTGCTTGTTGTTGAACTTTACCCTTTTCGGAGTGGAGCACACGGGGCTTAGAAACCATTTAACGGTCTCTCGGAAGTCGACAACTCCTCCTGTGGGAACTTAGCTGAGCTGAGCGGGTCATTGCTAATTCTGCAGAAGAATCGTCCCCGTTCACCAGCCCCGCGAGCCTGACTGACTGGCCCGAAGTTTTGCCACATGTAGTGGAGTCCGCGGCTATCGGCTATCCTTAGCCTAGATCGCCTTAAGGGCTGTCTCAATCCGAACAAGCCAGGGATCATACGATTGAGCTTTATGCGATGACCTATAACCGCCCGATGAGACTGGAGACTTTTTTTCCAGTCTGATGTGGAGTTCCACTGATGAAACATTGCCCACAAGCGACCTGAACCATGGAGGCCAAAGACAACATTATCTCTGCAGTCGACCTGCATGAGGAGATCCGTGAACCTGTCTACCAGGATACTACTGTCAAAGATGCCACATTTGAAATCGCGGAGGAAGCATTGGGAAATAACTTGCCTCCCAACTACTACGTATCCCCTCGCTTCCTAGGGACCGTCATTGTGAGCTCAGTGGATTTAAAGCCGTTATCATGCTCCACGGCTTACTCTTTTAGTCATGTAGTTTAGGATATAACAGCGCAAACCTCGGCTACGTTCTCTCTGCTAACTCGTTGATGAGAATCAACGAAGATATTGGGCCGTCTGAGAACTTGATATGGATCGGACTCGCTTATACGCTCACCCTGGGTATCGCTTTCCTGCTTGTCGGACGCCTCTCCGACATTTTTGGCCGTCGCTGGTTCTTCATCGTCGGCAATTTATGCGCAGTTGTTGGTTGCATAATTGCAGGAACTGCGTCCAGAATTGAAACGATCATAGGCGGCAATGTGTTCAATGGGCTTGCTGCCGGGGTACAAATCTCGTTCCCAATGGTCATTGAAGAGTGTGAGCTACTGCAGCCCAGTTTTTATTCAACCCTGCGTATGCCAGACTGCTGACTTCTCTAGTGGTACCGTACAAGCACAGACCCATTTGGGTTTCGGGCATATTCATCTCAGGGCTTTCGATGCTCGGGTTCGGTCCCGTCGTTGCTCAGGCGTTAGGGGACCATACCGCCGCTGGCTGGAGGTGGTGCTTTTACTTAGGAATCATTGTCTCTGGTCAGCAGTTACGAAGCTGCAAAATAGCCTACTGTACTAATACTAGCCATAGGGGTAACCGTCCTTCTGCTTTTCTTCTGTTACTATCCTCCAGAGTTTCATTTGCTTCACAAACACCGAGGACGCTGGGAGCAAATAAAACGACTGGACTTTTTTGGGATCGTCCTGTACGTCTCTGGCTTGATCCTGTTTCTGATGGGACTAGGCTGGGGCGGCACGAAATACCCGTGGCATTCCGCCCATGTCATCGCCACAATTGTTGTTGGAGGATGTTGTCTAGTTGCCTTTGTTCTATGGGGTGATTCTTGTCAATGCAGTTCCGACGGATCAATTGGGCTAACAGTTGTGTTAGATTCATTCTGGAAGGGTGACAGCCTTCTTCCAATGCACTTGTGAGCATTAATAAGTGCACTCCCAAATAATGTTGCTGATAAGTCTTTTAGATTCAAGTCAGGGGGGTTTGGGCCAATAGTAGGTCCTCCTGGAGTTCCCTGAGAGCCTCACTTGCTGATAAATGGTGCAGGTTGCATGTGCTACCGTTGGGAGCTGTGTGTATTACTCGATGGCGATTCTGTGGCCTCAGCAAATTGCCTACCTTTTCCCAGGAAGTTCATTGCACCACGCTTGGCTAGCTGTAAGCTTGATTCCTTCTTCCATGCTCTCATACTAAGCAGACACAGTGTATTTTAAGCTGTGCTACTGAAGTCGGACAGTTTATGGCAGGTTTCTTACTGAGAGCAATCCCCTGGCATCGCGGTCTCTTGATGTTTATCTGCGCTCTCTTAACCGCTATGGCCGGGGCAATGGCTGCTGTTGGACCAGGTGATCAGGCTCTGGGAATCGGGCTAATGTTCTTCGCCTGCTTCTCTGTAGGTGTTATTGAGTGCATCGGGGTGGTGGTAGCACCCTTGACCTGCCCACCCGAAGACCTGGGTGCTGCACTTGGTGCACTGGGATCCATTCGCAGTACTTTTGCGGCAGTTGCAAGTATGTTAACCCACACATAAGGATCCTGGTTTTGGAAGGATGTCTACTGACCCTTTTCCACATAGCTGCTATATACTCGGCGATTCTAACCTCCAAGCTAACGGCACTGACACCTCCCGCAATTACCGAGGCCGCTATCAGAGCAGGACTACCGGTTCAATCACTTCCAGCGTTGCTAAGCGAATACAAAACCAACATAACCGCCATTCCAGGGATGAACTCAACAATCGAAGCTGGTGTAGAATCAGCAGTGGCAAGGGCGGCTGCGGAATCATTCAGGTAAGAGAAACATGATAATTTGGGCACCTTCTAATGTTCTACCAAGCTACGTATGGTACACGGTCATCGCTTTCGGGGGCATTGCCACCATTAGCTCTTACTTTACCATTGATTATGGGCAATACTTTACCGATACGGTCGCAAGGAAACTTCAACACCAAAGCGTCGAGATGAAGTCAGAGGTAAAAGTGTAACTGGGAAATCAGACTCTCAGAGGCAGGGTTCAAGTGGTAATAGTGGCGAGGCCGCATCCTCGTCCTTCTCTCACCACTCAAAAGTATGCAATTAGGCAGCCCGGGCAGAATCCGTCAGCGAGATGATACAGACCCTGTGAGCCCTCTTCTGATAGCTGATGCCAGCGTTAATTCAAAAGGCGTGGGGCATAACATCGCCCGTGGCCCGTCTAGTAATAATGAGAGTCCTCTAAAGTCGTCTGGAGTCAACTTGTCCGTGCTTCCAAGCCCAGTGAACTCCCTGCCTACGTAGTATTCAGAGACACTACTATAGAACTACTGAATCTCAGAGACTCGAGTTATACGCATAGATTGGTCATTACCTCTATCTGCAAGGCTTATCGCATGGCTCTCAAGATCGCGGCCGGTCTCACACTCTGCCTCTATCCAAGAATTTGACCGGAATCTCCAGAAACTTAGAGCGGATATACTCGCAGCAATTCTTTCCAAGACAGTCATAGCCACTCGTAGCTGTATACCCTCGCTCAAGGTGATCGATCAAGTGGAAGTGCACCGCTCTAATACCGGGCATCTCGCATCGCTCAACTCGACCTCCCTTATAATCTTTTCCCAACAGCTGTTTCATCTTCTCGGTGGTTAAAACGGTCCTCAGCCAGTCCCACTCGTCGGCCTGACGAACAAAGATTCCAACATTGCAATTGGAGGATTTGTCGCCTGATCTCCCATATGCTATATATCCCAACGGTGCTGTTGTAGTCGGTCCAAATTGACCCAAGTCTGCAGGGTCCGTGGTAGTATCACTGGACGTCTGCTTACCTGCGAGGTATTCCTTGGTGATATGTGGCGGCTCGACCCTGACAGACTCACCGTTGGGGAAGTGAGCAACTTCTTTGACCAGATTCTGACGAATTAAGGTGGGAAAGTACTCAAAAAAGGGCTTTCCAAGCGCCTGCCGCATATCGATAGCCATTGTTGAGCCAGGGTAGCCTTGCAGCAGGTTCTCGACGCAGTAGCGTGCGAAGGATCCTCTGTCGGACTCGACGAGACCTCCTGCCGAGAGGATCTCTGGAGTCCGCGACTGAGCAAAGATTCTCATGTCCACAGTGGCTTCGTTTTGACTCTGTGGATTTTCCGGAACCACTCCGGCAATTGTGAAGTTGAGACACGAAAACCTTTTTACATTATCTCCCATTGTGGCAAGTGTCTGGCGTTTAACCATCTCAAACTTTTCCTGGATGTCTAGTCCTGTAAGATAAAAATGAAACTCTGCCTGATATCCTCCCTTGGCCGTGATTCCAACCCTAGTCGTGGGTGGAGGTGGAAGACCTAGAGACTGTCAGCCCGGCACAGAGCATACTATAGAAGACCTGACTACATTAAAAGAGCCAGATTATAAAATAGAGGTTACCTTTGACGCCTGAGACCCTGACTTCATTCTTGCCAATGCTGGTTACATGAATATTCTCGAGATTCGCGGTAACGTCTGAGTTGTAGTAGTGGAGCCCCTGAATTTCGTACAAAAGCTGGCTGATGATGGTCTCTTGCGAGACGAGGCCATCCCTACCTTTCTCCATGGTGATTATGGCTTCTCCCTTGTGGTCAATAGCAGCAATAGGATAGCCCATATCGGTGTCGTGTACACCTAGTTGCTTAAATCCAGAAAAGTATCCGCCTGTGGCATACGTGCTGCATTCGATAATGTGTCCAATCATTAAAGTCCCAGCCAATTCATCTAGGTTTTCTCGAGTCCAGTCGTGCCAGTACATCGCTGGTCCAACGCAAACCGAAGCGTCGGCGACCCGCCCACAGATCACAATATCAGCACCAGCTCTGAAGACGGTAGCGATGCCGCTGCCACCTAGGTAACACTGTGCACATATAGGCTCCAGGCCCCATGTACTCAATGACTGGCCTGTAGACAGGTTCACGAAGTCGTTGCCTGTTTATACGTTAAAAAACGTTGACAAATTTCGGAAGATAGTTGTTCATGAACCTACCCTTTTTTATGAGATCGAAGACAGTCTCGGAAATGTCGTCCCCATCTACATATCCAACCTTGAGGCTAAGTCCAAGTCGCTTAATGAGGTCTTCAACTGCCGATGCCAATCCTTGGACATCGCTTCCCCCAGCATTGACACAGAGCTTGGTGCGCTTGCTTTCGAGATATGGTAATGCCGGTTCAAGTTGCTCAAGGAAGTATGGTTCGTAGCCCTTCCCCACTAGCGAGGCTTCATTCTTTCCATACTTATCTGCACCTCTTAATGTCATGCTTGCCTCAGACATCCAATCTCCCACAATAAAATCCAAATCCTCATTTTTGGCTAGATCATGGATTGCTCGTTTTCGGTCATAGACTCCTATCCTTTGCTATTAGTGTTTGACACGAAAGTCATTTAGCCTTGCAATTGGGAAACCCACCCCCGGAAGCCCCTGCGATTCGGAGGGGTCGGTGACGATTTTCAGCAGCCATGGTATTAGTCTCGTTGGCTCAGTTCGCAGTAAAGATAGTTACCAAGTAGTTACCTCTCCGAAGAAGGTCAGCGGGTAAGCGAAAGTTATAAGGAAGTGCACGTTTTTGGATCTTGGCGTATGGTTAAGACTTTCGCGGTCATGAAGCAGTTGTCATTAACAATCTGAATCAGTTGGCTTCCAACTTACTCAGTTTCAGCAGCTGGAAATGCTTCTGTCATAGAAGCTCAGCAGTTTGGTCTTTTGGGTAATATTTCGTTCGACCTCGCAATGCCCAAACTAGACTTGGCGGACATAACTCGATGTTGACCGCGGATCAAACAAGCCGGGTATCCTTTTCCAATTAGGAGTAACAATAGGCAAATGCTTCCGCACACCTCCACCTGCAGCCTCTAGCTGCTCTGTACTCTGCATCACTATCGAAGTGGATAGTGTTTGTTAACTTAGTCAGTTGCGATTCCTTGATATGTACACTGCGCAAAGGCCCTTGTTATAATACTACCACCTTTCTTGGCTAGATGGAATGACTTAATCCGTACGTAATTGATGACTAGTAAACCATGCTGCTGTCTCGCATTCTGGAATAGGAGTTGACCCCTGGTCCTTGCATTACTCAGTCTCGACAAGGAGAGAGACAGCACTAAGGATAAGAGACTAGCTCCACTATCTCCTGCCACGCACTGGTCTTTCATCGAGTGGAAAAATTCATCTTGCCTCAACAAATATTGTTGCCATATCCTTGATCAGTCTACAAGGTTTCACTCTGGCAATGTCGTCCATGTTGAAAGATGTCCAAGATAAGGCAATTTGGGTCGTCGGCCTTCAGTGACGGCTGTATGACCTCACGAGAGCGTTCAGGTTGGAATACAGCTAGCAACCGACAGGTCCTGCTCTATGTGATTTCTATCGCGATGCATCGCCTTTATTTTCATCCCCTAGCAAAGTTTCATGGGCCCAAGTTCAATGCCGTATCACCAGTGAGCAACAAAAATACAAATATTATCAATCATTGTCACTGGTTAAGCTAAATTCCGGGCATTCTCGGCCTGCTCAAAGGCCGATTGCCCATAGATAACAAAGTGTTACATGATATTTATGGGTCAGTCGTGCGAGTGGGTCCTAATGAATTCTCATTTAACACCTCGGCGGCTTGGAATGCCATCTATGGTCACCGGGGGTTAGGGTAATGGCCAGACGCTTGGAAAATAGCAAACTGCAGCACAAGGATTTCACGTGGTACATCCTTGACCAGCAAAAGAGAGAGGTCATCTCTCAAAACGAGATTATCGTTAACGGTGCTTTGTTCATGTTCGTTTCTAGTCTTGTTACGTGGTTGGTACATGCGCTTCATTAGTGTGGCCGGAAATGAGACGACCGCGAAAGAGTTGTTAGGTTCGACGGCTTGACTTCTTAAGAATCCACGGGTACACAACAGGCTGGCCGATGAGATTCCAAGTGCATTCCACAACCAAGACGAGATCACCAATGATGCGGTCGCGAAACTACCATACCTACATGCTTTTCTATCAGAAGGACTTCGCATCCATCCACCGCTACCCACCGCTTTGATGCGGCAAGTACCAGAGGAAGGAGATACAATTGATGGTCACTGGTAGGTGTCGAGAAATCCGCGGCCGCTTGAGAAATCTCGATTGCAAGCTAACTTGTCATCTTTCCAAGGGTTCCTGGCGGTGCCCATGTTGGCGTGTGTGCCTGGGCCCCGCAGATGTATCGGAAGACGTAAGCATCCTTCTGGAGCTAGAATTGAATCCCTCGGGGCAAACTGACCTTCCCTTGTAGCCTTTCTTACATCGAGATGCGACTCATTCTGAGCCGTCTTCTCTGGCATTTTGATGTTATATCCTTCGATGGATTGAACCAATGGTCACCTGAAGGTGAGATGAAGTTCATGGGCGCTTATAGTAGGTGGGAGAAACCCGAATTTGAATGTCATTTAGCGACGCGTGAAAAGATGACTCTTCGGCTGGATTGAAGAAGCAAGCACAGCAGACGGAGGATTATGGATGCACGAGATGACAGCTCACGTCACGGCAGTCGAAAAGTCTACCTTACTGTGAGCAGTGACTAACATTGGCATTAGATTGGCAAAACCACTTATATCTGTAACACTTTGTCTGGACTGAGAATTTATCGATTTGACTTTGGCAGAAGCATATCAGGATTGAACGAGTTCTGCATAATAGAGTGCTTAGCATTTTTACACTACTTCTTCTGATTCACATGTCGTGTCTTTTTGGATCGCATGAACAAGTTCCGGATATCGTCGCATGAATCTTGATCCTTGTGTCCAATTTTTGATATTTCTGATGTGCTCTTCAAAGCAAGGGTTCAATGTGAGCATAGTTTCCCCATCCTGACCCGGACTGCCAGTTGGACTGAGCAAGATACAGTCCGATGTGTAGGGCCAGTTCACACAGACGGAAGTGGAATTGAAGGCACCAAATTCCTCCACATGATACAATTCCTGGTCTTTGATAAGAACCTCTCGCACCGATGGCCTACAACGGGAATGAATCAGTAACGGGTGAAGAGGGCGAAGGCATGAAGTGACTTGCCATGGAACTCTATCTATCCATGCCTGGTGTGCCACTTGCAATTGAATTGGTCGCGGATGCATCCAAACTGGCATTTTCTCAAACCTTTCTTTTTGAAGGCAGAGACGCCACTTTCGCGTTCACGAGTCAGATATGGTTCTTGAAAGAGTCAGATCTTGGCGGCCTTACTGTGATTGATGTATATAGCAAATAGGCAGAGGCAATTCGTTCCGGGAATCCCGAATAGCCAGTGTATGCTTTCACAATATCAAACACCGCTCGACAGATAGTGTGGCCACATATCTTGGGAGTTGACAGAACAAGGCCAGCCCAACAAGGTAGTTCTGGCCCTAGCAACTCCCCCCACTGAGCTCCTTCCGCAGCTGCACGTCGATGACTAGCTACAAGGCTCTGGAGAATACGATCACCAGGTACCACAGGTTTGAGATTGTACGGAAGCTGCTCGCAGGGATCAACTTGGCTGCTAGTCGTTGGGCTCCAACTTTTCGGCCAGCAGGAATTTGACTCTCCTGAATGGTTTTTGAAACGCGACTCAGCGGGCATAGAAAGCTGTTGTGAGCGGCTGTTAGAGGCGTCTATGACGGCAGTTAGCTTGATACAGGTAAATCAAGGCTTAGATTATCTCCCTAAGCCAGGGTTCAGCAGGTTACGAATTCATACCGACTTCCAACCATGCAGTAACTTCCTCCACCTCAGCATCATTCGTGACGCGACAGTCAGCGAGTTCGTCATTCGACGCCTCTTGACCAGTTTTCTGATGGATCTCTGCTACATGTCGAGTGGAGGTCTGATCGATGGAAATTTGGAAGCAAACATCCTCAAACCCAAGCTCTGTAGTCAGACCATCGGCCTGATCCAAGCCACGTGAGGGCCCGGAAGACAAAATAACACAGCTTTCTTGGGCGGCCATACGTAACTCATACGGATCCGATATTTCACTTACTTCTTCCGACACAGATATACCAAGAGGCTGATGATTTGTTAAACTTGAGTCAAGGTCTGCTGAGCCAACCTTCTCGCTAACAACTCGATCCTGGGAAGAGGTGCCGTTCTTTGGACTGCTCTGATGAGAAGTCATACTCGAGTTCCTGTGGTATCCTGGCAGGGCGTTGGTGGTCGTCACAGGCTGGTGCAGTATGTTTCTCTCGCTCTCTACACACAGCGACTCAAGTGGAAGTTTGCCAGTATCCCTCACAATGTCCAGTTCTGCTTGCAACTTGAAAGCCAAATTGGCATTTCTCATCCATTCAATGCATCCTGAACTTAGATTATCCCTCTGTAGTTTGACATCATGCAATTCTCTAGCAGCTCTCCCCGCCTTTTCGGACATCCTTGCAACTTCATTCTCAAGCGCGGCGATTTTAAGCTTTGTTCTCTCCCTGAATGCCTGTTGAGATTTTCGATCGGTAGCACGCTTTCTCATAAGTGTCGCCGCGTCCATCGTGTCGGCTTTCCGTTTTCTGCCATGCTTCTCAGTATCCTTTGCTACCTCCTCTGCAACTCCGCTGCTCAGCACTGAGAAGTTCCCATTGGCCATTTTCACGCTGCCTTCGAGTTCTGTGTCCCTGACTACTCGAAGTACCGTCCGCCGCTTACAAAGGCCGATGGCTGCCTCAACTCGACGTCTGGTGACGAAGGGTAACCTGTGCTACTGTTGTGGCTAGCTGAACAAGTGTGGTTTCTTGCAATAGTAGAATGTAAGTTTGTAAGTGAATGTATGCTCACTCCCTCCCAGGGTCATTGAGTTTTGGCACTGAGCTGCCCCGAAGCTTCGGAAGTTAGGGTTAAATTCAGCAGCTCAAATATTCCGTTTTGCCGACCATCCCTTACTGCATTTCAAATTCACCGTGCAACATGTGTCGACAAGCAGTAGAAATGGGAGTGAAATGGTTTCAATTTTCACTATTGTGTGCTCCCACGCCACTGCTAGGTGATCTCGCAGGCACACGTCGGATTCAAGACTTTGAGCAGCGAGAGAGGTTTCTGTTGTGCCATGCTCCCGCCATTTGCCGTGCAGCGTTCTAGACACTATCTGTGTATAATTTTACGGATTAAATTTGGTCACTGCAAGAGCTAGCCAGTCATCAAAGACATTAACCGAACATTACACTCTCCATTGACTACGACGCATGCTTTCCCATAGATGTTGGCACAGGGATGTGCAGGGAGAGATTGAGTCGTTTGACGATGCACTCGACTCATTCTTGGCTAATTAGTTCGTTACCACTCACATCTGATTGCTGCATCTGCTAAGCGCAGTTCTGCAAGGATTGATCTTTCCTACACTGTTGTAAAGTCTTCCTATTCTAGCAATGCAACATCCATACGTGCGATATTTGACGGTATCCGGGTTATCGAACTCCTCTATAGTCAATTTCGGTCTTGATTTTCCACTTGATCTTTTCAGCCTTAGGCAAGTGCTTGACCTGACACCGTGTCTACAAGGGGAGGTTGTCCGTAATGATGGTTGGATTCGGATTGTGATGGGAGCAGGGCACTGTTAGACATTCAGAGATTTTCCAGCACCAAATTGTCAGAGGTCTGTTGTGGCGTAGCCGCGTAAGGCGGATACTTTCCACTTACACTCTTGCTGATAGTAGATGGGGCGCAGGCCCATGATCAGTCAAACTCCTCGATCTGCTTGCTTCTGTGATGAAGCACCGGACAAACAGATCCTGATGTCTTAATGCTAACAGTTTCATCAGGTGATAGAATTGCATGAGCTAAGTGTTGTGGTGTAAGGTAAGAACACCTCACAGCGATCGGCATTGTGAGCCGACCGTATTTACACAACCAATAAAAGTCGCGAAGACAACCGAGCGGCCGCCTGATCTTGTTGCCTGTACTTAGCCGGGGTGGGGAATTGAAGCACGCAGAGTTCACTGGAAACGCAAAGCCGAAAATTATGCTGGCCGCACCAACAACAATTGCGGATCTGAGCCTATCGAATTACCATCAGTGAAGACGATTGAGTAACGTCGAGACACATTGCGGGACTTCCAGTCCGGAGGGTACCACCGATGACATTGACCAGGTTTCACTGCAAGTATAGTTCATCCAATACATTCCCTCATAGCACGAGACTTTCAACCAGAACAATTCACTGCAAAGCAAGTAAAATCTGGTTTGGGCAGCCACAATCAAGACGAAACTTCTATACTTAGAGAAGTCCAAACTTCACGGCAGCTGCAAGTCATGGCGCCCAACTCAAGCAGGGCAAATGGGGTCGATCATGCTGCAAAGACCCTTGATAATTTCGATTACCCTCCATCGCAATACAAGGTACTAGACCAATATCATTCGAAACCCGGCAAAATCAGAGTGGCATGCGCAGGAGCTGGAGCCACCGGCCTGTGCTGTGCTTACAAGATGGAGCGAATGTTGGAGCCTGATTCCTGGGAATTGACCTTGTTCGAGAAGAATGAGCAGTTTGGAGGAACCTGGTTCGAGAACACGTATCCGGGAGTCGCCTGCGATATACCTTCTCACCTTTACACCTTCTCATGGGACCCAAACCCAGACTGGTCCCACTATTTCGCCTATGGCGGTGAGATCCAGCAATACTTCGAGGGCTTCGCCAAACGGCACGGTAAGTGATATTGCTTGACACAAACAAACTTTTGGCTCTAACAATGGTCACTAGACCTCCACAAGTATATGAAACTTAGGACAAAGGTAGTTGAGATAAACTGGGATAAAAACCAGGGAATCTGGGATATGTATGTAGTTCTTAACAATTTTTGAATTCCAATTAACATTATTCTAGAACCCTCCAGGATATGGCAACGAATAAGACGTGGCACGACTGGGCTCATGTCTTCATTAATGGGACAGGAATCTTGAATACTTGGAAATGGCCCGAAATCGAAGGCCTTTCTGATTTCAAGGGACACATTATGCATTCCGCTAAATGGGATCACCATGTCGATTTCAAAGGCAAGACGGTAGGCGTCATCGGTACTGGAAGTACATCAGTCCAAATAGTCCCAGAACTTCAAAAGATTGCGAAACACGTGGATGTTTATATGAGGAGTCCGACCTGGATTAGTCCACCGTTTGGATCTTGTAAGTATTTTCCGCCTCACCAAAACTCTCTTCACATTAAGTACCTGAGACTAATTAGTCTCCTCATAAAGCCGCTTTATCAAAGCTACGAGGCGGAGACTCTCCAGATCCTGGTAGGCGTCAATACAAGTTTACGGAAGAGAATAAGAGACGGTTCCGAGAGGATCCTGAATACTATCTCCAGTTTCGCAAAGAGATCGAAGCAGAAATTAACGTCTTATTCGGCATGTACATACAAGATTCAACACTCCAAACCGAATTCCGAGATACTATAACGAAGGAGATGCACCGCAGATTAGGTCCAGGTAACCAGAAGCTTAAAGAATTTATCGTTCCGAAATTCGCGGTTGGTTGTCGGAGAGTATCCCCGGCAGATGGTTATCTAGAGGCATTAGTGTCAGAGAACGTCAGTCCTGTATTCGGAGATATTGACAAGGTCACCGAAAGAGGGGTGGTTGTTAATGGAGAGGAGCATGAGGTTGAAATACTAGTTTGTGCTACAGGCTTCCAGCCCGCTTTCAAGCCAGCCTTCAGGGTAAGTGCTATTATCTCTCCCACGTTCTCTATTCTAAACTAAACGTGCTCAAGGTTTTTAATGGCAGCAAAACGATTGATGAAGACTGGGGTTCCGGCTGCAACATGTATCTCGGTGTCTCTGCGCCGAGGTTTCCGAACTATTTCACGATCGTGGTGAGTCTCAGTGTTGAACTTCCACAGTCTCGTGCAGCGCAACTAATGTACCTAGGGGCCTGGCGCCACGTGGAGTAACGGTACTCTAATTCCTGGAATCGAGACGACGATAGAATACTCTATCAAGATGATCAAAAAGCTACAGACAGAGGGAATTCTCTCAGCTACAGTCAAGCAGCAGGCTCTAGACGATATCTACCAGCATTTTGATGAATTCCACAAGAACACGGTCTGGCATGATGACTGCCGCAGTTGGTTCAAAGATGGTAAGCGCAGAAATAGAATATACCTGTGGCCAGGTTCGGTAAGTCCCGACCATTCTGCTCGTCTATATCTGTCTTTTAATACTCCGTAGACTATCCACTTCCTCAAGACCATCAAAGAACCACGTATGGAGGACTATGACTTTGAATATAGATACGGAAACAGGTTTGCCTTTTTAGGGAATGGTGACGTTAAAGCGACACGAACAGGCGACGTTGAAGGCCTGAGCCCATATGTTCGAAACTCGGATCACCCATGGACTATAGCATAGACGCACTCAAACACAAGAGGCTTCACTTTGTTGCTAGGTGGAAATCTCACTCTATTATACAAATTGCCTTTGCAGAGTACAATCATTTATATGGGGTCCAAGAGTCCATACAGGGACATGGACAGGCGAATCCAATAAAATATCAAACAATAGCACTACCATCTCTCTCGTGCGCTGACGCATTGAAGCAAGAGGTGTTCTTTTAGACAGTTGTTGGGTATCCCAGCTGACTCGGTGTCCTGCATAACCAGCTTATCCTATGTTCGTAGGTAACTCTAACCCCAATCAAGATCTACCTTGGAAATGATATTTTTAGCAAAGCTTCTAATCGCTTTGGCCATGATGGACTAGTCAGAGTTGCAATATCAAGTTTAGGGGTCGATTGTCTGAAGCGTGGAAACTCTATACACACTGATCACTCAAGGTTGGATTTATTTCCGAGATCAATAACTACATTTCACTGAGAAGAGGGGCTCTCCGGGCGTCAAACAATCTTGGTCCGACCCACTTTGCGGAGGGATTCTTCCAGCGCTATAACGGAAGCCATTTGTCCGCCACGCCGATGAAGGCCGACAGCTAGGCGACTCGGGCTGGGTCGGATATATGACAGCCTAGTTGGACTAATCATGGTCGAGGATGTATGTTGCTTCTCAGAGACGTCCGCGATTCCCCTGAGGAGAATCAGTCGCTTCTAGTTAGCGGTGAGCAGGCGCAAGCTTCAGGTAACGGCTTCGAATACCGTGGCGCCGAGACAAGTAGCCAAATTTACCACATCCAACAATGCCAAAGATGCTTTATGTTGTTCTTGCACCTTCTTAGTTATATTCCTTCCTACAATTAATCGAAGACGTACCCGATCGAGCCTGTGATTGCGACATTGTGGGCTCTTTACATACTTCATAATGCCTTGGAAGTCCCCCTTTCCCGCTCTGGATATCCCGAAGACCAACGTGCTGTCGTACCTGTTTCCCACGGGGTCTGACGACAATGATGACCCGATATGGATCAATTCCGAACGAAACGAAATCTCCCTGTCATCAAGCCAGTTATTGTCACTGGTCAAACGTGTGGCGGCAGGGTTGTCAGACTTAGGGATTAAGCCTGGTGATGTTGTATCAGTTTTCACCCCGAACCACATCTATGTCCCAGTGATTTATCTCGCTGTTGTTGGATATGGAGCAATCTTCACGGGTTTCAACCCAGCGTACACTGTTGGGGAAGTCGCACATCTGCTTAAGGACTCAGAAGCCAAAGTGGTCTTCGTCCACCCGAAACTTCTGAAAACCGCAAGGGAAGCGGCAGCTAGCAGTGGGGCTTCATCACCTCGAATGATTCTGTTCTCGGATTCCACGGACAGAGTCCGAACAGCTGATCACCAAGATTGGCGCGACTATCTTGCCGATTATACGAAGGCTAGGTCGTGGTCATGGAGCAATTATGACATGAAGAAGGCAGAAAGCCAGGTTGCCACAATAAATTACTCATCTGGGTAAGTACTTTAGCTTTCGGGGCCTCATTCGGGTCCGTTTCGACTTGCCGTAGATCGCTAGCTTTAGATCGGTGGCTGTAGAAAGTCCATCTCTACCACCTTGAGCGAGTTTCTGGTTGCGGATGATCTGACTGAGAGGCTTACGAAAATCACAGAACGACCGGGCTTCCAAAAGGTGTCATGGTGACCCACGCGAACATAATAGCCAACATATACCAGACAAATTTCATTCGTTATCATCTGACGCCTAAAAAAAGAGCTCCAGAGTGCTGGCTCGGATTTCTCCCTCTCTACCACGCCTATGGACAACTTTATACTATTCTTTTGGCTTGCAAATTACGAATTCCTGTTTATGTAATGGAGAGCTTCGAGCTGAGGAAATTTCTGAGTGCGATTGAAAGGTACAAAATTACGAATCTTCAGATTGCTCCGCCGATCTTGATTATGTTGGACAAGCGACCAGAGGTGAAGGACTACGATTTGAGCAGTGTTCGAGAGATAGTCTGTGGTGCGGCTCCCGTGCCACTCGAGCTGCAGGCTCGAATATCCCAAAGATTCGGATTCAAATTCACAATTGGATGGGGAATGACGGAATTGACCTGCACTGGGACATCTATCCCTGGAGGGATGACGGAAAACTCTGGAAGTGTTGGTTTCCTGCTTCCAAACATTGACGCAAAATTGGTTGATGAATCAGGATACGAGGTGGCCAATGGACAAAGAGGCGAGATATTGATCAAAGGACCAAATGTCTGTCTTGGATACTGGAGGAAGCCAGACGCGACAAAAAGTCTCTTTGATGAGGAAGGCTGGCTCCAGACCGGTGATGTGGCCATCAAGAACTCGGACGGTCTTTTCTGGATTGTGGATAGGAAGAAGGTGTGAGATGACGTCGAATCCAATGCGCTCCAACTGACATACGCTAGGAACTCATCAAGGTGAATGGGCTTCAGGTCGCGCCCGCAGAGCTAGAAGCAAAAATCCTCGAAAACCAATACGTTTCTGATGTAGGGGTCGTTGGCATCATGGTGTACGTACATCGCGTTGAGTCTTACATGCGGAAACACTAATAGTTTCTTTCTAGGGACGATAACGAATGGCCTATGGCCTTTGTGGTGCTGAAAGAGGAGAGTAAGCACCAGGTGACGCCATCAGACATTGCCAAATGGCTGGAGCCTCAGGTTTCCAAGCACAAGCACCTCAGGGGCGGTGTATCGTTTGTTGACCAGATTCCGAAACTCGCTAGTGGCAAGATACAGCGGAAAGTCCTTCGAGAGTGGGCGCAGGAAGACGCAAAACAACGGCAAAAGGTCAACCGACTTCAATCCAAGATTTGAAATGGGTCGATAGTTTTGAGATACGAAGTAATTTTTGCGTGCTGTCACTGTTGTTTTTACTCAGGGCTGATGGTGATACAGTATATAATAGAATATCATGGCTTTCATTCATTCCCTATCAATCTCTAATTTGGACAAAACCCAGTTGCTAATTGCGAAGAAATACTGGATCTGTGTCCAGCAAGTCTTGGTATGCAGTGGTCTAGGTAGAAGCTGTTCCCAGTTCATCTAATCAAAGTATTTCTGCCCCTAGGTAGCTAGGTAGCCCCCGGAAACCTCATAGAGCTTGCCCATGAAGTCTTCCAAGCTTCAATGCTCTACACAATACAGCCATCGATTTATATCGCCAACCAAAACGCGTTGTCCCAGGTACGATTGGCAGATCGTTATGTCTAGGATGTTTACGCGGCAGCTTGACAGTGGGATTCTGCGACGACATCTTCACCCGAGGTTTCCCTGGCCACTCACTTCTAACATGTCTCATTCCCAATGTAGTGAGATACAGATGGTTGCTAAGTATGTTATTAGGGACAGAGTGTTTTCGAGGAATCAAATGACTGAGGTTGGTTGCCTTAGTAGCTGAAATGATAGAACATCAACGCTTCTACATTATCATGTTGATCAACACTATAATAGAAATCTTGCTCGGCATTCAGCTCAACGCACAACGATGATGTATCTCAGCTTTAGGGTGCCCACGCCTCCGTTAGGTAGCTGGATAAGCTTGCGGATCATGATAATGGCCAATGCAAAATCGGCCTTCCGAATGCCTCTCACCTTTTCGCTAAAGACCTCCCAAAGACCTGTGTTACACAATCTTCCGCAGCCACAACACACCAGCTCTTTGTTAAGTTCTTACTGACACGAATGATACGCGATTATGATTCAAGACTGATAGGATGAGAGTAGACTAAGTGCTCAGGGGGAGTCGAATCCCGATGACTTTTGTCGACGTGCGTGAGCTCTCAATCCAGTAGCCTGCCCGGCGTGTTCACGCACGGCGCTATTAACCTAATGCGTTGTAATTCTCGGACGTGACACAACCACCGAATAGCTAATGCCTCAGCTTATCTCATTGTACGATGAAATCTCTGATAATGTTCTTGCTAACAGGCGCCGAAATTTGCAACGCCATGCGAAGTAGCTTTGGACCGAAACTCGGCGGCTGAGTCTTCGGCAGTGCTAGAGGTCATCATGGATCTTTGGTTGTGCTCTCAACGGGTCATGCTCCGGGTCTGCTGTCCGCCTATCTGAAACAAGATCTTCACTAAGGTAAGTATGCCAGGTGCCCCTGGGGAAGACACCTGGGGAAACGTTGGAGATAGCCTCCCCGCGAAAACAGGACCTCGGCATTCCAGACAGGCTTCCGGGGATGTTTAGGCTTGATTATGAGGGGCCACCCGTGCACTCTCAGTTGGCCTGCAAAATTTTAACATTTCTTCTAATAATAAGCCAATGTGACAATGCACCTAATGTCTTGGAAGGACCTTCAATGGAACAGTAGCCTCTCCAGATCAGCCAGCTCGGACGCAGACAAAGACAACTCACTGCACTCAGAATAGCGTCTGAAGATGGGAGAATTTGTAGCGCCCAACGAGAAAATTGGAGCGAGACTTCTTCCCCACGTTGTCGAGAGCCTAGGGCTCGCGTCTCCGCAGAATGTGTTTGCTTTCTACCATGTTGGGGGAGAGGACTACCAGCAAGGGTGGTCCAATATGACTTTCCAGCAACTCATGCATGCCGTGGACTGGGCGTCCTGGTGGATTGAGAAGACCATAGGGAGGAGCACATCCACCGAGGTCGTGGCATATCTGGGAAAAAATGACCTTCGCTATGCAATCTTCACGATTGCAAGCATCAAAACCGGCCATGCGGTAAGGAATGATTTGCACCCAAGAAATGCAGCAGTCTGACAAGATAGGCCCTCTTGCCTTCCCCAAGAAATTCCCTGGAAGGCCATCTTCACCTGCTTAAGGAGACCGGCTGCAAACACTTTTTATACAGCTCGGAAAGAGAGTCAAAGATTCACGAGTTAATGTCAAAGTCCAGTACCACTCAGTTCTGGCAGGTCCCAACTCTGGAAGAGATGCTAGCAGAGAAATCGGAATACTATCCGTTCACGAAGACATATGATGAGGCTGAGCGCGATCAGGCCATCATTATTCACAGTTCAGGCTCCACAGGTAAGACAGCTTATGTCCAAGGTTGCCGAATCATGACCTAGCGAGTATCAGCGTCACTGATTCTTGAACAAATCTACAGGCCTTCCAAAAGTGGTACCAATGACAAATGGATACATTGCCACCCAGGACAAATTCTCACTTCTCCCAGAGACTGATGATGGCAGACGTGCCGTGTGGACAGTCATGGCATCGGATGAACGCTCACTATGCATCAATCCATTGTTCCATTTAATGGGTCTATACATGTTTCAAGAGTCTCTATTTCATGGAATCCCAGTTGTTATTGCGCCCGATCGGCCCATGACTGCAGAGATACTCAGTAGCGTCATTGCCAGTACTAACCCCACTATAGCAATTCTTCCACCTTCATTGATCGAAGATTTAAGTCGTTCGGAAGCTGGAAAGTCCGCACTTTCGAGTTTGCGAACAACAATATCTGGGGGGGCTGCGCTTTCACCTGCAGTCGCTGACCGTGTTTCAAAGCTCACGCGATTAACCAGTGTCTACGGAACCAGCGAGATCGGTGTTGTTGCATGCTTAATCCCGAAGTCGAGCGAGGATTATAAATATATCGAGTGGCATCCCGCGTATGGCATAGAGATGGAGCCTGTTGGCGAAGGCTTCTTCGAGGCAGTTGTGCAAAGAGGGCCCAGCAGCGACTACCATGCCGTGTTTCACAGTTTTCCTGAACTTCAGGAGTATAGAACTCAGGATTTATTCACCAAGCATCCATCCAGAGAAGGCCTTTGGCTCTATACTGGCCGCAGGGACGATGTCATTGTGCTCAGCAATGGGGAAAAGTTCAATCCCATCAATATGGAGAAGCATGTCGAAGAGCATCCTGATGTGCATAGAGCGCTTGTCGTCGGACAAACTAGGTTTCAGGCGTCCCTACTGATTGAACCTGAGTGGGCTAGGTGGAGTGATCAGCAAACAGAGCAGGACTTCATTGATAGGATATGGTCGGACGTTGAGCAAGCCAACAAACTTCTACCTACACATGGTCAGATTATGAGGTCGCACATATGTCTGTCTGACCAGCAGAAGCCCTTCAAACTAACACCAAAAGGAAATATCCAACGCAAAGCGATTATTGAAGACTATACCGAGAAAATTGATGCACTTTATGAGAGTGGTGATGTCACAGGGGGTCGAAAACTGCCAGAAAACTCGAGTCTGGACCAGATCACCGAGTTCATTCTTGAAATCATTACGGGGGCAATGCCGGATGCTGCTGTAACCACCACATCGGATTTGTTCTCAGCCGGACTGGACTCACTCCAAACTCTTCGGCTCACACAAGTTCTCCAGGGAGCGATCAGCCATCTTGAAAAGAAAAAGCGCGATGAAATTACCGCAGCAAAAATCTACACAATCCCTGCTGTTGCTCAAATTGCGGAATTCATTCAAAGACTAATTCAAGGTGGCAATGTCAATGAACTGGAGTCTCGCAGTCAAGATGAGGATGCCATAAGGTCTAGAGTTAACCGTCTGATCGAAAAATACACCCTCGACATCCCCGTAACGTCGGGAAAACCTCACGACTTGCCGTCGAGTTATACGGTCGTCTTGACTGGAAGCACAGGCTTCCTAGGAACGTATACACTTGATCGACTACTTACGGATCCCGCAGTACGCCATGTATATTGTCTCAATCGATCTGAGGACGCTAAATCCAGAGCGGAGCAGAGCTTCCAACAAAAGAATCTTCGATTCTCCGAGAAAGAGCTATCAAAAGTTACCTTCTGGCAAAGCAAGTTTGGCGAAGAAAGGTTGGGTCTTAGTGAGGACCAGTACAGTGAAATTGTCCTCCAGGCAAACGTGATCATCCATAACGCCTGGAAAGTCGATTTCAATCACCCTTTAGAGTCATTTGAGCAAACCCATATATCGGGTGTCCGGAGGCTACTGGACCTTTGCTATGCCAGTCCACATCGTCCACAGTTTATATTCATATCATCAGTTTCCACGATCGGCCGATTCGACCTCAAACATGGGTCAACATGCCCCGAAATTCCTTTCCAGAATACCGAGATTGTAGTCCCTTCGGGCTATGGACTATCGAAGTATGTAGCCGAGCGCATTCTTGATATCTCTGCCCAGAGATGTGGCATCCCAACGACAATTATTCGGGTGGGTCAAATTGGGGGTCCGACATACGGACCAGGATACTGGGGCAAATCAGATTGGGTTCCAATACTCATCCGATCTTCCAAGGCTCTAGCCACGATCCCTGACAGCCTTTCATACATGCCAATCGATTGGGTACCTGTGGTAAGTAAATGCCTGGGAGATATCTTGCTTCGGGTCCACTAACTGGAACTCGTCTAGGACACTGCCGCAAAAGCGATCTTTGAAGTCCTGGAAACACGGCAAAGCACGCAGGTTGACAATAAGTGTGAAGTCTTCCATCTAGTTAATCCTACCGCGACATCGTGGAGAGCACTGTTACCAGCTATTCATCGTCGCTTCGCTGTTAAAGTCGTCCCATTTCCTGAATGGGTCAACCTAGTTTGCTCAACTCCCATAAACGATGAATCGCTTGCCGAAATACCAGCAGTCAAGCTAGCTGACTTTCTAAAAGGTCTTGCATCACTACAAGATTGGAAACAGCCACTATGGGAAACCACGCGAATCAGAAAAGCCAGCAAAACAATGAACGGACTTTCGGCAATTGACGAAGGCTTAATGAGTTTGTATCTTGAGCAGTGGAACTTCTAATACTGCAAGCGAGAGCCAGGGACGAGTGCGTCTGCTGAAGTGAAGCTCAGAAGTAAAGTTAATAAAAGGCTTGTAAGTCCAACATCAAAACTCATGAACCACCTCCCAGAATAGTGTCCTTCGTCTCTGGACCACGTATCAGATTTCTCGTGATCTCAGCCAATATATGGCTTTGGTGAAAGAATAATGACGCTGGAGAATCAGTCTCTAGACCATGTGCTAAGTGGACCATACCGGCACCTACACTGATACTTTTTCTTTACAAGTGATCGATCTAGACCCATGGACAATGGCGCTATGCTGTGCCATGGGGCGGTAGAGCTGCAGCGGATCACTTGAAGCCCTTCCAGTTCGAGGCCAATATTCGACATTCATTGTTGATGGTAATAGTGAGTGAGGTTGGTCAATAGCTGTACGGACACTTGGCTTGCTGCATACCATAATCTTGTGTATTTTGAATTTGAACTCAATATACTCTATCTCGAGCCACGACTTTGAATGAGTGTGATTCATTTTATGTGACCGAACACATTGCCACAGTGAGCACCGCATCTCAAGATCACTCGAGAACACACCGTGAGGCATTATTGGTGAACAGTTGTCTCAAGCTAGTCCCAAATCTCAGTGGCCATGAGTCCATAGTCCAACCCCGATTGTGCATCCATTATACAGTCGACGTGTATATGGAGAGGACGCTCAATATTCCTAACATTCACCCCGGCTTTTGAAAGCTTCTGGCTGATAACCTTGATAGGATCTCTTAAAATTTCAAGCTCTCCCCACAGATTTGAAACGCTTCGAGCTGGAAACCCTTCCCACCAAGACTGGCCTGCTAGGTACGGGTCTGACTACTGGCTGCGGCCCGTAGCAGAAACGAAGCTTATAACCATCTCTACCAACAGTTCTGGCTTCATGATATCTATCGCTGTATTTTTGTGGAAGGAGTCCAATTCGTCGGAGAAGCTAACCCATGAAGATATCAAGAGAACTCCAGCTAATGGTTCGGCCAAAGTAAAAAGGTTCCAGATTTTCCAATGGATGCAATATCTCTGAAACCACACCGAGAGCGAGATTCCCGCCTGCTAAGTCTCCTCCAACAATGACCTAAAATCTTATGCTCAGTTTAAGTTTCAATGGCTGAGGACATAGAATCAAATGCCTACGTCTACAGGAGTGAAGCTATTCATAAGGATAAAACGTAGTGCTTCTGTTCCTTACAAGAGCTGGGTTGGATACTTTTTTACCCCGGATAGAGCCAAGCAAAGCACGCGATGTCAACTCTACAATAGGTAGCCTTTTCTAATGCAACCACTTACTATACTCTAAGCCAGCGATGAGCAAAGCTTGGTTTCGTTTTTCGAATGCACGATTAATGCAGGTCTTCAGGAACATGAGCTATCTGATTGCCACTATGGAGGTAGATCCCTGGACGGCTGATAAGTTCGTATAGAGTCCATATAGTCAACTGTGGAACAAGATCTAGCGTAGTTTCTATTCGACGCATAAAGTCGTTTGAAAAATTATCTTGCAAGAGGCTATTTACTATCCAACTCCGTTCAAAAGAGGGCTACATGTCGGTGTATTGACTTCCGGAGCGATGCTGCCGAGGCTAGGCTGTAGGTATCCGCGTCTCGTTCAACCAACGACCTTGTATTCAGAGGAATACGGATAGCCCTCCTTGGCCATCAGTTCTACATACATGGGTCGACAGAGCTGGCTGTTGATGCTACTTGTTCCAAAACCGTCGACGTCGATACCTGGCCAGCTAAAATCCGGCCTTGGATCGAGGTGTTTTATGTCGTTGTCGCTGGATGTTGATATTATTAACCAATGAGTCTGCTCGTTTGTGGAATTGCGTTCGCCGCTACGGGAATACATATTTTTTCTTATTGTCGTACCGTGCTCAGCGCGACACTGTACTCATTCTTCTCACTTAGCCATCTGAAGTTCCGCCCTCTAATCCCAACGGCTGCTGAAATCAGCCGAAGAGGCGTTTCTTTTTGCGCTCGAACTTCATCGCCGCTCGACCATCTGTGGATCAGGGACTAACTAATGCTCTATAAACACTAGGGGCTAACTAGTTGTTCTTCTCGGTGGAATTAAGATTTGAAAGAACACCATTCTCAGCGACCGATTCTTCTTGATGTTCCTGTTTGTTCGTGATAATCTTCCTGGAAACATCCTTGACCATATAAGCCGAATAGTTATGGACAAAGGCAGCGGCTATGACAGAGAATACGCCCAGTGCAAGTCCAGCATACCAAACATAGCTTGAAAATAGTTAGTCTGAGATCCACGCAATCATGAAAGAGTCTGTACCGGAAAGAGTCGGCATATCCTTGCTTCACAGCAGTACCAACTGCTTCCATGATTTCTGGATTGATTCCAGGAACCACAGTTATGTTTGTGGAGAAGTTCTCCAGCAAACTCGGCAATGAAGATGAAGGTAGGCCTGCCTGAAGCGCGGCTTTTTCAATTCCCGCTGGCAATTTTGACTTCAGCTTGCTTGTCAGGATCGCTACGTACATCGCCGCTGTATCTCGTTAGTAAGAAGTTAAGTGTGGGACTTGATGAGATGCGCACTGGCTACTGCTGAAGACCCATAACCAGCCGTCCCGAGAATTCCGATAGCTGCGCCAATGTCCTCGTCGGGACAAGTGAGAGGCAGAAGGGACCTTGATGCTGTTTCGATAATTCCACATGAAGCGCTCATGAGGGCAATGAATGTTGATGCCATTGAAGTTTCACCAGGCTGGACTGCTGCCATGGCTCCAACGAACGCCGTCATGATAGTGGCACACACCATGAGCGTGTATTTATGGTAACTGGTGAATGTGACAATGAAACCACCCATTCCTAGCCCCAGCAAAATACATGAGGTTTGAATTGCCTGTAATTATTCTTCAGTGTCCGGGATATCTCTCATTATAGGTCAGCTTACCGACAACCACCCTTTGTGAACAGCACCTCCTGGCAGCATACTGTTCACCTGCTGCGGCCAGAGAATAGCACCTGATAAAACGACACAGGAGCCAACAGTGGCGCAAACAAGCTATTGATATTAGCCGATAACACGAGTTCTGGGCCGGTCGGGTTATACCATAGGGACAAATCCATCAGCCTTGAATCTAAGGAAATTGTCAGTGGACCAACAGGAGAGGGACGTGGATGGTCTTACAGGTGAGTTGGTAGAATTTGGTCGCCAGGATACCATATTTCTGGTCATGTTAGCACTAATTTCGATTCTGCTGAATAGATGCCGAGTACCGTAAAACACGAATGCTATCAAAGCAAGAGCTCCAACAATAATCATAGAGAGTACTTTCGCCGATCGCCAGGAATACAGGTTGCCACCAAGACTTAGGCCCATTATAAACAGCAGAAGGCCGGCAGTGAACAGTAAGAGCCCGCCGAAGTCTATCCGTTTCATCTGCTCCCACCGTGATCGGCGTACGTGTAAGAGATCAAAGCCAGGAGGAAAGTAGCAGAGTGTGAGAATCACCAGGCCCAGACCTTCTCACAAGACACATCAGTAACCTGTTGCAAGAAGACTTGGGATTTTCTTACAGTTTAGAATGAGCGGAATGTAGTAGCACCATCTCCAGTTTCCATCAGTCGCCTGCAAAATTTGTAGAGTCAAACCTGGGCCAAGGCCATAGCCAACCGCAGCAGAAATGTAAATGATAGAGTTAACCTGGGCTCTCCGGTTCTTAGGTATAACTAGGACGAACGGGTTAGCCAATCTCCAATGGAAACCTTCAAGTGAACCTACGCTCAGCGACCCAAATCGTAGTGTTTCCCTGCACAGCTCCTGATATGCCTAGAAGGACTTGAGCTCCAACTAAAACTCTAGCATTATGCGCAGTTGCACCCACGATACTCCCAACGATAGACAAGACGAACGCGCCGAGTACAAAATATCGACGTCCAAAAATGTCAGCCAGACGACCAAATAACATTAGGCTGACAGAGAAGCACAAGTTGAAGGCAAGCGGTATCCAATGAATCGCGATAGATTGACCAAAATCAGCGACAATTTCTGGAATCGCGTTGGCAGTCCATATGTACGGTATGACGAATGCGTTGTTGGACAACGAGGCCGCCTATTGGGATGGGCTTAAAATCAAAGCTTCTGACAGAGATAAAGGCAACTTACGAAGACGATACCCATGAACCTCGGGCTCCAAAAATACTTGGACGACAAGTTGTGTCCCAATGCAGCTTCACTGATGTCGAAGGTCTGTGTATGTACTGCGATGTGATCGGCAGGAGAAGCATGCTCTCTCTGCTCGGGTTGCTCCACTTCCACATGAGCTTCCTCATGCTTACTTGAGACCATTTTGACTGGTTACTGTTCTGTCCTGGAAACGAATGCTGGATGATCTGGTCAGCGTGGAAAACTTCTTAGTGTCGGCTGGGGACAGATAAGGCGAAATCATGTTTATATAGGAAGCAGATCTGGCCTTTTGTTGTCCCCAGACTCTTCCCCATCCGCTCTTCGCTTGTCTCTATCCCAGAGCCGGGGAAATCTGGGGCCTCAACCACTAAGCTGACCAAGTCTAACATTTAATCGAGATGGCATCCAAGCCTAAGTATTACCGTTCGTGCCTATGTACAACCAAATCACCAAATACGATGACTGAACTTCGGGCAACTTGGCGAGCCAATAAATTCTGTTGGTGTTATGAAGTGGCTTGCTGTAGGGCACATGAACTCAATGGCTGTTGGAAGATGAAGAGCCCAATTTTCCAGCCAACCGGGCCTAGACTCCACGCCAGTGTCCCCTTAGCTACATGCGGCCGCCATAGTAGGCTGCACTGTAGGGGCGAAATACACGCTCAGTAACGAGCAGTGTGATAACATCCATGGACGTAATTTCCACTAGAGATGTCTATAACAACCCGATATCACTAGTCAAATTACTCTAGTCCATGAGGATGGATGCCTTTTAGTTGGACTGTCAATAGATTCCGCTCCACGATCAAGCTCTTCTTTGCTTTGAGTTCATCAATATCCCAATTGGCCCAGACGAATCGACCTTTGAGGAAATCTGCCTCTTCTGAAGTCAACCAAACGCAAAAGGCACCCGGTAATGCTGGTATCATTTTTAGCAGAATGCAAGCACACTTATCCATGCTTACTTACCTAAGTCAGTTTGAGTGGGAAACCCTGATTTTCGCGTCATGTCGGTCAAGCATGTCCCAGGATTTAGATTGAAGGTTCTCATCTGTGGACATTCGTGCTGCACAAATTCCATGATTCTCCAGAATGCAAGTTTGGAAGAAGAATAACTGGAATAGCCTTGGTAAAAGGAGACGTGAGCGGCCGCTGAAGACATATTGACAATAGTAGAACCCGGTTGTGCCGTCTTCACATACTCCAGGGTAACTACTATCCCACCTTTGACGTTAACCTCGAAAGATTCCCAATAGTCCTCAATCGATATCTGATCAAAGTCTTTGGCGGCTGAGAGATATCCGGCATTATTAATGAGGACGTCGATATGGCCAAAAATATCTAGAGCTGCTTTGAAAACCGCTCTGACCTGGTCTGGCACTGTTATGTCTGCCGCATAACATAGAACCTTAACCCCTGGTGACTGAATTTCTTCCCTTGACGCTTCAAGTGCAGCCTTGTCACGTCCTAGAAGAACGACGCCGGTTGCACCTGATAGCGCAAACGCCGACGCAACAGCTTTGCCAATGCCTTTTCCGCCCCCAGTCACGACTACAACCTTGCCCACTGCTGAATTGTTGGGATTTAGTGGTGATACTGAGTCATAGACTGTTTCATGAACGATCTTGGTGAAACGATATGCCTCAACATGCTCGTTCAAAGGCTCCTCTCCGTCTGCTGGAGCCATGAGGGGCAACTCGGGGATACTAGTTATGACCAGTGGGGTGGTGCTGAAACCGAGGGATAGTCCATCTAGTGCTGTCATTGCTCTCCAGGGCTGCGCGGCACTACCAGACTATAAGTACCGATCTACGGGAACAGGCGCCGAGGGGAAAGGGCCAGTATACCCGATTGAGGCTGGAGGAGCCTGAGGCGGCCCCCTCTTCGCCTCGCCCAACACCTAACGATCAGCGGCAGTACGGGCAGCGTTCAGACTGGCCAGTGCCTCTTCCCTGCAAAAACAGGGCTTGCCGCGTCAGGGCTTGTACACAAACTGAGCAGCTGCCCAATGTAATGCGGACCAGGGAGACATGGTCGCGTAAGGTTTGGGGTGGAAAAAGTCAGATGATCAAATGGAGTATTGAGGGTTCTGTCATTTTGCAAATCTAGGTATGTACGCTGTTTGGTTTTATATACAAAAATTACTATCGTCTCGATCAAAAATGAGCGATTTTCCATGTCATTTGGCAATTTGCGAACGCTCCGTCACGGTGGGTATTGAATCTTTTTCAGACACTCACCACGTAATGTACGGTGGGTCAAGTGGGTCTTTGGCGCCAACACAATGCAATGAACCTGGAGTGTTTGTGAGGGAGCATTTGTGGCGAGGACATACCTCGTAGCAACACTCAGCGCTGTAGGCCGCGCTAGCATTACATTCATGACTTTACTGGGAGAACGTCTCTCCATGTAATAAGGGACAGTGGCCTGGAACCTTGCTGTTCCTTAGAGATGGACCAGCCTTCGAGCTCTCCGTTCCTTGTCTGCTTTACGACCATGCACTTGTGACGTGGAATACTTAGATACAGAGTGCATCGTACCGTCATTATCCCGATGTTTCGGCTAACTAATGTGGAACTAGTGAAGGAAGCTTTTTATGCATCGTGCACTGAATGGAACAACTGAGTACATGAAATCGACGTATTTCTCTCTCCATGTGAGTCGGATAACACGGAGTTAGTGACCCGTGCTCCCCTCCTCAAGGGCCTATTTAGCCACCGTTGGTTGGACCTTGATTAACTTAACCTTTAAATTCTCTCCAGAGGAGCATCTTGAACAACACAATCGAATATCGACACAATCCTGGACCAAGGCGATCTTCGGCATCAAGAGGATTTGATAAAGGGAAATGGCATTATCAATTTTGCAATTATTGATAGGCGTGGTAAGTCGCGTTCCACAAACACCCGCCAAGAGGCAACGAGCTCATTGTCTTGCTTGTGTAGCCCACTTGCCTTTTCGTGGGTTCTATCATATACAACTTGTTCTTTCACCCCTTGCGACATTATCCTGGGCCGTGGCTTTCTGTAGCCACGAAGTTTCCATGGTATCATGCTCTGCTTTCGGGGAGACTTTCATTCTATATTCAGCGAATCCATGACAAATACGGAGAGGTTGTCCGCATCTCACCGAATGAACTCTCTTACATAGCGGGAGATGGATGGAAGGACATCTACACTCATCGAGTCAACCATATGCTCCTTCCGAAAGATGAGAAATTCTACCATGCACCCCCAGGAGGAGTGCATAGTATCATCACTGCCCCACACCAAGCTCACTCTCGGATTCGGCGTCTTTTGTCTCACGCGTTCTCGGAAAAAGCTTTACGAGATCAGGAGCCCCTGATTAAAGTTTATGTGGACTTGCTCATCCAACGCCTCTCAGAGAAGTCGAAAGAGGGAACTGTTCCGCTTGACATCGTATCATGGTACAACTGGACGACGTTTGATATCTTTGGGGACCTTATGTTTGCAGAGCCCTTTGATTGCCTCAAGGCTGCTTCCTACCATCCTTGGGTTGATTTACTATTCAAGAGCATTAAAGCACAGACATTAGCCAACGCAGCTGCCCATTTTGGCGTCCTCGGGCTTTTGAAAAAATATCCGCCCAAAAGTCTAACTGAAGTCCGAGCCCAGCACATGAAGATGACAGCAGAGAAGGTAGACAGAAGATTAAGCTTAAAGGGTGAACGAGCCGATTTCATGAGTTCTATCCTCAAACACGAGGACGACGATTTTGCCATGAGCGTTCCTGAAATTCGGGCAACTTCTTTTGCGGTGATTATTGCCGGATCTGAAACTACTGCTACTCTCCTCTCGGGTACCACATATCATCTCTTGCAGAACCCAGACAAATTGGCTATATTGACCAAAGAGGTCCGAGATGCCTTCTCGTCAGAGGATGAGATCAATATTTCAAGCGTGAACAAGTTGAAGTATTTGCTAGCGGTATTGGATGAAGGACTTCGAATTTATCCCCCAGTTCCTGGCGGCCTGCCGCGGCGAGTACCAGCACCAGGAGAGACCATTTTAGGAAGATATGTTCCAGCAGGCGTATGCTCAGCACCTCTCTTTTTACATCTCTAGACTGGCATGATCGAGCTGACCACCGTGAACTACAGACAGTTGTGTCGATGAACCACTGGGCAACCTACCATTCGGCGAAAAACTTTGCCCAACCCGATTCTTTCATTCCAGAACGATGGCTTGATGGCAGTGGCTTTGATGACAACAAAAAGGCGTGCCAGCCGTTTGGACAAGGGCCTCGGGCGTGTATAGGTCGCAAGTAGGTTTACACATTCCCTCGGGTCTTAGTACAGGCGACTAACAAAAAAATTCTAGCTTGGCCTATGTCGAAATGAAACTTATCTTGACACGGATAATTTGGAATTTTGACTTGGAGATTGACGTGAAAGATCGAAATTGGGAGAAACAGGATATGTTCATTCTCTGGGACAAGCCAGCTCTCTATGCTCGTATTAGACCGAGGGCGGACAAGAAGGCCGTGGACTCCACTTCGTAACCTCCCAGACATGAATGAATAAGTCCCAAGAGGAGGTCGAAGCAATCTTTAAACCTGGAGTATGCTACATAAGCACTGTATGTATTGATATGCGGCCGTAGTCAAATTTCCCGTGTACTGTTCATCCCATCTTACAAGCAGTTGAAGGACAGATCTCCGACATTTGACTTCTAGTCGTCATTCATCGCCTGGTTACAGAATAGCGCTTCCTGTGGTCTGTTAGCGGCCGTCCCGTGAGAAGAGTGGCCGGTCGTCGTATTCAAAGCGTTCTTTAAGAGTTCAGGTTTCTACAGAAAGCCAGCTATGAAAGCTATGCAATGACACCGGTTTCTATCGAGCTATGGCTAAGGTTTGATTTCATTCTAGAATTTGACTCATGTTTTGCTGCATTGATCCATCTTTAACTTGGAAGAGCTAGATATCTACATGGAAAGACCAAACTCTGAAAAGGTGTAGACATCATTGTGTACCATAGATATTGATTGGGACCAAGGGGCGCCCAACCTCCTGAGTAAAGGACGTGGCTTCTGGCCACCAATCATTCATAAGTATCAGGAGCCCCGACACAGTTTTCCTGAGGCAACGTCTTCCACCACAATTTCTTTGGATATCATGATTTTAACGGGAGTACATGCGAATTTTGCGCTATCTGGACCAAGAACGTTGGTAAAATCGTCACTCTGGAAACACGTCAACTTTTGACCATGGACGAATATATCGATCTCGGGAACAAACTTTCATAAATCTGGTGAAGTCGTCCCATTGATCCGCTGATATGTAGAACTCAGTCGCCCCATCCCATTCAAGTTGCTCCAGCTGAAGCCCAGCACGGGCTTGTACCTTTAGTTCAGGTGTGGAATGGGACTGTATACGTCGCTGTTAAAGTAGTCACTTCACCTACTTGACAATTAACCCACCTGAATGTACTTCTTTACACCACTTCCTGGCCAACCTTTGACCCCGCAATTCACTACTGAGTGAGTATTGGCCCAATACTCATAGAACTCCTCATGGCTCAAATTCGGGTTTTTGTTGAAGTAGAATACGACTTTAATGTAGCCTGCTAGAAGTTATTGTCGCCATTACTACATAGAATGGGAATGGGCGTGAGTAGAGCTATACAAACCTTCGAAAGATGTAGTAGGCGGCATGATTGGCCCTGTTGTCCACAAACATCAACATCCAGCAGCGTCCAACCATCCTTATACATCCTTCTATCTAGAATGCTAGCGTTCCGCATGATATGGGTGGACTTAGTGCGGCGCTCATTGATGGAATCCAGGATCGCGGGAAGCGGAGTTGGGCAGCCTGTAGTCTCTTGTTATTCTCCGCTCTACCGTCGGACAATTCATACGGCTTCCCTGCTGCCTCAGCCGCCGAAACTAACAGTAACACTCAGACAGCACTTGAATTACAGGCAATAGCTAGGCTGTGGTCCACGGTGATAGTCAAAGGGTGTACGAAACGAAAACGATGGCTAGAAACTTTTGCCCAGCGAATGCATTGTCGACATGTATTCCCGTCACGCATCAAAAGAGATCAATATAGACCCACTGTTCAAGCCTCTAAGCCTTTCTTTTGCTCAGAGGCAGGCTCAGAACCGCTTTCTCAAAGCTGTCATGAGTAAGCGCCTTGCCTCATGGGATCCCGAGCGTCTCGACCCACGCGGCATACCGTCCAAGGAGCTCATAGCCTGTATAGACGCTGGGAGAGTCAGGGATAGGGCTAATCTTAACTGGAAACATTATGATAGCCTATAATCAACTAGAAGTGGCTCCAAATCCGATGGTTGCCATAGATTCTCCTTTTGCTGGCCCCTGCTTTAAGGCATTTCAGGAATTAGCAAAACAGGCAAAAAAGCATGGAAGTCTTCTCGTAGGATAGGTCTCTCATCCTGGGCGTCAAGTTGAAGATGTGATTAATCCAGATCCTATCTCTGCAAGCGATATTTAGTTAGAAGGAGAAGTTCTTAAAATGACGTACGGAAAGCCTCGTGTAGCTACGGTCGACGATATGCAGGCATAGTCTAGGCATTCATATATATTGTAGAGTATCTATATAAGGCCGGCTTTAACGATATTTAGCTATATGCTGCCCATAGTATGCAAATAATAAGTTACCTAGTATTTACACACGAGCTAATCAAGGATAGGCCACCTACCATTCCAGTTTCTATCACCGGACACTAATCGCCGCACTGACAGCTATAGTGGCTCGCTCGAGAACCGTGCTCGAATAATCTTAGAGATTGAAGCGTCTATTCGCGAACGGCTTCCCACTTCCACGGGGTCTATAATAGGTAGAAAACTCAACAGCGTCTAGTTCCAGAAGTAAGGCAAGAGTTTCACACCCGAGGACTGTAAAAATGTCTGCGTCCTTCTTGAGACTGAAGGCAAAGTCGACTAGCGTAAATCCACCAAGAAAAGAGAAACCTTCTCCTTAAGTTCGCAGAAGCGATTCCCATATATCTTTCGAAGACCAAGGTTTATGTGACCGGAGGCTTTAAAACCGTCTACGGAATGGTGAAGACACTTGAATCAGTGGACGGTGTTGGGCTTGGGAAGCCTGTATATGAGGAATCCATAATCACGGCTGATATCTTGAGCGGTAAGGTCAAGGGTGCGATTGTTTCGAAGATTGATCAGGATGATTTTCCACTTACTATCGTGGCCGCTGTACTCAGCTTGGGCAGATTGGGCACGGGCTGGAGCCCTCAAATTTCGCCAACGAAGAAGAAGTGCAGAAGTTCCTGAAAGTATTTGGGAACATCGGAACAAGGAAAAGCATCTGATACATCCAGAAAAATGCACGGCTTCGTTCCTTTTACATAGAGAACAAATATGTTTCTCCATGTGATCCAGAACGCCCGATACCAGTCAGATGTAATGGAACTAATGTCGGCAGATGTGCTTTGACTGGGTGTGGGTGCGAGACTTGGGGCGTCCGGCTTCGCTTGCCGCCTTCTAACTATCGCCCAATGGCTCTGAGCATCCTCTCAGACAAGCCATAAGCAGGGATTCCGCTTCTTTGGGTCATTTTCCAGTCACTGGCTGGATGCCTCTAAGTAGACTTTCTTACCATAGCCTCAGTGTTTACATCTCTAGAGGGCCATTTTAAATGTAGGGAGTTGGCGGTAAAAACTCACCATTTGGTAATTCAACGCTGTAAGGCGCTGACTTCAGATTGGCCAGGCGTTGGCTGAACGGTGCATTGAAGCCGCTGGCCTTTCATCTTCAAACCTCTTAGGGTAGATCTCGTTGTAGATTGTGCCGTTCGGAATGCCTGCAGCTCATCATAGAAGAATCCCTAGAATGTATCGGAACACCTTGACGTAGACTTCCGAGCAGTGTAAAGATAGTTCTGATGGCTCACAGAGTGGCTACAAGCTGTAATACTGCATCTACCTTTCATTATTTAGTATCCCGATGTATTCAACGACCGCAATTGCGGTACAAGTTGACTACAATCAATGGAAAGGAGGCTAGAGATATCATTGTTGCTTTAAAAGATACCTAAAAAATCGCGAAGCATACACGAAGGCCGCTGAGATCAATTAGAATGGGAATTGGTCCCTGAGTCTACTCGAGCCGTACCACCAGGCATATGACAGATCCCTAGAGCTTAGATGGATTGAAGGATGCGACTTCTCTGTCAGGGTCCATAGAGCCATGATGAGTCAATGCCTCGCGTGCCTTTCTCGTACTCAGATAAGGTGTTTCATCCTTATCGGCGATGTAGTAAGCCCAGTCACAAGTCCGGTCCAGCTCAGTCTGGCTATACCCGTTCCCAAAGTATGCGAATCGATTTCCATTGTATCTCCAGTCCCAATCCTCGAAGCGTGGCTCTTTAATCGCCTCCATGTAGTGAAGTGAACTTCCTGGCCATAAAGCCGAAACCTTGGCGTTGATATCATTATTCTTGTACCAGGATCTGCAATTCTCGTCCCATACTGTTGCTTTCATGAACTCATCTTTCTGAGCTAAGAAGTCTTCGACTGCCTCCATCTTTGGCATAAAGGAACGAATATTCTCAACCTGCCAACGATTGATCATCTTGAGCATATAGTCACACTGCGCCTCTGTTTCATAGTTAGCGCGGATTACACCGAGGTGAAACGTATGTGTATAAAAGGACGTCTGTGGGGGGAAGACAGAGTTTTAAGGAGAGTTTGTTTGTGTAGAGCCTTACCAATAGCAATCAAAACAGGTCCGTTGCCGATAGGGCAATTCGGCCCAAGGAAAGTCATGTAGTTAGGAAACTTGGGAGCTGCCAGGCCGAGATAACCTGTCGCGCGATCTTTCCATTCATCGCGAAGATCGATTCCCTCTGCACCAATCAAAGGAAAGCGAGGCTTGAATGAGGTATCGAAACCTGTTGCGCAAATCAAAACATCGACGGGGTATTCATTATTGTCATCGCATACAGGGCCTCGTTCGGTAACCTTGAGGATCTCACCATACACCACGCTCACATTAGGCTTCGAAAGAGATTCTAGATAGTTGGCGCCTGGGGTAATCCTTCGACAACCCACTGACCACTGCGGAATAAGTTTAGCCTCTAAATAGGGGTTATGCAACTTTTCTTGCATCTGCTGGAGCATAAATCCGCGAGTTGTTTGCTGCAGCTCTGAATCCCTTAAAAAGAGAGGAAACGCGCCGTTGAGACTCCTTTCAAGCTCCTTGCGATAAGACAGAAGTACACCAGGCTTTGTGTCGAAGTCGTGTTTTTCTTCTTCGGTGAATGTTCGAGGCTCTAGGCCTGGCATAGGTGAAACCCAGGTAGGTTCACGAATGAAAGTAGTAACTTTCCGAACTTTGTTCTGCACAGCGGGTAAAACTTGGATTCCCGAGGACCTAAAGCATTGTCTTTAATCCCACAATTCGTGAAAGATATTTGAGGCCCCCATGAGGGCTGAATAGAAGGACTCACCCGTTTCCAATTAGCCCGACATGCTTGTTCTCTAAGTCGACAGCTTCATCCCAGTTTGCAGTATGTAAGAGTATACCTTTATACATCTCAATTCCCGGGATCGCAGGATATCTCCACGCATTCAGAATTCCAGAAGCATTTATCAGGATATCACAGATATCGGTAAACTTGTCCCCAGTATCCAACTGAGTCACCTCTACATGCCATTCAGCTTGAGCCTCATCCCATCGCGCCCCAGTAACCTGGTGTTTAAGATGGCAATATTTCTGAAGCCCATATTTCTGGCTGAAATCGTTGAAGTACTGATATATCTCTTTGGAGCTAGCATAGACTGCTGACCAATCCGCCTTGGGCTCGAAACTCCAAGTGTATATGTGGGACGGAATGTCACACGCACATCTAGAGGAGTTTGAGTGGCGGCTATACCAATTTAGACAATAACTCACCCAGGATCTGAAAAGACTTAATTTAGCCTGGAGTAAATCTGAAGGGTTTTCAAGAATCCTACTTACATCGGTTCTCAAACCACGTCCCAGAAAGAGCTGAGTTCTTCTCGTAGACGTTTAGTGAGTAGTTAGAAAAGGATCGTTGGAGCTTGTACGCGAACAGAAGCCCGGAAGCTCCTGCTCCAATGCAGATAACTCTCAAGCGACGTTCTTGATGGATGGGTCCATCGCGACACCAAGAATGACAACCTGACATTTTATCAAGCTCTAATGAGGTTGAGTGGACATGAGAATAGACAGCAACCCACAACGACACAATATACTCCTTGGGATTCAATAGGTACACGAGGTACCCCTTGCTAAATGACAACCTTCCTTGAGGGTTCGACGAAGAGGACCATGTTCCGTGTTTTACCAGTCGGGTATTCGCTGCCTGCGCGGAAAAGGCATCACCGGTTAGCCCAAGTACTCCGTACTGTAACTCAGGTCTACAGGGGCCAGTCATGCGTTGAACGGGAATGGAAATGCACACTGCCACACTTCAGAAGTTCTTGCGTTGGGTCGTTGATTTTTGAGATGTCATTTGTGAATTATACTTTTTCTTTATGCTCTAATCATCAATTTAGCTCCGAGGAATCAAAAACGATGGGTACATGCCATTTGAACAGTATAGTTGTTACAAAGACCTCGGTCACAGCATCAATTAGCTCGGAAATTATCTGGGTGTGAGTGTCCATGTTCCATGTTCCAAGATTGCTATAGGCTAAAATAATCTCCTGCGCTCGGCATTGCGCATTAACTAACAGGATACCGGAACCTCAATGACACCAGGGGCAGACATAGACCGTAGGCAGGCATAAAATCTCACGCCGATTAGCTGCATCAACCGTCAGTCCAGGATGTGCGGCTTGTCATACGAATTGCCCTTCAGAAGGACTACTCAGATCCAAGTCATGTTATTGCGGTGATCTGACAGTGAGAGAGTTCGATTCAAGGAAACACGTCCAGGCCAGAAAGGCACAGGCGACACAGGTCCTTCAACGCCGAGATTGGAAGAGGCTCCCATGATACCATCAACAGACTCTGTGCCTGGGAGCTGCTCCTTGAATACTCCGTGAGATAGCTGCTCAGCATTCAGGAAGTCCTCGTCAAAGAATAGTGGGTCCGTAAGATTCATCCCGTTGACGTCGGTTGGCCATTCAGTGCCCACAGTAGGGAAGGTGCCAAGGTTCCAGTTACTTGAGGTCACAATCGAATCAAGGCCGAATCCAGGATCTCGGTCCATATTTGTGGAGCGATAATATTTTTTAGGTGCGCTGTAGCCACTAGAATTGACAGGTTCAGTTCTAGCCGCCGGGTTCGGAGTCCAGGTATTGAGGCGTTGTCTCTGGGCAATCGGTGGTGGAGGGTCGCCCTGCGAAAACGTGTTCTTGCGTTTGAGAAGTCCGGAAGATGAGCGCCTATGACTGCTTTCAGCTGGATATGACCCTGAAAAGGGCCCTTTTTGTGCCTCAGTCCAGCCTGGATCCTCAAAGACCTTGTCCAAAACGTTGGACATTCGCTCTGCAGCTTTGTATGTAGAGCTCATGCTCTTCATGGCATCTCTCATGGCCTGGAGATATTGCAGAGGGACAACGCGCTCAGAAGAGTCATTCATACTTGCTATACCCGCAATGAGTGCGGTCGCAGCTGTTCCGGCGTGGTCTAAGCCAGTGATAAACATTTGGCTTCCCTGAAATCGTGCATAATAGAATTTGAAGATCCTCGCCACTCTGATTGCGTTATCAAAGCAAACCTTCCTGGAGAGAATGGAGAGCTCGTTAATCTCGGGATACTGAGGCGAGTCGTCCGTTGAAGCAAGTCTACCTGCTTCTGGAGGGCCAAAGTTGGCGAATGGCCGATGAAGTAAGATTAAGAGTGCATAGAACTGCTGGCTGAACGATGGTGTCAGCCATGTCAGGCCTTTCGCGCCCCACCGTTTGGCATGGAAAATGTCAAGGGACCGGAATACTCACTGCAAAAGAAGAAAGCTCGCTGGTGCATTCTGAATATTGACAGGTCTCCATTTAAGGTGGTCGGGGAGGTTACAATACCACTCGTTGAGTTTTCGGTCCAGCGCAGCCATGGCCAAATAGGCCTTGACATCTATCCTGAAAGCACCAACATCCAGAATTTCGGTCATCTGACCGGCAAACTCCATCAAATGGAGTAGATAGCGGTATATCTCCCCATCCAAGGAGTCAAGAGCGTCTGTCATAAATTCCAGACTTCGGGATAGATAGTTGTTGCCAAGGTCAGAACTCTTGATCATCGTTCGACGCCCTAGAAACAATGCCCAGTACCTTTGTCATGTTAATGAGTCTCTTCAGGTCAGCGCGCCAAATGTGTTCTTACGTATCGTAGATCACACATGCCCAAAGCACCATAAAACGGACTTGTATGGTTCTCTTGGGCAAGTCAATCATGGTGCAGTCTAGGTTGAGGCCGATGTCTATAGCTAGTCGGCATGCCATACCTTTCAGAGCAAGCGTTAGTGACCGCAAACCCATCTGAAGCTTTTTGATGTTCGACTATGAGAGTACACAGCCACCAGATTTCTGTATACATAGTAAAGATTCACCTACCTGAGTACATCCATCCCGTGCCGTCTCTTCCAGTAGCGCATTCCAGATCTCCCAGTATCAACAAAGCTTGTATGCTGGGTAATCCACCTGGAGAAGCGGATTCGAATTCCACCAAGCGTCTGGCCTCTCGCTGGATCCTGCTTTCTCTTCCCGATCCGAGAAGGAGGCCACTGACATGAGGCAAACTAGTATCGGCAAAGCGCATTCCCATGGCGAGGAGGGTGAGGTGAAGAAAAGCACTGTAATGAGCATTCCGACCTTCTTTCATGTCGCTCAGAAAGGCTTCTCGATGCACCACGAATAAGACACAGTTGTAATACGTCCAGTAGAGATCTAGAAGATAATCCTGTGTCTCCTGAGGTATATCTCTGAGGATAGATAGTCCATATCTCTGCTGGTCTCGACAATCTAGGGAATGAGCCCAGTTGCTCAGTGTGGAATAGATGTGGAAATTAGTAGTCGGACCGAAGTACCGTAGTCTGCCGGTCGAATCGTCATACGTCCAGTGCCCTTGGGTGGATAGTATGTGGGTTAAGACTCTGTCATTCGACACCGTCGAGAGTGGGCTGCTATTGGTGCATACAGATTGCACCCGGGGAGATTGCAACTCGTCGCCATCGATGGGTGCCGGTCCAACAGGAGGATTGTTGGTATTGACTGCGTGTTCAACTTCGATAGTTTCGCTCTCCTCAATGGTCGAAGGTGGTGTTGCCTGAGAGGGTCCATTGTGTTGGCTCTGTTCGACAGCCAGCGTAGTGGTATTACCTGGATTAGAGGTGGACCGCTCCGATTGCTGCTTGAGCAGTAGTTCTTCGAGGGATCTCATTCGGTCTGCGAGAGATTCCATGTGCGCTTTAATGACAGGCCTTGGATTTGACAATCACTATGTGAGATCGAATTTGAGGAGGGATGCCGTACTTTTTCCTTCGATCATCCTGTATGATGCATTCGGTATTATTTGCCCTGCAGTGGTCGCAGGTTGTTGTTCCTTCTGGCTTTACACACTGTTCCATAAGTCACTTAATGAGCAGCTCAATATCAGCGGAACAATTGCTTACTCTACTTCTCCGAGCGCGGCACGCAGCGCATGCCACTGAGGTCCGAGATCGTTGCTTAGTTCGCCCAGAGGAATTATCAACCGTGCTTCTTGCATCTGGGGACGGCGTTGAGGTCATGTTGGCGCTAAAGGAGGGCAGAGTAATACTGCTGTGATTTTAGCGTCCTCAGGTCTTGAGTGAGTGGAATGATCTTTGAAATTTTCACGAGGGAGTTAAGTAGACTGGCAGTTGCACAATACAGGATAGAACAGCTTGCTCCCCAGATTTGAGGGGCTCCGGGACATGGCCCAAAGCGCGCCGTCCTCGTTAGTCTCCACAATAACTGGGGAAGGATTTCAATTTAGTACGATGATGCTTCCTGGAATAGTGTAAAAAGTACGGAGTACGGAGTACGAAGTACTCCGTACTTCGTAGCACGTGGTGAAAGTCAAAAGACTAGTCTATCCTTCTGGAGAACCTCAAGTGGGGCCATAAGCAAAGAGAAGAAAGTTTGTCGAACTGAGCTTTGGCTAAAGGATTTTCGTAGCCGAGGCATCATCTAGGCTTTCGGAGATGTATAGCCAGTGGGAGGTGTTTAACCTGATTAACAGCCTTCAACTTTCCCGCACTAGTCCCAATTATACAAACCTCGGCGATATGCACCCAGCTAGGAGTTAATCGACTCCAGCATTGGCGTGTATCAAATCGTTCTTGACTCTGGGAGTGGGATATCCTGCCAAGGCTGTGTCTCAGGGGATTGCTCCGTTTTGACGCAGTCGATCAAAAGCCGTCCACCATGTTTGTCGAAGATCCGCCGTCTCATGAAAGCCCGCCTTCCGACTCTCGGCGAGGTCCCACGGCCTGTCGAAGCAGAGACCCGACATGAGCCTTTGTCTGGTGTGATAGTAAGTCTCTTTTAAACTGATCTTTGTACCGCTCGGAAGGGCTATGTAGGAAGGCTTCTGAGAAAGATTGTCTACAGCGATGACTGTCCTTTCCAGCACGCGTGTATTGACTGTGCTCTCAACATTCGGATCAGTAGAATGACGGTATGCTATATCATGTCATTAGTTATTCAGCTAGGAGTCGGAGTTTCTGGACTCGCTGTAGAAATAAGCATCTATTACATCTTCTATATTCTTAATCTTGACTTTCATCTTGCTTAGGAGCTCTTTAGGGTGCCACTCGTTAGATCTAAACCACTGACTATTCTAAGGCTGTTACTTTCTGGCTAAAGCGTATCCTGCGAAGGAGAGGCCTATTGGTCACAGCTTTAATCTTGGAAAGCAGCCCTTTCTTAGCCGCAAAGTAACTAGTTCAGGATGGGCCAGCCAGTGAGTGATGCCGGATGCGCCCATAACTAAAGCACAACGGCCTAGTGTAGAGGAGATTCTTTCTCGTATTGTGCCATTGGTAGGAGAGTTAATTTAACCACGTTCATTATACAGTAGAGCAAAAGTCTTTTATACAAGCAACATTAACTACAGAAAGTCCATTTTAATTCTTAACGTGAAACCTGTGGTTCATGGTCTTATTTTTAAATTCGATTGTTGGAACTCAGCCGAGCAGCCTACTCGTAGCTGGTACTCAGGAAGTGACAGGTCATGCTAGTCGGGCTCACACCGGTGACAAGGTACGATCTTCGTGGCCGGTGCATTGACTATGATGACGAGCATCTGACACCCAGAGAGCTAATCAACCTTGATCAGATTTACGTTCACCACATTGTCTGTAGATTTAAGAGCCGCATCAGCTCTGCCTACTGACCGTAGAACACTTAGCTACACGAATTGAATCTGACTGGCTGAAGAGCGGATTACTAGATCAGTGAAGATATTAGTCTACTTTGGTAAATCTTAGTGTTAGAGTTGGCTTCAAAAACTCTTTTGTATGTTATATACAAGCTAGTGTAGCAGCTCTATCCGTTAGCTTGCTGTCTTGTTCGGATTGTTTTCTTGTTGAGTATTTATATCACATAATCCTGTTGGCGATCCACTCCGTCCACTAGACCCATGTACCACGTGATATCTTTGCCGTTAACATCTCTCTGCGTAAAGCCATTGCCTAGCCAGTTCCAGCGATTCTTACTGTGGTATTTGATATCGAAGTCTTCCGGTCGAGGCGAAGAGATAATTTCCATACTGAATTCAAGTCAGACAACCACAATCTTGGGTTTGATTGAGGATCTAACTTACTATTGCGCTCTAGTACCACAGTACAGCATAACTTTCCCGTCTATCTTCCCACCTTTCATCTACATGCGATCTGTCAGTATCGAGGGTTTTCATGCGGGCTCGTATCGTAAAGATAGCCTAGCTTGCAGGGGTTTTAAGATGTGTACAGGGAAAACATACCCAGCTTCTACAGGGCTCACTCCAAACCGTGCGCTTATGCCACAAGTCAGCGTGTGCACCGTACTCATCGACAACATCTCTCTTGGGCGTAAAGCTTTTCAGTCGCTCAACTTGCAACTTTTCGATCCACTGGATATGGTAGCGTGACATAAACTCGATCATCGGAAGTACGCTGCCCTGGCCTATTAATTTAGAGGTTAGTTGTTACCTTCGTAAATCAGAGATCGACAAACCAGTAGGACCATAAGGGCCGTAAAAAGTCAAATAGTTTGGCATTTCTGGAGCTGCAACTCCTAGGTATCCCAGTGGCTTCGTTTGATAGATGTCTTGCAGATTCTTTCCATGAGCAATTATAGGGAACCGTGGGACCCAGGTGGTATCAAATCCTGTTGCGAAAATGATGGCATCCACTTTTTGTTCCTTCCCATCAGGATCTAGGAACCCTTGCTCGGTGATCTCTGTAAGGCCCTCCGCCAAGTAGATACTGACATTGTCAGATATCAGAGCTTCAAGGTAGCCATTGCCCGGCCTGATCAGATGTTGTCAGTACCTCCATCATCTTTCCGTCAAAGAAGGGGAAATATTTACGTAGGTCGACGGCAACCAACCGGAAATGTCTTCGGTATCAAGGTATCAACTAGATCCGGGCGTGAGGCCAGCTTTCGTTTCATATCTGCAAGTGCAAACTAGAGTTATATATTAGCGTAGTCTAAGTAGAACTGACCGTTGCTTATATACCGTATTCGCAGCTTCTAGCGCAGGGGTATTTTTATGGACTAGCATAAAGTCACTCATCTCATACTCAATAGCCTTGCGGTATTTCAAGTTCCAGTCCGGGTCTTGGGCGAATTTAGTCTTGATTTCTTCTGGATCTAGTGGAGAAGTTAGTAACAAATTCCTCAGAGAGAGCGCAAATCAAAGAATCGCACATTCGAAGTTTCCACCGTTCGGCCCCGCATGAGTTGAGGCATATCCAGCAGTCATCCATGTAGGTGTTCGAATCCAAGTGAAAAGCTTTTCAACATCGGGCTGTATTTTAGTGATCAACTGAATTCCGCTTGAACCGGTTCCAACCACAGCAACACGCTTTCCCTTTAGATCTAGTCCTATCGGGTACGCTGCAGTGTGAGCCTTTACACCTTGAAAGCGCTCCAGACCTTTAATGTCGGGCCATTTCCAAAAGCTAGTCATATCGTTGTTAGAACCGTGGCATAGTAGGGAAGTAAGCTGCAGCTATAGCTACTCACTTAAGAATTCCTCCAGCATTAATGAACACGTCACACTGGTCCTTAAAGGATCGATCTTGTGCAAGATCGGTAACATCTAAGTTCCACTTGCCAGATTCTTCGTCCCAATCGGCCTTGTCCACAGTATGTCGAAGCTTGAAATATTTCCTCAGCCCGTATTTGTGGCTTATGTCGACAAAGTACTTCAGAATCTCCGGTGCCTAATACTATTGTTAATCGGTAGCCACACAGGGGATAGGGGAAGGCTAAATGCTTTGTACCTCAGAATAGTATTTTGACCACACCTTTGGCTCCCACGTGTATTGATATGTAACGCTAGGAATATCGCACGCACAGCCACTTAAACCCTTGTCAGTAGAACTTAAAGTAGGCCCTAGATCTGAGAATTCAAGAATAAAGCTCGGTTAGTACGTACGGGTATACGTTTTCCACCCACGTTCCTCCAACGTCTACGTTTTTGTCATATATCGTAAGCTCCACATTTTCAAGTCGGTCCTGAGCAAACTTGGCAAAATTTACTCCTGCAGCGCCAGCACCCACTACTATCACACGTAGAGGTCTTTTGGTTCCCGATGGCGTTTCGTCAATCTGATATCCCGTTTCCGAAGTGTTCTCCCAGCCGTAAATACCTGGTCTTAAGTGGGAAGGCGGGTCGAAATCATGGACTACCACATGCTCACAGACGGGGCTTTCTTGAATGGATCCCATACTTGGAGATGCTGAAGTTTGGTAGGTAATAGAGTTGGAAAGATTTTGAGAGGTTGGACACTTTTGAAATTTGTCCTTCTGAGTCTTGTCATGTCATGGATAAATGCTGATTTGAACCACGAGTGTAATTCTAGCCCATCAAGGCATGTGTGATCTTTGGTGTGGCCTCATGGAAATCTACCGCAACGGGTATGCCGCGGGGAATCAAAGAAAATCATGCCTATGTAACTGGCTACTTCCGGCCCAGGCTTTGTCGCATCCACCTCCGCGAAGTCGTCCTATCTATAATCAGTATCGATAGGCTCGGTTAGACACCAAGCTATTCGACAACTGGAACGTATTTCTGGAATAATCTGTTCGAACACTTGCTCGATTGACGGTGGAAGCATTGTCCACCTGATCCAATACGCAGCTATCCACAAGCAGACCCTTTCCAAAATTCTCTGATCTCCCTCTACAGGCGTCGCATCCGCCTCACTCAGCTTGGGGCGTCTAGGGCGACGATGATCAACTTGGATTCTAAAGCTGCTCGAGAGATCCGTACGGGTCAGACAGTAGGTCTGAGTTGGGAGCTTACTAGATGCGAATTTCCCCGTGGGATGGAATTAAACTCCACCACAAGCTGATCAGTCTTACAGACTGTATAAACGTCTACGAAACCTCCTCGTATCGTAATCTAGGAATAGTAAATCGCAGGATAACGAGCTCCATTTCAACACACAATCCGGCTCACAGTGGGATTGGTTCCGGCACTGGTACTTCTCCGACGGTCGATTTTACAACAGGGTCACACAAACCGAAGTAAGATCGGGCAAATCATCGCGGCTCGGTATCGATGGTATGCATCCAGGAATTGAGGGCGCTGCCATGATGCAATTCAACTAACCGCCATATTAGAATAGGCCAGAAAGGGCATCGTAGACATGGGAGTGCTCATTGACTACTATACCTCCACCCAGAAGCATCACATGATCCTTGGACCTTCCACAAATATCTTTGCCAACACTTCAGTTAATTGCTAAAGATCCTAAATCAAGAATCTCTAAGTAGGCGATGTCAAGCGGTACAAAAATACGCCCGAGGAAGAGCTGGAGAAAGTTATGAAAATCGTAGAAACTCAGTGTCCAGGTTTGTTTGGAAGGCTCAGTAGAAGCCCTTGGGTGGCTTTAGAACTCGAGGCGTGGTATTGGTGCCCAATGCTCCTTTTGAAATTATTGCGAGTAATCTTATATCAGAGGACACTGACATTTTATCTAGGCGGTGGTGCCGGAGAGGTTAGTGAGTCTACCGGGGGCGGAGTTTTACAGAATGCATGAGACTTGGGGAACTATTTGATTTGGAAGGACTCGCACAGCTTCGTGCTGAGAACTTGCGCTGGACCTTCTTTGTTATCAGTCAGCCATTGAAAGTCGTGGGAGGTGTCGGCAGCCCACCTAATGCTATTGCTATATTTTGACTTCTTACCCTCTAATATATGGATTTAGCGGATATTGCAGTACAATTTTGTCGGCAAGACAAGGAATTTCTGATCGTGGAGATGACCGTTTCGGCACCCTACAGTCCACGCGAAGTATTGTTGTTGCTCATGGTCTCTTATCAATATATGGCTACGTAGTTCCGATAACCCTTTTGAGCTGGACTGCCCAATCGTCATGCTCCTTAGGTTTCACCCCTGAAATCCTCCATCAATGTTAATGACCTACAGTGATACTTAGCGATCCGTCGATAGCAAGCAGATAGGGGCAAATGAGATTACCGATGAGGTTATATAGCGAGCCTCGTCACTCAGTAAGAATGTAACGACACTTGCGACGTCTGCTGGCTTGCCCATCCTGCCAAGAGGGATCCGGGGAATGAACTGCTCCCCTAGTTGCTCCTCCGTCCCCATATTACTCGAAAGCTCAGTATAGATGATACCACCAAGAGAGTGTTAGTAAACATCATTGTAGGTCGAGGAATACCTACGGAGCAACAGCGTTGACTCTGATATTCCGACTCCCGAGTTCCTGCGCAACGCTCTTAGTCAATCCGATGACCCCCCATTTGCTCGCACAATATGCCGAAACCGTTGGGTTGCCTTGCTGCCCAGATACACTTGCAATATTCACAATAGATCCAGGGCCCTTCATGTTGTGTAGTTCTGATTTGACTGAATTTTTGACCCCGGAGAGGTTTACCCCAATTGTGTGATCCCACTGTGCATCTGTCATCGTCTCAAGCGGATAGACTCCGAGAAAGCCAGCCGCATTCACTGCGCCATCTAGTCGTCCCCATTTCTCCCTCACAGTACGAACGGCATCATCAATCGCCGCGCTGCTCCTTACATCGCATTGTATAGAGTATGATTCGCCTCCAAACGCTTCAATTTCCCTTTGAGTCTGATCAGGTCTCCTTAAATCGATCAAACCAAGCTTAGAGCCCTGTCGTGCCAGGTGCAAGGCAATTGCCTTGCCTATACCGGCTGCAGCCCCTGTCACCACAAAGCTCTTGCCGTTGAGATCTGAGTACGACATGTGAGAAGGCTAAGAATGATATGATTGTGCAGCAATCAAAAAGTGGACTGGTGTTTTTCTACTCCAAATTTAGGCAATACTCGCTTGAGAAGGACACATAGGTATGAGTGGGCAGGACAGGAGAGGAAGCCCTGTGAGACCAGTTTAAGCTGGAGTTGATCAGCCGGACAACGGAGTCCAACTTCAGGCTCGGTAGGAACACGCTTGCCGTCGCCAGCATTGTACATCTGATAGAGCACCAAGTTAGATAGGCTCCCCCATTCTAGTATCGGCGGATGAGGATATGAATACACCGGTTTAAGCAATCATCATTTCATGCAAGAATCTCTATCAGGATAGACAAAACCTGTGGAAGTCGGTTATGCGGAGCTGTATTCCTGCTGGAAGACGATAGCCGAAAGACTTTGCCAAGCCCCACAGTTTCAATTCACTTATCGTTGATCAGGTTCGCAAGTAGAAAAGACCGGCTAGATCGGGCAACCAAATTATCCCAAATTCTGATCCTCAACGCTCTCAGAACAAGACATGGCTAGCAAGGAGAGCTTGAAGCACCTTGAGGAAGAACATGTCGACGATACATGCAAAGAACAGCCATTCTGCGAGGTTGAGGCCTCCCAGCCTGAGACTGCACAGACTTCATTTTCCGATAAAGAGGAGGTAACAACCAAAACATGGGCTGCGATAATCGTAAGTTGACTGCTGCAGTGGAAAAAGGTATGCTAACCACGTAATTTCAAGAGCTTGTCAGCGTACGTTATTGGACTACGTATCTCGACTGCATATCTATTGACGACTCATAATAGAGGTTTTGGATTCTCGTTCTGGATCATCCCGATTGCCGCAAACATCGGACCTCAACTAGCTATCGAGATGGGCGATTTTTCCAACTATACATGGTTCATCACAACCTATACAATGTGTAACGCCGTTACATCCATGGTCTTTGGATCCTATTCCGATTTGTTCGGCCGGAGGTGGTTCATCATTGTTGGCAATGCGATTGTATTTGCCGGCCTTGTCATAGCAGGATGTGCGACAAACACTGGCATGTTTATAGCTGCCTGTGCCATAAGTGGATCGGTACAATATCAAATTTTGTGACAAGAATGACAAAGACTGATGAACGTGATAGGGAGCAGGCTTGGCCCAGCAGTGTTGTTGGGCGGTTCCTGAATTGCTCCCCAATAGAGTAAGACATGTTGCCTTGGTCATAACAGGTACGAGCCTCTGCCACCGGCAATTAGAGTACCTAACAAAGTCCCCAGAGATCAGCACCTGGACGTGCGTCACACTGGGACCTGTTGCAGCCCGCCTGGCACTGCACGCAGGAACAGGGGTGAAGTTTCCTACATCTCCGAGCCACGTATGCGTGAATACTAACTTTTCAAAGTGGCGGTGGCTATTCTATGGACCAGCGATCGGATCTGGGCTGAATACATTAATTATATACTGGATCTACTTCCCACCGAAACACCCTCGAGGAATTCACTGGGACAAAGCAGTTCGTATCTTGGACTACATTGGAGCTTTGCTGTTTGCCACTGGCTGCATTCTGGTCTTGCTTGGCGTTGTCTATACTAACATTGTGCCGGCTTCAAGCCCCCGGGTCATCGTGTTACTATGCGTTGGTTTTGCCACAATTGTTGGCTTCGCGTTATGGGAGCGTCTAGTACCACTTGAAGCACCGCTGTGCCCTCCCAAAATATTTGCGAAACACTGGGGACGTGAATTTACTTTTCCGTTGGTAGCAGCGACCATCATCAATATGTTCTACTACTCCACTAACGTTGCTTATATCACCCAAGCAAGTTTCAGCCATATCGCTAGATGTGAAAAATTCTGACTCTGGCTAGATGAACATTTTATATACGAACTCATACACACCGCTCAGTTACGCTCTGAAGTTGACTCTGCCTCAGAACACCGGCATGATGTGTGGACAAGCTCTGCTTGCTCTGACTGGGTAAACTACTTGATTGGACCCCTAGATCTGTGAGTTCTCTACGACTAATAGCGTCTAGATCTTGGATAAAATGGTGGCGCACTCAGTACTTCATTTCGACCCTGTGGATGGTGGTTTTCGGAGCATTACTTGCGCTGGGAAACCAAGATAATAAAGGCATGATGATGAGCTTTGCATACCTCTGCCAGTTTGGCTATGGCTGGTCTCTCACTCTGAGTTTTGCATTCATCCAACTGGGAGTTGAGCAGGTGGAGCTCGGGGTTGCTGGGGCATTAGCGTATGTCATATCAGCTAACAATTTCAGGCTTCACCAGATGCTGACTTATATAGGGCCACTGGCCGTTGGACTGGGGGTTCAATTGCATCATCGGTATACACAACTATTCTCACCAACTCAGTAGCGTCAGAGGCTGCCAAGAGGATCCCACTTGCCGCAGTAAAATCCGGCGTAAATGAAGCGGTCATCCCTCTTCTGTTCAAAGCATTGCCAAAGGGCTTAGAAGAACTTCAAGCAGTTCCGGGGCTGAGTGCTTCTGCGGCAGCCACCATCTGGAAATCGTGGCAAGGTGCCTATATAATTGCAATAAGGTAGGACTACTGAAGGTGTCATGTCATCTTCCAGTGACGCTAATCACGCGGCAGAAATGTCTGCCTTGCTTCGGTCGGCTTCGGCATAGTGGCACTGATATTCGTACTACCATGCCGAAACCTGACACCTAAGCTGACACCGAAAAGTAAGCAATATTTGATAATTCCAGAGGCTTTTGTTAACACAGATCTATCTAGTCGAGGTTTACCTGGAAAACGACGTGAATGCGGCCAAGAATCGATTTCACTGAGATGCCACAGATTGCTTCCATAGCGCCAGCGAAAGTGAGCAGTCTTGATCGAAATATGCTATGTTCGGTTGCATATATCTCCGTCAAACATAACTGTTGCAGTGCAAGAGGGGAAATCAGCTCTGAGGATATGATACAGCCATAGAGGCAGAGTCAAGGATTTGTGAAGATGTTAGTTCTGCAATGTCAAAGCTGACGAGGGCAAACAGTCCCATTAGCTCCCCTCTCAAGTATATTATTCCTCATTTCAGCCAATAATCGCCCGTAAAAAGAGCCGTAGTGCAGTATAAAGTTGTGCGTGGCCAGTGACTCTGCAGCCTAGCTATGTGAATGGGCTTCTATTGTAAAGCTTCGGGTGCTCGAAACAAACGTGCCATCTCAATATGTGGGTCGGCATATTGGCCTTAAAATCGCGGATCGGGGCCGATTGCTTCTTTTGACGCTTTCTATCGATCCAGTCCGACGAGGAACAACGCTAGGTCACGTCTAGAAAATGTCTGGCATATTATTGCCACTGGGTTTGGTGTGACTATGTCTGCACTTGGCTGAAGATGGACAAGACATCAGTTCCAGAGGAACATTTACCCTGAAACTAGAGGATCAAGACCTCCACATGATCTTGCGGTGGCCTCCAAGCTTTCGTTCCTCATTGACTGTAGAAACGCTAATCCAATTTTTCACCGGTCTTCCGACATAAGAGGGGGTACATGACTGGCTTCACAAAGCACGGTCTTTGCGATCGATGATGATCTCTGGCAGGAGATGGCATATCAATCTTGCAACAAATGAGGCCGAGCACACTTCACTGAGATAATGATGCTCCATACTGGGCACTGTGCTAATCAACGTGACAGTAGAGCATGATGTTTACAAAGACTCGGCAACCGCCGGCGTGCCGAGACGGTGATTAGCTCGTTCATCATGGATTTCAAGTCTAGGCCTTGGTATTCTATTGTGTCTGGGACGTGAGGTAGGTCACATTCGGGCACAATCGCTGACAATTAGGCTAGGACGCGGTGAACCATTTCCGACATCTACTGATGAACAAACTTGCAATGGAATTGCTGTGAAACTGCCACCGGGGCTATCTGTTGTTATCAGCCAGCCGCGGAACGGATAGCTTTAGCCTGGCCTGCCGCATGCAGAATTGCCGCATTGGCGAACCCCAACCAAGCCGTGGATATGTTTCCCCAAACGCAAGTTCCATTTCTTTAAAGAAATCCTTCTGCGGCAACGTCGACAATGGGCTGAAGAGGAACAGCAAAGAAAATCTGTGCCCAGAATTAAGATTTACTCTGGAGAACGATTTGAGCAACACGCTTTCTAACATGTCGAACAAAACACAAGATGACACCATAATCCACCTGGATGCGGTGGTTGTGGGTGCTGGTCTGAGTGGAATCGCCTCTCTATACCGCTTAAGAAAGGCTGGTTTGACCGTCAAAGCCTTTGAAGCTGGTTCAGGCTTTGGAGGAGTCTGGTACTGGAATCGGTATCCTGGAGCCCGGGTTGACTCTCCATACCCTTTATATCAACTCAATATTCCAGAAGTGCATAAAGAATGGGATTTCAACTACAGTTTTCCTGCGCAACAGGAATTGAGCGATTACTTTCACCACGTCGACAAGGCACTGGATCTCCGGAAGGATGTCTTCTTCAATGAGGAGGTCACCAGCGTTAGGTACAACTCCACCGAGGGGCGTTGGACTGTGAAAACTGCACAACATACGGCGTCTTGCAAATATCTAGCCTTAGCTGCCGGAGCGCTCCATCGGAAGTATCGTCCCAATTTCCCCGGTTTGGACGATTTTAAGGGAGATGTCTACCATACCGCTTCTTGGCCTGACAATCTAGACCTCAGAGGCAAAAGGGTAGCAGTCATCGGTGCCGGAGCTACCGGAGTTCAGGTCGTGCAGGAGCTGTCCAAGCAGGTGGAGCACCTTGTGGTTTGTATCAGATCCCCGAGTTACTGTCTGCCCATGGGACAAAGGAAAATATCTGCCGCAGAAAAGGCACAAACAAGAACTACAATCGGAGAAACTCTACACAATGTTCGCGACACGCTTGCCGGATTTCCGCCAAAACCTCCACAACCCTCGATGTTCGAGAAAACCAAGGAGGAGCGGGAGGCACACTGGGAATCATTGTGGGCAGAGTGTGGCTTCAATTACTTGCAGGGCAACTACAGCGACTTCCTCATCGACCCTAAGGCAAACCGAGAGGTTTATAATTTTTGGGCTAAAAAGATCCGAGAGAAGGTAAAGGACCCTGTGAAGCAGGAGATAGTTGCGCCTACCGAGCCAGTTTATCCCTTTGGCAGCAGAAGAACTCCACTATTCCAGGACTACTACGAGTGCATAGATCGTTCAAACGTCGAATTGGTCGGTGTTCGCGACACCCCCATAGAGCGATTCACTCGAAGTGGTTTCATCACAACAGATGGGAAGCAGAGAGATTTTGATGTCCTGGTGTTGGCCACAGGTTTTGACAGTTTCACGGGCTCGTAAGTGCTTAGCCTAACTACTTTCATTTTTGTTCAATTGGTCTTGACGATTGGTGCGCGCGATCTAACATTTCTCTAGGCTTACAACCATGGGCTTGAAGTCCAAAGACGACGTTGACATCAAAGACCTATGGAAGGACGGCGTTAGCACCTATCTTGGCATCTTTGTACATGGACTTCCTAATGCATTTGTACTTTACTCCCCTCAAGGTAAACAGCAGTAGCGCACCCGAAATCACTTGAACATGACTAACATATTTAACAGCACCGACGGCTCTGGCAAACGGACCAACTGTAGTCGAATGCCAAGCCGATATGATGATGGAGACTATCCAGAAATTGGAAGCAGCTAATGCAAAATCGATAGAACCGACACAGTCGGCTGAGCTTGAGTGGGCAAACCTGCTTGCCGCCATGGTTGAACCTACTTTGCTGAAGTACGCCGGGTCTTGGTGGACCGGCGCAAATATACCTGGCAAGAAAGTTCAGATATTCAATTATGCTGGCGGTCTGGATTCCTATGAGAAAAGGTGCCGCGAAGCAATCAGTACGCTGAAAGGATTCGACATTGTCTTGAACAGCGGAACCCAGCCTCGAGAAACGCACAGCCAAACTACAACGAGACGTCAAGAGGCAGATCTCGTCACACCAGTTAGCGCTTGATTTTACTTTCTATCACCATCTCTAAGCTGTAGACAAGGTGCGACAGAATAAAAATGGGCTTTCTACAATCGTCCGCTTTAGCAATGAATCTTGTGCGAAGCATTACGACCGTCGATCACCCGCTTCTGACTGTTCTAAGTAAGTAAACGGCAGCAATTCTATCATCTTATTTGAACCAGGTACAGAGCCTAAAGTCAGTAAAAGCCCGGATTTTACAAGGAGAACTTGTGCTAGGTTTTGAGCTGTGGGAGGGCAGTGGACTACTGAGTGGAGCTGGCTATGATATCAATGTCCTTCAAGGAGAGCCTGTTACACACGCAGATAACAGGGTTTTACCCGGAACACATACTACCTGTCGCCTACCAAATCCCACGTACTCTTCTTGGTAGTTACCAAAGTTGACTTTACTCAGCATTCACATATTAGCAATCCTAGGAGGCTCTCTAGACCAAGACAAGAATTAAGGCCCCGAACATACAACCGATGACAGGCCTCTTGGAATTTACTCCTATGAGTTGGATTTACAAGTCTTCTGGCAGGACTCCATCTGTGCCACCCAAATCGCCTAGAGCCTTTCCAAAAATTATGTTCTCGTACCCAGCCATGATAACGGGTTCTGGTTTGAAGATGCGCTGTGCGTCCGCTGATAATATGATCATATGTTTCAGTCCAGGGCATTAATATAGAGACAGAGGAATGTGTACCACCAAGAGCCCCTGCAAATTCGGGACTGCTTCTAAATGTCTGCCAATCCTCAAGTCGTTTCACATAGATCTCAGTGCATCCATCATATGGAAGGGTACGATAACCAAGCGAAGCTGCGTTTTCTCGGATCTCCGGGGTCTGGTGGAACTATGCGAGGTTTAACTGTCAAAAGTTTGGGAAGATAGGGCGAGAAATTCACCTGCACATAGCGCAAGATCTTGATTTTTTGGAAATTCTTTGCGGCAACAGTCAAGTCGGCATGAATGGTCTCCCAGTGCCGGTGGAACTCCTCATCACTCAGTGACGGCGATTTGGTGACGAAGAACAGTAGTTTAAGGTATGGTTGATGGCTTTCTGAGGCTGGACGATTCAGACGCTCGAAGGTGAATGTATGCGCTTCAGCCATCGAACAGAATCTCGAGAGTGTGGTGATATTCTGACTTTGCGCGCGCAGATGGAGGCTGTTGTTCCGTCTGAGTCGGATCCGGCAATCATACAATCTACAAATCCGTCGGGCACGAAACAAAGCATTCAGCCTTAAATATGGCTAATCTTTGGACTACGGGACTTATGTTGACGTTACCTGGGTATCTGGGCACCTGAGCGCGACCCTGAGCAAAAGTCTCGGCGGAGTTCCGAGTGAAGCCAACTCTCGGGTCTTCGGAGGCTATGTGATTCTATGTTTGCGCCGCGTGAACGGCATTCCTTAGCCACCTCACCCGCGTGATTTCCAACGCTGTGCTTAAAAACATGCATTGCTCTCCTGCTTCATATAATAGCGTTTCTCAAACAGTCAAAACATAACAAGATCGGCGGACTCCCTTGTCTGAATCTTGCAAGAAGCTCCACCGAGTCTCGAAATATGGCCTCCCTCGAAGGGAAAGTAATTCTCCTCATTGGGGGGGCATCTGGAGTAGGGCTGGCCACAGCTAAGCTTCTCGCGTCCCGGGGGGCGCATCTGTCTGTGGCCGACGTCAACAAAGACGTGGAAAGCATCATCTCTCAACAAGTGCCATCCACAGACAAGGTGAAGGTCACCAGCCACCAAGTGGATATCACTGATCGATCGGCCGTGCGGGCCTTGGTTGAAGCCACATTAAAAGAACATGGCCGGATCGACGGGTGTGCAAATATCGCAGGGGTGATCGGCAAGCAGCAAGGATCTGCAAGACTGTGGGAGACTGACCAGAGCGACTTCAACTTCGTTATGGATGTCAATGTTGGTGGGCTGTTCAACTGCTTGGCCGAGGAGTTGCGGCCTGGTGTATTACCTGATCATGCAGGCATCGTCAACATAGCTAGCATTCTCGCTTTGCGTGCCACGCATTGTAGCGCCCCGTACATCGCGAGCAAGCATGCTGTGCAGGGTTTGACCAAGGCCGCCGCAGTGGATGCAGCTCCGCGAAACATCAGAGTCAATTGCGTGGCGCCGTGAGTTACCTTCTCTCTCCCAAGCCGCGCCTCTGTTGTTGCTTGAGGGCAATTTGCCGTTGAATGATTGAAGAGCTGACCATCCCGCTAGGGGCTATATCGACACCCCCATGTTGACTAGTGCTTTGGTGAAGAAATTTGGTGAAGATCCCAAAAACTGGCCCGTACCAGGAACACCAATAGCCCGCCGAGGACTGCCTGAGGAGATTGGTAAGGTAGTTGCCTTTCTACTCACGGACGATGCTAGTTTTGTGACTGCTTCGACATATAGTGTGGATGGTGGATGGGCCGCCACTGGATAAGTAAAAGTCGAGGCTCTACTCGATACCGAAGAGATAACATATTTTTGGAGTATTTCGGTATTTGACATAAACAAAGTGTTGCCATGTTTGCCTTAGAAATTGGCGTCAGTAAATGCACTCTACATGGATAAACTTCAGTGCCGGGGAAAGTGTCGTTCATCGTGTATGAGCAGAAATCATGCGAGCCAGTAGTTCACAAATCTTTTCTCGTATACACACCTGCTCGAAGTGAGCCAGATCTTGCGCTCCTGAGCAAATGACAAGTGGGTACAAGAGGGAAGCCTTGAATTCTATTATGTTGCCAACTCAGTTCGCTAATCTATCGAGTGGATTTGGCACAAGTAGATGGATAACTGCACACTCCCACAAATTAGGTAGTATAGAGCCTACAGGTTCCATCCGCCATCAACGGTATAAATTGCACCAGTTGTGAATTTGCTTTCGTCTCCCAGCAGGAAAGCAATTGTGGAGGCGATTTCGCTCGGTTCCGCATTACGCGCGATGGGTGTGAAAGGGTCCTGAGGAGTGGCACCGTCACTCGTTATAGCCGCGGTCAACATAGGGGTGTTCACAATGCCACTAAATAATGTGACTCCAAATTAGATCATAGACGTGAGAGAGGGTCAGAGGCTTAAGTAAGAAGAGTGGACTTACGGTGCGACGCCGTTTACTCTGATGCTTCTTGGACCAGCTTCGAGCGCAGCTGATTTGATCAAACCCACTGCAGCATGCTTACTGGCAACATAAGCAGCGCTGCGTTGGAGGCCTCGAAGGCCACAAAGACTAGCGACACTGACGATACTGGATCCGTTCTTCATTGTGCCTTCGGCTAGTTGCGATGCCAAACAGTGGAACAGGCCCATCGCGTTGACATCCATGATGAACTTGTACTCTTCAGTCGATAACTGCCAGATGTTGTGAATATTTTGATGTTTTCCTGCCACCCCTGCAATGTTGGCAGCACCATCTAGTGGACCAAACTCAGCAATAGTTGCGCTGAGCCACTGTTGAACTTGCTCGCGGGCTCTGACATCGACAATGGTTGAGGTAACATTCCTTGCTCCTTGTGCCCTTAAGGACTTTGTGATTTCATTCAAGCCGTCTTTGTTGACGTCCGCGATCGCCAGTGTTGCTCCTCGAGAGGCCAGAAGTTTAGTTGTCGCTGCACCAATACCAGATGCAGCACCTGTAAGGGCAATAACCTTGCCGGCCAAAGACGCCATCCGACTATCCAGAATTACCACCAGGAGTGATGTCGAGTCACATAGATGAGATTCAAAATACTTTCGCTGAGCGTATCCGAGAAGATATTTTTGACTAGGCTCGGTGGCTGGCGTGGAGCTCCGGGATATCTGTTCCCATTTTGACCTACTTGTAACTACAGGCTATGGTAGCCCGGCATACGGTGTACCTAGCGCCCACGTGCCAATGGCTGGTGCTTCATGGACAAGGTGGCTGGCTAAACGGAATCAACACCTGGCATTGGACAAGAACTTTGGGGGCCTTTTTGGTTTACTTCGTCACTTAGTTAATTCTCTTCGTACTTGCAAGACGCGTGATTTGCTGCCTGATAGATGTCGGCACTTTTTCCGTTCTAAGTTGATCTGCAATGCAGTCCTTTACATGCACATGGCCTACTGAAGCACGCTCTAACTTCCGAGATGAGCAAGCTTTCCAAACAACGATGTCGTCCCTAAAATGGCGATCAGTATCGATAGTGGCCACTGGGGAAACCGTAAGAATAAGGCAACGCTATTAGTCAAGATCAGTAGTGGGTAGACATGTGTGGAGGAATGCTAGAGTATTAGCTGATCGATGTACCACGATTTCGGGCTGCCCCAGAAGATACGGTGAATCTTCATGTCACGAACTGGGAGTTTGTACGCCAAAAGACTGCTCCTTTTGCACGATCCAACATTCCGTCCTCACGGCTTAGGCTCCATCAGCAATGCCGGCTAGCATTTTCAGGATTGAGCAAGATTCGTCGTCTTCGTTTGGGCCAGGAAATTCAAAGGTTTATCCCCGTAGTACTTATGTCCGTCCTGGAGTTTGAGAACCAGCTTCAGGCTATGCATTTCCGATCCCATGGACCATGATGCGGGGTGAGCTGTCAGGGACTGGTGGTGGGGCTCACTGAGCTGATCAATCTCCCCAGCACCTGGCAGCGGTCCACCTTCGGGCCTCCTCGCTGCGGCCCTTCATTTGACAGTTATTCAGGATGTCTAAGCGAGCCACTCGTTGTCGAGACGCTTCAGAGGCCTGAATCGACAGGTTGCAAGGTCATGAGAGTGCGCAGTAGGGATGATCATTATCACGACCGAAGTAATCGATGGTTTTGGCAAGGGGGTCTAACTAACAGGGAAGACCCTATCCCTTGATTTGCGGCTGTCTACGTAATATTCAGGGAAATCATTCATACACTGAAACATTATTTAACTATGTTTCTACGAGGTTGGGTGTGCATCTCTGTGCTGGAACGACGTAGTACATTGTGAACAGCAGCTCACAATTTTGTAAACAATCCGGACTGCAGAAAGTTCCCTCCGTCCAACGGCACAACAACACCATTCACAAAGGACCCAGCGGGACTGCAGAGATAGATCATCGTGCCGGCTATATCTTCTGGCTTTCCGAGCCTCCTCAGTGGATTTGAGGCCGACATCGTGTCGAGACCGCCTATTATATCAATAATCCCTGAAGAGAGTTTGGTAGGAATAAACCCTGGCGCCACGCAGTTACAAGTGATGCCCCGGGGCCCATACTCCATGGCCAAATTCCGAGCTAGGTGATGCGCTGCTGCTTTAGAGACTGAGTAAACAATGGTGCTGTTCTCGCCGGTGAAGGGGACAGTAAATCCCGCTATGGCGCCGACTATGATGATTCGAGCAGGGTCTTCAAGGCTTCCCCCTCTGGTAAGAAAAGGAGCAAAGCTGCAGAAGCAAGTCAGCTTATCATACAAAAGAGCACGCACAAATACTATAGAATCAATACTTACAGGCGTGCCAAATTGATAATGCTTCTGACATTTAGATCCAGCACCTTGCTGATTGATGAATCAGGTGTGGTTTCAAGAGGCCCTCCCCAGGTAGCTCCAGCGTTGGCGATCAACATGTGAATCTTAGGCGTTATTTGGCCAATCTCCTTTGCAAGTCGCTCTACCTCGGAGTACTTGGATAGATCGCATGCAATGGTATCAACTCGTCCTTTGGAGTCTGGTACCGTGGAGTGAAGTGCCTCCAGCGCAGAGAGCAGGCCTTGTGGCCCTTCTAACTTCCGCGCCACAAGAATCACTCGCTCAGCTCCTGCACGCAGAAATGCTGTAGCGGTATGGAGACCAATGCCTCGAGAACCTGGAAACAGCATGAGTAACCTCTCTTGGTGTTGTACTTCGAAGGCCATAATTACCTCCCGTGATTACCGCAACTTTGCCATGTAAGCCGAAGAGTCCGTCAAAGTTGTGCAACTGTGACATTGTGAGAGGCGACAAAAAAAGAAAACTGATTGTGAGTCAGATGGTGTAGGCTAAGGCGTAGGACACTTCGAAGCTGTTTATAAATGAGTCGATAATCTAAAACCCTGCGCTGAAGAGAAGGCTAACATGCAGCAGGATTGGCACGGTAAATCCGGGATCGGCTGTGATCTAGGTCGGCCGGAATTCGAAACCGAGGCATGAGACCGGTAGGCACAATACACCGTTTTTTGCACTTCTCATAATCTATTACATCTAGCATATTCAACTAATTTGCAGAACAACTGAAAGGCACCTGGATGATTTGACTGCACTCTCCTATACTAAGACCCCGGCCTTCTTTGTTGGCAGATTAAGCAGCTACAAGGGAAGTTCGGTGATACTCATCATAACTTAGCATTCAACTCCAGCGCCCGCGATTTGTACTTCTGGTGTCTGACTTGTATTTCAGCAACTCTCTTCAGCTCGTCTCGCCCGACCTGATGTCGATGGGCTGCGTCGGGTCCATCCGCGAGCCTTACGTATCTTGCGTATGTCCAGGCGTGGGGCATAAAGCTGTCTTGTGTAAGCCCTAACCCTCCGTGCATCTGCATACATTCATCAATCACATGGGCAGCCATCGAAGGAATGACAATCTTGGAATGTGCAATCGTATGACGTCCAGCTTTGTTCCCGCGTATATCCATCGTCTCGGCAGCATTGAGCACAATCAATCTCATAGTGTCGAGATCAAGGCGCATTTGTGCCAGTTTCTCGATGTTACTGTCAAACTCGCCAATGAGTTTGCCGCGAGGTTTCTTCTGGGGGTCAGTGGCTCTAATCAGAGCCATTTCATAGGCACGCTCGCTTTGGCCGATCAAACGCATGCTAGATACGTCCAGATATTAGAGAGAGAAATTTCAGATGGCAAGTGAGGCAGTATAGTTCAAAACTTACCAATGGTGGATCCGGCCAGGGCCAAGGCGACCTTGGGCAATCTCGAATGCTCTTCCTTCGCCCAGAATCAGGTTCTCCACGGGAACGCGAACGTCAGTGTAAAGGTACTCTGCGTGGCCCTGGGGTGCATCGTCATAACCCATGATTGTCAAGTTGCGAATTAGCTCTATGCCGGGGGTATTGGTTGGAACAATCAGCATAGAATGCCGCTTCCAGACACTTGGATGATCTGGGTCTGAGCAAACCATAAGAATGAAGAAGGTGAGATCTTGATTCATGACCGAGCCACCAAAAACCTTTCTTCCATTGATAACGTAGTGGTCGCCGTCTCGATGCATTCTGCAGGCAATATTGGTAGCATCTGACGACGCAACGTCGGGTTCAGTCATCGAGTAGGCAGACATGGCAGTTCCTTCGAGAAGCGCCTTCAACCACTTCTCTTTCTGCTGAGGGTTGCAGTATTTAGCTAGCAGCTCGATATTTCCGGTTTCTGGCGCGTGACAATTCATAGTCTGCGTTCACAGTTAGGCTTTGCCAACATTGACTGGGATTTTCCATCTGACCTCCGCTGCCCAGAAACACCTGCCCATAATTTCCGCGCAACAAGCATATTCCAAGTTTGTCAAGCCAGGACTCTCCTTGAACGTCTTTGGTAGGAATAGATTGAAGAGACCTGCCTGGCGCGCACGTCGCCTCAACTCTTTCATTTTGGGCTGGACGACCCAGCGGTGACCTTCAAGTTGCTTTTCCATCATCGACTCGGCGGGTATACATTCTGTCTCGACCCAGTCATAAACCTTGATGATTTTTTCTACTGCCTGGGGCGACAATTTCGATTGGAAACTGGCAGGTATGCGCGAGAGTGCGGGATGTTGCAACGACATTTTTAGCTTTATTTGGCGATAATTGTTGAAGATGGCTTTATTTATGCCTTGTTGAACAAAAACCTCAATGAGAATTATTGGATTAGGAACACAGATCTAGGTCCCGACGACTCAATTCTCTCAGGCCAATGCTACCGAAGCCTAGTTTTGAAAGTGCAAGGCATATATAACTTCGTGGGGTGCTACTTTAGCCACTCTCATCGACACCTTGCCACCTACAGCCCCTGCGGCGTTTGGTGCATGTAGTGGGGTCCCATTCCTGGTGATTTAACGGAGCCTTCTAGCCTTCGAATCATCTCGTACCTTGTTCACATGCCTAAAAATTCGTCCACATGTTGATTGGAATGATCATTAATCAAACGCTTACTGCCTTTGACTAAGTGTGGATGCTGCAGCAACAAGATCCGGATAACCAGGCTCCCAAGGCTAACGTCCCGGCTATGCGCTTTCCAGGTACCGCAAGGATGGACGCTAGCCGCATTCTAAGTGATGATGAGGATCAACAACATGCAATTCACGGAGCTCGACCCACGATCCACTCAGATGTGCCCGTGTTTTATTGCTGGATAACCTTCACAGTGTAATGAGCCACTGCAATGCGGGTGTGTCAGTAGGCGATAATGGTATTGGACAGGCTCCATACTAACCACCTCGGCATTTTGAAGATATGTTGTAGACCTTGCTGTGTCAGTCCATGCACCGACGCAAGTTCCGACATGTATGGATTGATCCAGATCGTGTTTGATACAACGGGCTTCCCATAGAGACGTCCACACTGCACAGCTCAATTTTTGAAACTATTGTGACGGCGACGCACGCACATGGCGAATTCCTGCAAAATTAGTTCTTAGGGTGATGCGAAGCCTGCTACTCCTCTACGAACACCATGGGGGACAGCGATGCATCTTTGGCGCAATCGCTCAAGCGGACTTGTAGAGCAAAGGAAGCTTGCGTAATATGTAGACAACGGAAAGTAAGGTGTGATGTTTACTTTTTGGGTGCACCATGCACAAATTGTGTCCATGCTGGCTTGAAGTGTCTCCTGCAGATGAAGAAGCACAAGTATAGAGTCTGAACCTGATATCCATGAGGAATGCTAACGTAGACGAAAGGCGCAAGGCGGTTGTACCAGCTACAAACATATACCCACCCAATGTTCGATCAACAAAGCAGCTAAATGAGCTGATCCAGAATCGTGCAGCCACAACTCTAGTCGAGAATGTTTTTGACTCAGCAACCAGTACCACCGAAGACGTTGGGTCCAATGGATCGAATCAGGGAGGCCAGTCAGTCCATCAAGAATTTCTCGAGAGAACACACGTTGATCCAAAGATACCAGACTACGTGACATGGAATCATGATCAAATGTCTTCTGAGCAGCGGAGGGATGTTCTAGCTTCAGGAGCACTATCTTTGCCAGAACTCGCAACCCTCAATTACCTCATCGAAAGCTATATCGACTGGGTCCATCCGCAACTACCGTTCCTAGATTTGAGCGGGTTTCTCACAGCAATGAACTCAAATGGTGACAGTTCGCAACTTAGTCTCTTGCTGCTATATGCCGTTCTTTATGCAGGAGCTCTTTATGTCAACATCAACGATCCAGTGTTGGCTAAGTACGACAATTTAAGAGAGCTCAAAGCCGAGTTGAAAGTTTGTGCCAAGGTATGTATGAAATCTCCTAGAATCAAATGAAACGACAGGACTGATCTCTTTGCAGGTTTTATACGAGGTTGGTTACGAAAAAGATCTGCAGATCCTCATGCAAGCAACTCTTCTGCTCTCCTTAGATAGTCATGTTGACTTTCAGGCCAGCGATGAGTCCCAGTCGTGGCTAGAGGCAAGCTTGATGACATTCCGAGATTGGGTAGCTTTACAGCCTGAGAAAGAAATATGGGATCAAACTTCACTTTGCTTCTGGTGGAGTCTCTATATCATAAACAACTCAATAGGTTTTCGCGATGGGAAGACAGACCCATCCGCCTTTCAGATCGGCGAAATTCCTCTACCCAGCCTTACGAAATTCGGCAATCTGATCAATATCAAAGGGATGTCGTTATATCTCAAAGGCAGCAATCTACTCACTAACCCTGACCAACAAACACTGCTATGTCAGATGGTCATTCAACGATGGCGGCTACAGAAGATGATATCCAAGATAATCGAAGAAGTAAATGAAGTAGGAATATTACAGCACAGACCCATCAAGCAGAAGACTGCGGTGAAACCCGAGAATCACGGCCAAGATGTCGCGAGACTATTTTCAAAGTGGGACACCGAACTCGATAAATGGTGGTGTGAACTGCCATATTATGCATCCGATCTGAAATCAGCCTTCCATCCCTCGGATTCGACGGCTGGCCGGCTTCTTTCTTTCCATTTGGCAATCACTGCGACAGAGTTCTTCAGCATGTGCAACTCTATCTACAGTTTGCTGATGAACATGGAAAGTCCTGCTTCGTTCTTTGTCCTCGCGATCAAACACAAGAAATCCATGAACTCTGCAAGACTTCTAGATATGATTAGCGCCATGGACGAGCGAGACGTACCTCGCTATCTTCTGAACAACGGCCTCAAAATGACTGAATGGGCCTTGCAGTTGGCATTAAACTCCTCACAGTTGTCAACCACCTCGAACGAGGTTGCTGGCCTAGTGTTCATAATGAAGCAGCTTCTGGACATCCGTGTGAATACTGCTCAGGATGCTGAGTCTTTGACCTGGTTTATGAAACTTGCAACCAAGGACTCCATAAAGTCAAATGTTTTACCTGATGATGATGATCCCGAATCTGGACCTCCCTCGAACCACGATCGGGGGAACAACGCTTATAGCCATACGGATTCCCCAGGTTCTGCCTTTCCATCATCAATGGCACCATCGTTGCCAGACGAGGTGCCAGACTGTTACAGTGGTGTTTCTGAGGATTTGCAACCATTATTTGCCGACTACAATGGCTATGATCTTTCGAGTCTAGACTTCGTTCTATGATCAAACGTGGGCCGATGAAGTCTGTGTTTAAGGACTCGGAGAGCTCCTGGCCTGCTCACAGTTTCATCAGTGATAACATCAGAAGTGTGCTTCACATTGGAATTCTTTGTACCCCAATACTGGAGCGTAGACTGACGCGCGCCCCAGGAAACTAGTGTCGAAGTTGGAGGCTCGCTCTAAGAGGACTAACGAGATGGGGAAGTGTAAATCCCGATATGTATCCTCAAAAAGAAACTTCAAAGCCAATCATTAGTGGTTATCATACTTGAACAGATTGCGCCGTGCTCTTATCATGAATAGACTTCCTGAGACGCTGTTGCAAGCTCCGAAAAGGTATTCTCCGGTTAGGTTTCGGGACACAGGAACATTTAAGCTGGGGGCATTGATTTATTAACCTTTGTGTCTTTTCTCGAACGCCCAGCTGTGCGCGTTTAGAAGCATAATGCCCAAGATATAATGGCCGGGATAGAGGATTTGGTCATTCATGGCAAGCGAAATATGTGCCTCTAACGATTGCCATGTTCGTTAACTCCGATTTCAAACCGAAATGTATAGAGTTTCACCCTTCGCGAACCTAAGTAGGATCACCCTTTTGGAGATTCATGGTTCACCATAGTCAGCCATTATACCTACAGTGCCAAGTATGGTAGGACCCCTGCAGCCTCCGGTCCTGCATCCAAAATGACGTTGGTCGGCCAGTCTTGGGCATTTTGTCGCAAACTGAGGATCTTGGTTGTTGTATCGCCAAACGAACCGTTGAGGCTATTGCTGCGAGGCTGGATCCCGAAGGCATTGCCTACGACATGAGATGGTAGCGCTAACGCTATCGAATTCGGCACCGTCAGGGGAATAAGAGGTGCGGTCGTGAAAGCGGAAATCAATCGCATTATTTCTAGTACAGTAAAGTTGTTTTCGGTGAACAAGGAAGATTAGGACTTCTTGAAAACTCGTGGTGAAGTGAAAATCAGTAATCGAGTAGATTAAGAATTTATATATTTTAGTATAAGACAAATCTATTCGAATAATTGCGACGCTTTACGCCGTGGACGACGAAGCGGGGGCTGTAGAGAGGGGGTAGTTATTAACTATCAGCTAGGTTAACAAGAAGGTGTATCTGTCAGGGTTTCAATGGGAGTTTATTCGGGTAACTAGGACGTTAAGCTGAAGCGAAGAAAGTGAAGAGAGTGTCTGACTACCGTACAAAGAGTAGATGTAATCTCCTCTAGTAGTCTTACGGTGGCCGCAGTAACTGTCGATAGTCGGATTCATATGACTCAGCCTTGTATAACAGCTAGAAAACGATATCAGCGAGTTTTACTCGGAGGTTTTGAGACTTCAAAGGCAACACCTTCAAACAACCCCTCCCTCCTGTTAAATGTAATGTCGCATTACGCAGAATTGAAGTTTCATCAGTTCCGGCAGTATGGGAGATTGAAAGGCTTAGCAGAGGCGATTGACAAAACATCACAAGCCGTAGAGAATACATCAGAAGATGAACCAGCTCACGTCTTTAGACTGGATATCCTGGGAGTTGTGGCAATGTGCGCGGGGAGAGGAAGTCCCATATGACAGTCAGCTTGTATGAGTCACCGGAAAGCTTGTGGGTTGCCCGGTGACATCTGGCTTGTTTCTGAAATTCCAGCTTATTTGAGTAGGAAAACAGCTGGGGCGCTTAAGGACACGCGATTGTACCGTGGTGCTGATAAGCACAATACGAGGTGTCGATGTGACGCAGCTTTTCAAAGAGCCATTTGACACTGTCGCCCAAATCGCCCGAATAAATGACTTTTCCGGAGTCATAAGTACTGCATGCGTACGACAATGCGGCGAAGTACGAACCTCAACGGACCATAGCTCGAGTTTTTGGTACTCACTTCATCCTCGGGACCAACCTTCGCATGCTCGTAAATCGTGAAACCATCCTTGAACTCGGATTGTCGACAGTATCGACTCATCCCACAGACGAAAGTAGGAAATATGTATTGTTGTTGCGGTCCAAGGGCCTCTAAAATGTAGATAGCTATTCTATGGTCCACAGTCAACATCGTATGATCCTTTACCCCTCCAGCAAAGTCTCGAGCTCAATTTGCAGATTCTTCCTTCTGACCAAAGTGTCGTCATCTTCTCCCGCCAAATGCTGAAGATTATCTTCGCTAAGTCGTGCGATAAATTGGGGGGAGAGTGCCCATAGTGGTCCCTCGGGGGAGTATATCAGGTGATGATCAATCGCTTACTTACACGTAGCGTCCACAACCCTTTTGCGAGCAACTTTGTGGTAGGGCTTGAGGGTGTCACGCAGATCCTCGATACTGTGCTGTTTGTTGTTGACGTAGGTTTATACAGTGTCGGCCAGTCGAATGAGAGGCTGCTTGGAGTCATCATTCGTCTGCCAGGATTTCAAGTTACCCAGGCGCTTCTTAATACGGGAGAGCCGCTATTTCTTCAAATTGTCGACAAAGTAGTCGTTCAGTGTCAACGGGTACCCGTGTGACTCCATATTAACGAGGAATGCGACGTGGTCCATAGCGATTTTGCACGAGGCTTTTAACGCCGGTGTAACTCTAACCCAGATCCGATCGCGCACCGCATTGTCAGGACACACATAGTGCAACAACTGGTCGAGGAAAGCATGAATTCGTAAGATGACATTGTGCGCGTGGGAACCGGCGTGATAGTGCCAAAAGCTCCATCTGCTCTCGGATAAGTGATGGCAACAACGACGGGTTTATTGTGCCAATTTCGAACCCTTTGGAGCTGCAGTACGCCCGAGTGATCCACTCCTGCACCCTCAAGGACAAAAGGCCCGTGGAAAGTATCGCGTAAGATGAAGCGTACATATTCGAAATCCAAAGGTCGCTTCAGTTGCATTTTCCAATGACGGGCAAGAAGAAGAGAAACAGCAAGA